>DHCMC07803__coassemble_594_pt1 | contig 54013 bp, 56 predicted proteins | sample DHCMC07803__metabat2_low_PE_027 | metagenome-assembled genome bin DHCMC07803
ACCGGCATAAACCTAGGCTGTGGACGGCTGGCGAAAAACAGTACAAGGCACAACAGAAAGCGGCACGTACCATATAAAGAGACAATACATGCCGCAGAGTTATGATGATGCTGTCGAAAGACAGTGAGATACCTTACATTTATGTTTGACTGTCAAGACGGTATCTGGATGCCGCGTCGTAGCGCGGAATGACGATTAACAGGCGTTTTCTTAAATAGGTTAAACAGGTACAAATCCGTCGCGCCCCCGCGGGCGCGTGAGTTGAAACGCTTATGTTGCGATTATGACGCAGAAAGCGAGCCGCTCCCCGGCCCGGGCGGGAGAGCGGAACTTTGGAGCCGGGGCGGCGATGAACCGCTCCGGCTTTTGCTTATGTCTGCGGGCGTGAAAAGCCCCGCGCGGCGCATTTCCGCTCGCCGCACGGGGGCCTGCGTTGTTTCCCTTAAATTTGGGGGACGGCTATCTCTTGTACCCTATGATGTCGCGCAGGAGCGAGACGCGCCATTCAGCGCCTTTTTCGTCCTCGACGCCTTTGGTCGGGAAGCCGTCGATTACTCCGATGACTCCGCGGCCCTGCGCGCTTTCGGCGACGAGCACTTGGAGCGGGTTCGCGGTGGCGGCGAATATGCGGCAGACCTCCTGCACGTCCTTTATCCTGTTAAGCACGTTGATGGGGTAGCCTTTGCGCATGACTATGATGAATGTGTGTCCCGCGTTCATTTTCTGCGCGTTTTCTATCGCGCACTTCTCCATCTCCGCGTTGTTCCCGTCGTGGCGGATGAGGCAGTCGCCGGACGCTTCGCAGAAGGCGACGCCGAATTCTATGCAGGGCGCGGCGGTCGCCATCGCCTCGTAGATGTCCTCGACGGTCTTGATGAAGTGGCTCTGCCCGACGATTACGTTCGCGTCCTCGGGTATGTCTATCTGCACCGCGCTTATGTTGAGATTCTCAGCCATAACAGCACCTCCGTTGTGTTTTAGTGACCGCACATAGTATAGCATCACGGCACGAAAAACGGCGGCCCGTATGAGCCGCCGTGCGTGTCGCTTGTTTCGGAACGCGGGGTTATTTGCTGGTCTTTTTGAGTTCGGCGATGACCGCGTCGGTGATGTCGGTGCCGCCGTAGAATACGACGCCCTTATCCATGACTACGGTGAGTTTCTTCTGGTTGGCGACGGTCCTCATGGCGAGGTTGATTTCCTTGAAGAGCGGCTCCATGAGCTTTCTTTCTTCCTGGGCGAGCTCCTGGCGCTTCGTCTGGTAGATTTCGGCTTTTTTCTTGTTGTCGCTCTCTTTGTCGATGGCGGCCTGCGCGTCCTTCTGGAGCTTTTCGGTCACGTCGCGAACCTGGCGCTGCACCTGCTGGAATTTCGGGTGCTGGAACATGACCTTCTGCGTGTCGATGGTTCCGACCGTGTCGGCGGCGAAGGCCGCGCCCGCGAGGACGAGAGCCGATAAGGCGACCGTCATTACCGTAAGAATCTTCTTGAACGTCATCAATTTTCCTCCTCTTGAGTGCAAGGATAAAATCTCTATCCCTTTCGTTTGACTTGTGTATTTTACCCCGTTTTCGTGATTACGTCCACGTTTTTGCAAGGGCTTCAAAAATTGGCGGCAATCGGCTTTGTCAGGTTGAACAAGAGCGAGCGCCCGCTTGTTTATAATAACCGAAAGATGTGGTAAAAATATGGGGATGGAAGTATTTCCGCGGAGGGATGCAGTATGGAATGTCTCGCAACTTTCGACACTACGCACATGGCGCTCTTCTTTGAGAAGGCGTGCCGCGCCTCGGGGCTTGACGTGAAGATCATCCCCGTGCCGCGCCAGATTTCGGCGAGCTGCGGCCTCGCGTGCAGCTATCCGTGCGGAGAGCGCGGCAGGGTCGAGGCGGTCGTCGCCGAGAAGGCTATTGAAGTTGCCGAATATCACGAGCTCGCCTCTTAGAGGCGGGCTTTTTTATTCTTCCTCGTCGGGCGGGTCTTCGCGGAAGTATTTGTGCCAGAAGAACCAGCTCATGAAGCGCCACAGAAGGTAGCCGAGGCAGACGACGGATATTGATATCCAGAGCAGCCCGCCGTAGCTGGAGCCTATGCCGCCGAGCGCGGCGCTGCCGGCGCGGCGCGTCTCTTCGCTGCCGGGGCCGAAGAATTTCCATATCCACACCATCAGTATCGCCGCGGAGAGCGCGGTGAGTATCATGCTGAGGGCTTTGCGCATCGTTTTTCAGCGCCTCCTTTCTATTATCCTGCTTACGAATCTTTCGAGATAGAATTTTATTATGCGGCGCAGCGATATGCTGTCGAAGCGGCGGACGAGCTGCTCGCCGCGCTCCGTGCGCCGTATCGAGAAGGCGCGCGATTTGGGCGAGAGCAGCACCTGCGTCGGGTAGAGGCTTCTGTGGCCGACGACGAGGTACGACACGGCGCAGGCGACGCCCGCGAAGGCCGCTATCTGTGCGCCGAAGAGCTCCATTGCGAAGAGCGTGCCTGAAATCGGCGTGTTGGTCGAGGCGGCGAGCACCGCGCAGACGCCGAGCGCCGCGCAGAACGACGGGTCAAGCCCGGTTATCATGGAGAAGAGCAGCCCCGACGACGCGCCGATAAAGAAGGTAGGCGTTATCTCTCCGCCGCAGCCGCCCGCGGCGAGCGTTATGCCCATCGCCGCGATTTTGACGGCGAAGCCGAGCGGCAGGCTCTCCTCCCCCGCCACCATCGCCCAGATAGTGTCGCTGCCGAGGCCGAGGAATTCCCCGCCGAAGAGCAGCCCTATCGCAAGCAGCAGCGCCGCGCCCGCGACGGGGCGCTTCCACCCCGTCACGCCGAAGCGCGCGAAGGTCTTCTGCGCGAGGTGGATTCCCTCGATGTTGGCGATTGCTATAACTCCGAAGAATATCCCGCCGAGCAGCGACGCGGCGAGCGCCCACGGCCCGAGCTCCGGCACGGCGACGGCGACGTTGACGCCGTGGCCCGCGCCCATGGCGGCGGCCGTGAAGTAGCCGACTATGCCGCTGATTAAAGAAGGAAAGAGCACGTCGTAGAATATCTGCCCGACGAAGAGCACCTCGACGGCGAAAATCGCGCCAGTCACCGGCGTGCTGAAGACGGCACAGAAGCCCGCGGCGATGCCGCAGATTATGACCTTTTTCAAATCCGATTCGTCGAGGTTGAAAATTTTGCCGATGACGTAGGAGACGCCGGAGCCAATCTGCGCGCAGGGCCCCTCGATGCCGACGGAGCCGCCCGACGAAATTGTGACGATGGTCGCCGCTATCTTGACCGGCACGGCCTTCACGTCTATCAGCGTGCGGCGCTTGTTGTGAATAGCGTCGATGACCGCCTCCGTGCCGTGGCCCGCCGACTGCGGCGCGAGCAGCCGCACGAGGAAGTAGCTGACGATAAGTCCGGGGAAAAGCAGAAGATAATGCAGCCGTCCAAGCGCCGCGGCCTTGTCCATGCTCCAACGCAGCGCGAGCAGAAATCCGCCCGCGACCAAGCCGACGGCGAGCCCCGTCACGATTGCGAGGACGACCCACTTCGCCACCGCGCAGATGAGCCACACCTCGTCGCGGACGATGTCCGCCCCGTCCGGTTTTTCAACGTCTATACGCACCGCGTTGCCGGTTTCTTTATTATTCAGCCCGTCCATAGCGCATCACCGCATGTCATTCTACCATAAGGCGCGCACAAATACTGTATAATACTCTCATGAAAGAGAACACGTCGAACGCATTGCAGAAAATCGCAAAATACATGATCTTCGCCGGAGTGATAGCGTCGTTCTTTTTTATCGGCTGGCGCATCGTCACGAAGGGAGAGTACGAAAGGCGCGAGCTCGCGCAGTGCGAGGCGCTCGCCGTCAGCGCCGCCTTCGCCGTCTGCGACGCGCTCGACAGCCCCGCGCTCGCCGCCCACGTGCGGGAGAACGGCGCGACGGAATTCATAATAGACCACATGAAGATGCCGGGCCACAACGTCGTAGCCGTAACGATAACGCCAGAAGCCGAGGGCTTCGCCGTACATGCGCGCGCCGAGACAAACTGGAACTCCCGCAGCCCGCAGAAATACGAATTCACCGCGGTCAAGGGCGACGGCGGCGTTGACTATCCGAAAGAAAACGCGACGGCGAAAACTTTCCTCGCGCTCAACGAATACGGCGACCGCGCGACCGAAAAGCGGCTGACCTTCACCTTCTCGCACGGACTGAACTGCCCCGTCCCCTTCGACGTAATCGCAATAAAAGCAAACGGCCTGCACGAAACCCCGCTGACGGTGCTGCGGCCGGTGAAGTAGCCGCGCTAGAATAATTTAGCTATCTGATAACAAATCTGCGGAAATATCGACGCCGCCATGAGCATTCTGAAAATCTGCATGACGACGAGCGACGGGCTGTTTACCCCGATGTCCGCCGCGATGAGCGCCATGTCGCTCGCACCCGCCGGGGTCATCATGAGCATGGCTTCCTTGAACGGGATGTGGAATTTCTTCCAGAGGATATGGCCCGCTATATAGGCGTTGACCATATAGGCCGAGACTATGATTATCGCGGGGACGATGAGCAGAGGAATGTTGCGCAGGGCTTCCGCGCCGATGGAGCAGCCGATGTACGTGCCGGAAAGCACCTGCGCGAAGCGCTTGAACCAGCGCGGCAGCGCGGCAGGAATCCCGGCCATTTTCAGCGCGAGCGTGCCTATTATCGAAAAGAGCAGAGCGCCCGCGGGGACATGCAGCCGGAGGCCGGCGTAGCCGCAGGCGAGCGCCGTGCCGAACGCGGCCGCCGCGGCCTGCGGCGTGAGCTTGTCCCTGCCTCCGCCGCCGCTCTCCGCAGCCGCAGAGGGAGAGACTTCGCAGGCGCAGTTCTTCCTGCGCCCCATCCACGATATCCAAAGAGGAAAGAAGCCGATGCCTACGCAGAGGCGCACAAACTGGAGCACCACGACCTCCGCAACGTCGGCGTGCATATCGAAGGCGATCAGCGGCACGTCGCTCATGCCGCCCGGCACGGAGCATAACAGCGCCGTGATTGCGTCGAGAGAGGTGAAATGATAGAGCACGAAGCCGAGAACGATGTTGAGCGCGAGGAATCCAGCGATGACGATGGCGGCGGGCAGGCTGATATATTTCAGAGCCATAATGTCCTTCACGCTCACGGAGCAGCCGATAAAGGCCCCCGCCGCAACCTGCGCGATGAACTTCGCGGTAAAAGGCATCTCCGCCATGCCGGTCGTCAGCGACAAAGCGACAGTGCCGCAGACCGCCCCTATCAGCATCCCGCCGGGGACCTTCAGCTTAAAAAATATAAAAGCGACGGCAAAGCCGACGCAGAAAGTCAGCAGCACATTCTCCATAAAACGATTCCCCGTCCCGCATTCTTCATAAACAAAAGCGGCGCCGCTCCGGGCCCCGCCGTCTCCCTATTATAAATCCAAACCGCCCGATACATAAGCGCCGGACGGGGGATTTTTTAATTAAGCGGCGCGCCGATAAAAAAAGAGCCCCTCTCCGGGGCCCTTTTTCTGCGTTGGATTACGTGCGAAGCTACATCATCCCCATCATCGTGAGGAAGAGGCGCATGAGGATCATGCCGAGCACAGCGTCGAAGAGTGCAATTCCCAACATGATGATACGGTATTTTTCGTTCGTCTCGGCGACGAGGACTATGCGCGCGTAGTGGCCGATGAGCGTTCCCATGAGCATCGATGGCATGACGCATATCGTCGCCTGGGCGGCGTTGATTACTCCGTTCTGGTAGAGGTTGAAGGCGGTCGCAGCTCCCGCGCCTTTCGCGAAGAAGGCGCTGATGAGCACCGTCACCGCTTCTCCCGGAAGGCCGAAAAGCCCCATGGCCGGGCCGAATACCTTTGCGAATACGGCCATGATTCCCGTTACGGTGAATATCTGTACAAGAACGTAGCCGAGCACCATAGCGGGCATTATCGTGTTTATCGCGATGTTCCAGCCTTTTCTTGCTCCATCAAAGAAGGTGTCTATGAAGTTGATTTTTTCTTTCGCAGCAGCTTTTTCGCTCATAACGTTACGCCGCCTCCTTGGCTTTCGCTTTTTTGTTGTTGCAGGCTATGATGAAGCGCATGATGTTGGCTCCGACGAGCTTGCAGAAGACGAGTATCAGTATCATCGGCCCGAGCGCCATGACCGCTATGGGGAGCACCGGAGCCTGCGTCGATATCATGTTCGTGATGGGGGCGGACGACGGATACATGAACGAAACGAGTATCGTGCGCTCGTCGTCTGTCATCTGTCCGTTGTCGTGGATCTGTTTCGTGAGGACGGCGGCGATGTCGGAGCTGTTGAGCGAGTTGACGAAGGGCAGGCCGCATGCGCCGGAGATGCCGAGAAGCGGCTTGAGTATCGGCGTGAACGCTTTCTGGAAAGCTTCCATAACGCCCATTTTGCTGAACACTTCAATGATCGCCATGCAGAAGATGGTCGCTGGCGCGAGCGATAGCGCGAAGAGGAATCCGTCGCGGACGCCGCTTCCGCCGGCGCCCATGTAGTTGAGCCCGCCTTCGCCGATTTTACCGAACGAACCTATAAGCACGTTGAGGTCGAGGGCCCGCAGGAATTTAAGCGAGCCGTCAAAGTTTCCGAAAAGCCCCGAGAACATGCAGAGCATGATGATGAGCGCCAGCCATCCCTGCGGGGTTACTGTGATTTTTTCTTTTACGGGATTGTCCTGCATAGAGATTTCCTCCTTGATTTTGCGGAGCTTTTACGCTTCCGCGAAAGAATCGGCTTCGAGTATCGCGGCGCAGAGCAGCTTCGCTCTCTCGAAGAAGCCTTCGACGTCGGCGTATTCGGAGCTTGTGTGATTTCCGGAGCCGGGCACGCCGCAGGAGCAGAGTACGGGCGCGTCGATGCGCGAGGCGTCGGAGGCTCCGCCGAGGTGGCTCTTTGACGGGACTGCGAGGCCGTATTTCTCCGCCGAAGCGACGAGGTGGCCGTAGAGCTTCATAACGCCGTCGGTCGTCTCGTATGGCGGGAAGGTGCCTTCCTGCGTCACTTCGGTCGAAGTGCCTTCGATGTAGGTCTTGGCGCAGATGTTCTCGATGCTTTCTTTGATATGGGCGGCGTCCTTGTTGGTGTTCGCGCGCGTGTCTATCCTTATCTGGCAGCGGTCGGGGATGGTGTTCGACGATACTCCGCCTTCGATGAGGTCGACGCTGACGGTGTAGCTGAGGTCCTCGGGCGTTAGGCGCTGTATCTCGAGTATCTTGTGCGCCATTTCTTCGATGGCGTTGCGTCCCTTCGCGAAGGCGTTGCCGGGATGCGCCGCGACGCCCTTGACGGTCACTACGTAGTCGGCCGCGCCTTTTCTTCCGATGCAGACGCCGCCGTCCGCTACGCCCGTCTCCATGTTGAAGGCGAAGATGCAGCCCTTCGAGCTTTCGTTCAGAAGGTTTACGGTGTTGTTGGGCGCTACGGTGCGGTCGCCCTCCTCGTCCCCGGCGTAGGCTATGCGTATCTGGCGCGCGTCGAATCCGACGTGGTTCAGCGCCATCGCGCAGAGCAGGGATATCGCTATTCCGCCCTTCATGTCGAGCACGCCGGGGCCGTAGGCTCTGCCGTTCTCTATATGGAACGGGTTGTCTCCGTACGTACCCTTCTTGAAGACGGTGTCGTAATGGCCCGTGAAGAGCACGGGCGCGCCTTTGCGTTCCGCGCCGAGGACGCCGGTAAGGACGGGGGCGAATTCGCTGCCCGTCTCCACGAGCTCGCACTTGAATCCGGCCTCTTCAAACCCTTTCTTCAGGAAAGCCGCGACTTCGCGCAGGTTCTCAACCTCGTCGTATCTTCCCTCATGATTTACGAGTTCTTTCCAAAAGGCCAGCATCTCCTCACGCTTGCCGTCGATAAAACCGAACAGCTCTTCACGCTTCTTTGCGCAGTCAGCTCCGCAAGTCTGCATTTGCGTTCCTCCCTTTGCTTGTACAGCATTATGTCAGAATTGTCAGGCATTACCACTGCGTTAAACTCTAGTCTTGAGCGTTCAAATTGTCCAATATATAATGACTCTATCATTTATAACCTACGGTTATATAGAAACGCGGGGCGTGAGAATATGGAGCTTTTTCAGCTGAGATACTTCCTTACGGTGGCGAGGTACGAAAATTTTTCAAAGGCGGCCGAGGAGCTGCACGTTTCGCAGCCTTCGGTCAGCAAGGCGGTAAAGCTGCTGGAGACGGAGCTCGGCTCCGCGCTGTTCGAGAGGAAAGGAAAGAGGATAGAGCTCAACAACGCGGGACGCGCGCTGCAGGAGAGGCTGAAAGGAATAATTGGCGCGCTGGACAATCTTCCGAACGAGATGCGCGTCGCTTCCGGCGCGAAGGAGTCGACGATCGTCTTCAACGTCCTCGCGACCTCGTCGCTGCTTCCCGACATTCTGTCGAAATTCAAAAAGGAACAGCCGCTCATCAACTTCCATCTGATTCAGAAAAACGCCGTGACTAAGTTCGACCTCTGCATCACCGCGACGCTGCCGGACATTCTCCCGAGCAACGGCACGCTCGTGCTCGGCGAGGACATAAAGCTCGCCGTTCCGCTCGCGTCGCCGCTTTCGATGTGCGAGTCCGTCGACCTGCGCGACCTGAAGCAGGAGCGCTTTCTGATGCTGAACAAGAACTACAGGCTCCGCGCCATCATGTCGCACTTCTTCGACCTTTGCGGGTACAGTCCGAACATCGCCTTCGAAAGCGACAACCCGCACACGCTGCGCGACCTCGTTGAGGCCGGCCTCGGCGTGTCGCTCTGGCCGGAGCTCTCGTGGGGGAAGATACAGCGCCATAAGGCGAAGCTGATACATATACGCAACCCAGTCTGCCGCCGCAACATCTTCGTGACGTGGCCGGAGAACAAGGAAATGAGCCCGGAGGTAAAGACCTTCCTGCGCTTCCTGAAATCCTACTTCAAGGATCTTCAGTACGAACAGAGCCGCGCGTAGCTGCGCGCCGGCAAAATTTCTCAGAGCACAGAAAAAACCCCTCCTCGCGGAGGGGCTTTCGTTTCAGCTGTAATTGTGCGGCGCGGAAGCCGTTTTATGTTTATTTCGGTTCGAGGAGGCCGTAGCCGCCTTCTTCGCGGCGGTAGACTACGTTTATCTCGCCCGTTTCGTCGTTCTTGAAGATGAAGAAGGAGTGTCCGAGGAGATCCATCTGCATCGTCGCCTCGAGCGGCGTCATGACGTCGACGGAGAATTTCTTTCTCTTGACGATCTCGTGCGGCTCTTCCTTTTCCGGCGCGGAGGCGGCTATTATCTCGGGGTCTATGTCGAAGGAGACGTCCTGGACCTTCATGCGCGCCCTGTCGGTGAGGTAGCTCTTGTGCTTCTTCACCTGGCGTTCTATATTTTTCAGCGCCTTGTCGAAGGCTTTGCGGAGGTCCGGAGCGTAGTCCTCGCCGCGCATGATGACGCCGTTTACGTTCGCGGTTATCTCTACCACGTTCATGCCCCGCTTGTAGTTGAGTACGACCTGAGTGTCAAGGATACGGTCGAAGAATTTCTCAATTTTGACGAGCTTCTTCTCCATGTAGTCCTTAATGTCTCCGGGGAGTTCGACATTGCGTGTAAAGAAACGTACTTCCATAGCAACTCCTCCATTCGTTATGTTGCTTGTGTTTCTGGTAACTGACTATATTTTACCATGATATTCAAATCTGCACAAATGAGGAAATTATGTAAACATCTTTCACAAATTCGCGCAGCAAAGCTGATATTTATGATTTTCGTGAAACTAATATAAGGCGAAGCATTGTTACAAAAAGGGCCGTATGCTATTATAATAACTGTATTTTCGCGTTTCGGCGCGAATCATCATAAACTTGTCTTTTAGGATGAGGAGGATATAAAAGTGAAGTTTTCAAAGAAAATCCTGAACATAGCGCCCTCCGCGACGGTCAGCATTTCCGCCGCGGCCAAAAATATGAAGGCCGAGGGCAAGCCCGTCCTTTCGTTCAGCATGGGAGAGCCGGACTTCGGCTCGCCGAAGGCCGCCAACGACGCGGCGATCGACGCCATCAAGCGCGGCGAGTCGCACTACACGCTGAACACCGGCATAATCGAGCTGCGTAAAGCCGTCTGCGACTATTACAAAAACCGCTTCGGCCTCGAATATAAGCCCGACGAGGTCATCGTCGCCGCGGGCGCGAAGCCTCTGCTTTACGAGGCGATGGAGGCTCTCGTCGACGAGGGCGACGAGGTCGTGCTTTTCGCGCCGGCGTGGGTCAGCTACGTCGAGCAGCTGCACATGGCGGGCGGCGTCGAGAAGGTGGTCGATACGATGTCGACGGGGCTCATCCCGACGAAGGAGAAGCTGCTCGAAGCGATAGGGCCGAAGACGGTCGGCATAGTCGTCAACTCGCCGTCGAACCCGACTGGCGCGATTTACCCCGCGGAGACGCTCCGCATGATCGCCGAGGTCGCGATTGAAAAAGACCTCTGGATAATCTTCGACGAGATGTACGAGCGCTTCGCCTACGCGCCCGCAAAGCACGTCAACATACTCAACGCCTGCCCCGAGGCGAAGGACCGCGTGATAATCGTCAACGGCGTCAGCAAGACCTACGCGATGACCGGCTGGCGTATCGGCTACGCGCTCGGGCCGAAGGAAATAATCGCTAAAATGGCGACGCTCCAGACGCACCTGACCTCGAACGCCAGCTCTATCGCGCAGTGGGGCGCCTACGGTGCCATCACGGGCGCGGAGGAGGACGTCGAGAAGATGCGCGCCGAGTTTGAGAAGCGCCGCCGCGTCATCGTCGACATGATAAACGACATCCCGGGCCTCAAGGTCCGCGAGCCCGAGGGAGCTTTCTACGTCTTCGCCGACGTCACCGGCTGCCCCGTGCCCGACGACATGAAGTTCTGCGAGCTGCTGCTCAATGAAAAGTACGTCGCCGCCGTCCCCGGCACGGCTTTCTTCGCGCCCGGCTACATCCGCCTTTCCTATGCCTGCTCGATGGAGAACATCAAGGAAGGCATGAAGCGCATGAAGGAGTTCGTCGAAGGGCTGAGCAAGTAAGATCTACCGACAAGCCGCAAAAAATATGCCCGAGGCCGGATTTCGGCTTCGGGCTGTTTTTTATGCGCTTCTGTATGAATGACGGCCGTGGCTATTCTTCAGCTTCAGCTTCAGCTCCACCGCCATCGTCTTTGTATTCCTCTTCCACATCGATGAAGTGGATGTAGACGCCGCAGACTTTTCCGTCCGCGTCGTATCCGAAGTAGACGGGATAGACGCCGTCGCCCCAGCCTGATTGGAAGATTGGGAAGTTGAGCTCCGTTCCCGGGACGGTCCAGTTGAGCCAGTCGCCGTACTTGCTCTGGTATTTCGGGTTCGTTTTGGCGTTTTCTTCAAGAAGGTCGCAGAAGAGGTCGTTGTAGTAATCTATGTCCTCTTCTTCGCTTTCGCGCCGTTCCCAGTATTTTTTGAAAACTTCCTGCGTTTTTGCGTCCGCGACGCAGCCCATTCCCCCGTCGACGCAGAAGCCGAAGAATTCGCCCTCCTGCAATTCGTCGAACTCTTCGTCGCCGCAGAGGCCCAGCTCGTAACGCACTGGCTTTGCGCCGCTGACAGCGACCTTGACGCAGGCGTAGCGTTTTCCGTATTTTTCGCTCGGCACGACGCATATCGTAACGGGGTATGCGCCCGCCGGAATCTTCTGAACGTACGGACGCGCGTCGGCAAATTCCACAAGCGGGTCGCAGACGACGACCTCTCCGGTCGGAAAGCTGACTGAGCCTATTTCAAGCGTGTCGACCGGCGTTCCGCCGATTTCCTTCTCGGTGAAGTAGGCGTCCAAATCTTTCTTGCAGCGAAGCTTTTCTTTCACGGCTTCGTATTTTTCGAGCCATTCTTTGGAGGGCATCTTTATCCGTCCTTTCCTTTATTTACCAGACGCTCCACGACGGGTTCGGCGAGAGCGCGAGCGTCGAGCGGTTTCCGCGCATGTAGGAGGCGTACCCGGCTGCGGCTATCATCGCGGCGTTGTCGGTGCACATCGCGCGCGGCGGAAGGAAGAGCTCCACGCCGCGCTTCTGCGAATAGTCCGTGAGCGCGGCGCGCAGCGCTGAGTTTGCGGCGACGCCGCCCGAGAGCGTGACGCGGCGCACTCCGGTGTTTTTAATCGCGAGCTTGAGCTTCGAGAGCAAACTTTCGACGACGGCGCGCTGGAAGGATGCGCAGACGTCGGCGAGCGGAAACTCGCAGCCCTCGGCCTTTTCCTTTTCTATGAGCGTTATCGCGGCGGTTTTGAGGCCGCTGAAGCTGAATTCGATTTCCTTGCTGCCCGCGAGCGGTATCGGCAGCGTGAAGGCCTGCGGATTTCCCTCCGCTGCGAGGCGGTCTATGACGGGGCCGCCCGGGTAGCCGAGGCCGAGGACCTTCGAGACTTTGTCGTATGCCTCGCCCGCCGCGTCGTCGCGCGTCGAGCCGAGCAGCTCGTAGTCGCCGAAGCTGCGCACAAGGACGACCTCCGTGTGTCCGCCGGAGACTATCATCGAAATGAAGGGCGGCTCGGGCACGGGACGTTCATCGCCCTCTTTGCGCGCGACGTTCGCGAAGATGTGGCCCTCGAGATGGTTGACGCCGATGAGCGGCACGCCCCAGCCCTGCGCGAGCGCCTTCGCGGTCATGACGCCGACGAGCAGCGAGCCCATGAGCCCAGGCCCCGCCGTTACGGCGATGAGGTCTATTTCATCGCGCGGCGAGAAAATCCCCGCTTCGTCGAGAACCTTGGCGAGGAGCGGCAGTATCGCCTCCTGGTGCATGCGCGAGGCGAGCTCCGGAACGACGCCGCCGTAGACGCTGTGCGAGTCTATCTGGCTGGAAATCGCGTCCGCGACTATGCGCCCTCCGTCTGCTGTGACGGCGAGCGCCGTGTCGTCGCAGCTTGATTCTATCCCTAAAGTTACAAAACCTCCGTGCTTTGCGCCCATCAGTGCGAGCAGCCTCCGCAGCAGGAGCAGTTTCCGCCCGAGCACGAAGCGCAGGCGGCGCCGCGCTTTTCGCCGCGGACGTGTATCAGCACGCGGCAGCGGCAGCGCGGGCATTTCTCGGCGTGCGTCTCGCTGTCGAAGACGAGGCCGCACTCGACGCATTTATATGTGTGTTCCGGTTCCTTTATTTCGGTACTGTCCATAACGCAGAGTCATCTCCGTATCCTATCGGTATTTCCTTGCCCTTCTTGAGCTCCTTGGCCGGCACGACGAAGGCGAAATATCCCGTCTGGTCCGAGCCGAGCTCGCCGAAGGGGTTCGTCATGCTCGGCGAGAGCACGTCGTCCTCGGTCACGCGGTATCCGCCGACGAAGAGCTGCGCGGGGTCGAACGTCCACGGCTTGTAGGTCTCGACGTGCGCGATGAAGAGCGCCTTGCCGCGCGTGCCGTCGCTTCCGTAGTACTGCGCCATCTGCTTCGCCCAGTCGCTTATCGAGAAGTCGAGCGTCAGCGCGTTCGCGAGCTTCTTGTCGACGTAGATTATCTGGAGCGCGCCGCGCGCGCCTATCACCATGTCGCCGAGCCTTTCGCCCTCGACCCAGACGCTCGTCTGGCGCGTGTCGAGCAGCTCGGAGGCTTTCACGTCGCCCGGCTCGCGCTCGCGCGCGAAGGCCGCGGAGGCGAAGAGCACGCAGAGCGCCGCAAAGGCGGCGAAGAGGAATTTTTTATTTTTCACAGCCGTCTCCCCCAATTACAAATTTCGCGGCCTTCGGCAAAAAGGCCGCGCAAAGATATTTTACACCAGAAAGGGGCCGTCAGCCCCGCTTTTTGAACGCGCCGCGAATCCACTGCCATTCCGGGCAGCGCAGCGCGAGGGTGGAGGCCGCGTATATCGCGCAGCCGCCCGCGGTCGCGGCGAAGAGCCACGCAACCCTCAGGCCGAGGCCGAGCGCGTCGGGATAGGGCACGAAGCGTTTGAAGGCGAGCAGAGCCGCGGACATCGCGGCGAGAGGAAGGAGGACGCGCCAGAGCCACGAAAGCTCGAAAATTTTCAGCCGTTCGCCGATGTTGCGCGAAAGCTTATAGGCTGCGAAGAGGCTCGCCGTCGTGAAGGCCGTCGCCGAAGCCGCGGCGAGGCCCGCGTATGCGAAATGGCGCATCAGCGCGACGCTTGCGGCGAGGTTCACAGCGACCGTCACGCCCGTCACGAGCACCGCCGCGCGCGGCATACGGCGCGCGTATATCGCGCGCATTATGACGGTGCTGCTCGCCATGCCCGGAAGGCCGAGCGCGTAGAGCGAGAGCGCCGTGCCGGTCGCGTGCCACGCCCATTCGGAGAAGGCGCCGCGGAAGAAGAGCAGGTGGACGACCTCGTGCGACACTATGCAGAGCCCAGCCGCGACGGGAAGGACCACGAAGAGGTTGAAGCGCATCGCGCCGCGCACGAAATCGCAGAAGGAGGCCGTGTCGTTCGGGTCCTGCCGCGAGAGGACGGGCAGGACGGCCTGCGAAATAGCTATGACGAAGAGGCCGAGCGGCAGCTGGAGCACGCGGTCGGCGTAGGTGAGCACCGATATGGAGCCGCCGTCGAGGAATGAGCCGAGCATACGGCTTATGACGGGGTTGAGCTGGTTCAGAGAAAGCCCGGCCGCGTAGGGCAGGAAGAGCGCCATCATGCTGCGCAGCTGCGGGTCGCCGAGGCTCGGCCTGCGCGGCCGCAGCGTAAATTTCAGCCGCGAGCACCAATATACCTGGAGCAGCATGTGGAAGGCCCCGCCCGTCAGCACCGCGAAGGCGAGGTTCCACACTGACAGATGGCTCTTCGTCGCGAGCAGGAAGATGATATAGGCGAGGTTGCTCAGCGCGGGTGCGATTGCGGGAATGAAGAAGCTGCCGAGGCTGTTCAGCACGCCCATAGCGAGCGCGCCGACTGAGACGAGCATCAGGAAGGGGAACATCATGCGCGTCAGCGTCACGGCGACGGCGCGTTCCTCGGGCGCGAAGCCGGGGGCCATGACGTTGACGAGGAAGGGCGAAAGTATAATCCCCGCCGCGACGACGGCGCTGCATCCGAAAATCAGTATCGTCAGCGCTTCGTCGGCGAGCCGCTTCGCGTCGTCGCGCCCGTCGGAGGCGAGCGTGCGCGAGAAAACGGGGACGAAGGAGGCCGAAAGCGCGCCTTCTGCGAGAAGCTGGCGCGAGAGGTTCGCGAGAGTGTAGGCGACGAAGAATGCGTCGAGCTGGCGCGTCGCGCCGAAGAGCGCCGCGGTCAGCATCTCGCGCACAAGGCCGAGGACGCGGCTGACGAGCGTCCCCGCCATCATGCGCATGGCGTGGAATACCATGCCTGAGAGCGCGTCTGGACGCTTCGGCTTCTCCACGCGATTCTTAGCTTCTTCCGCGCTTTGGCGGGGCGCATAGTTCTTCGGCTCCTCGCCGGGTTTATTGTTTTTTATGGAATCGTCGCGCATAGTATCAAATCACACCGTAATATGTAAAAATAAAAACGGCTCAAAACGAGCCGCCGTTTCGCGAATGTTACGCCGTCCGGTGGCGGCGTGCAATTTCCCGCCGCAGTTACCAGCTGAAATCTTTCCCGAGGTAGAGCTCCCTCGCCTTGACGTTGTCGGCTATCTCCTCCGGCTCGCCCTCGAGGAAGACCTTGCCCTCGTATATGAGATATGCGCGGTCCGTTATCGAGAGCGTCTCTCGCACGTTGTGGTCGGTGAGCAGGATGCCGTAGCCGCGTTCCTTGAGGTCGCGGATTATCGACTGTAGATCAGCGACGGCTATCGGGTCGATGCCGCTGAACGGCTCGTCGAGCAGTATGAAATGCGGCTCGAGCGCTAGGCAGCGCGCTATCTCGACGCGGCGGCGCTCGCCTCCCGAGAGGGAGACGCCCTTCGTGTCCTGGAGGTGCTTTAAGCCGTAGTCGTCGAGCAGCGAGGAAATTTTGTCGCCGCGCACGTCCCCGGGGACGCCGGACTCTTCAAGCACGAGGTCGAGATTCTGGCGCACCGTGAGGCTGCGGAAGACTGAGGCCTCCTGCGGCAGATAGCCTATTCCCGCGCGCGCGCGCTGGTACATCGGCAGAGCGGAGAGCTCCTGCCCGCCGAGCCATACATTGCCGGAATCGGGGATGATGCGCCCGACTATCATGTAGAAGGTCGTGCTCTTGCCCGCGCCGTTCGGCCCGAGCAGCCCTATTATCTCGCCCTTCTCTATCTTGACGCTGACTTCGTTGACGACGCGCCGTCCGCTGAAGCTCTTGACGAGCTTCTCGGCGCGCAGGGTGTTGGCCGCGGCTTCGAGCGCCATCTATCTGCCCTCCACCCAGCGCAGCTCTTCGTCGCTGAGCGTAGTCTCGGAGCCTGAGGCGCGCGCCGGTTCGTCCTTCGCGGCCTCGGCCTTGGCGTCGTTCTTTTTCGCGTTTTTCTGCTTGCCGTCGGATTTTTCCTCCGCGGGCTGCTCTTCTTCCTCGACGACGAAGATTATCTGCGAGTTGCCCTTGGCCTCGATTACGCGCGTATCCTCATGGACGACCATCGTGTCGGCCGTGACGGTCTTGCCGTCGCTGCGGACGGCCTTCGTATTGCCGGAGACGACTATCGTGCCGCGCGCCTTGGAATACACGGCCTTGTCGCCCGTCACGCGCGTCTTGAGCCCTTCGCGGTCCACGTAGTCGAGGACGACGTTGCGGTCGGCTATCATGTCGCTCAGCGCGTCCTGCCCCGTCTGCGGGTCTTTGGCGAGGGTTCCTTCGACTGTGCGCGCAGAGATGGCGAACTTCTCCACCAAATCTTCGTAGCGGCGCACGCCGGTCGCCCAGAATTTATTTCCGCTGCGGCGCGCCTCGTCGGCCTTGAGTATCTTCTTCTCCATCAGGCCGTCTACGCTGCCGCGCGCCGAGTAGTTCTCTGTACCGGGCTCCCAGCGGACGTAGTCGGCGTTGAGATAGTCCTCCGCGCCGCGCGTCAGCCGCACGCTGCCGAAGGCTTCGACGAGGCCGTCGGTGCGCTTGCTCTTGTCGCCGGTCCACGTCGCGCTCTCGGATTTCAGCGTCGCGTCCTGCGCGGGGAATTCGCCGCGGACGTTGCCGCGAAGCGTCATTATCTCGTCGTTCGTGTTGCCCTCGGCCTCGTCGCCCCAGAGCGTCGAGCCCTCGCGCTTGATGACGACGTTGCCTGTCGCGCGCGCGTCGCCGGTGTTGACGTTGTACTTGATGTCGTTTGCGGAAAGGGTGGTCGCGACCTTCTTTGTCGCGGGCTTCTGCTGCGCGGGCGCGGCGAGCGCGGCGGCTTCGAGCGAGCAGAGCGCTGATACTATGCAGAGTGCGGCGAAAATTTTCTTTATCTTCATCGGAGACCTCTTTTTTCCATAAAAATAACTGCACGGCGTGTGCGCGCCGCGCTCTATATTCTACCTTATTTTTATGAATTATACATTTTTTATTTTTTGTCCGGCTGATTCTCGCCGAGGCGCGCGGCTATCATCGTCAGCATGTCGTGGAAGAATACGAAGATGTCGCCGTCGCCGGAGGGCGCGGCGAGCGTGAGCCTGTTCGGGTATGCGACGGCGGCGGCGCGTATCGCCTCCGGCGTCCACGGGTCGAGCAGCAGCAGCCAGCCGCGCCGCGACGCTTCGTCGAGCGCGGCGCGCATCGCCGTTTCGTCGCCCGCGAGCCAGCCGTTCCAGACTTCGTCGGGCGGGCGCACGACGCCCGGTATCGACGAGCGTATCCAGACGCCCTCGGCTCCCGTGAGGTCGAGCAGCTTCGCGCCGCTGCCCGCGAGCATGTGGCGGCCTACGCCTATCGCGCTGTCGATGCGCGACTGGAACTCCGCGAGCCGCCGCTGGTAGTATGCGTAGCTTTCGGGGTCTATTTTCGAGACGGCCTTCATTATCTCCTGCGCGACGAAGGGCAGCATCGCGGGGTCGAAGAACGCACCGCGCAGCTCGTCCTCCGTCACCTGCACCTTGTCGAAGAGCAGGCGGAGGTTTTTGTTCTTTTCGCTGATTCTGTGGCGCGCGGCGTCCGCGGCGTCGAAGGCTATGATTATCTCGCCGCGCGCGGGACGCGCGACGAGCCGTTCGCGCCCCGCCTCGTCCATGACGGAGAGCGAGCGCACTGTGGCCTGGTCGCCGCATATGAAAGAAGCGACCTCGCGCAGCCACTGCGAGGTCACGGCTATTTTAACGCGCCGCTGCGCCGCCCACGCGCTTTCCGCTCCGAGGGCGGGAAGCAGCGCGAGCAGCGCAACGAGGGCGAGCAGGAAGCGCGCCGCGAAAACGCGCGCCGCCTTGGTCATTTTTTATTTTCCGTCCGGACGGCTGCCGGGCTTCACGAGCGGAAGCCCCTCCGCGCAGAGCGGGCATTCCTCTGGCTTGTAGGTCGCGAAGCAGACCTTCACGAGCGACTTCAGATCCCAGTCGGGCAGGCACTCGGGCGCGCGGCGGTCTACGATGCAGCCGGAGCCCACCCATTCCGCGCCGCCGTCCACGAGTATCTGCGCCGACTCGCGCGACGACTTTCCGGTCGTGCATACGTCCTCGACGAGCGCGAAGCGTCTAGCGCCGGGGTGCGGGAAGCGCTTGAGGCGCATGTCGCCGTCTACGCGCTCGGTGAAAAGGAAGGGCACGCCGAGGGCGCGCGCGACTTCGTGGCCGATGATGAGGCCGCCGAGCGCCGGCGAAAGTATGAACTCGGGCTTATAGGGCGCGAGCAGCTTCGCGAGCTCCGCGCCCGCGTATGCGGCGAACTGCGGGAAGCGCAGCATCAGCGCGCACTGCATGTAGTTGTCGCTGTGGAGCCCCGAGGTGAGCTTGAAATGTCCCTGGAGATGGGCTCCGCTTTCCTTCATCATTTCGAGTATTTTCTTTGAAACTTCTTCGTTCGCGCATCCGCAGGCCATCAGCGTGAAGCCTCCTCTAATGTCTTTAATATATCCTTCGCCGCCGCTATCGGGTCAGCGGCTTCGAGTATCGGGCGTCCGACGACGATGTAGGACGCTCCGGCCTTCGCGGCGTCCGCCGCCGTGGCGACGCGCGTCTGGTCCTCGGTGCTGACCTTCTTCGTTCTTATACCGGGGACTATGCGCAGCAGCTTCTGGGCGCGCCCCTGCAGAAGTTCAAGATCGAGCGGAGAGCAGACTATGCCGTCGAGCCCCGCGCGCTCCGCGGTCTCGGCGCGCCCGATGAGAGCCTCGTTCATATCGCAGCCCGGGTGTACGTCGCTCCAAAGCTCTCCGCCGAGGCTCGTCAGCACCGTGATGCCGAAGAGCTTCATCGCGCTTCCGGTCTTGTCGCGCATCGCCGCGCTGCGCGCCATCATTTCGTAGCCTCCGGAAGTGTGTATCGTAAGCGCCCACAGCCCGGCCTCCGAGAGGGGCTCGACCGCAGAGGCGACGGTGTTCGGGATGTCGTGAAGCTTGAGGTCGAGGAACACGTCGTAGCCGCGTGCGATTATCTCTTTAACGAAAGGCAGTCCGCCCATCGCGTAGAGGCGCGGACCTATTTTTACATATCGAGTGGCCTTGTCCAGCCTGTCCAGGAATTCGCGCGCCGCGTCCGGCGTAGCCACGTCGAGCGCAAGGATGAGGCCGCACTGTTTTCTTTCCATCATCTATACCCCCGTAATGAGATAGCACAACGCGAGGTTGTGCTATCTGTTCTTTCTATATTATAACCGCCGCGCGCGCGATTTTGGCGGCGCGGGAAAATTTGCGGTCTCCTAGAGTTCTTCGTCGTCCTGCCAGATTTTGCGGCCTTCGACGAAGGTCATGACGGGCCAGCCGGTGAAGGCCATGCCCTCCCACGGGCAGCAGCGGGCTTTGCTCTTCCACGTCTGGCAGTCGACTATGCGAGTGCGCTCCTCGTCGACGACGGTGAGATCCGCGGTCGCGCCTTCGGCTATCACGCCGAGGCCCTGCCATTTTTCCGGAAGCAGCGCAGCGGGAGCGGAGGTCATCTTCGAGAAGATGAGTTCGAGCGGGACTTCGGGATGGTTCTTCGCGCGGTAGTCGAGAAGCACCGCGGCGGCGCATTCAAGCGAGGCTATGCCGAAGGGGGCTTCCTGGAACGGCTCGTCCTTGTCGTCCATGTGCCACGGGGCGTGGTCGGTGACTATCGCGTCGATCGTGCCGTCGACGAGCCCTTCCCACAGCGCGCGCTGGTCCTCTACGGAACGGAGCGGCGGGTTGACCTTGAAGCGCGAGTTGTAGCCGCTGCCGATGACGGCGTTCTCGTTGAGCGTAAGGTGATGGAAGGTCGTGTCGCAGGTCACGTCGAGTCCCGCGCGCTTCGCGTTGCGGATGAGCTCGACGGCGCCCGCGCAGGAGATGTGCGTGAAGTGGATGCGCGAGCCGGTGTCGCGGACGAGCGCGATGCCGCGCGCGACGTCGATTTCCTCGGAGGCTCCGGGGATGCCCTTAAGCCCCGACATGGCGCTGACGCGCCCCTCGTGGACCTGTCCGCCCTGGAAGAGGCTTATCTCCTCCGGGTGCTCCATGACGCGCGGCAGACGCTTGCCGGTGTAGAGCAGAGCGAGGCGCAGAAGGTGGCTCGTCGCGACGGGTGAACCGTCGTCGGTGAAGAATACCGCTCCGGCCTCCGCCATCTTTTCCATCTCGCAGATTTCCTTGCCTTCGCGCTTCTTGCTGACGCAGCCCGCGGGCAGTATGCGCGCGGCCTTCGCCGCCGCGCCGTGGCTCAGCACGTACTCGACGAGCGCCGGCTCGGAGACTGCGGGCTTCGTGTTCGGCATCGCGACGAGCGTCGTAAAGCCGCCCGCGGCTCCCGCCATCGCTCCGCTCTTGAGGTCCTCGTTCCACTCGAGGCCGGGATCGCGGAAGTGCGCGTGAAGGTCGATGAAGCCCGGCGTAAGCAGGCGTCCGTTGCCCTCGACCACCTCGGCGTCCGCGCACTCAAGGCCCGTGCCGATTTTCGCGATTTTGCCGTCCTCGACGAGGAGGCAGTCGTCTTTTATGAATTCCTTGCCGTTGAATATCTTAAAGCCTTTGAAGAGAAACTTTTCCATTATCTCGCACCTCCGCCGCAGAGATAGAGAAGCGCCATCCTCGTGGCGACGCCCGAACGCACCTGCTCCAGTATCACGCTCTGATGTCCGTCCGCAACCTCAGAGGCGATTTCGACGCCGCGGTTGATCGGGCCCGGGTGCATCGCGAGAGCGCCGGGCTTCGCGAGCTTCATGAGCTCCTCGTCCGCGCCCCACCAGCGGTGGTACTCGTCGACCGACGGGAAGAGGCCGTCCTGCTGGCGCTCGCGCTGGATGCGGAGCAGGTATACCATGTCCGCACCTTCCACGGCCTTGCGCGCGTCGCGCTCATAGGTGACGCCGAGGCACTCGACCTCGCGCGGCATGAGGGTCGGCGGTCCGGAGAGGACGACCTCGCAGCCCATCGTCTTGAAGGCTATGACGTCGCTGCGCGCGACGCGGCTGTGCAGGACGTCGCCGACGAGCGCAATCTTGCGGCCCTCGAGGTCGCCGAAGTGCTTCCACGCGGTGTAGACGTCGAGAAGGGCCTGCGTCGGGTGCGCGTGAGTGCCGTCGCCCGCGTTGAGGACGATGCCGTGCTTCAGCTTCGAGGCGAGGTACTGCGCCGCGCCGACAGCGCCGTGACGCATGACGACGATGTCAGCGCCCATAGATTCGAGCGTCCACGCCGTGTCGCGCATCGTCTCGCCCTTCGCCGTCGAAGAGCCGGAGACCGACCAGTTGACGACGTCGGCCGAGAGCATCTTCTCCGCGAGCTCGAACGAAACGCGCGTGCGCGTCGAGTTCTCAAAGAAGAGGTTCACGCACATCTTGCCGCGAAGAGCCGGGACCTTCTTCACCGGCCTGTCCATAACGTTCTCCATATGACGCGACTGATCGAGGAAGAAAAGGAACTCCTCGCGCGTCCAGTTGTCAAGGTCTATGACGCTCCGATGGCGCCATGTCATCTGTCCGATTTCGTTAAGCGTCGCGCTCACAGATTACCACCTCGTCCTTTCCGTCAAGTTCGGCAACTCTAACTTCTATAACCTCGTTCTTCGAGGTCGGTACGTTCCTTCCGCAGATGTCGGCGTGAATCGGCAGCTCCCTGTGGCCGCGGTCGACGATGACCGCGAGCTGCACGATCTGCGGGCGTCCGAGGTCGACGAGCGCCTCGAGAGCCGCGCGCACCGTGCGCCCCGTGAAGAGCACGTCGTCGACGAGGAAGACGTGCTTCCCCGCTATGTCGACCGGCATCCTCGTGCTGTGGATTATCGGCTGCTCCGCGAGCGCCGTAAGGTCGTCGCGGTAGAGCGTGATGTCGAGCTCGCCGCAGGGAACCTTCTGCCCCTCGGCCTCTTCGATAAGCTTCTGGAGCCTGCGCGCGATGTAGACGCCGCGGCGGTGGATGCCGACGAGCACCATGTTCTCGGTGCCCTTGTTATGCTCCACCATCTCGTGGGCGATACGGCGAACGACGCGGTTCAAGTCCTGCGAATCCATAAGCTGCGCTTTTTCTCTGAGTTCCGCCATTAAAACCCCTCCTTGAAAAATTCCGGCAAAAAAATAAGACCGCCCGAACGGACAGCCTTACGCGACAAACGAACGAAGAGACGGCGACGCGGCCCACGCTCCGAAAACATGCGAAAAACCGGAAATCCGTCGAAACATACCGCGCGCCCCTCCTTTTACTCCAACTGCAAGAAGTATAGCCCATTCTCACGTTTTGTGCAAGCGATTGCAAAAATATATTTTCCACAAAATCCCCGCGTTTCCTGAAACTTTGTACCGCACGCCGCGCCGCACGTTCCGCCGCCCAAACGCACAAAAAACGGCGCGGATTTTCCGCGCCGCCGTAAAGCTGTGAAATATTTGGAAATCGTGTGCTGATAAAATTATCTACCCTATCTTCGCCATCATGCGCCGCGCGTGGCCCGTTACTACGGGGGCGTAGCCTTTGAGCTCTTCGTCGAGCGCTGCGTCGCCGGTGTCGGCGATCAGGCTTTTGCCGAAGAGGCCGGCCATTTTTGCCGGCGTCGCGGCTACTGTGATGTTTTCGCGCGGGAGCATTTTTATAACTTCGGGGCTGAGCTGCTGGTTGCCGCGGCCGAAGATGTGTCCCTGTCCGCCGATGACCGTGATTATGAGCGCTCGGTTTTCCGGCGATTCCGCGGAGAGCAGTTTTTTTATCTGCTCCGACGTGAGGTCGCGCCCCAGCTGCGCGCCGTCTTTTACCGCGTCCACGCCGAGCAGCGTGCCCTCTATGCCGAGGCGCTCTTTCAGCCGCATCGTCGTCGAGCCGGAGCCGATCAGATATAGCGTGCCGGGCTTCATTGAGTTTGCGAGGAAGGCTGCGAGGTTCGCCGACTCATCCGCGCTTCCGGCGCCGCCGCCCGATTTGCGCTCCTGCATGAATTCCGCGTCGTCGGGCACGCGCATGTAGCCGTAGAGCCGCGCGCTGACGCGCCCTTCGCGGAAGGCCTCTTCGTCTATGTCCATGACCTCGGCTTCGGCGAAGCGCTTGACTCGTCCTTCGAGGAAGTTTTTTACGAGTTTGCCGGCCTCCTGCGGGCGCTTGGCGTAGACCGCTGAGTGTATCTTGACTCCTGCGGGGATGCCGACGACCGGGATTTTGTCCCCGACGGCGGCGCATACGTCGCGCGCCGTGCCGTCGCCTCCGGCGAAGATTATCAGCTCCGCGCCCAGCTCGAGCATCATCTGCGCGGCGCGGCGCGTGTCGGCCGCGCTTGTGCACGTTCCCGTCTCGAAGAGCGTTTCGCACTCGATTCCGTATTTTGTTAAAAGGCCGGCTCCCATCTCTCCCGACGGCGCGAGGAAGAGCGTTCCGCGCGCGGCGTCCGCGAACTCGCGCAGCGCGGTTTCGGCGCGTCCGGCGGCGCGCGGCTTCGCGCCCAGCTCTACGGCGCGGCGCAAAGTTTCCTCGCCGTCCGTGCCCTTGAGCGCGACCGCTCCTCCCATTCCCGCGACGGGGTTGACGATGAAGCCGGCCTTCATTTAATTAGTCCTTTTTAGGCTCGAAGTAGCCCGTGTATTTCTTGTTGTAGGCGCGCCACGTGATCGCGTACTTCGCCGGGTCGTCGAAGTAGTCGTGGTCGATGTGGTGGACGGTGCTGTTGACCGGCGCGGCCTTTACGGCCTCCGGCTCTTCGTAGCACATGCGCGAGATTTCCGCGAGCACCGCCGTGTAGTCGTCGATGTCCTGCTTCGAGTAGGACTCCGAGGGCTCTATCGTGAAGGGCTCGGGGATTACGAACGGCTCGTGGCTCGACCAGTAGTGCGTGCCGAAGTCGGCGCAGCAGCGCTGCACGTCGGCGGTGCCGAAGCCGGTCTCTTCCTTGAGCTTCTGCCAACTGTAGCGCGCCTGTTCGATGCGCGACGGGTGGTGCGGGAAGCTTATCGACGCGCCGCGTATCGCGAGTATCTTCTTCATGCAGTAGTTGTTGTTGAGTATCGCGACGCGTGATACTTCGCGCAAGCCGTCAGCGCCGAGCGTCATTATCCACGAGTAGGCCTTGACGACGACGGGAGCGACGCCCCAGAAGGATTTTATCTTGCCGCAGGACTTCGGCAGGTCGAAGTCGAGGTAATAGCCCTTCTCGGGCGAGTACTCGACGAGCGGCACGGGCAGGTAGGGGCGAAGCTCTTTCTTCGCCGCTACCATTCCCGTCGCCGGGCCGCCGCAGCCGTGCGGCGCGCCGAAGGTTTTATGGAGGTTGAAGAAGGACATGTCGAAATTGGCTTCCGCGGTGCGGGTGATGCCGAGCAGGCCGTTCGCGTTGGCCTGGTCGTAGCAGCAGAGGACGCCTTTTTCGTGCGCAAGGCGAGTAAATTCCTTTATGCGGACGTTGAATATTCCGGTGTCCTCCGGGTTGGTGAAGAATATCGCCGCGGTACGGTCGGAGAGCGCGGCCTTGAAGGCCTCGATATCGGGATAGCCTTCTTCGTCCGGCTGGATTATCGTAACCTTGTAGCCCTTGACGATAGGCACCGCGCAGTCGGCGGGATGCGAGAAGAGCGTCGTGATTATCTCGTCGCGCTTGTCTTCCTCTCCCTTATCGCGCCAGTATGCGCGTACTATAGAGGCGAGCGCGAGCACGCCGTGCGAGCCGCCGCCCGGCTGCATCGAGAAAACGTCAAGGCCGGAGATTTCCTTGAAAAGCTCGCCGGTTTTATAAAAGACTTCGAGTATCCCCTGCGCCGTCTCGTCGGGCTGGAGCGGGTGCATATCGGCGACCTTCGGCTGGTTCGCGAGGCGGTCGTTGATTTTCGGGTTGTACTTCATCGTGCAGGTTCCCTGCCCGATGTCTATGTTTCCGTCTACGCCTATGTTTTCCTGCGAGAGGTGGTTGTAGTGGCGCACGAGCTGGAGCTGCGCTATTTCGGGAAGGTTGGCGCGCTCCCTGCGCACCATGGCCGCGGGCAGCGTCGCGAGCGCCTCTTCGGTACTCACGCAGTCGCAGCACGGGCCGGGGACGAGCACCGCGCGTTCGCCGGGCTCGCTGAGTTCGTATATTATAGGTTCGTTCCACTTGGCCTGATGGAATTTCTTCATTCTTTCAAGATTGTTCATCGGTGGGCCTCCTTACGCTAGAATTTCGCCGAGGGCGGCGGCGAGGGCCTTTATGTCGTCCGCGGAAGTCTGCTCCGTCACCGCGAGCAGCGCGCATCCCTCAAGCTCGGGGAATGCCGCGCCTAGGTCGTAGCCGCCGAGGATTCCGCGCTCGAGCAGCGCCTTGTTGATTTCCTTCACGGACTTTCCGCTCGCCGAGAAATCGACGACGAACTCCTGGAACGGCGTGCCGGAGAACTTGTCGAGCGATACGCCCTTGACGCCAGCGAGGTTCCTGCGCAGGCAGACCTGGCGCTGAAGCACCGCCTCGCCGAGCTCCTTCATGCCCTGCGGCCCCATAGAAGCGAGGTAGACGCCCGCCGCGATGCCCCAGAGCGCCGCGTGCGTGCCGACAAATTCCTTCGCGTGGTCGCGGTTCGCGAACGAGGTGCGCTCCCAGAGGACGTCGCCGAAGCCCCATTCCTTTTCGTCGGTCGGCGCGATGCCGAAGAGGCGCGACGGATATTCGTCGACGAACTTCGGCTCGTCCTTCGTCGCGATGAAGCCCGCGACGCCGCCGCCGTAATTCATGTGGAGGCCGAGCGCCTGGATGTCGCCGCAGGCGATATCCGCGCCGTACTGCGACGGAGGCGTCAGCACGCCGAGCGTCGAGGGCTCGACGTAGGCGACGAGCAGCGCGCCCTTCTCGTGCGCCATGTCCGCGATATCCTGCGCGCGCTCCTCGATGACGCCGAAGAAGTTCGGATTCATCACGAGCACCGCCGCGGCCTTGTCGGTCAGATTCTTCTTGAGGCAGTCGAGGCAGATGCGGCCCGTCTTCGGGTTGTAGTCGGTGAAGGTGATTTTAACGTCGGGCTGGAGGTAGGTCCTGACGGCGCGCAGCGTGTCCGGGTTGATATTGCCGGGGATGATGACCTCGTCGCGGTGAGTTATGCGGCAGGCCATGCGCAGCGCCGTGCCGACGGCCTGGCTTCCGTCGTAGTTCGGCACGTTGCAGACGTCCATGTCGAGCAGCTCCGCCATCATAGACTGATACTCGAACATCGCGTGGAAGCGTCCGTGGTCCTCGTACGGCTCGCCCGCGTAGGCGGTGAGGAACTCAGAGCGGTTCACGACCTCGTCGACGAGCGCCGGGACATAGCGGTTGTAGCAGCCCGCGCCGAGGAAGCAGATAAGCTCCTTCGCCGTTTTGTTCTTGCCGAGGATTCCGTTGACGTGGCGCGCGAGCCCCGCTTCGTCGCAGAAAGGCTCGGGAAGCTCCATCTTGTGCTTCATGCGCATATCTTCGGGAATGTCGGAAATCAAATCCTCGATTGACTTAACTCCGATATAATCCAGCATCTCCTGCTGGACCTTCTCCTCGGAGTTCGGGATATAGGGGAACATCTTCTTTGACATAATCGCGCCTCCTTACGCAATTCCGCCGCCGTCGACGACGAGCGACGAACCTGTGACCCACGGGGCCATTCCGCTGCAGAGGAAGAAGACGCACATCGCCACGTCCTGCGGCGTGCCGAGACGCGCCATCGGACGCTGCGCGCATTCTTCCTTATATTTATCGTTGTAGACGCCGCCCAGCTGCTCGCACTCGCTCTTAAGCATCGGAGTGTCGATGTCGCCTGGGCAGACGCAGTTCACGTTGATATTGTCCGGGCCGTGGTCGATAGCCATCGCGCGCGTCATGTTCCAGACGCCGCCCTTCGCCGCACAGTACGAGACGGCGTGATCGCCGCCCTTTAGCGCCCAGCCAGAGCCGATGTTGACTATCTTTCCGCCGCCCGCCTTCTTCATATACGGGACGACGTGCTTGCTCATGAGGAAGACGCTCTTGAGCGTCACGTTGAGCGCGAGATCCCAATCCTTCTCCTCGAGCGTCTCGACGGTGCGGCGGCGTGCGACGCCCGCGCAGTTCACGAGGATGTCTATCCGCGGATACTTCGCCGCGACCGCGTCGGCGACGGCCTTGCAGTCGGCCTCCTTCGTAACGTCGCAGCGCATGAACTCGGCATGTCCGCCCGCGTCGTTGATTTCCTTCTCAACCTTGCGTGCCAGCTCTTCGTTGATGTCCGCGATGACGACCGAGACGCCCGCGTCAGCGAAAAAGCGCGCGATCCCCGCGCCGATGCCCGAAGCCGCGCCGGTGACTATAGCCGTCTTTCCGTTCATGCCGCAGAGCTTGTTTAGGTCCAGCATTTCTATCCCTCCCGGTTCTCTATTCTATTCTCGTATTCACTGTATACATTACATTCAATGAGTTATTTATATAACGAACAGAGCGGTTAGTCAATAGCCTGGACGCTTCGCCGCGTTTGCACGTGCGCTCTAAAATAAGCAAAAGTCCTGTGCGTTAAAGCGCGCGCATAAAACCGCATAACGAGACGCAGAATGCCGGCACGTTCTTTATGCAGGCATACAAATATACGCACGCAGCCAACCGGCACTCACGAGCAAAGCAGCGCATAATCCGTCGGCGCGGCCTGCCGCTCAGCAGACACACAACGTTTTCGCGCACGCACCTGCGTCCGTCGGGAAATTCCAAAACGCAGGCGGCCTTACATTTTTGGGACGCGCCGCCTAACGCGCGACGCTCCGCAGCCTTTATGCCGGCTTCGGCAAAACGCAGCAGCCGGCATACTTTTCGCAGCCGTTCGTTTGATGTAATATAAAGCGCGTGATTTATGGGAGTGATCGTCAATGCCGATACCTGCTGGAGCGGGCCACACGGCCTCGGAATTCGTCTACGAACAGCTTAGAAGGAAAATTTTTGAAAAATCGCTGACGAGCGGGCAGCGCCTGCCGGAGGTCGCGATTGCAAAAGAGATGAACGTGAGCCGCACGCCGGTTCGCGAAGCGCTGCGCCGCCTCGAGAGCGAGGGGCTCGTGCAGATTGTGCCGGGTTGGGGCGCGTGCCTCGCCTCGCCGACGAAGCAGGAAATCATAGACACCTACGAGGTGCGCGAAACTCTCGAAATAATGGCGATACGCAAGGCTGCGCGCCGCATCACGCCGCTGCAGATATGCATGCTCCAGGAGCAGATAAACGCCGAGCGCGAGATTTTCATAAAAAAAGACCTTGAGTCCTACCTCAAGGTCAACGACGACTTCCATATAATAATAGCCGAGTCCTCCGGCAACAGCACGCTCGCGGGCTACGTGCGCAACATCCTCTCGCGCACCTTCGTCCAGATGATTTTCTTCGAATCGTTTTTCGACTTCGACACGAACCCAAGCCTCGAAGAACACATCACGATACTCGAAGCGCTAAAAGCCCATGACGAAGAAAAATGCGCGGCGCTGATCAAAGAGCATCTGAAGATATCGATGGAGGGGCTGAAGGCGAAGTAAACGCGAAGCGGCGTGGCATACCGTTCTCAAATTTGAAATGAGCGGGAAGCCATTTTAGGGCTTTCTCGCCTTGATTGCCCATCAGCAAAGACAGGCGGTACTGCCAACGGCGGCGCATAAAATGCGCCGTTCATCTTGACCGTTGACTGGCTCGGCTGGCATTGCTATTTCCTCGATAAATAGGAATTTAACGCTCCACTGGATTACTTCTTATGCTTTAAGCATTATCCGTTTAATCCACCGACTTCAATTTTATATTTGTAGTCAATCTCTATACAAGCTAAATGTCCCATAAAATAGTCGGGTTCTGCGTCCAAATCAATGTAAAAGCCAGTTTCCATTCCATTTACAAATACCGTTACATTATTTACAAACAGTGCTTTTACAAACTCATCTTCTGAAATCTTCCCATCCGCTTCCAGCGTTCCATCTTCGATCATTTCATTCACGACATCTATACAGTCATCGTTTTCTTCCAAAAATGATTGGATAATGATATTTTTATGGTCATTGACCCAATTTATCTTTTCAAGAACGATATCGCCTATATTTCCATCTGTACTCTGAATCTCAAGGAGAATTTTGGTCTTTCTCTCCCATACAATCCATTCTCCAACATAAAAACCGAGCTTACTGTCAAATGAAAACTTCGTATTCCCAACTATAATTTCATCCGTCACTTCGGCTTTTTTCTTCTTTGAAAACAGTCCCATAATACCCCTCCATAACTTCCGATTTGTTGTTCTCTTATTTTCTCCCCCGCTGCGGCTTTGGATTTTTCAGCAACTCTGACTTCTGTGCAATCTTTTTCAGCCACTTCCTTTCTTCCTCGGACAGTTTCTTGTAATTCTGTTTATTGCTGTTTAATTATATAAGAAAACAATACCGTGCGTCACACCGCGCTTGACGCGGTGTCCAGCGGCTTTGATTCCCAGAGACCTCATGTGGTTGAATCCGCGGGATTCTGCGTCAGGCGCGGAATGACGAGATATAAGGCGTTTTGTTTATATGATTAACTAACTATAAAGAGTTTACAACATTGACGTTTCGCCTGCGCAGGATATGTTCCCAAGGCGACGCGAAATCTCCGCGCTGCGCCATGTACTGCGAATCACCGGCGTTCAGTTTGCTCCAGAGTGTGGCGTGGTGATTCGGCAGAACAGATAAAAAGTCCCCGGCCTCTCACATTCGGTGGACCGGGGATTTTTTACGCTTTTATGGCTTTGGTTTACTTCGTCGCGTCTTTGCCTTTTTCCATTACGAGTTTGTCGATGGGGTTGATGTTCTTCTCCTTGTGGACCTGGCGCCAGGTTTTTATCGGCATGCCCCAGATTTTGATGAAGCCGACGGAGGCGGACTGGTCGAAGATGTCTCCGGCGGAGTAGGTCGCGAGCGACTTGCTGTAGACGGAGGTGTCGGACTTCATGCCGTCGATGATGCAGTTGCCTTTGTAGAGCTTCATGCGGACTGTGCCGTTGACGGATTTCTGCGTCGTTTCGACGAAGGCCTGTATCGCTTCCATGAGCGGCGAGAACCAGTAGCCCTCGTAGGTGAGCTCGCCGAATTTGACTTCGAGCTCTTTCTTCGTCTTGAGCACGTCTTTCGAAAGCGTCAGCGTCTCCAGCTTTTTGTGCGCGGCGATGAGCGCGAGCGCGCCGGGGCATTCGTAGACTTCGCGGCTCTTGAAGCCGACGAGGCGGTCTTCAATCATGTCTATTCTGCCGAAGCCGGCCTTGCCCGCGGCCTTGTTCATGTAGTCGATGAGTTCGATGGAGCCCATTTTTTCGCCGTTGATCGCGACGGGGACGCCGGCCTCGAAGGTTATTTCGAGCGTGATTTCCTCGTCGGGCGCGTCGACGGGGTCGACGGTGAGCTTATAGGCGTCCTTCGGCGGCTCGTTCCACGGATCTTCGAGGATTCCGCACTCGATGGAGCGGCCCCAGAGGTTGTCGTCAATGCTGTAGGGGCTCTTTCTGGTCGTGGGTACGGGGACGTTGTGCGCCGCGGCGTAGTCCATCTCTTCTTCGCGCGTGAAGCCCCAGTCGCGGACGGGCGCGAGGACTTCGATGTCTGGGTTGAGCGCGTTGCATGCGACTTCGATGCGGACCTGGTCCTGTCCCTTGCCGGTGCAGCCGTGGGCGACGGCGACGGCGCCTTCCTTCTCCGCGCACCAGATGAGCGCCTGGGCTATCATCGGGCGCGAGAGCGCTGAGTTGAGCGGATATACGCCCTGGTATGTCGCGTTGGCTTTGAGCGCGGGCCATACGAAGGTGTCGATGAAGGCTTCGCGCAGGTCGACGACGTAAGCCTTGGACGCTCCCGCGACGTAGGCCTTTTCCTTTATTTCCTCAAGGTTGTCGGCCTGCTGTCCGACGTGCATCGTGAGCGTGACGACCTCGTATCCCTGTTCGTGGAGCCACGGAATGGCGACCGATGTGTCGAGTCCTCCGCTGTAAGCCAGTATTACCTTTCCTTTTTTCTCTGCTGCCATTTGAATTTCCTCCTTAGAATTTTTTTATGTTTTTTCTAAAATATAAAAAGCCCGTCCCTATCCTTTTCAGATAGGGACGGGCCTTATTACCCGCGGTGCCACCCTAGTTGACGCTTTTTAGCGTCCGCTTCGTTTCGTTACGCTCAGGGGTGCGAAGTTTTGATTTTCTTTGCGAGAGGCGCTTTCAGCCGGTGGCTCCTCATCTCTGTCGCCGAATGATCGAACTCATGTCCCCGTCACTGCATAACCCGTTATGCCCGGTACGGTCGATTCGTCGTATACGTCTTATTCGTCCAACAGATAAAAGCCTCACCGCCGCCCCTCCTTTCTTAAAACTTGTGGAACATTTTAACAGATAACGAGATTCTGTCAACCGTCTGCGCGTCAGTGTTCAAAATAAACCTGCGCGCCGTCCGCGTTTAATTTTTACCGAGGGCCGCGTTCACTTCGCGCTCCATGTCGAGCGCGGAGATTTTCTCGAGCGCGGCGAACGAGGTCATTTCAAGATGTACGGGAGTGACGGAGGCGAAGCCGTGCGCTACGGCGAATACGTCTGTGTCCTCCGCCATGTCGTCTTCTATGCGGCCGCCGACCCAGTAGGCCTCGCCGCCGAAGGGCGTCTTGATTACCGTGATTTTGTCGTGGTAGCGGCGTTTGCCCTTGCGCGCGAGCTTCACGCCGCGCAGCTCGCCTGTCGGGACGTTCGGCACGTTGACGTTGTAGAAGAGCCCCGGCTCCATCGGGTGAGCTTTCGTCCATTCGAGGATTTCAACCGCGGCGCACGCCGCAGTCTCGTAATGCAGAACTTTGTCGCGCGAGCTGCAAACAAGCGAGACGGCCATCGAAGGAAGGCCCGCGATCACTCCCTCCATCGCGGCGCAGGCCGTGCCGGAGTAGGTGATGTCGTCGCCGAGGTTCGGGCCGCAGTTGATGCCCGATATTACGAACTCGGCCGGGAATTTCTGCACCTCAAGCCCCATTATGACGGAGTCGGTCGGCGTGCCGTCGCAGCACCACGCCTCCGCCCCGCCGGTGCGCGCCGCGTCCGCGCGCTTGATTTGCAGCGGGCGGTCCATCGTCATCGAGTGTCCCGAGGCGCTGCGCTCCCTGTCCGGCGCGCAGACGAGGACCTCATAGCCCGCCTCGCGCAGCGCGCGCGCGAGCGTCCCTATCCCTTCGGCGTAAACGCCGTCGTCGTTGGTCACGAGTATCTTCTTCACGGCTTTTCTCCTAGAACATAACGATGTGGAAGAGCACGGTCATTATCGGGTACATGATGTACGGGAATATGCCGAGCACGAGCAGGCCGACGACGACGAACATCCCGTAGCGCTCGAGCCAGTAGTAGTATTTCATGCACTGGTAGGGCAGCAGCACGTAGAGTATGCGCGAGCCGTCGAGCGGCGGTATCGGGATGATGTTGAAGGCCGCGAGGCCGAGGTTGATGTATATCATGAGCAGGATGAACTGCTGCGCGCCCCAGCTCGAAAAGAGGCCGGGGAAGAAGCTCACGAACCGCGCGCAGACGAAGGCGGTCAGCAGGTTGCCGACGACGCCCGCAAGGCTCACGATGATTATGTCGCGCTTCGGGTGCTTGAAGTAGCGCGTGTCGATAGGCACGGGCTTCGCCCAGCCGAAGCGGAAGAGCAGGAGGCAGAGCGCGCCGACCGGGTCTAGGTGGTCGAGCGGATTCAGCGAGAGCCGCCCCTCGCGCTCGGCGGTCGGGTCGCCGAGCATCTTCGCCGCGAAGCCGTGGCAGAATTCGTGAAAGGTGATCGCCCAAAGAACGGCGGGAACGCTGAGCAGCAAGTTCGCCAGTCCGCCGGGCGAGAAAATATGTCCAAACATCGACTCACATCCTTATATTTCCAGTTACCGGCCTATTCTACCATGAGCGGGGGCTGCCCGGCATTAGTAAAGAGCGCGGAGGCCCGTTAAAAGGCGTCGTTCCACGTCCAGTAGAGGCCGAGCGTGCCGGAGGCGCACGAAGCTTCGACGCGCCCCTCCCCTTCCACGCGGTTGCTCACGGCGTATGGAACGTCGCGGCGCAGCTCCGCGCCGGACAAAGGCCAGTGTACGCCGCTCAAATTCACGCCGGAGCAGACGGGCGAGAACGCAAGCAGCGAGAGCGCCTTCGGCCTGCGCGCGAAGGAAAGCGCGTAACGTTCGCCGCCGCGGACGAAAATCATGCCCTCCCGGTCGTCCGCCATGCAGAATGGAACTCCGCAGCTCGTCATGTTCAGAAAAGAGAGCGTCAGGCTCCACAGATGGTCGAACCTGCCGCCGAGCGCGCCAGTTAAAATTATATTTTTTTCGCTGTTTTTACGCTCGTCCGCAAAAATTTCGAGCGCGAGCTGAAAGTCCGTGAGGTCCTTGTCGCTCTGATACTCGCGCGTCGCAGCGCCGCGCTCCGCGGCCCAGCGCCAGCCCTCCGCGCTGCCGCTGTCGCGGTCGCCCACGAGCACCGCTGGCGCGATTCCCGCCGCGCGGCATGCCTCCACTCCCCTATCGACGGCCCAGAGCTCGCAGCCGCGCGCGAGAGAGGCGAGAAATTCCGGCGACGGCGCGCGCCCTCCGAGCACCATGACGAGCGGCGCGGATTCCCCGCGCGCTCCGCCCTCTATCGTAATATCCGGCAATTCCAACAAATTCAACGGCGCACCGCCTTTCCGCGCAATTTGTAGCAAGCGCCGCCGCGTTTGTCAAGTTGACACCGCGCGCGCGCGGAACGATAATTTTACGCGCGAGAGACTTCCGCGCGCACGCCGCGCAGGGCGCGATAATCGCGAAGCGGCGCGGCATTTTCGCGCGGGAAGCTTTTATCAAGGAGGACTCAAATATGAGACACGGCATATACAGAGGGCTGGCGATGACCGTCGCGGGCAGCGATTCGGGCGGCGGCGCGGGGATTCAGGCGGATTTGAAAACCTTCGCCTCGCTCAAGGTCTTCGGCACGTCGGCGATAACGGCGGTGACGGTGCAGAACTCCGTCGGCGTGACGGGCATTCACCCCGTTCCGCCCGAGATTATAAAGGCGCAGATTCTCGCCGTCGGGCGCGACTTCCCGCTCGACGCGGTGAAGACCGGGATGCTAGGCAACCGCGGCGCGATAAGCGCGGTCGCGGAGGGGCTTTCGGAGCTCGGCATAAAGAAGCTCGTCGTCGACCCCGTGATGGTCGCGCAGAGCGGCGACTCCCTGCTCGAAGCCGACGCGGTGGACGCCGTGAAGAGCATCATCGTGCCTATGGCTATGATAGTGACGCCTAACCTGCCCGAGGCCGAGAAGCTGACCGGCATGACGGTGCGCACAGTCGAAGAGATGAAGGCCGCCGCGGAGGAGATAGCGAAGCTCGGCTGCGGCGCGGTGCTCGTCAAGGGCGGCCATCTCGGCGGAGAGCCGAACGTGATAACAGACGTGCTCTACGCGGACGGCAAGATGACGCTCTTCGAGGACGAGCGCATCGACACAACGGCGAACCACGGCACCGGCTGCACGCTCAGCTCGGCAATAGCCTCGGAGCTGGCGGCTGGCTGCGGGCTTGAGGAGGCGGTGCGACGCGCGCGGTTCTACCTGCGCGCGGGGCTGCACTACGGTGTCACGGCGGGACACGGCGCGGGCTGCCTCGGACACGCCGTGACGATGCCGTGGACAGAGATAATCAATGGCTAAACCGCTCGTCTATCAGATAACGAACACCGTCTCCGCGCAGCTCCAGGCCGACTGCGTGGCCCTGCTCGGCGGCGTCTCGATAATGTCGCCGCAGAAGGGCGAGGCCGCGGAGATAGCCTCGTCCTGCGACGCGCTGCTCATCAACATCGGCACGCCGCCCGACTGCGCGCGCGAGCTTTACCTCGCGGCGGCGCGCGCGGCTGCCGCGGCGAAGCGCCCGATAGTCATGGACGCTGTCGGCTACGGCTTCTCGCGCTTCCGCACAGAGGCCGCCGACGCGCTGCTCTCGGAGATAAAATTTTCCGTCATAAAGGGCAACTTTTCCGAAATCGCCGCGCTCTGCGGCGAGGGTGCTGCGCCGCGCGGAGTTTCAAGCGAATGCGAGGAGACGCGCGCCGCGGAGATAACGGCCGAATGCGCGAGGAAATTCGGCGCGGCGGTCTACTGCACCGGCGAGCGCGACTTTCTGTCAGACGCCGCTGGCGACAGGCGCGAGGTGATAGAGGGCGGCTCGCGACTGCTCGCGATGACAAGCGGCATAGGCTGCGCGCTCGGCAGCGCGACGGCGCTTTTCTGCGCGGAGTACGAGCCCTTCGAGGCGTCGCTGCGCGCGCTGAAGCTCTTCCGCCGCGCCGCGGCCCTCGCCGAAAAGGATAGCGCCTCGGCTGGCCCCTATTCGTTCCGCACCGCCTTCATGGACTGGCTCGCGGAGCTCAATTCCGAGGGGGAGAAAAATGTACGATAGAAAGAAGCTCGCGGAGAAGCTCCGCCTATACATGATATGCGGCGAGGGCGACGCGCCCGAGGCGGTAATCGAAAAGACGCGCGCCGCGCTCGCGGGCGGCGTCACGGCGGTGCAGCTTCGCGTAAAGACATGGACGGGGCGCGAAACCTACGAGACGGCGCTGAAGCTGAAAGAGCTCTGCGCGGAGCGCGGAGCGCTCTTCTTCGTAAACGACAGGCTCGACATAGCGCTCGCGGCGAAAGCCGACGGCGTACACCTGGGGCAGAAGGATTTGCCCGTGGACGCGGCGCGCGCGATAGCGGGGCCGGATTTCATAATCGGAGGCACGGCGCGCACGCCGGAGCTCGCGCGCGAGGCGCAGCAGCTCGGCGCGGACTACGTAGGCTGCGGCGCGGCATTCGGCACGGCGACGAAGGGCGACGCGGTCGTCATAGGCCCCGCGGGAATCAAACAGACGCTCTCGGCGATAGAAATTCCCTCCGTCGCGATAGGCGGCATCGAGCTCGCCAACGTGCGCGAGCTCGCGGGCTGCGGCGCGAGCGGCATATCTCTCTCGGGCGCGATAGTGCGCGCCGGCGACCCCGAAAAAGCGGCCCGCGCGCTGATAAACGAGATAAACAAATATTTCGGATAAAGAAGAGAGATAAAAAATGACGAACGACAAACACAGCCTGATTTTCAGAAAAGCGGTGCTCGCGGGCGTGCTCGCCGCGGCGGGCGTCGCGCTCTCCGTCGTCTCCATACCGATGGGGCCGACGAAATGCTTCCCCTTCCAGCACACAATCAACGTCGTCGCTGGAATCGTCCTCGGCCCGTGGTGGGCCGTCGGCGCGGCCTTCACGACGAGCGTCATCCGCAACCTGCTCGGCACGGGCAGCCTCTTCGCCTTCCCGGGCAGCATGTTCGGCGCGCTCTTCGTCGGCCTCGCGGCGCGCGCCCTGCCCGACAAATACAAAATCGCCGCCGCCTGCGCCGAGCCCGTCGGCACGGGAATCGTCGGCGCGTGGGTAGGCGCGAAGCTGCTGGGCCCCGCGATAGGCAAGAGCGTCGGCTTCCTATTCTTCTCGGGCTCGTTCCTCGTCAGCTCCGTACCCGGAGCCGTCATAGGCGCGGCGCTCGTCTGGGCGCTCAACAAGCGGCTGAACGTAACGCGCACATTCGGGACGCTGATGTAGCGAAAATTCTTAAATCATAAACGGAGAGTGGCATGATGAAGCTGAGCAGCGAAAAATACCCAAATATCGAGTACACGCCCGGCGACGAAATTTTCTTGGGCAAGGGCGAGGCGGGGCAGCCGTTCTGGTTCGACGTAGAAGAGGCTCTGACCGCGGACGCAGATGCTATGGAAAAAGTCGCCATGATGCTCGACCGCGTGGACGAGCTTGAGGCGGCGGCGAAGAAATTTCTGAAAGAGACGCTCGCGGACGAAGAGAGCGAAAACTACGCGACAGTCGCCTATTTCATGGAATTCCACCGCGACGAGCTTGAGCCGGAAGATGCGGCGGCACTCTTCGCTGTGGATGACCCGACGGCGCTGTCGTTCGCGGAGATGGTAGACTATCTCCGCGTCGACCGCTTCGGAAGCGTCATAGACGCAGAGATGGACGCGCAGGTGTTCATAATGGACTTGAATTTTAATCCAGAAATAACAGACGAGCTGTTGGTGATATATTTCGATGCAGACGGCGGCGTCGCCTGCGTCACGCACGAAAGCTGAAGCGGCGGAAGGAACGGAGCGCCGCGCGCATCCGCCGCTGAAACGGCAAAAGCAGAGGGCGCGTTGTAAAAACGCGCCCTCTGCTTAATTTTCACACTTCGCTATCGCGTCCGCCGGCGATGCGTCGAGGCATACGATATCCACTATCCCCGCTCCGTAACGATCGAGCATCGACGCCGGGCAGTAGATGCTGTTCTTTATCACGTCCTGGTGCGGCAGCGCGCCCTCGCAGTCGACGTAGCACTTGTAGCGGATTTCCCCGTCCATCATGTCCAGCTCGAAATTTCCGTTTTTCATTCCGTAGTTGGCGCGGCAGATGAAGTCTGCCATCACGGACATCATGCGTTCGTCGTTCTTGTCCGCGCCGATCGGGGAATAGGCGTAGACGGTGTAATCGTCCTCGTTGATTATGATGCTGTATCTGCACTCCTTGAGCTTGCCGTCGAGCGTGAGCCTGAAGTGGAACTGTCCGTCATCTTCGTCGAAGTCGAAGTTCCACTCGTCGTCGGTGAGAAATTTGTTGACCGCCGCAGCGATGTCGGCGGAATATTTTCTTTCTTCCATGAGTTTTTCTCTCCTTAAATCGATTTGCCGCCCGCGCGCGCCTTCCGGCCCTGCGCAGGCTGCTAAACCTACGCGAACGTTATACTATTTCTTAAAACGAGCGTCAACGCCGCGCCGGGCGCGCGGGCCGCGGACGTTCTTTGACAAAGCCGCAAAATAATACTATAACAGAGCGAACGCAGAGCGCGCCTGCGCAAATCACGCAGCCTGCGGCGGAAGGACGGGACTTATGGCTAAGGAAGGTCTTTATTCACGGGATATTCTGCTTATTCTCGCGGCGAGCTTTTTTTATTTTTCCTGCCCGATGCTCGTCACGCCGATAATTACGGGATTTTCCGGCTCGCTCGGCGCTTCCGCCGCTCTGATGGGGCTCATCGGCGGCATGATGAACCTCTGCTCGCTTTTCTGCCGTCCCTTCGCGGGCAACCTCGCGGACAAAATCGACAAGAGCCGCCTTTCGATAGCGGGAACGTGGATGATGGCCGCGGCCTGCCTCGGCTATATGCTCGCGCTCGACGCGCGCGTCGTGGCGGCCTTCCGCGTCCTCCACGGCGTCGGCTTCGCCTGCTGCTCTGTCTGCATGGCGACATGGATGTCGAACCTTCTGCCGCGCGACAAGATAGGCTCGGGCATGGGGCTCTACGGCGCGATGAACGCGCTCGCGATGGCGCTGGCTCCCGCGCTCGGCATCTTCACCTACAGGCTGTTCGGATACCGCGCGGCTTTCGGCGTCGCGATGCTCTTTGCGCTCGTCAGCTCGTTCATCATCATGTTTATAAAAAAGGGCGGAGCTCCTGAGAAGCGCGAAAAATCCGCGGAGGCGCGGCGCGGCGGCGGTTTCAGCTTTATTTACGGCAAGGTAGTGCCTGCGGCGCTCATCATCATGCTTTTCGCGATCCCATACTGCGCGACGCAGTCGTTCATAGTCGGCTACACGGAGGCGCGCGGCCTGCACGTCTCGGTCGGCCTCTTCTTTCCGCTCTACGCGGCTGTGCTTCTCGTGCTGCGCCTCTGCCTCAAGAGCCTGTTCGACAAGCTGCCGTTCAAGGTGTTCCAGTCCGGCGCGTCTGTCTGCACGCTCGCCGCGATAATCTGCCTGACGCTGATGCGCGACAATACGCTGCTGTTCCTCGCCGCGGCTTTCATGGCTGGCAGCTACGGCATAATGAGCTCCGTCTGCCAGTCTACGGCGATGCTCATCGCTGGGCCGGAGCACCGCGGCCTAGCGAACAGCACCTATTACATCGGCTTCGACCTCGGCATGATGCTCGGCCCGGTCTGCGGCGGCCTGCTCTTCGGCCACGCGCCGCTTGAAATTTTCTACCCCGCGCTTTCGCTCGCGGTCCCAGCCGCTGCCGCGGTCTACATAATTTCTGCGCGGCGCGGCATGTTTTAGAGGCGCGCGGTGAAAAACCAACTCAGCGAAAAAGAGATAGAGATTTTCGAGACGATGCCCGTGCCGAGGGCCGTCGCGGCGCTCGCCGTGCCGACGGTCATCAGCCAGATAATAGCGATGGTCTACAACATCGCAGACACGTGGTACATCGGCCAGCTCAACGACACGGGCATGATGGCGGCGGTGACGCTCGTCTTTCCCGCGTTCCTCATGCTCTCGGCGGTCGCGAACCTTTTCGGCATAGGCGGCGCGAGCCTGCTGTCGCGTTCGCTCGGGCGGCGCGATTACGAGATGGTGCGCCGCGCTGGGGCCTCCGCCGCGTGGCTCGCAGCCGCGGCGACGCTCGTCTATTCGCTCGCGGTGTTCGTCTGGCGCGAGCCGCTGCTCTCCGCGCTCGGAGCGGACGAAAATTCGCTGCCGCATGCGAGCGCCTATCTTTTCTGGACGGTGACGGTCGGCGGCCTGCCGACCTCGATGAACATGGTGCTGGCGCACCTGATACGCGCCGAAGGACAGTCGAAGCGCGCGAGCTTCGGCATGAGCCTCGGCGGAGTGCTCAACGTCGCGCTCGACCCGATATTCATTTACGACTGGGGCTTCGGCCTCGCTATGGAAGGAGCGGCGATCGCTACGGCGCTGTCGAACGCGATAGCGACGCTCTATCTTTTGTACTATCTGCTGAAGCCGCGCGAGGACAACGTCGTCTCGCTCTCGCCGCGATACGTCAGCCTCGCGAGGAACACCGCGGGCGAAATTTTCTTTGTCGGCCTTCCCGCGACGGTGCAGCTCGTCATGAACGCGCTTTCGAACATCACGCTGAATTACCTGATGTCGGCCTACACGGCGGGCGCGCTCTCCGCCGTCGGCATCGTCAAGAAGATCGACCAGGTGCCGACCTACATCGTGCAGGGGATATGCAGCGGCGTCATTCCGCTGCTCGCATACAACTACGCATCGGGCGACTACAAACGCCTCTGGCGCTGCACATACTTCGCGGGGCTCTGCTCGCTCGCCGTCACGCTCTCATATCTCGCGATGTGCGAGACAATACCCGCCGCGCTCATCCGCATCTTCATGGAGGACGCTTCCGCGGTCTCCGCGGGCTCGGTGTTCCTGCGGCTGCACTGCGTATCCATTCCGTTCCGCTCTATAATCTCGCTGATAATAGCCTTCTTCCAGGCGACGGGGCGCGGAAAGCCCGCGCTCGTCCTCTCGTTCCTGCGCAAAGGGCCGATAGATATTCCGCTGATGGCGTTTATGAACATCGTCTGGCCGATGTACGGCATCATGTCCGTGCAGCCTATGATGGATATAGCGGTCGCCTCCGTCTGCGTCGCGACGTACAAGGTGATGCAGAAGCGCGACCGCAGGAGGGCCGGGGCGGGGCTTTAACGCGCTACGCCACGTCGAGGAAGCCTATCGCCCTCGCGCGATGCGAAGCGCCGCGGAGCTGCATCGCCTCCATTACGGCGCGCACGTCCTCTTCCTCGATGTCCATCCGCTCGCTGCGGACGGCCTGCTTGATGCGTATCTGCTCGAATACGCGGCGCACCGTTCTGCCGTTCGCGAAGTCTTCCTCGCGCGTCAGCTTTTCGAAAAAATCCTCAAGCGCGACACGCGCTCCTTCGCTCGCGGCGTAGCCTTCGGCGCGGCACATCGAGTCGAATATTTCGAGCATCTCCGCGGCGCTGTAGTCGGGGAAATCTATGTAGAACTGCACGCGCCCGCGCATTCCCGGGTTCATGTCGAGCATTTCGTTCATCTCGTCGGGATAGCCGGCGAGTATGCAGACGAATTCTTTTCTGTGATCCTCCATGAGCTTGACGAGCGTCGCTACGGCCTCATGCCCGTAGCCACGCCCGCCGTCCTCGCAGAGCGAGTACGCCTCGTCGATGAAGAGCACGCCGCCGAGCGCGGCCGTCACGACATCCCTGACGCGCGGCGCTGTGCCGCCCAGATATTTCGATACGAGCGCGGCGCGGTCAGCCTCGATGAATTTGTCCGCGTTCTTTATCACTCCGGCGGCGCCGAAGATTTTGCCGATTATCCGCGCGACGGTCGTCTTGCCCGTGCCGGGACGTCCGCGGAAAACCATGTGCAGGCAGAGCCCGGCTTCCTTTCCGCGGCGCTCGACGAAGGCCGCTATCTCGCGCACGGTGCGCTTTACGCCGTCGAGGCCGATGAGCGCGTCGAGCTCCTCGAAGGGGGGGCGCTCCTCCCGCGCCTTTTCCTCGGCGGCGAAATCCGCGGCGGAAAGCGTGTAGCTGCACTCTTCCTCTTCGAGCCGCGACGATACGGCTTTTACGAGCTTGGCCAGCATATTGTTGAAATCGACGCCGTCAAGCGTCTCCTTCGTAACGTCGCCGGCGAGCTCGAAATTATAGCCTGCCGCCTCTTTTCTGATAAAGGCGAGCTTCTCCTCCGCGCTCGGCTCCGCGATGCGGACGACGGTAGGAAAGACGCATTCGAAGAGCGGATTGGAGGCGAGCGCCTCGTATTCCTCCTTCGCCAGCAGCGCCGCATAGACGCATCTCCTGGAACGCAGGCGGCGCAGACAGCTTTCGACGCCGCGGCGTCCCATGACGGCTACGTCATCGTCGTCTATGCCGCAGTCCTTCACGACGTACATAAAGCCGCCGTCCGAGGACGAAGCCGCATCGTCCATGTCGCCGCGGCAGATGAACGGAGAGGATATGACGCCGCGCGAGAAATAAAAATCGTAGAGAACGCGGACATAATCTCCCGCCGGGTTGTCCGACTCGACGACAAAGGCGACGTTGAGGTTCGCTTTCCCGCTCGCGTCGTTGTCCATGCGCCGCGCGATACGCTTCAGCGCGGCGCAGAAGCCGCCCCAGCCGCAGACCGCCGCGGCCTCCTCCATCAGCCGCTCGCCGCTCTTCAGCGTCAGCGCCGCGTCGAGACGCCCGTATCTCATGCCGCGCATCGCAAGGGAGGGGAAAATATTTTTTTCGACGTCCGGACGCTTCGAGGCAAGCTCTTCGGCGGAAATTTTCGAAACCTCCAGCTCGAACAGGCCTCCGAGGCTTTCCGAAACGGCTTCCCGCAGCTTGGCTTCCGAGCAGTGGCGCATCCGGTCCGACAGGCCGAAAAGTATAAGCGTTATCGACGAATCCTCGCGATTCGCTTCATAAAGCATCACGCGCGACGAAAATCCGCCCCAGTCGATTTTCAAGCGGCATTCGACTCGTTCGCCGAGCATATCTTCGAGAACCTTCACGCCGGAATCGTCGAGCCGGCAGAATTTTACGAGAAAATAAGAGCCTTCACCGTTCATGGGCAGCACCTCCAGAGCAAACGGCGTCAGCGGGAGCGCGCGAACGCTCCTGCGGGATTATGTTGTTTTACGGAAATCAGACAAAGTTACGACAACGTTTCTAACGTCAAAAAAAGCGGCGTATGCGTCTCAGCATCTTGCGCCAGTTGATAAAAGCCGTAATCGACTTCTGCACAGCGTATTATAGCAGAGGAATGCGGTATAGCAAGATAGGCGGACAGTATGACGCCGTCCGCCGTTGTTACTGTAAGAAAACTTAATTATGGAAATCCGCGCGGCGCGCCGTCAGCGGCGGAACTTCACGACCGTGACGCCGTAGCCGCCTTCGCCGGGGCCGCCGAGGTTGTGTTCCGCGACGTACGGCAGACGCTTGCAGAGCTCCTGCACCTCTCGGCGCAGTATGCCCTGGCCGCGGCCGTGGATGACCGTCACGACGTCGTATCCGGCGCAGTAAGCCTGGTCGAGGTACTGCTCGACCATCGGCATCGCCTCGTCTATCGTCATGCCGCGCACCATTATCGACGACGGCACGCCGACGGGGCGGCTGACCTTTATCTGCACCGTCGGCTGCGGCGGCGCGGCCTTGCGCGAGATGACCTTGAGCTTCGTCAGCGGCACTTCCATTTCGGCTATTCCGGCGCGGATGCGCGCTTTCTTGCCGCTTACTTCGATGACGGTCGCGCTCTTGCTCGTGCCTATGAGCTGCACCGTGTCGCCGGCCTTGAGCTCCTGCCCCGTAGCGACGACCGATTCTGCGGTTTCTTTCTTTTCTTCGCGCTTTATCGCGGACTTTTCGATTTTCTGGAAGTGGCTGCGTTTTTTCTCAAGCTCGCGGCGCGCCTGCGACTCAGCCTCGGCGTTCTCCATGTTCTTGATGAGCGCGCGCGCCGAGTCCTCGGCGTTGCGCACTATCGAGAGCGCTTTTTTGTCGGCCTTCGCTATGAGCGCGTCGCGCTTCTCCTCGATGGCCTTTATCTTCGCCTCGTAGTCCTTTTCGAGCGCGGCGAGCTTCTGGCGCGAGCGCTCGACCTCGCGCGCTTCGCGTTCGAGCGCCGCGCGCTTTTCGTGCAGCTCGCCGATGAGGTCCTCCATCGAGACCTCGCGGCCGTTTATCGCCTCTTCGGCGCGGCGGATTATCTGCTTCTTCATGCCGAGCTTGCCCGCGATAAGCAGCGCGTTGCTGCGCCCCGGTATGCCTATCAGGATTCTGTAGGTCGGAGAAAGCGTCGAGCTGTCGAATTCCACGCTCGCGGTCTCTACGCCGTCGGCGGCGAGCGCGTAGCGCTTTATCGGATTGTGGTGCGTCGTCGCAAGCACCAGCGAGCCGCGTTCGCGCAGCCAGTCGAGCAGCGCGATGCCGAGCGCCGCGCCCTCCTCGGGGTCCGTGCCCGCGCCTAGCTCGTCGAGCATGACGAAGGAGCGCGGCGTAACCCTGTCGAGTATCTGCGTGACGTGCGTGATGTGCGCGCTGAAGGTCGAAAGGCTTTGCTCTATGCTCTGCTCGTCGCCGATGTCGGCGAAGAGCTCGCCTATGTCGCCGAGCACGGAGCCTTCGCCGGCCGGCACCGGGAAGCCGAGCCAGCCGAAGTATATGCAGACGCCCGCGGTTTTGAGCGCGACCGTCTTGCCGCCGGTGTTCGGCCCCGTTATGACGAGTATGCGGAATTTGCCGCCGCATTTGATGTCTATCGGCACGGACTTCGCGCCGAGCAGAGGATGGCGCGCGCGGACGAAGGAGAACTCCGTGCGTTTCGATAGGTCGGGCATACGCCATTTGTCGAGGCGCGCCGTCTCGGAGAGCGCGTAGAAGAGGTCCACGGTGCCGAGGACGTTTTCGGTGTCGAGTATGCCTTTCTTGCGTTTTATGAGCCGCGCCGTAAATTCACGGAATATGCGCGTCTCTTCGAGCATCTCTTCGCCGTAGAGTTTGCTGTATTCGTTGTTGAGGCTCATGAGGCTGTGCGGCTCCATGTAGACGCTGTTGCCGGAGCCGGAGCGTTCTATGACCGCGCCGGGGAACTGCGATATGGCGTCCTGACGCACGAGGAAGGCGTGGCGTCCGTTGCGCAGCGTCAGGACGCGCTCCTGGAGCATCGAGGCGATGCGCGGGTCGCCCAGCAGCGCGTGGCCCTTGCGGCGCAGCGTATCCTTCAGGCCGCGCATCTCGCGGCGCACTGCGGCGAGCTTCTCCGAGGCGTAGTCGTAAAGGTGTCCCTCGTCGTCTATGACCGAGAGCATCTCCGTCTCTTCGGCGAAGTCGCGCATGCCGCGCATGAGGATTGAAAAGGCGGGATATTCGTCGCGCGCTTCGGTCAGCGTCTCGCGCATACGGCCCGCGAGCGTGAGCATGAGCCGTATCTTGACGAGCTCCTCGCCCGACAGAAGTCCGTTCTCCTCCGCAAATTCGAGCATGAATGCGACCGATACGAGGCCGTCCGTCCACGGCAGCTCGCCCTTGCGCCCGCGGTACTTCTCCACGTCCTCGAAGAGCTCGCGGCGCTTCGTCAGCTCGCTCAAATCCACGGCGGGCGCGATGTTTTCGGCGACGAGCGCGCCGAGCTCGCTGCGGCAGCGGCGCGAGATCAGCGCGGTAATCTTCGATATTTCAAGGCTGTTGTATGCAGATTGTTCGATGTACATGTCGTTGGTGGGAAAAGGGATTTTCGCGTAAATCTATGCGGCTTCAGACGCCGCTCGCCCCGCCGTCGTGCGGCGGGAGCTCTTCGCCGGCGGGCGGAAGTCCGTTCGATTCTCCGCCGCCGCCGTAATTTTCATCGTTGTAGTAATCGTAGCCGTCGGGCCATTCGCCGCCGTCGCGGTAGGGGCGCAGTATCTCCTCGAGCGTGCCGTCGGGCAGCGTCGTGTCGTTAGGCACTAGGCCGAGCCCTATCAGCGCCGAGCGGAACTGCGGCCAGCCGCGTCCCGCGTAGCGCAGCACGTCGCTGTCGGACATCCACGTCGGGTTCGCGACGGGCGCGAGAAGTATGCCCGCCGTCATTATCGCGTATATCGCGATGAAGGTTTTGACGACGCCGGAGAAGAGGCCGAGCAGCTTGTCTATCCCGCCGAGGCTTATCGCCCTTATTATGCCCCTCAGCACCATGCGCACGACGGAGGCCGCCATTGCTATCGTGAGCCATATCACGACGCCCGCGATCGCCTGCGCGGCGTAGGGGTTTATCCCCATCGTTCCCGCGATGAAGCGCCCGAAAGCGCCCGAGAACTGGAAGGCGCAGTAGAACGACGCGAGGAAGCCTACGAGCGCTATGACCTCGCCGACGAAGCCGCGGCAGAGTCCGCGGAGGATGAAATACGCTCCGAGGACGACGAAGAATATATCCCAGCAGCTGAAACCGGCGATGCTCACGCTTTCTTCTCCTCCCCGCCGAATTCGGCGCAGAGGCCGCCGACGCGCTCGCCCATATCCTCGAGACGGAAGGCGAGCGACATCAGCGCCAGCACGAGGCGCTCGTCCTGGCTCAGATTAGGCGGAAAGCCCGCGACGAGCGAGCTGACGCCTTCCGCTATACGGCAGAAGCGCGCCGGCTCGAGCTTCGTGGCGAGCGTATATTTCTGCCGCCCGACCCAGAAGGAGTACCTTCCGTCGCCGAGCGATTTTATTTCGTTAAGTTCGTCCATCTTGGCGCGGCCCGCGGCCTACCGGGGCCGGGCTACTCCGCGGGAGTCTCTTTCGGCTGCGCGGCGAGGCGTCCCATGCGTCCGAGCAGGCTGTCGAGCGTGTTGCCTATCTCGTCCTTCTCGGCCTTCGCGGCGGCGGCGGCCTTCTCCGCATCTTCCTGGAGCTGGAGGATTTCGAGGTCCCTGTCCTCGATTACGCCCTTGAGCTCGGCGTTCTCGCGGCGCAGCGCCTCGTTGTCGTTCTTCATCTCTGTAAGTATCGCCTCGAGGCGGTCGAGCGCCTCGTTGAATTTTTCAAACTGCTCCATCATTGCAAGACACCTCCGTGTTCTTTTCGCCGGTACGGCGCGCGGGGAAAGCCGAAGCCCTCCCCGCATAAGTCTAGCAGACTATTGTGCTCCGCGCACGTCTCCGCCGAATTTTTTGTTTATCTTTTTAGTCACCTGCTTGGCGACGTTCTCTATCTGCTCCGAGGTCAGCGTGCCCTTGTCCGAGCCGACCCATATTCTGAACGAGACGGACTTCTTGCCCGCGCCGACCTGCTTGCCGCGGTACTCGTCGATGAAGCGGACGTCCTTCACGAGGTCGGCCTTGCGCGCTATCGCCTCGATGTCGCGCCACGCTACGCTCTCGTCGAAGACTATCGAAAGGTCGAAGTCCGAGAGCGGGTACTCCGGCAGGTGGGCGAACTCGTTCTGGCGCGACGCGAGCGGCACGAGCTTCTCCACGTCTATCTCGAAGAGCATGACGAGGCTGCGCTTGATGCCCGCGGCCTTCGCGCACTTCGGCGAGACGAGGCCGAGCGAGCCTATAACCTCGCCGCCGCGCGTGACGTTTACCCAGAGCTTGTCGTCGGCCCACGACGGCTTGGCGTTCTGGACGAAGCCGAGCGGCTCCATCTGCACCGCGCGGTGCATGTATTCGAGCACGCCCTTCGCCTCGCGGAACAGAGCGCGCGCGTCGCTTCCGACGAAGGCCGCTCCGAGGTGGCGCGCCATCTCGGGCAGCAGTTCGTCCTCGGAGTTGACGCTGTGATAGTTCTTGTCCATGAACACCTGCGTCAGCTCGAATATGCGGAAGTCGGAGAAATAGCGCAGGTTCGTCACGACCGCACCGAGCAGTCCCGGGACGAGAGTCGAGCGAAGCCGTCTCTCCTCGGGCGCGGGCGGCGTCGAAAGCTCGAGCATCTCGGAGGTATCTACGCCGGAGGCCTCGATATATGCGTCGTTTATCCACGGATATGTGAAGATCTCCTGCATGTTGCAGCGGAAGGCGAGGTACTCGCGCACCGCGCGCTCGAGCTGCGGGCCGCGCTGGTTTATCGCGTGGTCGAGCGTCACGGTAGGCGCGATGAACGGGAAGTTCACGTAGCCCATGAGGCGCGCGACCTCTTCGAGTATGTCGTCGGGCAGCGATATGTCGCCCGTCGAACGCCACGACGGAGCCGTGATGCGAAGGACGTCGCCGCATTCCTCGGTCTTGAAGCCGAGGCGGTCGAGTATCTCTTCAACGTCGGAGGCGGACAAATCGCGGCCGAGGCGCTTGCGCAGGAAGTCGAGGCTGACCTCGACGACGGCGCAGTCAAGCGGGCGCGGATACACGTCGGTGTGCGCCGTGACCTGCGACTCGGGGAAGTATTCCTTGAAGGCCGCGAGCGCGACGGCGGCCGCGTCGTCAACGCGCTGCGGGTCGATGCCCTTTTCATAGCGCGACGAAGCGTCGGTGCGCAGCTCGAAGCGCTGCGAGGTGCGGCGTATGCCGAGCGGGCTGAAGTTCGCGATTTCGAGGATGAGCTCGTTCGTATCCTCGAGTATCGAGTCGAGCTTGCCGCCCATGACTCCCGCGAGGCCGACGGGCGTTTTCTCGTCGGCTATGACGAGGTCCTCGGAGGTGAGCGTCAGCGTCTCGCCGTCGAGAAGCACGAGCTGCTCACCCTCGTAGGCGCGGCGCACGTAAATGCCGCCCGTGATGTGCTTGCGGTCGAAGCCGTGCGTCGGCTGCCCAGTCGCGAACATTATGTAGTTCGTGATGTCGACGGGAAGGTTTATCGGGCGCTGCCCGACGCGCCAGAGCATGCTCTTGAGCGAGAAGGGCGACGGGACGTTCTTTATTCCCTTGATGATGTAGCCCGTGTAGCGCGTGCAGCGCGCGTCGTCCTGTATCTCGACCTTGAGCTCCTCGCTCATTTCGGGAAGCTCGACGGGCTCGATCGGCTTCAGCGGGCATTTATAGATGGCGGCGAGCTCGCGCGCCATACCGTAGTGGCCCCAGAGGTCGGGGCGGTTCGTCATCGATTTGTTGTCTATTTCGAGAATTACGTCGTTCAGGTCGAGCGCATCGGCGAGCGGCGTGCCGGGGGCGGCCGCGAACTCTGTGATGTCCATTATCTCGGCGGGCTGCGTCGTCGGGAAGAGCTCCGCGAGGCCGATTTCGCCGGAGGCGCAGATCATTCCGTAGCTCATGACGCCGCGCAGCTTCGCGGGCTTTATCTCAACGGGGTCGCCCTCGCCGTGCCATTTGACCCACGCGCCGGGCTTCGCGACGGCGACGAGCTGCTGCGGCGCGAGGTTGATTCCGCCGCAGACTATCACCGACGGCTCGGGGTCGCCGACGTCTACGGTGCAGACGCGCAGCTTGTCCGCGTCGGGATGTTTGTCGACCGTCAGAATCTTTCCGACGACGAGGCCGGCGAGGCTCTCGCCGATGTTCGTCGCGTCCTCGACCTCGACGGTGCACATCGTGAGGTCGTAGGCGAGCTTGTCCATCGTGAGGTCAGCGGGAAGGTCGACGTAGCGTTTTATCCAGTTTAACGAAAGCTTCATAATTTCATCCTCCTACTTGAACTGCTGAAGGAAGCGAAGGTCGGCGCTGTGGAAGAGGCGCACGTCGTCGACGCCGTAGCGCATCATGACGAGGCGGTCGAGGCCGATGTTGATGTAGAAGCCCGACCATACCGACGGGTCGAGGCCGGCCGCGCGAAGGACGTTCGGGTGCGGCGTGCCGCCCGGCATGACTTCAATCCAGCCGACGTGCTTGCAGACCTTGCAGCCCGCGCCGCCGCAGACCTGGCACTTCATGTCTATCTCGAAGCCAGGCTCGACGAACGGGAAGAAGCCGACGCGCATACGCACGTCAACCTCGTGTCCGAAGACCTTTTCGAGAATCGTCTTGATGAGCACCATGCCGGAGGCGAAGGAGAAGTCCTTGTCTACGATGAGCGCCTCGTACTGGAAGAAGGCCCTCTCGTGGCGCGCGTCGGTCGTCTCGTTGCGGTAGACGCGCCCCGGATAGACGAAGCGCGCCGGCGCGCCGTGCTCCATGAGATAGCGCACGGAAGCCCCCGTGAGGTGCGGGCGCAGGCAGAGGCGCTTCGCCCCGCGCTCCTCGTCGTGGCCCTTGAGCCAGTAGGTGTCCATGCTCTCGCGCGCGGGGTGCTCCGGCGCGAAGTTAAGGTTGTCGAACGCGTATTTCTCGCTCGTAATCTCCGGCTCGGAGAATATCTCGAAGCCGAGCGAGCGGAAGGCGTCGTTGAGGTCGTAGCACATCTGAGTGACGGGGTGCAGCCCCCCGCGGAACGGCACCGTGCCGGGGACCGTTATGTCGGCCTCGCCCTCGAAAGCCGAGAGCGAATTGAGAAGCTCTTCGCCGCGCTTCTCCACCGCGTCGGAGAGAATCTGCTTGACCTCGTTCGCCGCCTGCCCGAGCGCCTTGCGCAGCTCCGGCGCGGCCTGTCCGACGCTCTTAAGGATGTCGGTGAGCTCGCCCTTGCGTCCGAGAAGGTTCGCCCTGACAAGCTGGAGCTGGTCGGGCAGCGTGCTCTCCGCTATCTTCTGAAGCCCCGACTCCTTTATCTTTTCCAATCTTTCGAGAAGGCCGCCGTCCGCTGCCTGCGGGGCCTTCGAACCGTCGTTCTCCTGCATCTTTATGCCTCCTGCCGCGGCGCTTTTACATGCGCCGGGTAAATTTCATCTTCTGGCGGAGCGCAGCGCGGCGGCTATTCCGCGCCGACGAGGGCCTGGATGTCGTCTATCGTGCCCTGTATCCACAGCTTGTCCCCTTCCTCGATGGGACGCATCGGGTTGGGGCTGTACTGCTTTCCGCCATATTCCATAAGTATAACAATAACCTTGTATTTTTGCGAAAATTTCAGCTCGGCCATCGTGTGCCCTATCATTTCGGGAAGCGGCGAAATTTTGCCTATGACGAAATTTCCGCCGTCTATCCTCGTGAAGGACGAATACCACGGATAGACGAGCGCCTCGCCTATGCGCGCGCCCATGTCACATTCCGGGAAGATGACGCGGTGCGCGCCGACGCGCTCGAGCACGCGCGCGTGGATTTTGCTGCATGCGCGCGCGATGACGAGCGGCACTCCGAGCTCGACGAGCAGCGACGTGGAAAGCACGCTCGGCTCGACGGCCTCGCCTATCGTCACTATCGCGACGTCGGCCTCCTTCGCGCCGATCTTTATCAGCGACGCTTCGTCGGTCACGTCCATCTGCGCCGCGACGGAAATTTTATCGGCGATTTCCGCGACGGGCGCTGCGGAGCTGTCGACGCCGATGACGTTCTGCCCGAGAGAGGCGAGCTTCTCGCAGAGCGCCGTGCCGAAGCGTCCGAGGCCGACGATGAGATATGTCTTCTGTTCTTTGCCGTTCATGGTTGAATCCCCTTCGTTATCCTATCGGGACGTGCGTCTCCGGGTAGCGTATCTCGGAGCCGCCGTCGGGAGCTATGAGAGTGGAGAGGAATGTGTAGAGGCCGACGCGTCCCCAGAACATCAGCGTCGTTATGATGAGCTTGCCGGGCGTGGAGAGCTCCGGCGTGATGCCGACGGAGAGCCCCGTCGTGGCGAGCGCGGAGGCGGCCTCGAAGATGAGCGCCGAATAGGGCATCTTCTCCGTGAAGGTCAGCAGCACCGTGCCCGCGAGCATCGTCATGAGGTAGACGGCGACGACCGATAGCGCGCGCCGCTCCGTCGACGGCGAGATGCTGCGCCCCATGAAGGTCGAGCCGCCGCGCCCGTGAAGTTCGCTCCACACCGCGACGGCGAGGACGCCGAAGGTCGTCGTCTTTACGCCGCCGCCGGTAGAGGCGGGCGACGCGCCTATGAGCATCAGCACGACCATGACGGCCTGCCCGAGCCCGGAGAACGTGCCGGGCGCGACCGTGTCGTAGCCCGCGGTCCTCGTGGTCACGCTCATGAAGAGCGCGTTCCATACCTTCGCCCACACAGGATAGTCGCGCAGAGCGCCGTTCCAGTCCGAAAGCAGCAGGAGCAGCGCGCCGCCGAAGACGAGCCCCGCCGTCATGCCTACGACGAGCTTGGCGTAGGCGGAGAGGCGGAAGCTCCTGTCCTTCCAGCGCGCCGCGCACTCGGCGAAGACGGGGAAGCCTATGCCTCCGAGTATGATGAGCGCCATCGCCGCGCCGGGGACTATAAGCGTCGTCGCGTAGCCCTGAAGTCCGCCGGGACACGGAGAGAAGCCCGCGTTGCAGAACGAGCTTATCGAGTGGAATATCGCAAGATACGCCGCCCGCCCTAAGCTCTCGCCGTCGAGCAGGAAGCCAGCTATAAAAATCAGCGCGCCTATCGCTTCGAGGCCGAAGGTGAACTTTATGACGGTGAAGAAAAGCTTCACCGCGCCCTGTATGCCGTCGACGCCGAAGCCTCCGAGGAAGAATATCCTGCCCTTGATGCCGACCCTGCGGCTCACGACGAGCGACATGAACATCATGCCGGTCATGATGCCGAGGCCGCCGATCTGAATCAGCGACAGAAGCACGAGCTGCGAGACTATGCCCGTCTCCTTTGAAACGTCTATGACGCTGAGCCCGGTGACGCACACCGCCGAGGTCGCTATGAAGAGCGCGTCGACGGGCGTCATCGGTATGTCGTGGACGAAATTATTGGAGAGCCATAAGAGAAAGGCTCCTGCCAATATTACCAGCAGGAAGCCTAGGACGATAACTCTCTCTACTTTGTAAGAGGTGTGTATTTGCAATTTCGCACGGCTTCGGCCCGAAGGCCCGGCTGTCTTACAGAGCCGCGCGCGCCTTCTCCACGAGCTGGGCGAACGCCGGGGCGTCGTTCACCGCGAGGTCGGCGAGCATCTTGCGGTTGATGGTGATGTTGGCTTTCTTGAGGCCGTTGATGAGCGCGCTGTAGGCGATGCCGTTGGCGCGGGCGGCCGCATTGATACGGATGATCCACATCTTGCGGAAGTCGCGCTTTCTGTTCTTGCGGCCCGCGAAGGCGCTCGTCAGCGCGTGCAGGTAAGCTTCGCGCGCGCGGCGGTAGACGTTCTTCTTGCGTCCCCAGAATCCTTTCGTAATGCTGTACAGCTTCTTATGTTTATTGCGGCTGGCGCTTGAACCCTTTACTCGCATTATAAGTCACTCCTTGAGATTTTGTTTTAAGATGAAACGTCCGGCCCCGCGCTTACGCGTAGGGGAGCATCTTCTTGACGTGGGCCTCGATGCCCGGAAGAAGGATGCCCTTCTTTCTCAGCGTGCGGAGGCGCTTCGAGTTCTTCGACGAAAGAAGGTGTCCGCGTCCGCTCTTCTTAAAGCTGACCTTACCGGTGCCCGTTATCTTAAAACGTTTTTTCGTTGCGGAATGTGTTTTCAGTTTAGGCATTGCTAGGTTCCTCCTCTAATTTCTGCCAGTTTGCGGCATATTCTTATATCTGGTCTGCATCAGGCAGGACGTTCTTCTTGACCTTCTGCGGCTTGGCGGGAGCGGGCTGCGCCTGCGCGGGAGCCTGCTGCTCCTCGGCCGGCTTCGGCTGCTTTTTCTGCGCCTGTTTCTTCGCCGGCGAGTCAGAGGCGGGCGCTATCATGATGCGCATATATGCGCCTTCCATGCGCGGCTCCATCTCTATTTTGCCGTAGTCGGAGACGGCCTCGAGCACCTTGTTCAGAACGTCGCGTCCTCTGTCGAGGAAGGCCATCTCGCGTCCGCGGAAGAATATCGAGACCTTGACCCTGTGCCCGTCCTCAAGAAAGGCTTTGATGGCCTTGACCTTGAATTCGTAGTCATGCAGGTCGATCTTTGGGCGCATCTTGATTTCCTTGACGACCTGGTTCTTCTGCTTCTTGCGGGCGTCCTTGTCGCGCTTCTGCTGCTGGAAACGGTACTTGCCGTAGTTCATTATGCGGCATACCGGCGGTTTCGCCTGCGGGGCTACCTCTACGAGGTCGAGCTCCGCCGCCTCGGCCAATTTAAGCGCTTCCTGAATGCCGACTACTCCGCGCTTCACGTTCGACTCGTCGATGAGAAGAACTTCCGGGCATCTGATCTCGGAATTTACGCGCGGTTCGTCCTCTTTTGTGTTTGCTATGGCATTACACCTCCTGGTAAAATTCTCCAAATAAAAAAGTCCGGGCGCATAAGAATGCACTCGGACCTGAAATCATCTCTTCAGGGGCAAGCCCGGCAGCAAGCTGAACCGACGGGCGAGAGGCGCATCCTCTGCTTGAACCCATTGACGCTAGTCAACTGAGAGATATTAGCACATTTCTGCGCGCGCCGCAACAGCGCGCGCAGATTCCGTGCAGTTTTACATCGCGAAGAGCGGAGCGAGGACAGTGGCGACGACGGACATGAGCTTGATAA
>DHCMC07803__coassemble_601_pt1 | contig 53151 bp, 41 predicted proteins | sample DHCMC07803__metabat2_low_PE_027 | metagenome-assembled genome bin DHCMC07803
ACTATTATTATACGCTATTTCTCGTCAAAATCAACCATTTGTTGTGACAGAGCCAAAAATAAAAACGCGAGCGCTGCGGCGGCGGGGAAGCCGAAACCCGCGGAACAGCCGCCGCCAGAAGAGGGCGGCACGCCTGGCGGCGCGTCATCTTCCGGCGCAGGCGGAACGTCCGGCGAAACCGGAGAAATCACCGGTTCATCTGGAACTTCGGGAGCCTCCGACACTTTAATGGAGCAGACGGCGGAACGCCCGTCCTCCGTCGAAGCCGTGACGGCGGCGGAGCCCTTGGAAACGGCAGCCGCCATGCCGTCCGCGTCCACAATAACGACAGACTCGTCGCCGCTTGACCACGTTACGAAATCATCGAAAGCCTCTCCGTTCGCGGCAACGGCCACAAGCGCCAGCCTCTCTCCGACGGTCATATCCGCCGACGGCGGCTCGACGCGGATATCGGGCAGAGGCGGGGCCTCCGATACACTTATCTCTATCGTCATAGACATCTGCTTGGCATCGGCTTCCGAAACGGGGGCGAAATAAGGCGGCTCTGACGAAAAATCAGTCGGCCGCAGCTCCGCGGTAAAAGTGACCGGCGTCTCGCCGGCCGCGAGCGGCGTTACAGAAAACGTCCTGTCGTTGTTGTTCGTCACTTCTATTATGTCATGGTCGTATGAATCCTCGACGACCTGAGGATTTAAGATGTAATCACCGACGTGCTGCGGCAAGCCGGGGGCAGGCGATAATGAAACAATCGCACGGCCTGTTGTACTTAAATCTGTAATGTCGGCGCTTGCGGATATCGTTGTGACAACTGACAGCTTGACTATGTCTGAGCTTAATTCAGTAATAACAGCCCCTCCGTCGGACACGCCTGCCGAAGCATAATTTTCTCCGAATCCATTGCCTTTTTGCCAGCAGCAATTTACGATATTGAGGGCTTTGCTGTTTTGTCCGGCAAGACCGCCCAACTTTGCGGATTGTATCTTCTCCGCCGATGTGAATACGTCGCCTGAATGAAAACTGTCTGATACAATGCCGTCGTTATATCCGACGAGGCCGCCGACGCTGGCAGTGTTGTTTGCCGTCTCGCCATATACACTTCCAATATGCACACAGTTTGATATGGAAGCTGTCGCAGTATCGGTATTCTCAGAGACCAATCCGGCAAGGCCGCCGACACGAAGGTAGTTGTCGGCAGAGACCGAGACGTCTCCGCGCAATATAAGATTCTTTATTTGTGCTGTGTATCCATCCTCACCGACCTTCGCGAAAAAGCCGGAATAATACATCGTGCCGTAGGCGGATTCCTCTTGAGCCGCCTTCGTCACCACATACCCGCTCACAGTATGCCCTCCGCCGTCGAACGTGCCGCAGTAGACCGGATTGCCTATCGGCGTCCAGGGGGACGGTTCGCCCTTTGCCGATAAATCTATATCCGCCGTCAGCCTCGCGCAGATATCCGCGCTTCCTGCGTTCACCGCCCTGCGGAACTCCGTGAGGTCTGCGCTCGTCGCAATCAGATACGCGCCGTCTGTGTCCCGCGTCAGCGCCGCCGACGGAGAAACCGTGAAAGCCGCGATAAAAAGGGCCGCGGCGAGGAATGATAGAAACAAACGACGCTCATATGCTCTGACTTTGTATTTCATGCCGAAAACGGAAAACATACAAATCCCTCCGAACGTAACGCCCGAGCCATAAGCGCGGCGGGCGGGATAAACAAAACGGAAACACCACAAGAATAAAGAAAAAACCGCGCCTTGTCCACCTTCGCGGCGGCATGAGGCGCGCGCCGCCGTTCCGTAAAAAAATCTTAAAATCGATGAAAATAAGTCGTTGACAAATCCGCGCTTCCATAATAGAATATTCCGCGTTGGTGAGGTGGCCGAGCTAGGCTGAAGGCGCTCGCCTGCTAAGCGGGTAGGGGGCCATAAAGCTCCCTCCAGGGTTCAAATCCCTGCCTCACCGCCATAAAAACGAATACGCGCCGGTAGCTCAACTGGATAGAGCATTGGACTACGGATCCAAAGGTTACGGGTTCAAATCCTGTCCGGCGCGCCATTTTTAACAGTAATAAGGACTTAGGGCTTTCGCTTTAAGTCCTTTTTATTTTGCTTTTCCATTTATCTTGATTTCCTAACGGCGGACGGTAAACCGCAGACGGCTTGCGCGCGGCTCTTCGGCGGCGCGCTTCGCGGAGCTTTGTCCGCGTTTTTGTTTCACATGAGGAACGGCGCCGCGCGTTTTTGCAGGCTCAGCCGTGTTTCGTATCAGTAATCCTTCGAGTTTTCGCTCATTTATATTCGGCTCATTTGCGTTGCGCAATGCCGGTACATATGCCGTTTGTTATAGAAGTGGAATTGCATATTTAAGGCTAAGACGGCACAAATAAATTGTTTGACAGGGTAAAAAGTAGAATATATAGTAGTATATGGCGCGAGGGCGTATTTTTGCGTCCCATGAGACGCGCCGCCGTCTGAATTCAATCTGTGATTCCTATTTTACGAACGGGAGGTACAAGAATATGCCCAACGAAGGAAGCACTTCCCCGAAAGAGCGCGTTAATATAGTTTACAGACCCGCGACCGGAGACGTGCAGGAAGATGTAGAGCTGCCTCTTAAGCTGATGGTCCTCGGGGATTTCACTCTCCGCAAGGACGATACGATGCTGGAGGACCGCAAGCCCATCAGCGTAGACAAGGATAATTTCGACAAGGTGATGCAGAGCCAGGGGCTTTCGCTCCAGCTCCAGGTGCCGAACAAGCTTTCCGACGATCCGGACGCTACGCTCAGCGCCGACCTGAAGTTCGAGACCCTGAAGGATTTCGGCCCCGACGCCCTCGTCCAGATGGTGCCGGAGCTTGCAAAGCTGATGCAGCTGCGCGAGGCGCTCAAGGCGCTCAAGGGCCCGCTTTCCAACGTCCCGAATTTCCGCAAAAAACTCCAGGACCTCGTCAACGACGAGAAGACCCGCGACGCCCTGCTTCAGGAGCTGGGCATAGACGCAGAGGAGGATAAGTAAGGATGGCTGAGGAACAGAGAGAGGCTATGGAGCAGCAGGCCGCGGCTCCGGTTTCCAGTCTGCTGGACGAAATTATAGAGGCGTCGAAGATCAAGCCGACCGACGAAGGCTACGACGTTACGCGCGCGGGAATCCAGGAGTTCATCCGCGAGATAGCTTCGAGCGGCACGACGCCGAAGGTGAGCGGCGCGCTCGTCGACGCGATGATAGTCGAGCTGGACAAGAAGCTTTCCGACCAGGTCAACGAGATTATGCACAACGAACAGTTCCGCGAGCTCGAGTCCTCGTGGCGTTCGCTGAAGTTCCTCGTCGACAACGTCGATTTCCGTCAGAATACGAAGGTCGAGATTCTCAACGTCTCGAAGCAGGACCTCATCGACGACTTTGAGGACGCGCCCGAGGTCGTCAAGTCCGGCCTTTACAAGCACATATACACCTCCGAGTTCGGCCAGTTCGGCGGACAGCCGGTCGGCGCGGTGATTTCCAACTACACCTTCGGCCCCGGGCCGCAGGATATGGAGCTGCTGCGCAACGTCGCGAGCGTCTCGGCTATGTCGCACGTGCCGTTCCTCGGCGCGGCAGGCAAGGAGTTCTTCGGCATCGACTCGTGGGACCAGCTGCCGAACCTCAAGGACCTGCACTCAATCTTCGAGATGCCGCAGTACGCGAAATGGCGTTCGCTGCGCGAGAACGAGGACAGCCGCTATCTCGGCCTGACGCTTCCGCGCTTCCTGCTGCGCCTGCCCTACGGCGAGAACACGACGCCCGCGAAGAATTTCAACTTCACCGAGACCGTCGGAGACAACGAGGATTTCTGCTGGGGCAACACGTCGTTCGCGCTCGCCTCGCGCATGGCCGACAGCTTCGCCAAATACCGCTGGTGCAGCAACATCATAGGCCCGCAGAGCGGCGGCGCGGTGGAGAACCTGCCGCTGTACCAGTTCGAGCAGAGCGGCGAGATTCAGACGAAGATCCCGACCGAGGTGCTCATATCCGAGCGGCGCGAGTACGAGCTTGCGGAGGAGGGCTTCATCGCTCTGACTATGCGCAAGGGCTCGGACAACGCGGCCTTCTTCTCGGCGAACTCTGTGCTGCGTCCGAAGGTCTTCCCGAACACGCCCGAGGGCAAGGAGGCCGAGATGAACTACAAGCTCTCGACTCAGCTGCCCTACATGATGATAATGAACCGCCTCGCGCACTACATCAAGGTCATCCAGCGTGAGAACATCGGCGGCTGGAAGGAGCGCGCCGACATCGAGCGCGAGCTCAACGTGTGGATCAGCCAGTACGTCACGGAGATGGACAACCCAGATGCAATCACGCGCAGCAAACGCCCGCTCCGCATGGCGAAGGTCCAGGTCAGCGACGTGCCTGGAGATCCAGGCTGGTATTCCGTCAATCTGCTAGTCCGTCCGCACTTCAAATACATGGGCGCGAACTTCACGCTATCTCTCGTAGGCAAGCTGGACAAACAGTAAACTCGATCCGGCATAATTATAGGGACTAAAGTTGTAACTTTAAAAGCAAAGGAGAAGAAAAGAATGGCACTTACCGCGTATATGAAGCTTAAGGGAAAAAGCCAGGGAGACATCAAGGGCGACTGCGAGCAGGGCGGCGACAAGAAGGATTCAATCCTCGTCTACGCGACGGAGCACAAGGTAGAGATCCCGAAGGATACGCACACCGGGCTGCCGACGGGGCAGAGGATCCACCACCCCTATAAGATAACGATGGCGAAGAGCCAGGCTTCGCCGAAGCTCTACAAGGCCTGCTGCACCGGCGAGCAGCTCGAGGTTACGCTCGACTACTACCGCATCAAGCCCGACGGAACGGAAGAAAAGTACTTCACCGTCAAGATGGAGAACGCCATCGTCGTCGAGATGGACCAGCTCACGCCGCTGACCTTCCTGCCGGAGAGCAAGCCCTATCACGATATGGAGGACGTGCAGTTCACCTATTCGAAGATCACGTGGACCTACAACGACGGCAACATCGAGTACACCGACGACTGGAAAGCGTAAGCGTCCGGCCGTCAGGCAAGATGTAATTTCGCGGGACAGAGAGGGGCAGCGGGACGGCTGTCTCGCTCTGTCCTTTTGTTTTTATAACGGATAAAGAGCCGCCCGGCGCGGCGAAAGGAGGAAAAAATGTCCACAGGAGTAGATATAGCCTCTCTTTTTGAAAAATGCAACGACTTTCTCACGGTGGCGCTGAACAACGCCGCCGGCAGCGCGGTGCGGCGCGGACACTACGAGGTGACGATAGAGCACCTGATGCTTGCCTGCATGACGGAGCCGCAGAGCGACATCCCGATAGCTCTCGAGACCTTCGGCGCTGACGCCGCGAAGGTCGAGCGCGCGCTCAACTCCGCGGTAGACGGCTTCAGGAACGGCAACGGCGGACGCCCGGTATTCTCGCCGCTGCTCATCGAGCTGATGGAGGCGTCGTGGCTCGTCGCCTCAGTCGACCTCGGGCTGAGCCAGATACGCTCCGGCGCTATGCTGCTCGCGTTCCTGCGCAAGCCCGCCGTCTACGCGCAGGGCGATTACGCGCAGTCGTTCTCGGCGATAAACCGCGAAAATCTGCTTAAGGACTTCGCGAAGATAGCGCGCGAATCGAAAGAGACCTCGATAGTCCTGCCGGACGCGCCCGCCTCGAAGGCCGGGGCCGCGGCGGAGGGCGGCGAGAGCTTCATAGCGAAATTCTGCGAGGACTTCACGGCGAAGGCGAAGGCGGGGAAGATAGACCCAGTTTTCGGGCGCGACGCGGAAATCCGCCAGATGGTGGACATACTGGCGCGCCGCCGCAAAAACAACCCGATACTCGTCGGCGAGCCTGGCGTCGGCAAGACCGCCGTCCTCGAGGGGCTCGCGCTGCGCATCGTGCAGGGCGACGTGCCCGACACGATAAAGGGCTCCACGCTGCTCTCGCTCGACATGGGGCTGCTCGAAGCGGGCGCTAGCGTCAAAGGAGAGTTCGAACGCCGCCTCAAGGGCGTGCTCGACGAGATAAAGGCGAGCGAAAAGCCGGTCATCCTCTTCATCGACGAGGCGCACATGCTCGTAGGCGCGGGCGGACAGGCCGGAGGCTCTGACGCCGCGAACCTCATGAAGCCCGCGCTCGCGCGCGGCGAGATAAAGACCTGCGCCGCGACGACGTGGAAGGAATACAAAAAATACTTTGAAAAAGACGCGGCCCTCGCGCGCCGCTTCCAGCTCGTCAAGCTCGACGAGCCCTCGACGCGCACCGCTGCGCTCATACTGCGCGGAATACGCGCGAGCTACGAAAAGGCGCACGGCGTGCTGATACGCGACGACGCGATAGAGGCCGCCGCGAACCTCTCCGCGCGCTACATCGGCGGGCGCTTCCTGCCCGACAAGGCGATAGACCTGCTCGACACCGCCTGCGCGCGCGTCAAGGTCAGCCTATCGTCGAAGCCCGCGCCGCTCGAGGACGCCGAACGCGCGCGCCAGGCCGCGGAGCGCGAGCTCGACGGGCTGCGCCGCGACCGGCTAAACGGAACAGAGATAGACGAAAAGCGGCTCGCCGAGCTCGAAGCCGAGATAGCGGAGCACGCCGCCGAGGAGGCGCGCCTGAAAATCCAGTGGCAGGAAGAAAAAAGCGCCGCCGAAGAGCTTATCGCGCGCCGCCGCGCGATGCTCGACGCTGCGAAGCTTATGAAAGAGGATAAAGCCGCGGAAGCTCCGGCAAATGCGGAGAAGTGCGAAGCCGCGCCCGAGGCGGAGGCCGCGAAGGACGAAGCGACGCTGCGCCGCGAATTCGAAGAGGCGAAGGCGAGGTACGAAGCGCTGCACGAGGAAGGCCGCCTCGTCGCCGTCGAAGTAACCTCCGAGGTCGTCGCTCAGGTTGTATCCGACTGGACCGGAATCCCGACGGGGCGCATGGCGAGCCGCCAGGCCGCCGTCGCGCAGGAGCTCGACAAGCTTCTCGGCGAGCGCATCAAGGGACAGGACGCGGCGCTGCGCACCATCGCGCGCACCGTGCAGGCCTCGACGGCGGGGCTCATGTCGCCCGACCGCCCGCTCGGCGTCTTCCTGCTCGCAGGCCCCTCCGGCGTCGGAAAGACGGAGACCGGCCTCGCGCTCGCGGAGCTGCTCTTCGGCGACAGCCGCAGCGTAATAACGATAAACATGAGCGAATTCCAGGAAAAGCACACCGTCTCTCGCCTCATCGGCTCGCCGCCGGGCTACGTCGGCTACGGCGAGGGCGGAATGCTCACCGAGGCCGTCCGCCGCAGGCCCTACTCCGTCGTCCTGCTCGACGAATGCGAGAAGGCCCATATCGACGTGATGAACCTTTTCTATCAGGTCTTCGACAAGGGTACGCTCACCGACGGCGAGGGCAAGGAGGTCAGCTTCAAGAACACTATAATAATGCTCACCTCGAACCTCGCCTCCGAGACGATACAGCGCTATACGTCCGGCGCGGCTGAAATCGACGAGGACGAGCTCGTGCAGGCGATACGCCCCGAGCTTTCGAACCACTTCCGCCCCGCGCTGCTCGCGCGCATGACGATAGTGCCCTACCGCAGCCTTAACGAAGAGGCTATGAAGCTGATAGCTGGCGCGAAGCTCGCATCGGTCGTCAAACGTCTCAGGGCTAACAACAATGTGGAACTCGAAATAGCGCCAGAGGTCACGGAGCTGATAGTCGAACGCTGCACCGAAACGGAGACCGGCGCGCGCAACATAGAGACGATACTCGCCGGCTCCGTCCTGCCCAAGCTTGCGCACCGGATGCTCGAACGCATGTCCGGCGGGGAAATGCCGCCGCGCGCCGAGCTCCGCGTCGGCGAGGACAAATCCTTCGAGCTCCGCTTCTCCGACGAACCAGCCGAAGAACCGGCGGAAACGCCGTCGGAGCAGGAAGCTCCGCAGGACACGGAAACTGAAGAAAAAGAATAACCGCTGCGCTGACTCTGCGGCGCAGTGAAAAAGCAGAAAGCGGCCCCGCGTGAAAATCGCGGGGCCGTTTTGCAGGCGTTCGATATTCATAATCGTATTTCCCACGCCAAAACCTTCCGGCGTACGTCCTCACGCTACCGCTTGGCTCTTTTCTCACGCTATCGTGAAATATGAACAAAAACTGACGCCGCCCGCAGAAACGTCCGCGGGCGGCGTGAAATTTTTTATAAGTTTGGTTCCGCGCGGAGCTCTCAGCTCCAGCCGAGCACGGCGGAGGGTTTTATCCCCGCCGTCTTCTCGCGCAGGGCTTCCGCGCCTTCCGCGTCGCCCGCTAGGTCGAGCGCTTGGCACGCCGCAGTCATAGCTTCGGCGGCGAGGTCGGGTTCGAGCTTCGCAAGGCCGCTTTGCTCTATCTCGCGCGCGATTGCGCGCGCGAGCGCGGCGGCTGTCTTTGTCTCGCGCTGCGAGCAGAGCATATGGAGTTCCTCGGCGCGCAGGCGGACGTTGCCCGCGGCGGAAGTCCCGTGCGAATCTTCCAATTTTTTGAGCGCGCCCGCCGCGTCGCCGCCCGCGAGTATTTCGCGCGCCTCGGCGATGGCCGCGTCGATTTTGCCGCCGCCCGGACCGCAGTCGGAGCCGCCGCTTTGACCGTCGTGCGCGAGCTCGTCCAGCCACGCGCGCGTCGCCGGCGATACGAAGGGGATGCCGCCGTCGTAGCTGAGCGACGTCAGCCCCGGCAGCCGTCCGGCGAATGCCGCCGTCTCCGCGCGCAGCCGCGCGCGCGCCGCCGCGAAGGCCGGGCCGAGGTTCGCGAGCGCCTCGTCCGCTATGCGCTGAAGGTCTATGCAGAGCGGGTAGGACTGGAAAAGGTCGTCGGCCGCAGTCGCCGCTTTGAGCCAGTTTTTCCCGGCGAGCAGCCGCTCCGCCGCTTCAACCCTGTCCATATCGGGCGGCGGCACCATGGTCTGTCCCGTGCCGTCGTCGGGAGGAAGCGCCGTTATCTTTCCCCAGAGCGCGACGCGCGGAAGCTGCCACGCGAGGTAGTTCGCCGGGTTCTCCGCGCGCAGCGCGAAGGCGTAAGTGCGCGCCGCGTCGACGAAGGCCGAGAGCGCCGCCGCCGTGTCTCCAGCCTGCGGGGCCGGAGCGGGCGCTGCCGCCGTCTGGCGCGGCGGCTCCGGGACCTGCCTCTGGGGCTGCTCGCGCGGCGGCTCCTGCGTCTGGGGCTGCGGCTGCGGTTCGGGCGTCGGGGCCGCGGGCGGCTCCGGCTCCTTCGGCTTCTCCTCCGGCAGCAGCGGGAGCGCGCGTATCGCCTCTTTTATGTCGCGCAGCGGCTGCGCGTCATCCATCAGCCCGCCGATGAGGCTGTCGAGCTCGCCCACGGCCTCCGTCATTTCTGCGGAGAGCGCGGCGGATACCGGCGGCTGTCCTTCTTTTCTGAGCTGTTCGAGCGCGCGCTCGTGCCACCATTCGTAGGCGTTGAGGCGGCGGCGCAGCTTCGCCTTGGGCGGGAATGCGTCGTCCCAGAAATTTTCGCATATTCCGCGCAGCAGGTTCACGCCGTCGAGAAATCCCCGCGCGCCGTCGATGTGCGCGAGCGCGACCGCCGTGTAGGCCGCGACGGAGATGTCCTTCGACTTTTGCGCGAGTATGGCGGCCCCGTTGTCGGCGACGTCCTGCCATGAAATCGGCGCGCTCTGGCTCACAGACGAAAGCTTCGCTATCTCCGCCGTCAGAGCTTCGTATTCTGGTTCGTACTTTGCGTCCGCGCCCGCCGGCCGGCTTTCGCTGACCGGAGACGCTGCCAGTGCTGTTATGTCCATTTTACGTTTTCCTCTTGAATAGGCGTCTCCGCCGCATTGCGCGGACGGAGGGATAAAATCAGATTTATATTACGTAAAACATAATTTTTTTGCAAGCGCGCCGCCGCCAGCGGATTTTGCGCAACGGCGGAAACGGCACGGCCGGCAGCGTAATTTGCCTCTGCGCGCCGCCGTTTTCAATTTGCAACGGAATAAATCTTGTGTATAATTTTAAACTGAAAAAGATAGTCCCTGCGTGGCCTTACGATAGTTATGACATGATAGTTCAGCGATATATCGGGAAGAGAGGCGGACGTGAACAAATACTTTCAGGAACAGTTGAGAATGCTCCACGAAGGGGCGCGGGAGTTTGCGCGCAAATATCCCGCGGCGGCTCCTATGCTGCTCGAACAGGGCGGCGACCCGGACGCCGAGCGGATACTCGAAGGGACGGCCTATCTGTGCGCCAAGATACACGAGCGGCTCGACCAGACTGCGCCTGAGCTTATACAGACGCTGCTGCGCGAGGTCTTCCCGGAGTCGGTGATGCCCGTGCCGTCGATGGCCGTCGTGCGCTTCGCGCTGAGTCCGGGCTTTACGGAGCCGCTGCTCGTCGCGCGCGGCGCGCAGCTCGCCTCGAAGCCGATCGGCGGCGTTTCCTGTATTTACAGCACGATGCGTGACGTCACGGTGCTGCCGCTTTCCGTCTCGTCGGTGGAGAGCGAGACGCGCAGCGATATGTCCGGCAGCGTGACGCTGACTCTGCGCGCCGCCGCCCCGCTTGAAAAATTCCTTCCAGACAGGCTCGACTTCCATCTCACGGGAGGTTACTCGCTTGCGTCGCAGCGGCTTCTTGCGCTTCTGACGCGGCTCGAGTCGATAAACGTCTCGGCGGGCGCGTCGTCCGTCGAACTCCCATCCGCGGCGCTGTCGATACTGCGCTCTCCGCTCGAGGATCACAGGCTTCCGTCAGGGCAGGCGAAAAACCGCGCCTACGCGGCGCTTGTCCGCTATTTCTGCTGTCCCGAGCAGCTTACGGCTTTCGGAGTGTCGGGGCTGAAGCGCCTCGCGCTCACCGAGTCGGCGCGCGAGCTGAAGCTGACGTTCCGCTTCGGCAAAGGCATGACGCCGCCGCCTTTCACGGACGGGGCCTTCGCCGTCAATACCGTCGCAGCCTGCAACGTCTTTCAGCTTCATTCCGAGCCGATACAGGCCGACTTCACCCATGAAGAGTACCGGATTTATCCCCACGTCAAGGAAAAACAATACGTCGACATTCTCGGCGTGACGGGCGTCACCGCGATACGGCGCGGCGGACGCGCCGAGCGCTGCCGTCCATACGGCCTCTATAACGAGTCGCGCGATGGGCTTATCTACAACATTCGCTACACGATGCCCGAAGAGGGCGAGCTGCCGGAGCATTATATCTCGATGCCGCGCCGTCCCGATTCCGAGGGAGGCTTCGACGGCTGCGTCATATCGATGGATTTAATATGCTGCAACCGCGGACTGCCGAACAGGCTGCTCCAGGGCGATATATGTATGCCGACGGAGACGACGCCGTCGAAGGCGGCCTTTGAAAATATCACGGCGCCGTCGCCGATGCTCGCGCCGCCGGCGGACGAAGGGCTTCAGTGGCGTTTCCTCGCCCATATGAACGCGAACCTGCTGCCGCTCGCCTCGGCTAAGGCTCTTCAGCAGACGCTTTCGCTTTACGTGCCGCGCGGCGGCGACGCGCCTGAGCTCTCCGTGGCCTGCGCGAAAAAATGCCAGTCGGTGCGCGCCTTCTCGTCCTGCGACGAGGAGAGGCTTTTTCACGGGCGCGTCTTCCGCGGACGGCGGCTCTCGCTCGAACTTGAACCCTCAGGCTTCGTCTCGCACGGCGACCTCTGGCTGTTCGCGGACTCGCTGGACCAGTTCCTCGCAGAATTCGCGCCGATAAATACATACACGAGGCTCGTTCTTACGGTCTCGGGAACTGACGAAAAATGGGAATGGGCTCCGAGGCTAGGGAACAGGCAGCTGATTTAGAGCGGAGGCTGCTTACGGAACCGCAGCGTTTCACGATGATGCAGACGCTGCGGCTGCTCGGCATAATGAACGCCGTGAGCGCGGAGGATATAGACAGATTCTTCCGCCGCAACATCCGCGTCGTGCCGTGGCTCTCGCTCGCGTTTCCCCCCGCAGAGGTCGTCTCGGTACAGAAACGAGAGGAGAACGGGCGGGTCTTCTACCGCGTTACAGTGCCATATTACGGCCTGTACAGCACGATGGGCGCTCTGCCGACCTTCTATACTGAGGAATTGCTCGACGAGGCGCGCGAGGACGAGAGCATTTCGCGCGATTTCCTCGATATACTGAACAACCATCTATATCATATGCTTTACGCCGCGAACCGCCACGGCGATATCGCGCGGCGCACCGTCGAGAGTGCGAACAGATCTGCGGAATTTATACAATACTGCCTGATCGGACAGGCGGAAGAGGAGCTCCGAGACCCGTCGCTCCATGCTTTGGCGGCGGCCGACCTGCTGGCTCAGCGCTCACGCTCCGCGATACGGCTCGAACGTTACCTTGCTTTCGTACTCGGGCGAGACGGCGTAGAGGTCGAGCAGTGCGTTGAACGGCGCGCGTCTGTACCGACCGCGCAGCGCTGCTCCGTCGGCGTAGGAAGCTGCCGCGTCGGAGATGACGCAGTCGTCGGAGAGAGCGTCGCGGACAGCACGGGAAAGTTCCGCATCCACCTGTGCGGCGTAAAACCGTCCGATGCGGCGGAATTTCTGCCCGGGCGAGAGGGCTACGGTTCGTTCCGCGACAGAGTGGAGCGTTACCTCGATTCGCCGCACGAGTTTGACCTTGTGCTGCATCCCGACGGCTCTGCGCCGCAGCCTGCGGCGCTCGGCGAGGGCGCGAAGCTGGGTTGCTATCTGGGCGCGAAGGCCGAACAGCCCGTCCGCGTCTCATGGAATCAAATATGAACTTTTAGACGTTTCGGGAGTTGGTGCCGGTTATGAAAACAGAAAACTCCGAACTGCTGAGCCTTACCTTCCAGCCGCTCCACATGGAGCGTAAGCTTTTCATGAGCTTTACGGCGGGCTTCGCCTTCGATCTTGCTTCGGGCCGCCCGCTTGAACCTGGCGCGGCCTACGCCGCGGCGATGGGGGCGCTAGCGCCAGGCGACTGCCTCGACCTCGGCGTGCCGAAGAAAGAGGCCGAGTGGCTGCTCGCAGGCTCCGCCTTCGTTTCGGAAGGCGCGCCCGCGAAAGGCGCCGTCGTGAGCGCGCAGGTCGGCGAGAGCGGCAGGCGGCTGCTGGTCGAATCGCGAGAGCCCTTCGCCTCCATGCCGCTGTCGTGGAAGAACACGTGGGGAAGCGACGCGGAGAACCCAGACGGCCCGCGGGCCGGAAAAGGGGAAAAAGCGCCAGTAAGCGACGAATCCATGCCGCACGGCGCGCCTGCATGCATGGGACCGCGCGGTACGTGGCCCTGCCGTATGGGGCGCGCCGCCACATACGATTCGAAGTGGCTGCGCGAGAACTGGCCCGGCGTCCCCGACGACTTCGACTGGGGATATTACAATCTCTCGCAGCCGCAGCAAAGGCTTCCGAAAGGGCTGAACGGCGGCGAGAAAATAACGCTGATAAACCTTAACGATAAACTTCCGAAAATAGAGACGAAGCTTCCAAAGGCCGCAGCCGTATTCAAATTTGAGGCTGGAGGCAGAAGTTTCGAGAAAAGGCCGAAACCCGATACGCTCTGGCTTTTCCCGGGCGAACTCGTCGGGCTTCTGCTCTGGCACGCCGTCACAGAATGTGAAGACGAGGCCGGAGCGGGAATAGACAAAGCTTCGCTCTGCCTCGAACTCGACGGCGAAACCGTGACGGAAGAAGCCGCAGCTGCGTTCGCGGCCCCTCCGGAAATTCCGGCGGCAGAGTCTGCGCCGCGCGCGGCGCGCGAAACAGTCGGGGCTGCCGAGGCCGCAGCCGCAGCCGCTGGAATCGGCGTCGCCGGCGCGGCGGAGGCCTCTGCGGATAAATCAGGAGCGGAGGCGAAAGGCGCGCCGCAAGCCGAAAACGCGGAGGGAAACGCCGCGCCTCGGCCGCAGACGTCCGCGCCCCAGGCCGAAATTGCGGAGGATTCCGCGCCGTCGGCCGCGGAGGTGCGCGCGAACGCCTATAAAGAGCTTGACGAGTCTCTGCCGGAGATAAACGCCGTTCTTGCCGAGGCCGGCCTGCCGCCGCTGACGCCGGACCAGGTCGCCGAGACGAAGGCGCACATAGACAGATTGTCCGGCAAAATGGCGGAGATGCAGGCGCAGGCCGCGGCGGCGAAGCCGCCGACTCTTGAAGAATCGCTGAAACGCGCCGGAGCCTCCGATACGCAGATAGCTTCCGTCAAAAAGGCGCTCGACATTCCGGTGCCGAGCCTTGCGGATTTTTCCGACCAGGCGGCGTGGAACAAGGCCGCGGAGGCCTACGCTTCAGAGTTCGGAGCCGCCATAGGCGCTGACGATAAAACCGTCGCGAGCATGAAAAACATCCTCACATCACTGCCGGCTGGCGGAACGGCGGAAAAGAGCGCGCCGCGCTCCTCCGCGGACTGCGCCGCGCAGCTCGTAAAGGCCGGCATGGAGCCAGCCGCTGCGGCGCGCCTCGTAGCGGTGCTTGACGAAGACGTGCCGGACGACCCGAAGGAACTGCTGAACTACGCGACCCGCATCGAAAAGGCGGCGGGCTTCCCCGAGGGCTCTGTGCGCGGACGGATCGAAAACATACAGAAAAAGACGGACGAGCTCGGCGTGACGAACGAAATTTGGCCGGGCGGCGCGGCGCGGGCGAAAGCCGCGGCGCAGGAGCCGCCAGCTGCAAGAGCGGACGAAACGATAATAAAAGAAGCAGCGGAAAAAATTGCGAAGAAGCCCGAAGATTTGCCGCTGACGCCGGAAAACCTGCCGGAGATACTCGCGGCGGGCGGAAGCGTCGCAGGCGCGAAGCTCGACGGCTTCGACCTTACGGGCTTCAATTTCTCAGGGCTCGACATGAAAGGCGCTTCGTTCGTAAAGGCGAAGCTAGACGGCGCGCGCTTCGACGGAACGTCGCTTGCGGGCGCGGCCTTCGCCGCTGCCAGTTTGTCCGGAGCGTCGTTCGTGGGCGCGGATTTGAGCGGGGCGGACCTGGCGTCGGCCGCCGCCGCGGACGCCGATTTCTCCGAGACGGTTATGACCGGCGCTGACATATCGGGCGCGTCGCTCGCCGGCGCGACTTTGTTGAAGGTCAGCGCTGGCGGGCTGAAAGCCTCCGGCGCGGACTTGAGCGAGGCCCATATAAGCTTCAGCGACATGAGCGGCGCGGACTTTTCCGGAGCGAAGCTGCAAAAGACGGATTTCCACGAATCGTGCGCCGACGGCGCGAAATTCGCGAAGGCCGTGCTCGGCGGCTCGACCTTCTGCTGGGGCAGCTCCGCGCGCAAAGCCGATTTCACCGGCGCGCGGCTCGACGGCGCCAACTGGACGAACGCGGACGCGGGCGGCGCCGACTTCACCGGCGTATCGGCGCGCGGCGCTTCGTTCACCGACTGCGAACTCTCGTCGTCGCGCTGGAACGGCGCGGACGCGGCTGGCGGGGACTTCTCGCGCAGCCGCCTCGAAGGCGCTTCCATGCGGGGCGCGAACATCTTCGGCGGCTCTATGCGCGAGGCGCGCGCCTCAGGAGCAGACCTTTCGAAGAGCAATCTGTTCGGCGCGGACCTTTGCCGCATGTTTACTAACGAGGCGACTGACCTGCGCGGAGCAGACGTCGGGCAGACCGTCATAGAGGCGAGAAAGGGGCGCTGAAATATGGGAGAAGAGACAAATCGCGGCGTGAGCATAGAAGAGCTGTTCGCCTCGGAAAAGATAGAAAACGCCGACTTCTCGCAGTGCGGCGGGCTTGGCGGCCTGCCGTTCTCGGGACGCGCGCTTGCTGGCTGCCTCTTCGACGGCGCTGACGCTTCCGGCGCGGATTTCACCGGCTGCCGTATGGAGCGCTGCTCGTTCCGCGGCGCAAACCTGTCAGACGCGGCGTTCGAGGAGGCGGCGCTGACGGACTGCGACCTTGCCGGCGCGAACCTCGCAAACGCGCAGTTCGTGCGCGCGAAGCTCGCGCGCGTAAAGCTCGACGGCGCGGATATGCCGCGCGCCTTCTTCCACAAAATCGAATTTTCCGAGAGTACGTGGAACGGCGCGAATCTCAGCGAAGCGACCTTCATGGAAACGGCCTCGAAGCTGCCGGATTTTACGGAAAACAACATGGAAAAGACGCTCTTCGTCAACTGCGCGCTCGACGGCGCGAAACTGACTAAGGTGCGCGCGCCGATGCTCGTGATGCAGAAATGCTCCTGCCGTAAAATCACGGCGGAGGATTGCGACCTGACGCAGATAGTCGCAATGGAGACTGATTTCACGGAGTCGGGCTTCGCCCGCTGCAGGCTCTGCCTCGGCGGCTTCATAGGAAGCAATATGACGAAATGCTCCTTCGCCGGCTCCGACCTTACGGCGGCGCACTTCGCGCGCGCGACGCTCGCGCTTGCGGATTTGTCAGGCGCGCCGCTCGAAAAAGCGAATTTTGCCGGAGCGGACCTTTCCTACGCGAACCTGTCGCGCGCGAATCTGAAGATGGCCGACCTGTCGCACGCGAAGGCCGCACATGCGCGCTTCGACGGCGCGGATTTGACGCTCGTGAACGGACACGACGTAAATTTCCGCGAGGCGTCCATGTCCGGCGCCGTGACGGAAGGCCTGCGTCCCACCGACGAAAGGCTGCTGAAAGCAGAGAATTTTATGAAGAAATCTTGACGGTTTTATCATAGATTTTGAACTGACTGAGGATTGTAACGAAAGGGGACGAAAAAATGGGATACGCGCTTCCGATAGAAGAGCCCGAGGGCTCGCTCGTTAAAGGGATCGTCGCGGGCGTCGGGACGGACGACGGCGCGATGCTGGTACGGACGCCGCGCGGAGTGGTGCGCGCCGAGCGCGCCGCGGGCTGCCTGCTGAAGCCGCGCTGCGGCGACACGGTACTCACGGCCTTCCTGCCCGACGGCGAGGCGTGGGTCACATGCGTGCTGACGCGCGCCGAAACGGACGGCGAGGCTGAGCTCGCGCTTCCCGACAAGACGGCGCTGCGCGCGCGCGAGCTCTCGTTGGAGAGCGAAAAGACAAGCTTCGTCGCACACACGATTGCGGCGGAAAGCACGATTCTATCGCTCGGAGGAGGCATGCTGCTCCAGGGCTTCGCCGCGGTGCAGACCGCCGCGCGGCGTGTCGGCGAGCGGATCGCGCGCAAAGATGGACGCTACGGCGAGCTCTCCGAGCGCACGGATGGGCTGGACGAGCGCAGCGCCGGGCGTATGCGCGTGAAAAGCGAGACGAGTTACAGGCTGCGCGCCGAAAACGCCGACGTGCGAGCCGAAGCGATGCTTGACCTCGACGCCGAGCGCATCAAGGTGGGCTAGATGTTCGCGCTCACGCTTCAGGGCGGGACCTGCACGAGCACCGCGCCGGACGTCTGCAAGACGCCGTCGCCGGGAGGGCCTGTTCCGGTTCCGTACCCTAACATCTTCATGTGCAACATGGTGCTGCCGAACACGGCCTGCACGAAAGTATTCATCTCCGGCTCGCCGGCGCTCAACGTCAAGTCGCAGACCGCCATATCGAACGGGGACGAGGCGGGCAACGCCGGAGGCGGCGTCGTTTCGAACAAATTCATCGGCAAGGGCGAATTCATCAAGGGCTCGGCGAAGGTGACGCTTGAAGGCAAGGCGGCGGTTTCGCAGGGCGCGACGACGAAGCATAACGACGGCAACACAGTCGGCCTCTGCTCCGTTGCGGCGCAGGCGAAGGTGGATGTCGCGTAGAAGCGCGGGGCTTTTCGCGGCCCTGTTGATTTTCATATCGTCCGCCGGCCTGCTGTACGCGCCCGCCGGATGTGAAGCGGCGAAGAAGGTCCCTCCGCCGCCGGACGGCGCGCTGAAGCCGTCTGAGGTGGTGTGGAACCAGCAGAAGGAGGGCCTCTCCGTGACGGTCGCTGCTTCGGAGGATCTCAACTTCGCCTACGGCTCGCCGCTTGGAATTACTATCTGCCTCTATCAGCTGTCGGACATGGCGAAGTTCACGGCGCTCGCCTCGACCTTCGAAGGTGTCCGGAAGCTGTTGACGGGCGACATAGAACTGCTTGGAGGCTCGGCGCTTATGAGCCGCGTCGAGTACGTGCAGCCGGGAGAGAAAATAACACGGAGCTTCGACCGTATGGAAGGAGCGAAATATTTTGCCGTCGCCGCGGGCTACGCCCACTGCGATCCGACGCGGTGCTCCGCGTACGCGCCGTTTCCCATAGACGAAACGGTGATAAAGGTTAAACGACGCAAGAAAGTAACCTATTACACTGCCGGAACCCTCGCAGCCGGGGTTCTCCTAAATTCCGAGGCTGTAACCGTCACTGGAGGTGAAGGTGGAGATGAACGATAATCCAGTTTTTTGGGAACACGGCGTGTTCCTTCAGCCGCAGCATTTTCAGCTTGAATACATCCAGAACGTCAGACGCGCGGCGGCGGCGATAGCTCTGCTCAATCCATACCTGTGGGGCGTGCGCCGTCTTGAGGTCAACGAGAACTCGGTAGCGAACGGCGTATTCGAGGTGGTCTCGATGGAGCTGCTTCTGCCTTCCGGAGAATGGGTCTCTTGCCCTGGCAACGCGTGGCTCCCTCCGCGTTCTTTCGACCAGGCGTGGACGAATCCAGAAGAGCCGCTGACAGTATACGCGGGCATAGCTGAGTTCCGCGAGAGCGGCGGCAACGCAGTCAAAGCCGCTTCTCCAGACGAAGCGCCCGAGAACTTCCGCTACGCCGCGCCGCTCGAACCTGACGCCGTGCCTGATTACTACTGCGGCGGCCCGGATATGGATGTCTCGACTCTGCGTTACAACATGCGCCTCTGCTTCGACGGCGAGGGCGGCGCTCTATGGAAAATGCCGCTGGCGCGGCTGATACGCGACGGCGAGCGCGTCCGCCTCGACGAGCGCATGGCTCCGCCGTGCGTCGATATCTCAGCCGTTCCGGCGCTGCATAGGATCGTCCGCGACGTCTCAGACACGCTGCTCTCACGCAACCGTCATCTCGATGAGTACAAGATAGACACAAACGAGGGGAGCTGGCAGGGTGTCCAGAGCAACGGCGCGGTGCTGCTCGCTATCCTCGGCCTGCTCGGACGCAGCATACCGGAGCTGAGCCGCTGGCTCAATGCCACTGGCGCGCACCCGTGGAACGTCTACGGCAGCCTCTGCCGTATAGCGGGCGAGCTCTCCGTATTCGCTCCCGATATGTCGCCGCTCGGTGAGACGCGGCAGGGCGTGCGCGTCATCCCGCCATACGACCATATGGATTTATACGGCTGCTTCAGCGCCGTCTCGCGCGTAGTCATGCGCCTCGTAGACACGCTCGTGATGGGGCCGCAGTACATCTTCGATCTCGAACCGGCCGGAACGCCGGGCTTCTTCACGGCGGTCATGCCGCGCGGTGCGCTCTCTGCGGGCAACTACGACTACTGGCTGCTGCTGCGCTCTCAGCACGGAAAGGAGCTCGCCTCAGCCGCCGCTCTAGGCAAGCTTGCGCCGGCATCCGAGATGTCGGACGTCGTTACGCAGGCTCTTCCGGGCGTCAGGCTGCGCCGCAGCGAGCAGCCGCCAATGGGGCTGCCGAGGCGCGGAGACACGCTTTATTTCAGAATAGACTCAAACGACCCGCTCTGGCGCAGGCTGGAACGGGACGGCGAAATTTCGTACAGCTTACCGGGCGCGCCCGACGACATGCGCGTGCAGCTGACCGTCGTGGAGCGGTGAGACCATGAAAAACCTCTGCGAACGATTTGCGCCGCTGATGGCCGAGACGCTGCACTACGCAAGTGCGCCCGAGGGGCTGGCGGCGCCGCTCTCCGAGGCCGCTGAACGGCTGGTCGAGCTTGCTGAGCGCGAGCGGGCGCTGCCAGCATGCGCCTCGGGACAGTCTTCGACGCCCCGCCGCGATTTGGAGCAGGCACGCTTCGCGGTGTTCGCCTGGGCCGACGAGCAGATGATGAGCTCTCCGCGCGCCGACGCCTCTTCGTGGGCGGCGATGAGCCTGCAATACCGTTACTTCGGGACGGCGGAGGCCGGACGGCTTTTTTACCAGGAGCTTGAAAAATGCCTCGACTCGTGCGGAGTGCCGCGCCGCGCCAGGCTGCAAAAGAGCGAGACCGCCGAAGAAGAGCGGCGCTCTGACGGGGACGGGATCGACCTCGGCGCATGTGCGGAGCCGGAACGTGACGAATGGCGCGAACTCGACCTTGCGGAACGCTTCGAGGCCGCCGCGTCGCGGCACAGGGAAGGGGACGACGAAGGCGCGCTCGGCGTCTTCGCGCTCTGCCTGCTATGCGGATTCCGCGGCGCTCTCTACGGAAACGCAGCGCAGCTCGCGCACATACGCAGGGCCTGCCGCGGCCTCTTCGACCGCGCGCCTGAGCTCAAGACGCCGCCGTCGCGCCGCCGGACCTCCGAGCTGCTCGTCTGGGGCGAACGCGCCGCATACGTCGCGCTGCCGCTTCTGGTCTGCATCCTGTTCGCGCTCTACTGCGGCGGCGTGCTTGCAAACGCGCCGTTCCACAGCAATTTCTGAGAACGGCGTGACGAGGTGATATCGGGATGAAGTTTTTATCTAAGGCTTTGAAATTCATATTGATATTGGTGCTTCTGCTCCTCCTGCTCGCTATTCTGACGGCGTTCTCGTGGTACGAGGGATGGCCGCTCTTCACCGGAGCGGCTGTGCTGCTGGGCATAGCGGCGCTGCTGCTCGCCGTCCGCGGCGCGATGCTGCTCTGGCGCTGGCGCAGCAAGCGCGCCTTCGTCTCTAAGATGATGAGCGAGCAGCAGGCTGCGGCCCCAGAAGAGTCGGGCGACTCTGCGGTATCGGTCGCGTGGCGTCAGGGCATGTCATGCGTGCTGCGCTCGCCGTCGCGCTTCAGCCGCACTCTACAGGCTAGCCAGCCGTGGTTCATCGTAATCGAAGACGAGGTGCGCGAAAGCTCGCCATTCGATTCATTCGGGCGCAAGATTCCCGACGGCGCCTCTCCGCTCTGCTGGCACTTTACGGAGTCCTGCGTCGTGCTGCGGCTAAGCTGTTCCGGCGACGGCGGCAGCGTATGGGAGACGGAGCTTGAAGAGCTTCTTGCGGCGCGCCGCCGCCGCGCCCCGCTGCGCGGCGTCGTGCTCTCGCTGCGCCTTTCGGACTTGAGCGACAGGAACGACGCCGAGCTCGACATGCTCGGGCAGAGGCTCCGCGCGCGGGTACAGCAGATAATGCTGACCACGACTGAGCTCTACCCGGTCTACATACTTGTGGAGGAAATAGAAAACATGCCCGGCATGGGCGCGCTTCTGACGCAATATCTGCCAGACGGCTCCGAGGGAGCGCTGGGCGGCTGGGATTGCGGCCCGTCGATAGGCGCGGCTGCCGCGGCGAACGCGGCGGACAGGCTCGAGGAGCTCGTGCTCGACGGAGCCGCGGAAGGGACGCCGCCGCACGGCGACGTGCTTTCTGCGCTGAACGGCATAAGGGCGCTCGCGCCTAAGCTGGACATAATCACGGAAAATCTTTCGCGCGAGCTCGCGCACCAGGTCAATCCGGAAATCGCCGGCGTCTACTTCTGCGCTTCGCGGCCGCTCGGACGCAGCGGACGGCGGACGTCCCCATTCGTGGGCTCGCTCGTCTCGCGCGTACTGCCAGCCGCGCCGTTCCCGCGGCCCTTCAGCGGGATACCGGTGAGCGCGGGCGGCAGGATAGCGCTGATGACCGGCTGGCTGCTTCTGACGCTCTCCGTCTGCGGCCTGCTCGCGGCGAATACTATATACCAGTACCGGATTCTCGCGGAGGACCCGCATGTCGCGGCGGCTAAATCCGGCGGCGAGGGGCTCATGGTGCTCGACCCGGCCCAGGGACCGCTGGCGGAGTCTTACTCCCGCCTCTACTCCGAAATGAACTACATACTGAATCTTGAGAAATCACACGGCGCGTGGTATCTGCCGAATATGGGCGAAGATATGCTCGGCCGTGCGCTGAACGGCGCAAAACGCGAGTATGTGCGCGATGTGAACAGGATAATTCTGCGCCCGATGATAGATCGGTTCCGCGATATCCTCTCAGTGCCGGCGACGGCCAAGACGCGCGAGAGGGATATGGAGCTTGCGACTGAACTGACGTGGCTGACGACGGCGCTCTCCGATCGTCTCGACGCATCTGCGGCCTCAATGAGCGGAGCGGCCGGCATGTACCCGCTGACCAGACTGAACGAAGCCGAGTGGACGCCGGTTACGGGGCAGCTCATCGTCAACGCGCTGCGCTGGATAAACGACGAAGAACAGCTTGAAGCGCTCTCGATGGAGATACGCTCGCTGCTCGTCCAGAGCTTCACGCGCCGCGGCAGCAACCTGATGAACGACCTTACGGCGCAGCTGAACAGTTCGCGCGCCTCCGAGAGCGTCCGCCTCTCGCAGTTCTGGACGCATATCCCGATACAGAGCGAAGCCGACGTAAGCGTCGACTTCTGCTACACTGCGGCGGGACGCAAGGCCGTCCGCGACACGATAGAGGACATCGAGACGATCGCCGGAGGCTCTGACATCCTCGGAGTCTATATCGATAAATTCAGAAACGACTATCTGCTCGAATACGCGCGCGCGTGGGAAAACTTTGCGGAGAGCTTCACAGCCGCCGGACCGTCGCTGCGGTACGAAAATTTCGAGAACTATCCCGCATACGAGAAAATAACGAAGGTGAACGACCTTCCGCACGTCAAGGCCTACCGCTGCATAATGGCCGAGACCGCGCCGCTGCGCGAAAGCAAGCTGCACCCGGCGTGGGTCGACAGGATGGACGTGGTCGATACGGTGGTGTCGCTCGCGCTCGCCAACAGCGAGGACAAAAAACGCGATAAGCTGTGGAACGCATTCTCAGCGGTCGATAAGAACCCCGACCTCATGGGACGGCTCCGCACCGGCGTCAAGAGCGATGCGAAGGTTGGCGACATCGTGAAGGCTGAGACGGCTATGCGCGATTTCTTCGTGAACTGCGCGACTCTGCTCGGCGCCGTTTCGAACCCGTCGTCGGCTTTCTCGCTCTGCTCAGCCAAGTACGGAGAGGAAAAGGGCGCGGAACAGCCCGAGGGACAGCCCTACGACTCGGCACAGCAGGCTTTCGACGAGGCTTTCTCGCTGATCGGCGGCGAATGGTCGCCTGCGCAGGAGGTGCTCGGCGGCATACTCGACTTCATCGCCGCCGAGGCGACGATAGAGACGGCGCAGGTGCTCCAGCGCCGCTGGGAGGACGAGGTGCTCAACAGCCCGACGGTGCTTTTCGGGCGCGGCGGCGGAGAGGCGATATACGGCGAGACCGGCGTCGTTCCGGTATTCGTGCAGAAGAATCTCGGCACGCTGCTCTCGCACCGCGGCGGAGTCCCGGTGCCGTCGCTCTGGGAGGGAACGCCGTTCCCGTTCGACGACAAATTCCTCGCGGCGCTCATGCAGGGGGCGGAGGCCGCGTCGCAGCCTCTCCCGCCGGAGCGCAAAGAGTCATACCGCGTGAGCGTCATGTCGCGCCCGCTGATCGTCAACCAGGGCGCGAAGCTGCGCCCGAACGTCATGACTCTGACCCTTGAGGGCGAGGACGGCCCGCAGCAGCTCGTGAACCAGAACTTCCCGCAGGAGGCCGTCTTCACCTACAGCCCCGGCAAATCCGGCCGCGTGACTCTCGTGATAAGCTTCCCCGGCTTCGACCTGCGCCGCGAATACGCCGGATTCAAGGAGTTCGTCACCGAATTCCGCACCGGCGAAAAGACCTTCTTCCAGACGGACTTCCAGGGTGCGTTTGAAAAAATGGAGGCCGCCGGCTTAAAGACGATAAAGGTGCCTCTCGCCGTCTCGAACACGGCCGGCATCTTCACTGACCCGAAGGCGGAGGCCGAGCGCAAATTCCCCGAGCTTCCGTCAAACATAACAAGGCTGGTGACGCGCTGATGAACTCGCTGCACACAATATTCCGCTGGATGATGCTCGTATGGCTCGTGCTTGTCGCGGCGCTCGGCTTCGCTGTGGCGCGCAGCACGCACACGACCTACGTCGGAAATACGATGGCCTTCCTCTTCTCGTCCGTGGGGCGTGAAAAGATCGATCTCCCGCCCGCCGTACAGCACACCGCTCCGCCCGTCGCGGAAGAGCCGCCCGCAGAGCCTGCCGCGCCCGAATGGACGCCGCTCGCAAAAGGCAAAACTGCCGGAAGCGGCACGCTTGGCGCGCCGGAGATACAGACGCTCGACGGAGGCGCCGTCGCCGTCGTCATGTCCCTGTCCGGAACGATAGGCGACGTTTCGTTCTACGATCCTAAGAACGTCACGGGCGCTACCATAGACTTCATAGGCGAGTGGAGCAAACCGCCCTATCTGAAAAAATCCGTGAACGCCGGCTGCCTCTCGCTGGTGCAGGCCGCGGGCCACAAGGGTTATCTGCGCATATCCGGCGTCGCCGCGCACGGCGTTGCGAAGCTCGAAGCGCGCGCCGAATACTCCGCAGCGCAAAACGCGGTGCGGGTCGTATTCTCGTCCGCGGGCGCTGAAAAAGGAAAATAAGCGGTGTCGTCGATACGCTTCCTTGAAAGGCTGCGCGCGATGCAGCACGGCTCCGAGCGCGCGAGTTTCGATGACGTGAACGAGGTGCTGCACTCAGTCATAGGCTACGTGAGCAAGCTGCTCAACACGCGGCAGGGCAGCAGCGTCCTCGACGAGGAGTTCGGCATACCGGACTTCACCGGCTTCGGCGTCAGCTACAACCGAGACGACATCCCGCGCATAGAGAAGGAAATCGCGCGCTTCATAGAGCGCTGCGAGCCGCGGCTGCGCGACGTAAAAATCACCTACGCGCCCGACCCTAACGAACCGTTCAGCATCAACTTCGTCCTCGACGCGAAGCTCGTGCTGACCGGTACGGACGCTCTGCCCGTCAAGCTTATGACGAGGATCAATTCGTCCGGCAAAGTGAGCGTCACAGACTAGCGGCGCATGCAAATTTGACAAACGATGGAGCCGGGGCGGACGACCCGCCCGGCCGTGGAAGAGCAGATTCGGCATCTTCCGGCAGAAGGGAAGGATAAGAGATGGCAGAAAGCAAATATACCGAACTTTTCCGCTTCGAGGCGGACGGAATGCCGGAGGATACGTTCCACGTGCTCGGCTTCAAAGGGACGGAGGCTCTCTCCAGCCTCTTCCGCTTCGAAATAAATCTCGTCAGTAAAGACAAATCGCTGAACCTCGGCGCGCTGCTAGCGGGGAACGCAAAACTCACGATAAAACGCGAGGGCGCGCCCGACGCGGTATTCGCGGGGCGTCCCGCCGCGGCGCGCCAGACCGGCTGCTTCGGAGAATACGCATACTATTCCGTCACGCTGCGCCCGGCCTTCTGGAAATTCACGCAGCTCGTGCAGAGCGCCGTATTCCTCGACAAAAACGCGCCCGACACGGTGAAAGAAATTTTCGGGTCGGAGCGTTTCTTCCCCGTCAAATACGAAATGCGCCTCGACGAAAACGCCTACCCGGCGCAGGAATTTTCAATGCAGCACGAGGAAAGCCTCTACGACTACATCACGTGGCGCATGGAGCGCGAAGGCGCGTACTTCTACTTCGCGCCGGACGGCGACACGGTGATATTCTCCGATTCGCCCCAGTCGCACGACGGCCCGGCCGGAACGATATACTACTCACCCGCGACGGGGCTCGAAGGCGATAAAACCGGCGAAGTAGCGACCGATTTCTCGCTCTGTCAGATGCCTGTCCCCGCTCGCGTCGTCGTGCGCGGCTACAGCTGGACGAATCCTAACGTCCCGATAGTCGCGGAGGCCGAGGTCTCGCCTGACGGCTTCGGCGACGTCTACCTCGCTCACGAAGCGGTTGAAACGCAGGCGGAAGCGGAGCGCATAGCGAAGATACGCGCCGAAGAGCTGCTCTGTGCGAGCCGCGTCTTCGAAGGCGTCAGCGCCTCGCCGCTCATGCGTCCCGGCGCTCTATTCACGCTCGACCGTCACTACAACGCGGAATTTAACCGTAACTACATGGTTACGGAGGTAACGCACGAGGGCGCGCAGGAGGCGTTCATATCGATGGGGCTTGGCATACCGATACGCGGCGCGGCGGAGCACCTCTTCTATCGCAACGAATTCCGCTGCATAGAAGCAGATACTGCGTACCGCCCGCCGCGCAAAGCGCCGCGCGCGAAGATAACGGGAGTCATGCGCGCCTTCGTCGACGGCGCTGGAAGCGGCGCGCGCGCCGAGACAGACGAGTACGGACGTTACAAGCTTGTGTTCCCATTCGACATATCAGGCAGGCGCGGCGGCAACGCATCCTGCTGGATACGCATGTCGCAGCAGCAGGCGGGGCCGGACAGCGGCCTCTCGCTTCCCGTGCAGCCTGGCGTCGAAGCTCTCGTCTCGTTCGAGGAGGGCGACCCGGACCGCCCGTATATCTCTGGAGTCCTCGCGAACGGCGAAACCGGCTCGATCTACGGCTCCGGCAACAGGAACATCTCAGGCCTGCGCACGGCTGGCGGCAACCAGATAACGATAAACGACGAGGACAAGCAGCAGGGGATGTCTCTGCTAACGGCGAACGGCAACGGCATAACAATGACCGCCGGCTCGTCTGACCTCATGATGAGCAAGACCGACAGCGACCTCCGCACCGCCTCAGTCAGCATGAACTCGCTCGCTGGAATATTCACCAATAATCTCTGCGGATTCCGATCATGCACGACGGCCTCGCTTTTCGACCCAAAGACGATAGCCACATGGGAGGGTGTCGTTGCTTCCGCGTGTTCGTTTATCTCTAACGTACTGACCGCGCACAGCAAGGGAGTCTCCGGCAGCGCGGAGAACGCCAGGCTGTGGGGCGCGGACGGAGTCAAGGATTTCTCAGTCGTTCTCAGCCTTATCCTCCAGAGTATCGACGCGGGGAGAAAGGGCGCGACATGCTACGGCGTATCGCTCAACTCCGATGGGAAAACCTCGCAGTCTCTCGTGCAGGCCAAGGTTACGACGGCGCAGCTCGTCGCGCTGTGGCTTGGCTTCGCGGCGTTCAAAGCAGCCGAGGTCGGCCTCGACATCGCCGACGCGCGCGAACTCAGCCCCGTAGGTGAAGGAAATATATACTACGACAAAAACTTCAACAAGGTAAGCAAGGCCCAGGCCGTCCGCAGCTACAGCACATCGTCGGCGGCCAGCCTCATCCCGGAGATAACGTCGCTCATAGTCATGACCATAGCGGCGAATAAGCAGGCCGCGAAGCTCGGCGGCGTCCTGCTCAACGCGAAAGAGCAGAACGTCAACATGACGGCGGCGACCGACGTGACGGCCCACGCGGGCGAGGGAATCTTATTCCACGCCGGTGCAGGGACCGCCGCCGGAGGAGCCGTAATGGCAGGCGCGTCGCTCGACGACATGGCGAAAGCCAACGAAACGCTTATGCTCAACGACACGAATGGCCCGTCGCACTGGGGCGTCCCGGATGTAGCGGCAGCCTCTCATAACGGCGTGGTCGGCCCCGTTCTCCGACAAGATTCCAAATTTTTGAATACGGCGCAGCACATAACGATGGATCCGATGGAGCCGCAAAGACACTACATCGCCTCGATAGCGGAGGACCTTCTCTATGAAAGGGCCAACAACTCCGTTTCTGTCACGGTGAAAGACAAGGTCGAATTTGCGGGCAACGCGCACACGGCGCGCGCAGGCGCGAACGGCTCGACGATAAGCCTGAAAGATAAACAGTTGCTTGGCTACACGCCGTCTGACGGAGAAGTGAGGCTCGGTGTAGTGACTGGGAACTATCCGACGCAGGCCGATACGGTCACGGACAATGAATTTTCCGGTATGATTGCGGATAGAAGCTGGGCTATACTCCAATGCAACGACACAAGCACGATGGCGCTCTCGAATAATTACGCAGGCATCTCGGTGCAAAACGAAGCGGCGAGCTTGACGTTGGTCGAGGACGAAGCTTCAATGGAGGCGGGGACCGTTATAATAAAGACGACGTCGGGCCGTGCGCACAAGCTGACTATCGATAACGCCGGCATACACATCGACGGCCTTGATGTGGTAGGTTCTAAACTGTCAAGCGGGGAGCCGTTGCATATTGACGGTCAGCTTATAAAAATCGGCTAGAACCGCGCCCGCGCGCTTTAAATTACGCAGCCTCGTCGTCTCGCGCTGGCGTAAAGCCGCGAGAAAATAAAAACATAAAAAACTGGAAAGATATTTTCACTGCTGCGAAAGGACTGACGGATACATGGCAGAAAGTAAATATACGGAGCTCTTCCGCTTCGAAGCCGAGGGAATGGACAGGGATACCTTCCACGTCCTCAGCTTCCGGGGGGCGGAGGCGCTGTCTAGCCTATTCTCTTTCGACATAGAACTGGTAAGTAAAGATATGTCGCTAGACCTGGAAGAGCTGCTCGCCTCCGACGCGAAGCTAACGATAAAACGCGGCGGAGATTTCCCCGACGCGGTGTTCGCCGGGCGTCCCGCCGCGGCGCGCCAGACCGGCTGCTTCGGCGAATACGCCTACTATTCCGTCACGCTTCGCCCCGCCTTCTGGAAATTCACGCAGCTCGTGCAGAGCGCCGTGTTCCTCGACAAGACCGCGCCCGAGACGGTAGACGAACTCATCTCCGAAGAGCGCTTCTTCCCGCTCAATTTTGAGATGCGGCTCACCGCGGAATACCCGAAGCAGGAATTCGCGATGCAGCATGAAGAAAGCGTCTACGACTACATCGCGTGGCGCATGGAGCAGCAGGGCGCGTACTTCTACTTTGCGCCCGACGGCGACAAGGTGATATTCTCCGACTCGCCTCAGTCGCACGACGGCCCGGCCGGGACGATATACTACTCGCCCGCGACCGGCCTCGAAGGCGACAAAACCGGCGAAGTGGCGACATACTTCTCGCTCTGCCAGACGCCGCTGCCGGCGCGCGTCGTCGTGCGCAGCTACAGCTGGAAAAATCCGAACGTCCCGATTGTCGCTGAAGCGGAGGTCTCGCCGCGCGGCTTCGGCGACGTCTACCTCGCTCATGAGCCCGCCGAAACGCAGGCCGACGCGCAGAGAATAGCGGAAATACGCGCCGAAGAGTTGAAATGCCGCAGCAAAATTTACAGCGGCGCCAGCGCCTCGCCTCTCATGCGCCCCGGCGCGGTCTTTACGCTCGACCGCCACTACAACGAAAAATTCAACCGCGACTATATGGTCACGGAGGTCACGCACGAGGGCGCGCAGGAGGCGTTCATATCGATGGGACTCGGCATACCGATACGCGGCGCGGCGGAGCACCTCTTCTACCGCAACGAATTCCGCTGCATAGAATCGGACGCTCCGTACCGCCCGCCGCGCACAGCGCCGCGCGCGAAGATAACGGGGGTCATGCGCGCCTTCGTCGACGGCGCGGGCAGCGGCGCGCGCGCCGAGACAGACGAGTACGGGAGATACAAGCTGGTGTTCCCCTTCGACATATCGGGCAGGCGCGGCGGCAACGCCTCCTGCTGGATACGCATGTCGCAGCAGCAGGCGGGGCCTGACAGCGGACTCGCGCTGCCGGTGCAGCCGGGCGTCGAGGCGCTCGTCTCGTTCGAGGAGGGCGACCCGGACCGCCCTTACATCTCGGGAGTCCTCGCAAGCGGCGAGACGGGATCGATCTACGGCTCCGGCAACCAGAATATATCGGGGCTGCGCACGGCGGGCGGCAACCAGATAACGATAAACGACGAGGATAACAAACAGGGAATTTCTATGATGATGCCTACCGGCAGCGGCATCATGATGTCCGCCGGGTCGTCAGACCTTGCAGTAAACGCAACAGATACGGCAGTCGCCGCTACTTCGACGTGCAGCACCGATCTTGCAGGAGTGTTGAAGACCAACCTCTGCGGCTTCCGCTCGGTGACGTGTTCGACGACCGACCCGAAATCACTAACGACATGGGCCTCGACCTGTTCTGCTGTAGGTACCATGTGCTCCGACACTCTCAGCACGCTCAGCAAAGCATTCTCCGGCGACACGTCGAACAGACTCTCGTGGAGCGCAGGCGGAGTCAAGGACGCCATGCTTGTGCTCAACCTTCTGCTCCAGACCATAAATATGGGCATGGGGGCTCAAAGTTCCTATAATATGGCGATGACGGTCAAGGACGACAGTACCGCGACCTCGCTTGTTCAGGCCAAAGCCGGTATTCCTGAGATGCTCGGGCTTGTGTCGAGCTTGCTGCTTCGTCTGTACAGCGCCGGAATAGACACGGCGAACGCATTCGCAGGTGAACCCGCAGGCTACGACGAGGACGGCAACGAGCTACGCTACGACAAGGATCTTAACAAGGTAAGCAAGGCGGCGGCGCAGCGCAGCTACACGACTTCGTCTGCGGCCGCGCTTCTGCCTGAACTGACGTCGATCATAGTTACGATGATCGCCGCCTGTAAACAGGAAAGCAAGCTCGGCGGAATCTCGCTGAATGCAGTGAAGGAAAACGTCAACCTGAACGCCGGAACGACCGTCACGGCGCACGCAGGCGGCAGCATCCTGCTGCACGCGGGAGAGCTGCCCACGGTGGGCGCGCCGCTGAACAACACGCCCGCGCTAGCCGGTACGGACGGAGTTCATGCGGCGCTCAAAAGCGCGGACATTAAAGGAGCGGCTCACTGGGGCGTCGGACGCACGGCGCAAAACGGCGTCGCCGACGACGTCGTCACGGAGGATTTCACTTTCCTGCGCAGCGACGAGAAGATAAACCTGACCGCGCCGCAGCCGCACAAAATCGCCTCTATCGCTGACCTTGTCTACAGCAGGGGTACGAATACGGTCTCTCTCTCCAAGCACGACAGGGTCGATTACGCCGACGAGCGTGTCATAGCCCGTGGCGGCTCAAAAGGCGCGACGATGAGCCTGAAACAGAAACAGTGGCTCGGCTACACGCCCTCAGACGGCAAGGTAAAAATCGGGACGGTTACCGGGAACTATCCAACGCAGGCCGATACCGTCACTGACAACGAACTGTCGGGCTTGATTACGGATAAATATAGCGCAAAGCTGCAGTTTAAAGGTGTTAGCGCCATCGAGATTGAGAATAATACCGCCACTGTAGGGATACAGGACGGCGCTCTGCTGAAAATAGATAAGACTGAGGCCAACCTTTCTGCAAAAACCGTTCGAATCAGCAACACCACCGGTACTAAGCATAAAATAACCGTCAGCGAGTCAGGCATAGTACTCAGCGGACTAAACGTAAACGGCTCAACGCTTTTGAGCAATAAACACTTGAAGATTCAAGGTAAGCTTATAAAAATCGGATAACGCCGCGTCCGCACAGCTCCAGAAAAATCCCGCCGTTCTGCGCGTCCTGCGCTTCATACGGAACGGCGGGATTTTTGCGCCGTCGGTCCGCCACCTTTGCGCCGCGGCGACGCGAAGGCTTGACCTATCCGCGCCGCCGCGGTAACTTAATCTATATTTTTGTAAGGACGTGTTTGAATGGGCGGCATTATAGATAATCTGAACCCGAGACAGCGCGAGGCGGTGGAGTACTGCGGCGGGCCGCAGGTGGTGCTCGCCGGCGCGGGCAGCGGCAAGACGAAGGTGCTGACGACGAAGATAGCCTACCTCGTACGCGAGATGGGCGTGCGCCCGTGGCGCATACTCGCGCTGACATTTACGAACAAGGCGGCGCGCGAGATGAAGAGCCGTGCCGAGGCGATGTTCGACGGCGAGCTCGGCGGCCTCGAAATATCCACCTTCCACGCCTACGGCCTGCGCTTCCTGCACCGTTATCACGAAGCGCTTGAAAAGCTCGGCTATCCCTATCCGTTCGTAATCTTCGACAGAAGCGACTCGCGCTCCGTCGTGAAGCGCGCGATGAACGAGCTTAACATCGACGAGAAAAAGCTGAGCGTCGCCGATGCGCTCGACATGATTTCGAACGCGAAGACCAAGGCGAACCCCGTTTCGCGCGAGCCGAAGGTTCACGAGCGCTGGCGCACGCTCTACGACACATACCAGAACGCGCTGAAAGCGCAGGGGGCGCTCGACTTCGACGACCTCATGGTGCTGCCTCTCCACATACTCGCGACCGACAAAGATGTGCTCGAACGCGAGCGCGCGCGGCTCGACTGGGTGCTAGTAGACGAATACCAGGACGTGAACATGCCGCAGTATCTTCTGCTGCGCTGCCTCGTTGAGGGCGGGCGCAAAATAATGGTCGTCGGCGACCCGGACCAGTCTATATACGGCTGGCGCGGCGCGGAGATGGCGATGATTCTCAATTTCGAGCGCGACTTCAAGGGCTCGAAGGTGACCGTGCTCGACCAGAACTACCGCTCGACCGGCAACATCCTCGACGGCGCGAACGGCGTCATCCGCAACAACGACGGACGGCATCCGAAGGATTTGTGGACGGCCTCGGAGCGCGGGCGCAAAATCGTGGTGAAGCGCTTCCTCAAGGACTCCGACGAGGCAGAGTGGATAGCGAAGAGCATCGAGGCCTTACACGACGAGGGCTACAACTACGGCGAGATGGCGATACTCTACCGCATGAATGTCCTGAGCCGCGGCATGGAGCAGGCGCTTCTCGAAAAATCCATTCCTTATAACATTATCCGCGGCGTCGCCTTCTACGAGCGCGCCGAAGTCAAGGACGCGCTCTCGATGCTGCGCCTCGCCGTCAACCCACTCGACATGGTCTCGCTCGCGCGTGCCGCGAACATACCCGCGCGCGGCATAGGCAAGACGACGGTCGAGCGCCTCGGCGAAGCGCTCTCAAAGATAGTTCACGAAAACGCCGAAGAATTATGGCGCGAGGTGGAGAAGAGCGGCGCGGGGCTGAAAGGCAAGCAGGCCGCGGGCGCGAAGGCGCTCGCCGCAGACATGCTCGCGATACTCGCGAACAAGGACGACGCGGGCGAGGCGCTGCGCGCGATACTCTACACGAACGGCTATGAAAATTACCTGCGCGACGAATATCACGACGACTGGGAGGAGCGCGTAGGCAACGTCATGGAAATTCTCTCCATAGTCACGCCGGGCAGCGGCATCGTCGAGGCGCTGACGGAGATTCCGCTGATGACCGACCAGGACTCCGCGGAGCTGCTTCCCGACGCAGTGAACATGCTGACGCTGCACGCGGCGAAGGGGCTCGAGTTCCCCGTTGTCTTCCTCATAGGGCTCGAGGAGGGAATTTTCCCGAGCGCGCGAGCCGTCGAGGGGGAGGGCGATTTGTCCGAGGAGCGCCGCCTCTGCTACGTCGGCATGACGCGCGCGCGGGAGCGGCTATACATGAGCTGCGCCGCGAGCCGCCTGCTCTTCGGCGGAATACAGAGAAATCCAAGGTCGCGCTTCATTAACGAAATTCCAGCGGAAGTGAAAGATTTCAGCGACGAGGCAGGGGAGGGATACCATGTCGATCATAGGGCTGACAGGCGACGTTGGCGCTGGTAAGAGCACGCTCTGCTCCGTCTGGCGTGAGATGGGCGCGCGCGTCATAGACGCGGACACGGTAGCGCGCTCGATGTGGGATAGGGCGGATGTGCGCGCCGAAGCTGAGGCGCGCTGGGGCGCGGGATTCTTCGACGAACCCGACCACAAGACGCTCTGGGCTAAAATCGCGGCGAAGATCTTCGACGACGCGGAGGAATATAAATTCGCCTCCGCGCTGATACACCGCCGCACGGGCGAGGAATTGAAAAAACTGGCGCGCGAGTCCGAGGGCTGGACGATTGTCGAGATTCCGCTGCTCTACGAGGGCGGCCACGACTCGTGGCTCGACTATGTCGTCTACGCCGCCGCGCCGTTCGACAAGCGCGTCGCGCGCAACGCGAAGCGGAACTGGAACGCGGAAGAGGTCGCGCGCCGCGAGGCGAAGCTGCTGCCAAGCGAGGAAAAAATCGCAAGGGCCGACTTCGTGCTCACGAACGACGGCACCGAGGAAGAATGGAAGCGGAAGGCGCGCGAACTCGGCGAAAGGCTGAAAAAGCTGTGAGCGAGGAAAACAATACGGGTGCGCGGAAATTTCCGAAAGCGGTCGAGATTGCGGTCGAGAGCGTCAGCTTTCTGCTCGTGCAGTATTTTCTCGCCTGCTTCATGCTCTCGATGCGCGCGAGCCTCGTTTATATAATCGTCTTCGCGGCGAACGTCTTCGTACTCATCAAGTACGGCGAGACGCTCGCGAGGCTGACGGAGAGCCGCATGTCGCGGGGCGCTATTTTCGCGCTCTACCTCGCCGCGCTCGCGGCCTCGGTATATTTCTTCGGATATTTCCCCGTTTCGCCCGAGAGGGTGGAGCTGCCGCTGTAAGCCGAAACGATGCGAAAGGACGGAAGAGCCGCGCGTTTCCAGCAGACGCGCGGCTCTTCCTTTACCGTGCGCTCCGCGCCGCCGCGCGGCGGAAGCGCGCAAAACCCGCTCTGTGCCCGGCTTTTGCCGCCGTTACATTACCGTTACATTTCGTACACACATCGTTAACCGCGCCGGATTATACTTTCAATCACAAAATTTTAGGAGGAGTAGCAATGAAGAAAGTATTAACGGCAATGGTAGCAACTCTGGTTCTCGCCGCGGCTTCGGCTGCGATGGCGGCGCCGATCGTCATGGACGGTTCGACGACGGTTCTTCCGTTCGGTCAGGCGGCGGTCGAGCAGTATATGAAGGAGCATCAGGGAGTTCAGTTCTCGGTCTCCGGCACCGGCACGGGCAACGGCTTCAAGTCCCTCGCCGACGGCGCGGCCCAGATAGCGAACGCCTCGCGCTTCATCAAGGATTCCGAAATTCAGAACTGCATAAGCAAGAAGGTCTACCCGGTTCCCTTCGCGGTGGCGCTCGACTGCATCGTTCCCATCGTCCACAAGGACAACAAGGTGGCCGACCTCACGAAGGCTCAGCTTAAGGACATCTTCGCCGGCAAAATCACCAACTGGAAGGAAGTCGGCGGCGCGGACGCCCCGATAGTCGTGGTAGGACGCGACACCAGCTCCGGCACCTACGGCACGTGGCAGGAAATGATTATGGACTCGGGCGAAAAGACCCGCGTAACGGCTAAGGCTCAGGTGACGGCCTCCAGCGGCGCTATGCTTGCGACCGTCAGCAAGAACCCCAACGCGATAGGCTACGAAGGCATGGGCTACGTCAACGACACCGTCAAGGGCCTCAAGGTCGAAGGCGTGGCGGCGAGCGCCGCGACCGCGCGCAACGGACAGTACCCGCTCTCGCGCTTCCTCTACATGTTCACCAACGGCTGGCCGCAGGGCGAAGTCCTCAACTTCCTCATGTACATGCAGAGCGACGCGGGACAGAAGATAGTCAACAGCACCGGTTACGTCTCGCTCCGCGAAGTGAAGTAGTCTGAGATAAAAGGAAGAAGGCGGACAGCCCTTATGAACACCAGCGGAAACAAAACGGCGTCCAGAGCCGGTCAGGCTTTCGGAGGTACCGGAGACAGGATAATGTCGCGCGTAGTCTTCTGCGTGGCGGTGACGGGAATAGTCGTCCTGATCTTCATCCTCGGGTTCCTGATCGCGAACGGGCTGCCCGTCCTTGAATCGACGTCGCTGGGGGAGATGTTCTTCTCGAAGGACTGGTACCCGACGGAAGAACCCCCGGCGCTTGGGATGGTGGCCCTGATAGCGGGCACGCTCGCGGCCACCCTCCTTTCGAGCGTGATGGCGATCCCGGTCTCCATCGCGCTCGCGATTTTCTCCGCCGAGATTGCGCCGCGCAGGGTGCGCCAGTGCTTCAAGGTCCTCTTTGAAATGCTCGGCTTCCTGCCGTCGATAGTTCTCGGCTTCATAGGCATGATGATAATAGCCCCGTGGATGCAGGTCGGTCTCGGCATCCCGAGCGGCCTGAACCTTCTCAACTCTTCGATTTTGCTGGGATTCCTGATAATCCCCTCGGTTGCCTCGCTTTCGGACGAGGCCCTCGCCGCGGTGCCGGGCGAGCTGCGCGACGCTTCCTACGCGCTCGGCGCGACGCGGCTCGAGACGATCTTCAAGGTCGTATTCCCGAGCGCGCTTCCCGGAATCATCGCCGCGACGCTGCTCGGCGTGATGAGGGCTCTCGGAGAGACGATGGTCGTCCTCATGGCGGCGGGCGGCGCGGCGATACTGCCCGCGATGTTCACCGACCCGATACGCCCGCTCACCTCGACGATTGCGGCGGAGATGGGCGAGACGCCGGTCGGAAGCACGCACTATCACGCGCTCTTCTTCGCCGGCCTTATACTTCTGATTATGACTTTGGCAATCAACTTAGCTTCTCTCTATGTGGAAAAAAGAGGTGAAAAGAGATGAACCGCACATACGGACGCAGGCTTTTCGACAGGCTTTCGACTGCTCTTTTCTGCCTTGTGGCGCTCGCGCTGGTCGCGGTCATCGGCGCCGTCGCGCTCTATCTGCTGAAGAAGGGCGCGGGCACGCTCTCGATAGAATTTCTGACGCAGCCGCCGCGCGATGGAATGATGGCGGGCGGCATACTGACGCCGCTCATCGGCACGATGCAGCTCGTCCTCGTCTCGATGGGCGTCGCTCTGCCGGTCGGCGTGATAACGGGGCTCTACTTCGCCGAGTACGCGAAGGACACGTGGTTCGTCCGGCTCATGAGGATTTCGATTCGCTCGCTTGCGGGCGTCCCGTCGGTAATCTTCGGGCTGTTCGGACTTTCGCTCTTCGTCGTATTCCTTCAGTTCGGCTCGTGCCTTCTCTCTGCGGGGCTGACGCTCGCCTGCCTCTCGCTGCCTCTCGTCGTGACGGTTGCCGAGCAGGCGTTCCTCGCGGTGCCGCAGGATTACCGCGACGCCTCCTACGCTCTCGGCGCGACGAAGGCGCAGACGATTTTCAAGGTCGTCCTGCCCTCGGCGGCTTCTACGATAATAACGGGCGCGATTCTCGCGATAGGCCGCGTGGCCGGCGAGACGGCGCCGATAATGTTCACGGGCGCGGCGTACTTCGCCCCGAATATAGCGAAGAGCCTTTTCAGCCAGGTCATGGCTCTTCCGTACCACATATACGTGCTCGCGACCTCCGCGACCGACCCGGCCGCGGCGGAGCCGATAGAGTACGGCGCGATACTGGTGCTCATAGGGCTGGTCATGGGAACTAGCGCGGCGGGCGTAATAGCGCGCGCGCGGCTTGCGGAAAGGAACGGCAGATAAATGGAAGGCAAAGAGAACATCCGCGTCGAGGTCAGGGACCGCGGCGCGCGGCAGGAAGAGGAAAAGGCGGCCTTCGTCACGAAGATAAAGACGGAGCACGTCAACCTCTATTACGGCGAACGCCAGGTGCTGAAGGACATAACCTTCGACATGGGCGAGAACAAGGTCACGGCGTTCATCGGCCCCTCCGGCTGCGGCAAGAGCAGCTATCTGAGGTGCCTCAACAGGATGAACGACTTCATATCGTCGGCGCGCGTCGAGGGGACGATCAACATCGACGGCGAGAACATCCTCGCTCCGAGCACCGACGTCATCGGCCTGCGGCGCAAGGTCGGGATGGTCTTCCAGAAGCCGAACCCCTTCCCGATGTCGATATACGACAACATAGCCTACGGTCCGCGTCTCAACGGCATAAAGGACAAGGACAAGCTTGACGAAATAGTCGAAAAAAGCCTCGAAGGAGCGGCGCTCTGGGACGAGGTCAAAGACAAGCTCAAAACCCCCGGCACGGGCCTTTCCGGCGGTCAGCAGCAGCGCCTCTGCATAGCGCGCGCTACGGCGACGCAGCCGGACATCCTTCTGATGGACGAGCCGACCTCCGCGCTCGACCCGATGTCCACGCTGAGGATAGAAGAACTCGTCAACGAGCTGAAAAAGGACTACACGGTCGTCATAGTCACGCACAACATGCAGCAGGCGGCGCGCATCTCGGACTACACGGCCTTCTTTCTGCTGGGCGATTTGATAGAATATGACGTAACCGCGAAGATGTTCACCTCCCCGCACGACAAGCGCACGGAGGACTACATCTCGGGCAGATTCGGCTAAACCTTGGAGCTTTACGGAAGATTGGAACGGGGCGTAAAAAAATGACAACGATAAACACGAGAAAAAGGCTGGAGGAGGACCTCTCGGCTCTGAAGAACATGATTTACCGCATGGGCGGCATGGCGGCCGAGTCCGTCGAGCAGGCCGTCTGGGCGCTCAAGAACAGCGACGCGGAGCTCGCGCAGAAGGTCATCGACGACGGCGACCTGATAGACGAGCTCGAAGAGAAGGTCGACGCGGGCTGCATGGAGTTCGCGGCGCGCTACCAGCCGCTCGGCGAGGACCTGCGCGTCGTCGTCAGCCTCATGCACATAGCGGTCGACCTCGAACGCATAGGCGACTACGGCGAGAACATCGCGAAGGCGGCGCTCGACCTTTCGAAGAAGCCGCAGCTCAAGCCGCTGATAGACATCCCGCGCATGGTCGAGATACTCAAGACGATGCTCTCGACCGCGATGGAGGCGCTCGACAAGCACGACGGCGCGGCTGCGCTCAAGGTGTTCCCCTACGACGACGACATGGACGACCTCGACAAGCAGATAATCCGCGAGCTTCTGCTGCTCATCATGGAGAAGCCGGAGCGCATAGAGCAGTCGCTGAGCCTCATGAGCGTCTCGCGCATCCTCGAGCGCGCGGGCGACCACGCGACGAACGTGGCGGAGAGGATAGCCTACATGTACACGGGCCGTCAGGTGAAGGCCTCCGACTACCGCCGCAGGAGGCAGCTGTAGCGCGATGGCACAGAAGATACTCGTCGTCGACGACGAAGAGAGCCTCGCGCAGTTCGTCTGCCGCGCTCTGCGCCAGCAGGGCTACAAGACGGTCTGCGCATACGACGGCGACAACGCGCTCTCGCTGGTCTACGAGGAGATGCCGGATTTGGTAATACTCGACCTCATGCTTCCGCTCATGGACGGCTGGGAGATATGCCGCCGCGTGAAGTCCGACGAGGAGACGCGCCACATACCGATACTGATGCTGACGGCGCGCAGCTCCGCCGAGGACGTCGTGCAGGGTCTGGACCTCGGGGCCGACGACTATATGAGAAAGCCTTTCCCGCTCGACGAACTGCTCGCGCGCGTGCGCGTGCTTCTGCGCCGCTCGCAGGGGCCGGCAGACACGAAGAAGGTCATCGAGGACAGGGACTTCAAGCTCGACACCGCCGAAAAGGAGGTCTGGCTGCGCGGCAGCATAATAGACCTCAGCCCGACGGAATATTCGATACTCGAGGTGCTCGCGCGCCGCATGGGCCACACGGTCTCGCGCGACGAGCTTCTGCGCAAGATATGGGGGCTCGGGAGCTGCGACACGCGCACGGTCGACGTACACATGTCGCGCCTTCGCAGGAAGCTCGACGACGGAAAGAAGCCCACGCTCTCCGCGCAGACGCTGCGCGGGCGCGGCTACAGGCTGACATGGGAGGAGGGCGAATAGGATGCAGGCGGTTCGTTCGCTCGCAATGAAGAAGAAAATAGCGCTGCTCATAACCTTCGCCGTCTGCGTCATAGGGCTCGCGGCGTGGTTCATCGTCTACAACGCGCAGCGCGGAAGCGCCGTCGAGGGCGCGCGCGACACGCTCGGGCGCTACCTGACCGTCGCCGTATCGTCGGCGGAGCGCGAAGGCCTGGCGGGGCTCGCCCACGCCGAGAAGGTATGGCAGGAGATGTACCCCGACGGACGCATGACGGTGATAGCCTCTGACGGGCGCGTGCTGATAGACAGCAAAGCCGACGCCGGAGAGCTTGAGAACCACTACACGCGCGGCGAGGTCATAAGCGCCTTCGAGACAGGCGAGGGCTTCGAGCTGCGCTACAGCAAGACGCTCGAAGCGTGGCAGGTCTACTCGGCGCGCAAAGCCGTCCTGCCGGGCGGCGCGGAGTGCGTCGTGCGCCTCTCCTATCCCGTCTCCGCGCTTTCGTCGATAGTGCAGAACATCACCGCGCCGTTCCTTAAATATTTCGTCGCGGCGCTCGTCCTGATATGGCTCGGGACGTACCTCGTGCTGCGCTCGATTATGACGCCGCTCCACAACTTAAGCGAGGCGGCGGCGCAGATAGCGCGCGGCGAAAAGGCCCGCTTCCCGATAACGGCCGACGACGAGATACAGACGCTCGCTAACACGCTGAACAACATGCAGGATTCGCTCGCGAGCACGATACACGAGGCCCAGGAGCGCAAGGAGGAACTCGCGCAGATAGTCGGCGCGCTTCCCGTCGGCGTCATACTCATCGACGACGACAAGCGCATCCGCTACATCAACCGCGAGGCGGCGCGCATCTGCCGCGGAAACGGCGGCGGTGAGCTTCCGGCGCGCGGCTCGTCGGTCGAGGTCATCATCCCCTCGGGCGAGCTGTTCCAGATGCTCGACGAGCCGGACGAAAAGCGGGTGATTTCCGTAATGCGCAGCGGCCGTGTGGAGGTCGAGGCGACGACGCTGGTGCTTCCGCGTGGGCGCATGATAGTGCTGCAGGACCTCACGGAAAAGCTGCGGCTTGAAGAGGCTCGCCGCGACTTCTTCATAGACGCGGGCCACGAGTTCCAGACGCCGCTGACGATAATGCGGACCGGCCTGGAGCTGATGAAAAGCGCGCCGCAGATGAAAGAGCCGGAGCGCGCCGAGGACGTGGAGACGATAAACAGCCTGCTTCGCCAGCAGGAGCGCATGAGCAGCCTCGTCGACGACATGCTTCTGCTCGTCCGCCTCGACGCGGACGCGGTGCCTGAGCGTCAGGCGCTCGGCGATGTGAACCTTCGCGAGCTCATCTCCGACGTTCGCGATGAGATAGAGGCGCTTCCGCATAAGAAAAACATATCGGTTGAGGTCTGCGCGCCCGATAACGCCTCGGTCAAGGGCGTCTACGGCGACCTGCGCCGCGCCCTGCTGAATCTCATGGAGAACGCGCACAAGTACATAGGGCTTGGCGGCGGGGAGGCGGGACATATAAAGGTCTCGGTCGAGGATGCGGGAAGCTCGTGGAGGATAACCGTCGACGACGACGGCCCGGGCGTCCACGACATGGACAAGGAGATAATCTTCGAACGCTTCCGCCGCGGCGACGGACACCGCGCGCGCGGCAAGGAGAAGAAGAACGGCGGCTACGGCCTCGGCCTCTCCATCTCGCGCAGGATAGCGGAGCGCCACGGCGGCAGCCTCGAGCTCGGCGAAAGCAGGCTCGGCGGCGCGGCCTTCGTAATAACGCTTCCGAAGGATTAGACTAGATAATAAATTCGATCAACGACGCGGCTCCGCTGCTCTCGCCCGTAAAGGCGTCTATGAGCAGGGGGCCGCGTATTATATAGAGGCGCAGCGCGGAGACGTCCTCGCCGCTGTGCTTGAAGAAAAGCTCGGAATGGCGCAGCCCGCGCTTCCAGCCGCGCGGCGACGCCGCGGAGACTGCGGCGAGCGCCGCGCCCTCGGCCTCGGAGGGCTTGAGGCGGGCTGGGAGGATTTTTATATCCTCGGGGATTTCCGGAATCTCGCGCGGCTCCACGGCGCCGTCTACTATCACGGCGGAGCCGCGCGCGGCGTCCACGACCGCAGTGACCTCTTTTACCGTCAGCCGCGTGAGAAGCCCGCGTTCGGCCATATTCGCCGAAAGGACGTAGCACGGCACTGCGACGAGCCTGTCGCCCGGCTCCGGCTCGGCTTTGAGCGGAAGAAATTTCCGTGGAGCTTCTTTCATCGAGATTACCGTCCTTAGGAGGTGCGTAGAAGTGAAGCGCCCTTTGCAGGAGCTCCAGCGCTCCCATGGCACCCGCAAGATTCCGCTTATCGCTGCTTCCTTCCGGACCTGACGAGGTTCACGGGCTTGCGCCGCATGGGACTGGAACCCCTGTAAAAGGCGCTCGACGGCGCGAAGACGCGCCGCAACGCTAAAATTATAGCGGATTTCGCGCGAATGTCAAAACGGCGCGCATTCGCCGCTTAAGTAAAAATTAATCGCAAAGGCGGCGCGGTTGTGATATGCTTGTCGCGCGGGCGGCGGAGATGCCGCCCAGGACGAAAGGGTGAGACGATGGACGGACTCGCAGCGCTTATAACTTCAAATCCCGTCATATTCTGGCTGATAGTCGCGATAGCCGCGGGCGTCATAGAGGCGTCGACTGCGGGGCTCTTCTCCGTATGGTTCGCGATAGGGGCGCTCGTCACGATGGCCCCCGCGTGGCTCGGCGCGTCGTTCAACGTGCAGATAGCCGTGTTCATAGCGGCGAGCGCCGCGGCGCTCGTATTCACGCGCCCGTTCTTCAAGCGCGTGCTGCACGTCGGCCACACGCCTACGAACGCCGACATGCTCATCGGCGCGGAAGCCGCGGTCGTCACAGAAATAGACAACATCGCGGAGCGCGGCCGCGTGCGCGCGGGCGGCCTCGACTGGGAGGCGCGCAGCGCGGACGGCGGAAAAATAGAAAAGGGCGCGGTCGTGAAGATACTCGAGCTTCGCGGCGTCACGCTCATAGTAGAAAAAGAGAAACAGGAGGAAAAGTAAAATGCTTTCGACGATATTTCTTGTGTTCATAGTGTTCCTGCTCGTGATGGTCGTCGCCGCCAACGTGCGCATCGTCCCGCAGGCCAACGTCTACGTCATCGAGCGCCTCGGCACCTACCTCTGCACGTGGGGCGCTGGGCTGCACATCAAGGTGCCCTTCATCGACCGCATAGCGAACAAGGTCTCGGTCAAGGAGCAGGTCGTAGACTTCGCGCCGCAGTCCGTCATAACGAAGGACAACGTCACGATGCAGATAGACACCGTCGTATTCTTCCAGGTCACCGACGCGAAGATGCTCACCTACGGCGTCGAGTTCCCGCTCGCCGCAATAGAGAACCTCACCGCGACGACGCTGCGCAACATCATCGGCTCGATGGAGCTCGACCACACGCTCACCTCGCGCGACCACATCAACTCCTGCATAACCGAGACGCTCGACAAGGCGACCGACAAATGGGGCATCAAGGTCAACCGCGTCGAGGTCAAGAACATCGAGCCGCCGAAGGAGATAATGGCCGCGATGGAGCGCCAGATGAAGGCCGAACGCGAGAAGCGCGAGTCGATACTGCTCGCCGAGGGCGAAAAGCAAAGCAAAATCCTGATAGCCGAAGGAGAAAAGGAATCCGCGATACTGCGCGCCGACGCCGTGCGCGAGCAGAAAATCCGCGAGGCGGCGGGCGAGGCCGAGGCCATACGCACCGTACAGCAGGCCGTCGCCGACGGCATAAGAATGCTCAACGAAGCCGCGCCGACGCGCGAGGTCATAGCGCTGCGCAGCCTCGAATCGTTCGAAAAAGCCGCCGACGGACAGGCGACGAAGATAATAATCCCCTCCGAGATACAGGGCGTAGCCGGGCTCGCCGCGTCGCTGAAGGAGCTGGTAATCCCCGACGGCGCGGAGAAAGCGCAGAACGGCGCGAAGCCGGCGAAAAAACCGGCGTCAGCACCGGCGGCATTATTCTCGGTAAACGGCGCGCACACGGCGCCGCAGCCGCCGTTCGGAGACGGAGCAGCAAAATAACGAGGCGGGGCTGTGCGCCCCGCTTTTGCGTAAATGAAGTACCACATCGGCTTAATCTCAAAGCTGCTCGGCCTCTCGGCGGGCGGCATAAGGCTTTACGAGCGCGGCGGAATCGTGCGTTCGCAGCGCGAGGGCGACGGAGGCTACCGCTTTTACGAAAGGCCGGACATCGTATCGCTCATGCTCGCCATGTCATACCGCGGCTGCGGCTTTACGCTCGGCGAGGCAGAGGCGCTCGTCAATACCGACGATCCTGATTTCGTCGCGGAGAGCCTGCGACGCCGCGAGGAGAAGCTGGAGGCCGAAATCCGCCGCAAGAAGCTGATACTCGAGCGGATGCGCGAAAACCGCAGGATGATAGAGAACGCTCCGTCCGAGTTCGGCAGGGTAGAGCTGCGCGAGCGCCCCGCCTTTTACCGCCTCGAGTTCATGCGCGGCGGCGACCTGATACTGCGTCCCGAGGACTACTCGCTATTCCGCAAATGGCGCGAGCTGTCGCCGTTCGTATTCCCGTCGCTGCGCGGCAACTGGGAGAAGTTTCTCCGCGAAGGGCTCGACGAAAACGTCGCGGGCCTCGGCCTCATGGAAAGCGACGCGAAGCTGCTCGGCGCGGAGCGTATCGCCGGGCGTGGCATATATTACCCGCCATGCCCATGCATCCGCGCCGTCATGCGCATCGAAGGGCGCTTCCCGCTCATATCGGCCTCCTACCTGGAGCCTCTGAAAGAATATGCGGAGCGCGAAAAGCTGAACGTCGCGGGCGATCCCGTCTCGCACACATTCCTCTCGATAAACAGGAACGGCGGGGGCATAAGATACCGCGTCATGTGGCTGCCCGTCGCGGAGGCTTGACCTTACACCAAGTGTAGGCGTTACCCTCTCGGCATTGGGGGGATACGCAATGAAAAACGCGCGCGGCGCGCTTCGGATATTCCTGCAGTTTCTGAAATTCGGCTGCTTCACCTTCGGCGGCGGGCTCAACATAATCGCGCAGATGCAGCGCCTGTACGTCGACGAGGAGAACCGTATAAGCAGCGTCGAGCTGCTCGACCTCACGAGCGTCGCGCGAAGCCTGCCGGGCCTTTTCGTCGGCAATGTCGCGTTCCTCTACGGCTACCGCGAATCGGGCTACCCCGGCGCGTTCGCCGCGCTCTTCGGCATGGTCATACCGCCGATGATAGTGCTCGGCTTCATCACATATTTCTACACGATATTCCACACTCAGGCCACGGTCATGGCCGGTATGACGGGCGTGCGCGCCGCAGTTGTCCCGATAATGGCGAGCGCCCTCCTCGGACTTCTGCGCGGAGCCTTCCCGATGCGCGCCTGCTACGCAGTCGCGGCTGCGGCTCTCGCGGCCTATTTTTTCTTCAACGTCAACTGCGTCTGGCTCATCGCCGGCGGCATAGCCGCGGGGCTGCTGTTCAGCCGCGCGGGGAAAGGAGGCGGCGGCGATGGTGCTGCTTAGCCTATTCTGGAGCTTCGTCAAGATAGGCTTCACAAGCTTCGGCGGCCTGTCGATGATACCGCTCATCACAAGCGAGATGCTGAGCCACGGCTGGATGACCGCAGCCGAGGTCACGGACATAATAGCGATAGCCGAGATGACGCCCGGCCCGCTTGGCATAAACTGCGCGACCTTCGCGGGGATCCACGCCGCGGGCATGCCGGGCGCCGTCGCGGCGAGCCTCGGCGTGATGACGCCGACCTTCACGATAGGCGCGCTCGCCGCCTTCTTCTACGGATTTTTCAAGGAAAGCAAAGGAATGGCACACGCTATGGTCGGAGTGCGCCCCGCGTGCATAGGCATGATACTCGGCGTGACGCTACAGCTCGCGCTCTCAAACTACGGCGCGATGATGGACAAAGGGATAATCCCATTCGCCGCGATATCAATCCTCGACGCCGCGCTGCTTATAAAATGGAAAGTCAGCGTCCCGAAGGTGATCTGTCTCAGCGCCGCGCTCGGCGTGGCGTTGTTCTGATTTCGCCTCGTCCGGCTGCTTCGATAGAGGGCGCAGCGGGGCTCGCCGCGCCGCTGAAGGAGCTGGTAAAGAGTGACGATGAGATAAAACCGCAACAATAAAAATTTTGTCGCGCGTAATATCATGAACATTGTTCACAAATATATGTGCGTACTATATAATGTCTCCATGCAAGAGGCTTATGGACTCTGACGGATAATTGTGGAGCACCACAGTGAGTTCATAGGTTAAACAAGCCGACCGTCTGGGCAGCATCCTTCCGATGCCGCCCATTTTTTTATATTTAAAAATGGGCGCTGCGGAGATGTTTTATACATTAGGAGGAACGCTGTTATGTACGAAGAATGGAAGGGTTTCAAGGCCGGTAAGTGGCAGGCTTCGATCGACGTCAGGGATTTTATTCAGACCAACTACACCCCCTATGAGGGCGGAGAATCGTTCCTGAGCGGCGCGACGGCAAGGACGGAAGGGCTTATGAAGAAGGTCTCGCGCCTTTTCGAGCTCGAGCGCGAGTTCGGAGGCGTGCTGGACATAGACACGCAGACGGTGACTTCGCTGACGAACTACGGCCCGGGCTATATCGACAAAGCTTCGGAGATAATCGTCGGCCTCCAGACGGACAGGCCGCTGCGCCGCGGGGTGAATCCGTTCGGCGGCATAGCGATGACGCGCAAGGCGTGCGAGGCCTACGGCTATACGCTCTCCGATAAGGTAGAACGCGAGTTCCAGTACAGGACGACGCACAACGACGGGGTCTTCCGCGTCTACTCCGACGAAATAAAGACGGCGCGCCACTTCGGCATAATCACGGGCCTTCCCGACTCTTACGGACGCGGGCGGATCATCGGCGACTACAGGCGCGCGGCGCTCTACGGCATCGACAGGCTCATTGAAGAGAAGAAGAAGGACAAGGCCGCGGTCGCAGATTCCGGCGTCATGCTCCAGGATCAGATACGTCTTCTCGAAGAGCTTTACCAGCAGATAAATTTTCTCGGCAAGCTCAAAGAGATGGCGGCGCTTTACGGATACGACATTTCCCGTCCCGCCTCGTGTGCGCGCGAGGCGGTGCAATGGCTCTACTTCGCTTATCTCGGTGCGATAAAGGAGCAGAACGGCGCTGCTATGTCGCTCGGGCGCGTCTCAACCTTCCTGGATATATATTTCGAACGCGATATCGCGCGCGGGACGCTCGACGAGAGCGGCGCGCAGGAGATAATCGACGACTTCGTGATAAAGCTGCGCATGGCGCGCCATCTTCGTACTCCGGAATATAACGACCTTTTCGCCGGCGACCCGATGTGGATAACGGAGGCGCTCGGAGGCGTCGGCGAGGACGGGCGCACGCTGGTGACGAAAAGCTCCTTCCGTATGCTCAACACGCTTTACAACCTCGGACCGTCCGCGGAGCCGAACCTCACCGTGCTGTGGTCGGAGGCTCTGCCGGAGCCCTTCAAGCTCTTCGCCGCCAAGGTGTCGTGCGACACGGACGCCATTCAGTATGAAAACGACGACCTTATGCGCCCGATATATGGCGACGATTACGCGATAGCCTGCTGCGTCTCGGCTATGCGGATAGGCAAGGAGATGCAGTTCTTCGGCGCGCGCGCGAATCTCGCAAAGCTGCTGCTGATGAGCCTGAACGGCGGACGCGACGAGAAAAGCGGCGCGCAGGTCGGCCCGGCGCGGGAGCCGTATTCGGGGGAGGTCCTCGATTACGGCGAGGTGCTTGAAAGAATGGACTTCTACCGCGAATGGCTCGCGCGCACCTATGTCAAGGCGATGAACATGATCCACTATATGCACGACAAATACGCATACGAAAAGACGCAGATGGCGCTTCATGATACGGACGTACACCGCTATATGGCCTTCGGCGCGGCCGGATTGTCGGTGCTGGCCGACTCGCTGTCCGCAATAAAATACGCGCGCGTGCGCCCGGTGCGGAACGATGACGGGCTCATCACCGATTTTATAACCGAGGGAGAATATCCCGCCTTCGGCAACGACGACGACCGCGTAGACTCAATTGCGCGCGAACAGATAGAGCTGTTCCTTGAGGAGCTCAGAAAGAACCCGACATACCGCGGCGCGGAGCACACTCTTTCAATACTTACGATAACCTCCAACGTCGTCTACGGCAGAAAGACAGGCTCGACGCCCGACGGACGGCGCGCCGGAGAACCCTTTGCCCCGGGCGCGAACCCGATGCACAACCGCGACAAAAACGGCGCGCTCGCCTCGCTGAACTCCGTCGCGAAGCTTTCGTACGCCTCGTGCCGCGACGGCATTTCAAACACGTTTTCAATCGTGCCGGAGGCTCTGGGCCACGACGACGAAGAGCGCCGCGCAAACGTCGCCGCGCTGCTCGACGGCTACTTTGCACAGCGCGCGCACCACCTGAACGTCAACGTGCTCGACCGGGAGCGCCTGCGCGAGGCGATGGACCGCCCCGAAAAATATCCGAACCTTACCGTGCGCGTCTCCGGCTACGCCGTGAATTTTCACAAGCTCTCGCGCGCGCAGCAGGAGGAGGTAGTTTCGCGCACGTTCCACAGCGCGATGTAGCATGAAGGGGCGCATAAGCAGCTTTCAAAGCATGGGCGCGGTTGACGGCCCCGGGCTTCGCTTCGTCGCCTTCGCGCAGGGCTGCCCCCTGCGCTGCGCCTACTGCCATAATCCGGAAACGTGGGCGGCGGACGGCGGAAGCGAGTTTACCGTCGAACAGCTTGTGGAGAAGGCGGAGCGGGTGCGCCCCTACATAAAAAAGGGCGGCTTCACGCTTTCAGGCGGCGAGCCCCTAATGCAGCCCGAGTTTGCCGCGGAGCTGTTCGCCGCCCTCCGCGGGCGCGGCTTTCACACGGCGCTCGACACCTCCGGCTGTTTCGGCGCGGGGGAGGCCGTCCGCGAGGTCCTGCGCCATACCAGCCTCGTCATCTGCGACGTGAAGTTCGCTCGCGCCTGGCTTTTCAAAAAATACTGCGGGGGCGAGCTGTCGCGTACTCTGGACTTCCTCGCGCTGACGGAGGAGATGCGCGTGCCGCTGTGGATTCGGCAGGTCGTTGTCCCGTCGATAAACGACGCGCCGTCCGACGCGCGCGAGCTCGGACGCATCGCCGCGTCGTACCGCAATGTAGAAAAGATCGAGCTTCTGCCGTTCCGCAAGCTGTGTATGCAGAAATACGAAGCGCTCGGCATGGACTTTCCGCTGCGCGGCGTGCCGGAATGCGGCGCGGACAAGCTGCGCGAGCTTCAGGAGGCCGCCGAGCGGGAACGCGCCGGCGTCTGACGGCTGGAATCCAACGCACGCCGCGAGAGGCTATCAGTGGCTGATATACGGAGATGCTAGGCCGCCGTCAGCCGCGCTGCGCCGGCGCGGCAACGGTTGGCCGCACAGCAGTCATTTGCGTCCCGCCGATGGATTTTTACAGCGGCCTATCCCTGCCCGTCATCCGGCAGACGTTCTCGTACTGCCGCTCGATTTTGCCGAAGGCCGCGGCCTCATGCTCGCCGCCGCAGCTTGAGAGCGCGGCTGTCACGTCATCGGCGAAGCCCTCCGGCATGCGCGCGCCGGATTTTACGAGCCGCGTGAGCGCGCCCTTTTCGTTCAGCATGTACATGCCGTTCGCCGCGTAGAGGACGTGAAACAGCGACACTGCGCAGCGGAACAGCGAGCCCGCGGCGTACACCGCGTCGCCGCGTCCGAGCGCTTTTTTGCCGCACAGCAGAGAAAATCCGCACTCCCATAAAAATTTGTCGATAGCAGCGGCTCTGTAAACCTCCGGAAACGGCGAGAGGCGCGCCTTCTCCTCGCGCAGCCGCGAGGAAGCGGAGAAGAGCTCGACGCAGCAGGCAGCCTCGCCCATGTATATCGAGTTGACGAAGCCGAACGGATGGCCGCACTGGTAATCTATCGTGATGTTCCCGCGCAGGCAGTCATCGATTACGGCGCCGGTGCGCGCGATGTCGCGGTACAGAATATCGACGGGGAAGCAGTCGACAGTGAGCCAGCCGCCGCCGTTTATCCACGGCCCCCACGCGCCCGGCTCCGTCGCCGCGTCAGCGCGTCGCGCGTCGTCGAGCTCCGCGGCGCGGCGTCTCAGCTCTTCCGCGTCGAACTCACGCGTGTCGTAATATATCCCGATGTCGATATCGGAGTGCGCTCCCGCGCATCCAACGGCGCGCGAGCCGCCGAGCACGACAGACTCCACGCCGCGCACGCCCGCGAACGCGCGCGCGGCCCTCTCTATAACTTTATCCGCTGACGCCATAGCCGGGCCTCCCGTCCGAAATTTTGACAAAAGAGTAGCACAATGCGCGCGCCGCAGGGTTTGACTAAATTTGCTCAAACGGGTATAATGCGCGCACGAGGTGAGAACAGTGGCTGAGGACAAGACGGTCGCGCAGAACCGGAAGGCGAGACATGAATATTTCATCATCGACTCCTTCGAGACCGGCATAGTCTTGTCCGGCACGGAGATAAAATCCGTGCGCGACGGGCGCGTCAACCTCAAGGACGGATTCGCCTCCGTCGAAGGCGGCGAGCTGTGGCTCTACAACGTCCACATATCGCCCTACGAGAAGGGGACCATCTACAACAAAGATCCTCTGCGCCCGCGCAAGCTGCTCGTCCACAAGACCGACATCCGCCGTCTCGTAGAAAAGACGCGCGAAAAGGGCTTCACGCTCGTGCCGCTCAAGATGTACCTCAAAGAGGGCAGATGGGCGAAAATAGAGCTTGCCGTGGCGAAGGGCAAGCAGCTCCATGACAAACGCGACAGCGCCGCCGAGCGCGACGCGGCGCGCGAAATAGACAGAGCGGTCCGCCGCAAGGTTCGCGGCGAATACTAGCGCGTGGTTTCCAAAAACACGCGCGGCGCAAAACTCTATCCTCCGGGGACGACAGGTTTCGACAGCAGGCGGAGGGTCGGGGGGAGCGTGCCGAGGATGGGGAAGCCTCGTTAATCCGGCTCCGAAAAAATAATTGTCGAAGACAATTACGCACTCGCTGCTTAGTTTTAAGTAGCGCGCTCTCCGGGACTTCCGCCGTTGGGTCCCGATAGAGCGTCACAAAGACGGCTGGGATTACGGCAGCGCCTTTCGGCCGGCGTCCGAGATCCAGAGAGGCTAGGGAACGAGTATCCTGTCTACGGGAGCCTCCGCCCCGAACCCTAAAACATAGACTACGCACGTAGCGCCCTCCAGATTGTCCTCTGTTGGACCGGGGTTCGATTCCCCGCGTCTCCACCAGAACGCTTTTTCAAGCCCCCTCACGGGGGCTTGATTTGTTTTTCAAGCCTTCTCAAAAGTCTTATGAATACCGTATAATACTGGAAAATTCGTGTTTCTGGCTTTGCCGCTCTTTCTTGTTTAATTTCACGTATTATCAAGCCTAAGCACGAATTATCAGCACTACAAAATCAAAAAATAAGCACTACGGTCGTTTTTGTAGTGCTGAAAGGCTGGGAAGGCTGATGCTGACTGAAATCGCGGTGCGCGACCTGAAGCCGAGGGCGCAGCGTTTTATGAAGGCCGACAGGGGCGGGCTGTATATCGAGGTAGTTCCGTCTGGGATTAAATATTGGTGGTTCGTCTCTCAGGTGGGAGGTAAGAGAAAGAAGTTCTCGCTTGGAAAATATCCCGACATGTCGCTGAAGGAGGCGCGCGAGGCCTGCGCGCTGAAGAAGCGCGAGGTGGGCGTCGCGCTGGGGCTCGACGTGCCGGATGTGCGTTTTGAGGAGCTCGCCGAGGAATGGTACAAGACGCGCATTCTGCCGCTGTCGGCGAATTACAGCCGCACGGTGCGCATGAGATTGGACAAGTATCTTCTTCCGGCTTTTCGCGGGCGTCCCGCGGCGTTCATCAAGGGCAAGGAGATTCTCGCCGTGTGCAAGGAGATAGAGGCGGCGGGATACGTCGAGACGGCGCACCGCGTGCTTGATATTTTCGCGGCCGTCTTTCAGTTCGGCATTCCGACGGGGCTCGTAGCCGCCGATCCGACGGCGGGGCTTTCCGCAAATTTGCAGCCGGTGCGCGCTTCGCACTTCGCCGCGCTGACGGACAGGCGCGACGTCGCGGCGCTGATGAGGGCTATACGCTATTACCGCCAGAACCGCGTGAGAAACGCGCTTTATTTCAGCGCATATACCTTCTGCCGTCCCGGCGAGGTGCGCGGCGCTTTATGGCGCGAGGTGGACTTCGCGCGCAGCGAGTGGCGCATTCCGGCGGAGCGGATGAAGGGCAACCGCGAGCACGTCGTCCCGCTCTCGCGCCAGGCGGCGGAAGTGCTGGAAAGCGAGCGCGCGCTGCTCGACGCCCTCGGCATCGTTTCGGATTTCGTCTTTCCTTCGGAGCGTTCCGCCGCGCGGCCGATGTCGGAGAACACTGTGCGCATGGCGATACGCTCGATGGGCTTCGGCGCGGATAAGATGTCCGCGCACGGCTTTCGCCACATGGCGAGCACGATTCTCAACGAGTCCGGCCTCTGGTCCGCCGACGCGATAGAGATGCAGCTCGCGCACAGCTCCGGCGGCGTCCGCGAGATTTACAACCAGGCGAAGTACATGCCGGAGCGCGTGCGTATGATGCAGTGGTATGCGGACGAATTGGATAGGCTGAGGGATGAGGACGGCGCGAAATAATCCATATCGCCTTAATGTCACGTTAAAAAGTTGACTTTTCTTTTTGCCCATATAATAATGTCGTAAGAAATAGCGTTGGGCATACTAAGCCTTATGGCGATAGCCCCCAATAAGCGCGTTCAAATCCTCCTGCTTCGGCGGGAGGATTTTCGTATGGCCTCGTCAGTGTATATCTGCCGCTTGTTACTATACAGAAAATCCGCCCAAATTCCCCGCCTAGTTAAGAAACAGACATGAGAAAGGGAACGGATCATGTTGATTCAATTATAAGCGTTATAGCGCTGATTATTCAAAGCTGCACTCTTTCAGCATCCTGTGCAGTTGGCCGGTCGGTTTGTTTCTAATACTTGAGCATATATGAATAAAAAAATAAAATGCTAATGATAAAATATAGTCAAATATACTTGACTTTTTAAAGTTTTTGTGATTGACTTTCATATTTTTATAAAGTATACTTATTTTAGTCCAAATAATAAGGACTCAATATGTGAGTATAAGATTCACTGAAAATTTGCAAAGGGAGGGATGTATATGAGCACTTATACTGTGATGGATATTGCAGAATATCTCATAACACATTACACCTCCATGCAAAAGCCAATCAGCAATTTGAAATTGCAAAAGTTACTGTATTTTGTGTGGGTCTATTATTATAAGAACACTGGAGATTATCTTTATAAGGAAGAGCTCCAGGCATGGCCTCTAGGGCCGGTGAGTCCTGTCGTATATCATCGTTTTTCTGCTTATGGCGGAATGCCAATAGCAAAGGAGTATGATGTTGATATTGATTGGGATACACTTGCTGTGATAGATGCGGCGTTAAAAAAATATGGCGACCTATCTGCTGGGATATTAGTGGGGCGTACGCATAAACCCAATACGCCGTGGTCTTTAATATTCAATAATGGCTATGGTGATCGTGATCCTATCCCATTTAATTTTATTATTAAACACGAACCTGAGTTAAACTCCAAGTGATGAAAGATAAAGAAGCTCAGTTAGAAGATATTCTAAAAGAATTAGCAGGGCTCATCTGTGATGATGATGACCCCAGCATTATGCAGTATATAGAAAAGTTGCAGAGCATATATTCTGATGGGTTTCGACATAACTATTCACAATTTTTTAGAATAGTAACTGAGTTGTATGAAAATGCAAATAATGCAGAGTC
>DHCMC07803__coassemble_613_pt1 | contig 48806 bp, 38 predicted proteins | sample DHCMC07803__metabat2_low_PE_027 | metagenome-assembled genome bin DHCMC07803
GCTACCAATAGATATCTGCCTACATTAGAGAGAGGGGACGTAATTGCATTCATAGATGTTGGTGCGTATACAACTTCATTGTTTAATAATTATAATGCACGCCCCACACCATGTGTAGTAATGATAGGAGAACAAGAGAATATTATTGAGATAAAAAGACGTCAGAATATTGAGGAATTAGTTGCCGGAGAGATATTGTATACAAGTACATAAAAATTGATTTGAGGATAAAGCAAACACTGTAGTCTCTTCAATGAAAAACTCCAATGAATTGGCAACACTAGCTACAATCAGCAATAATAAGGCAAACTAGCAGCACTATAGAAATCCATGATAAAATCACAAATATGCGCTAAGAACTATATCGAGTCTGTCCCCGCTTCTGTGTAACCATCCTCGAGGTCCAGACTCGTCATGAACTTTCTGACATGTCGGCCCTAGCACATTGCAACCATAACTGCACCCGAACCGTGTGTCAATGGGTACAGCTCGGGACTTTCTTAATGTGGTCTGTTTCACCATTCAAATTGTACTGAGAGATGTGCGTGTATTTTGCCCCAGTCGATGCGGCGGCCTCTCCATTTGCTCGTTTTGTCCATTCTAGCAAGGCGCAGCATTTTGAAGAGATTAGCATCCGTCTGGGATACTGACTTTACCTTGGTAACTTTTTTCAGCTGTCCGTTGAATTCCTCTATCGTGTTTGTCGTGTAGACAAGTTTTCTTATCTACTGTGGGTATTTGAAGTGTGTGCTGAGGTTTGCCAGATTTCTTTCCATGATCTAGCTATCTTGAAATACTTCTTGTCCCATTTGTCTCCGAAGTTTTCAAGCACCCCCAATGCCGACTATTCATTGGTAGGTGTGTAGATGACTTTTAGAGCGTTTGCTGGTTCTTGGATGTCTTTGTTGTATGAGACCGATGTTCCTGAGTTGCGTAATTGATGGAATGATGACTCGTGTCGATACTTGCTCGCAAAAGACATCGGAGCGAAATACAAGAAGACCTCGCGTTACCTCGAGGTCTTACAGTCATAGATCGTACTGTGCCCTGACAGAAGTATCCGTATCTGTCTGCGGCCCAGTCTTCTGAATATTACACCAGATATATCGTGACTAACTTTGTATACGACTCTTCGTTGGGGAATATCCCAACGACTCTGGTCCTGCGCCTTATTTCTCAGTTCAGCCGTTCCTGCATATAGGTGGGCGATATTTGCTTCACCTCCAGCTACGGAAACGCATAATAGGACAGAGAATCCTCTAGCCCTTCTTCCAGATATTTTATTACCTTGAGATAACGGTTTTCATATGTTGCAATGCTCTCTTCTGCACGCAGTCTCGCTAACGGATACCCGCCAAAGCCCAATACATAAGGAGACTTCAGATGACCCAGAAAAATTTTACCACGATGTTCAACGAATTGCTGCGCGAATGTCTGAGCAAGCCCAACCCTATGTTTCATCTTCTTGAATGGCTGTGTAAACAGCTTATGGAAGCCGAGGTGAATGGAAAGACGGGAATATGCAGGAGTGAACGAACCGATACTCGTTCAGGCTGTCGAAACGGGTACAGAGCTAGAAGATGGGATACACGTATTGGGACTATGTACCTGCTTATACCAAAGCTGAGAAATGGCGGCTATATCCCGTCCTTCATGACGGTACACAGGCGCAGTGAAAAACCGGACAGAAGGCCTATATCAACGGTGTTTCTACTCGCAGAATAGAAAGCCTGGCCAAGCGTCTCGGCATCTACTGTATGTCACGAGGCCAGGTAAGTGAAATAACAAAAGGCCTTAACGACCATGCAGAAGAGTTCAGGACCTGCCCTGTTTACGGACTTTCTCATATAATACGTCCGCCCATATTACCGGGTATTTGTCTCCCGAAAGATTACGGGAACGAAACTCCCAAGCCTGTCCGTTCAGACCTTTGGTAAGCTCGCTTACATAGCTTCCCGGCATATTGTCGATACCGGGACTGCGGGCCAGTCTCTCCATCTTGTGTGTAGAAACGCTTTGTATATACGCTTCCTGAACGACCTGTATAAGAGCGGCTTCGCTGCGTTTGCGCGCGGTCAGGAAAAAGGGGATGTAGCCTCCGTTTCTGACCTTTGGCATAAGCAGATACATAGTCCCAGTGCGCGTATTCCACTTCCTGACGCGATGACCGCTGCGGTAACCGGAACGTTCGACGGTCCGTCCCACGTTACAATCGCAGGGTTTAGAATGGATTTCTGCCTCCATCAGCTGAGCACACAGTCATTCAAGCATGTGTAACATAGGATCCGGCTTTGCAATACACTCATGAAACGAATCATTGAACATTGTGGTAGAATTTTATACAGTCATCTGAGTTCTCCTTATTTATAGATAGATGCTTGAGCGAGTATCCATTGTACTTGAACTCAGGTGATACGTATTATCTGCTTACTCAACGGGTCCCTTGTTGCGAACAATATTCTACGTTATCGACGCAACGTACGCGGCGTCTCGCTTGCCCGGCTTCCTACTGCTGCCGTAGTTCTGCGGGCACGGTAAAAATCCCGGCGGCCTCCGCCGCCGGGATTTTGCATAGCGTAGATTCGCGAGGATTATATCAGTTATTTCAGCTTGTCAGCTATCATTCTCGCGGCTTCCGCCGGGTCTGCGCTTCCGCGCGTTTCTCGCATTACGAGCCCTTGCAGGAATTTCGCCTTCGCGCCTTTTTTGTCGGCGCCTTTTTTGATAGTTTCTACTGCTTCAGACTGTTCGGCGAAAACTTTGTCGATTACTGCGGATAGGGTGTCGCCCGTCATACGGCCTCCAGCCGCTCCGCATTTTTTCATGGCTTCGCCCAGCGGCAGTTTCTCGCCGTACATGGAGGCAAGCACGTCTTTAGCCTGCGTGTTGGAAAGTTCTTTCTTTTCCACTTTCGCAATGAGCGTGCCGAGTTCTTTGGCTGGGACGGGGAATTCCGTGATGTCGAGAGCATCTTCGTGGAGTATGCGCTGCACTTCCATGCGCGTCCAGTTTGCGGCTTTCGCCGCGGGCGCTCCGGCCTTCACCATTTCCTCGTAGTAGTCGGCCATCTCGCGCTGTTCCGTGACCTGCTGGCTCTCTTCAAGCGAAAGGCCGTACTGTTCCATGAAACGGTCTCGCTTGTCCCACGGCATTTCAGGCAGCGAGGCGCGTATACGCTCGACATAGTCCGGCTTCGCGTCTATAGGCGCGAGGTCCATCTCAACGTAGTAGCGGTAGTCGCGCGCGCCCTCTTTGCTGCGCATAGAGCGCGTAACTCCGGCCGCGTCGTCCCAGAGACGCGTCTCCTGAACAAGCTCACCGCCTTCGTCAAGCACGCGGTTCTGCCGCGCAATTTCATATTCGAGCGCGCGTTCTATCGATTTCAGCGAGTTTATGTTCTTGAGCTCGACGCGCGTGCCGAAGGAGCCGTCCGGGTTGCAGAGGGATACGTTGACGTCTACGCGCAGCGAGCCCGATTCCATCTCTCCGTCTGAAACGTCAAGATAACGCGCGAGCTGGCGTATCTGAGTGACATAGGCTATAGCCTCCGCCGGCGAGTTCATGTCGGGCATCGAGACTATTTCGGAGAGCGGCATGCCTCCGCGGTTGTAGTCGACGAGCGAGTAGGCCGCGCCCGAGAGGCGTCCGTCAGCCGTCGGGTGGACGAGCTTTCCGGCGTCCTCTTCGAGGTGCAGATGGTCGAGGCGGATGCGCTTCGGCTTGCCGTCGGCGATGACGTCAAGGTAGCCACCCTGCGCTATCGCGTGCTCGTACTGCGTTATCTGGTAGGCCTTCGGCAGGTCGGCGTAGAAATAATGTTTGCGGTGGAAGCGCGTGCCGTCCTGTATCTCGCAGTGGAGGCCGAGCCCCATTTTCACGGCTAGGTCTACCGCGTGGTCGTTTATGACCGGAAGCGTGCCGGGAACGGCTAGGCATATCGGGCAGACGTTCGTGTTCGGCGTCGCGCCGATGTAGTCGGTCGAGCAGCCGCAGAAGAGCTTCGTCTTCGTTTTAAGCTGGAGGTGTATTTCAAGTCCGATGACTACTTTTCTTTTCATCTCAAATACCTCCTATTCAACCGCCTCGGGCGAGCCGGCGGCTTTTTCTATCACGGAGGCGCAGGCAAGCAGCTCAGCGTCGCCGAAGCGCGGCGCGAGCAGCTGCACGTTCGTCGGCAGCCCATCGGGCGTGAAGCCGAGGTTCAGGCTGATGCTCGGAAGCCCCGCGAGGTTCGCTATCGTCGTGAATACGTCGCCGAGGTACATCCTTACCGGGTCCGTTTCGCTGAGGCCGCGTTTGTAGGCGAGCGCCGGGGTTATCGGGCATATCATGAAGTCCGCCGCGCGGAAAAGATTTTTGAATTCGTCGGAGATGAGCTGGCGCACCTTCGTCGCGGGGACGAAGTAATTTTCGTAATATCCGCGCGTCAGTATGCAGGTGCCGACGAGTATGCGCTTGCGCACCTCTTCGCCGAAGCCCTCCATGCGGCTCTTCTTGTACATCTCGGAGAGGTTGCGGCCGTCGGCGTGGTGCCCGTAGCGCATTCCGTCGTAGCATGCGAGCTTCGAGCTGGCGTCGCCGAGCGCCACCATGTAGTAGCAGGCGACGGTGTGCTCCATCGTTATCGGAAGGCTCGCCTCGACTATCTCGGCTCCGGCTTCGCGGCAGATTTCTACGGCGCGGTCTATCGCCTGCGCGAGCGGCGCGTCGATGCTGTTTTTGTCGTAGCCTGTGAGCACGGCGACCTTTTTGCCTTTGAGCGAAGCGCCGTCAAGCGCGCCGCTGAACGACGGGCGGTCGTATGCGTCGCAGGTCGTGTCGTTCGGGTCTTCTTTGGCGAGGACGTCCATCATGACGGCGAGGTCCTCGACGCTGCGCGCTATCGGGCCGACCTGGTCGAGCGACGAGGCGTAGGCGACGATGCCGTAACGGCTTATCTGCCCGTATGAGGGCTTCATGCCCTGCACGCCGCAGAAGGCCGCCGGCTGGCGCACCGAGCCGCCGGTGTCGCTGCCGAGCGCTACGGGCACGAGCCCCGCCGCGACGACCGCGGCGCTGCCGCCCGAGCTTCCGCCGGGGACGCGCTCCGTGTCGCGCGGGTTGAGCGTCGGGCCGAAGATGGAGCTTTCGGTCGTGCTGCCCATCGCGAACTCGTCCATGTTTGTCTTGCCGACGAGGACGGCCCCGGCCTCTTTCATATTCTTTACGGAGGTCGCGTCGTACTGCGGCACCCAGCCTTTGAGCATGTTGCTGCAGCAGGTCGTCTCTATTCCGTTAGTGCAGAAGTTGTCCTTGACGGCGAAGGGGACGCCAGCGAGAGGGCCGGGGTCTTCGCCGCGCGCTATCGCTTCGTCCACCCTGCGCGCCGCGGCTAGCGCCTCGTCCTCGCAGAGCGTGACGACGGAATTGTATTTTTTGTCGAGCGTCTTGATGCGCTCTATCGACTCGCGCGCGACCTCCTCGGCGGTGAAGCGCTTCTCCTTTACGCCGCGCGCTATCTCGCGTGCCGACATTTTATGAAATTCCACGGCTACTCCTCCTCGTCCTCAAGCGCTATTATGCGCGGCACGCGGAAGAAGTCGCCGTCGCGCACCGGCGCCTGGTCCAGGAACGCGTCGCGTCCGTCCCATTTCACGGGCTCGTCCCTGCGCCGCGCGGGAGCCTTCTTCACGTCCCATTCGAACTGCGGCACGTCCTCGGCCGCGAGCTCCTGCATCTTGTCGCAGAGCCTGAGTATCTCGTTTACTCGGTCGAGAACTTCCTGATATTTTTCCTCGGGCAGGCCGATGCGCGACAACGTCAGCACTTCGCGCAGCCGTTCCTTGTCCATCTCCATGTTCTGTATCATATATAAACCCCCTTGAGCGAGGAATTTTCCCTAATTTTTCGATTCGTCAGAAGCAGCCGGCTCTTCGCCCGAATCGGCTGCGGCGAGCTTCGCCATGAAGGCCGCCTCGTCGAGCACCGGCACTCCCAGGCTCTGCGCCTTGACGTATTTGCTTCCCGGGTTTTCGCCGACTACGACGAAGTCCGTCTTTTTGCTCACGCTGTCGGCGACCTTGCCGCCGCGCTCCTTTATAAGAACTCCGGCCTGTGCGCGCGTCATCGACGAAAGCTCGCCCGTCAGCACGAACTTGAGGCCGTTCCACGGAAGCGGACGCTCCGCCGCGGCCTTCGCCTCCTGCTCGAAGCGCACGCCGTCGGCCTTGAGCTTAGCAAGCAGCGCGCAGTTGTGCGGCTCGGTGAACCACGCGTGGAGTGACTGAGCGATTATCTCGCCGACGCCCTCGACCGTCTCGAGCTCCTCGACAGCGTTCCGCGACTTGTCTGCGAGAACGTCGAGCGAGTTGTAGCGGTCGGCGAGGTCGCCCGCCGTCTTCTCGCCTATGTTGCTGATGCCGAGCGCGTTGATTACCGCGCCGAGCGGGCGGCTCTTCGACTTCTCTATCGCCGCGACGAGGTTCTGCGCCGACTTGTCGCCCATTCTGTCGAGCGCCACGAGCTGTTCTTCCTTGAGCGAATATATGTCCGCGTAGTTCGAGAGAAGCCCCTTCTCCACGAGCTGGCCTACGAGCTTCGCGCCGAGGCCCGTTATGTCCATCGCGGAGCGCGAGGCGAAGTATATGATGCGCTCCTTGACCTGCGCCGGGCACGAGCTGTTGGTGCATTTTACCGCGGCTTCGCCGGGCAGCCTGACGGCGGTCGAGCCGCAGACGGGGCACGTCTCCGGCAGTTTGAACGGCTCCGTGCCGTCGGGGCGCTTTTCGTACTCGACGCGCACGACCTCGGGAATTATCTCCCCGGCCTTGCGCACCCAGACGAAGTCGCCGACGCGCACGTCCTTCTTGTCTATTTCGTCCTGATTGTGCAGCCCCGCACGGCGCACCATCGTGCCCGCGAGGCGTATCGGGTCGAATACCGCCGTCGGCGTAAGAACGCCGGTGCGGCCGACCGTGACCTCGATTTTATGTATCTGCGTCAGCTTCTCCTCGGGCGGGAACTTGAAGGCGATCGCCCACTTCGGAGCCTTCGCCGTGACGCCGAGCAGCGGGCGCAGCGAGATGTCGTTGAGCTTTACGACGACGCCGTCCGTGTCTATCGGATGCTCGAAGCGCCCCGTCTCCCATTCGTCGAGGTAGGCGTATATATCGTCGAGCGAATTGCAGAGCCGTTCGCTCCCCTGCGTCGGCAGGCCGAGCTCCGCGAGCCATTCGAGCATTCTCTTCTGCGTCGTGACGCCATACTTTTCGGGCGAAATCACCTGATAGAGGTAAATCTTCAGGTTGCGCCGCGCCGTCTCCTTCGGGTCGAGCGTGCGCAGGCTGCCCGCCGCGGCGTTGCGCGGGTTCGCGAAGAGCGGCTCGCGGTTTTCCTCGCGCGCGGCGTTGAGAGCCGCGAAGCCCTTTTTGTCGATGCAGACCTCACCGCGCACCTCGAGCGTTCCTTCGACCGCCTGCGCGAGGCGCAGCGGCATCGTCCTTATCGTCTTGAGGTTCGCCGTCACGTCCTCGCCTATCTGCCCGTCGCCGCGCGTCGAGCCGCGCACGAACAGGCCGTTCTCGTAGACGAGCGATACCGCGAGGCCGTCTATCTTCGGCTCGCAGAGCACGGCGGGATTCGCGTCCGAGAGGGATTCTCCGAGCTTCGTGTAGAAATCCGCAAGCTCGTCGCGGTTCAGCGCGTTTTCGAGGCTCATCATAGGCTCGGCGTGCGCGACCTTGACGAAGCCCTCGCGCGGCGCGCCGCCTATCCTCTGCGTCGGAGAGTCCGGCTCAGCAAGCTCCGGATATTTTTGCTCGATATCCTGGAGCTCGCGCATCAGCTCGTCGTACTGAAAATCCGAAATCTCCGGCGCGTCGTCCTCATAGTAGAGCCGCGCGTGGCGGTTCAGCTCCGCGCGCAACTCCTCTGCTCTTTTTTTCAGATTTTCAAATGCGTCCATGAATATATTCCGGCGCCGTCCTTAGTCCTTCGGCTTCATCGTCGGGAAGAGGATGACGTCGCGGATGCTCTTCGAGTCGGTGAGCAGCATCGTCACGCGGTCGATGCCGATGCCCATTCCGCCGGTCGGCGGCAGGCCGTACTCGAGCGCGTTGACGAAGTCCTCGTCGAACGGGTGGGACTCGTCGTCGCCCTCGGCCTTCTTGCGCGCCTGGTCGATGAAGCGCTCGCGCTGGTCTAGCGGGTCGTTGAGCTCGCTGAAGGCGTTCGCAATCTCCCACGCGTTGATGTAAAGCTCGAAGCGGTCGGTGATGTCGGGGTTCTCCTTGTTGCGCTTCGAGAGCGGCGATATCACCGTCGGATGTCCTATGACGAAGGTCGGCTGGACGAGCTTCTCCTCCACGTATTCGTCGAAGAAGAGCGGCAGAATGTCGAAGCGCGTGAACGACGGCTTGATCTCCAGCCCGCGCAGCGCGGCCTGGCGGCGAGCCTCCTCGTCCGTGATGTTCATGAAGTCTATGCCGACGTGCTCATGCACGAGCTCCGCCATCGTCGCGCGGCGGAACGGCGGGTTGAGGTTTATCTCCGTGCCCTGGTAGCTGATGACGCGGCCTCCGAGCTCGTCGGCGCAGGCGACTATCAGCTCCTCGGCGAGGTTCATCATGTCCTCGTAGTTCGCGTAGGGCCAGTAGACCTCCATCGTCGTAAACTCGGGGTTGTGGCGAAGGTCCATGCCCTCGTTGCGGAACTGCTTGCCTATCTCGTAGACGCGGCCCATCATGCCGACGACGAGGCGCTTGAGGTAGAGCTCCGTCGCTATGCGGAGGTACATGTCTATGTCGAGCGTGTTGTGGTGCGTGATGAAGGGGCGCGCGTTGGCTCCGCCCGCGATGGTCGAGAGTATCGGCGTCTCGACCTCGAGCGTGCCGTGGCTGTCGAGGACGCGGCGGAAGGTCTGGACTATCTTCGTGCGCTTGCGGAAGACGTCGCGCACCTCGGGGTTCGCGATGAGGTCGGCGTAGCGCTGGCGGTAGCGGACCTCCATGTCCTTGAGGCCGTGGTACTTCTCGGGCATCGGGCGCAGCGCCTTCGAGAGAAGCGTGAAGCTGCGCACCGAGAGCGTCAGCTCGCCGCGCTGCGTGCGGAAGGGAACGCCGACGAGGCCGATGAAGTCGCCAGCGTCGACCCATTTTTTGAAGAAGGTGTAGTCCTTCTCGCCGAGCACGTCAAACTGGAAGCAGAGCTGCAAGCGGTCGAAGCCGTCCTCAAACGTAGCGAAAGCCGTCTTTCCGTGGCGGCGCAGGACGATTATGCGCCCCGCCGTCTGTATCTCGTCCTCGGCCCACTCTTCGGGCTTGAGGCAGTCGTACTTCTCCTTTACGTAGCCGAGGCTCTGCTTCACCTCGTAATGGTCCTGCTTGTAGGGGTCGTAGCCCTCTTCGGTGCGGAGGCGCGTAAGCTTGTCCTTGCGCTGGCGGAAAATTTCCTCTTCCGGCATGACGTTCTGCTGCGCCTGCGCGTTCTTCTTCTCTTCTGCCACTTGAATCACATCTCCCGTGTTTTTAGTAAATCTTTATGATGACGCTTAAATTTCCTGATTCGGCGCTTCGCCGCATTCCGCGCCGCTTTCGCCGAGGCCGCGGCCTGTGAGGAGCTTTTCCATGTCCTCCCATTTTCTGACCATCGCGCCCTCGCGGCGGAGCTTCGGCGCTCCCGCGAAGCCTTTGAAGAGCGCTCCGAGCATTCTCTTCGCTATCATGAGCGCGAGCGGCTCCCCTTCGGTATTATAGATGTTTCTGCCGAGTTCGAGAAGGATTCCGGCCTGCGCCTCGGGCGTCTGCGAGCAGAAGTCCTCGGGCACGGGCGCGCCGAGCCGCTTCAGCGTGCGCGGCACGAGCAGCGCGTCGCGAAGGACGCCGCGCGCCGCGAGCACCGCCGCGCAGCCGCGCGCTAGATAATCCTCAAAATCCTCGGGCGCGTAGCAGTCGCCGCTGCCGCCTATCATTCCCGGAAAGAGCGACGCGACCTCGCCGACGGCCTCGCGCGACGCCGTCCCCTCGTACCTCTGCGCTGGCGTGCGGCCGTGGACGAATACGAAGTCCGCGCCCGCCTCGAAGAGCTTCGCGCAGAAGTCCGCCGTCGAGAGCGCCGAGCCGCGCGGCATGACGCGCACCTTCGCCCATACAGGCAGGCCGAAGCTTTTCAGCGCGCGCATCATCGCCGCGGCCTCGTCGGGAAATTCCATCAGCTTCGAGCCCGCGCCCTTTTTCGTAACCTTCGGCATCGGGCAGGCCATGTTGACCTCGAGCGCGTCGAAGCCGCGAATCGTCAGCGCGATCTCCGCGCCATTCGCGATGTCCTGCGCGCTCGCGCCGAAGAGCTGGAGAGCGCAGGGCCGCTCGTCGTCGAAGCCGTAGAGCAGCTCCTTCGTCTTACGTCCTTTATATATGAGGCCGAGCGCGCTCACCATCTCCGTGTGGACGAGCCCCGCGCCGAGCGCGCGGTGGAAGCGTCGGAAAGAGCTGAAGGTTATGCCCGCGAGCGGCGCGAGCCATATCGGGTTCTCGACCGCGACGCCGCCTATTTTTTTCGGCCATCCGGGAAGCGCGAACGCCGCGCCGCCCGTTTGCGGATTATTTTCCAAGACAGTTCCTCTCGTAAATTATGCGCAGGCCGTCGAGCGTCAGCCACTGGTCCACGGTGTCGATGCGGTTCGAATATTTCGCGATGAGCGGCGCGTGGCCTCCGGTCGCGACGACGCGGCACGGCCCGCCGAGCTCTTTGAATATTCCCTTGATTATCTTGTCCGCCATGCCTACCGTGCCGTAGATTATGCCCGACTGTATCGCTTCGACCGTGTTGCCGCCGATTACATGTTCGGGCGCGACGAGCTCTATCTGCGGCAGCTTGGCGGTGCGGGAGAAGAGCGACTCCATCGCAAGCTCCATGCCCGGCGCTATCGCGCCGCCGAGGTACGCGCCGTCGCCCGCAATAACGTCGAAGGTTATCGCGGTGCCTAGGTCCACGACGATGAGCGGCGCGCCGTATTTCTCGCGCGCGGCGACTGCGTTCACTATACGGTCCGCGCCGATGCCTGTCGGGTTTTTCATTTTTATTGTGAGGCCCGTGTTGAGCTTCGTCGTGACGCGGAGACATTCTATTCCTATATATTTCCTGACGCCGCCGCGTATCATTTCGTCGAGCGGCGGCACGACGCTGCCGAATATCGCGCCGTCTATCGCGCTTTTGTCTATGCCGAAGGACGAGAGCATCCCCTGAACCATGAAGCCGACCTCGTCGGCCGTGCGCTTGCGCGACGTAAGCCGCCAGTGGCCTACGAGCTTTTCTCCGTCGAATATGCCCATAACTGTATTAGTGTTGCCGATGTCGAAGACGAGAAGCATCCGCCATTCCTCCCAAGAGATACAATTTTTATATTTTACAACACCGCGCGGAAATATAGCAGGACGGCGAGCGAAAAGAGGACGATAAAGGGCGTGCGCCGGAGCGGAGCGCCGCACCTGAGCGCCGCGGCCGTGCAGAAAATCGCGGCGGCGAGGATGAAGAGCGGCGTCGAATACCCTATCTGCGCCGGAGTCAGCGACGCGAGCCGGTCGAGCGCGCTCTGCGAAAAGCGCAGAATCAGCTCGCTCGTCCCGGCAAACAGCGGCGCAAGCGGCAGGCCGAGCAACGGCGGCAGATTGAGCGCGAATATCAGAGGAAATACGACGGCGAAGTAGGGCACGGCGACGAGGTTCGCCGTCAGCCCGGCGACAGGGACGGACGAAAATACCTCAGCGACCACCGGCGCGCTGACGAACCAGACTAAGACGGACAACGCGGCGGCGCCCGCGAAATTTTGGCCGGCGAACCGAACGCCCGCCGTTATGAATAGCGCGGCGAGAACCGAAAGCCGCCAGCCTACGTCGAAGAAGCTCCACGGGTTATACAAAAGCATGAGACAGGCCGCGGCGCTTACGTTGTTGAAGGAGGAGTACGGGCGGCCGAGAGCCTCCGCCGCGATGCAGATCTGCGCCATCGCCGCCGCTCGCACGCCGCCCGGCGGAAATCCCGCGAAGGCGGCGTAGAGCCACAGAAGCGCGGAGACCGTGACGGTCCTCGCCGCGCCTCCGCGCTTGAGGAAGAAGAGCAGCCCCGCGAGCACGCCGACATGAAAGCCGGAAACTGAGAGCAGATGAATCGTCCCCGCGCGCTCGTGCGGCTCTTCTATCGCGGCGCTCCTGCGCCCCGTCGTGAGCGCGGACATGTATGCCGCGCTCAGAGGATAGAGCCGCGAGCTGAAAAGCGCGTCGAGGCGGCTGCGCCAGGCCGCGAGCCCCGAGGGCGGAGCCGTCTCGCTGATTTCGAAAAGCTCCAGCTTTTTCACCGCGCCCTTGCCGCGCCAGAAGAGCATCTCGTCGAAGCCGCCGCGCTCCTCCGCTCGCTTGAAATCGAACGACGCAGCGCGCAGCCTGACGCCCGCGCCCTCGCGCAGATTTTCGCGCGAGTAGGCCGCCGCGCGCCCGTAGGGCGTTTCTATGAGATAGGCGCGCGTTTTGCCCCAATCGCGCGCGAGCAGGATTTTCCCGTAAGCTTCGAAGCTGTCGGGAAATGAAATTTTTTCGCGCATGCGCGCGGCGGATATGAAAGATAAGACAAAGGAAAGAGTTACGACGAGCGCGAGCATCCGCCGCCATCCGGGAACCTCGCGCTCCGTGCCCGCGAATATCGCGGCGGCGGAAAAGAGCGCAGAGACGGCGGCGATTACGGAAGCGGGCGCGGACGTGCGCACGCCGAGCAGAATCGAGACGCAGAGCGAGACGAATATAAAAAAGGCGGGAGCCGCGGCGAGCGGCCCCTCCTTAACCGCCAATCGTTATGTCGTCCTTTATCGCGTCGAATTTCTTCGGGCCGATGCCCTTGACGTTCATCAGGTCCTCGGCGCGGCGGAACGGGCCGTTCGCCTCGCGGTAGGCGATTATCGCCTGACCCGTCTTCGGCCCGATTCCCGCGAGCGTGTCGAGCTCGCCGAGGCTCGCGGTGTTTATGTTGATTTTGCCGGAGGCCGCAGGCGCGCGCGGTGCGGACGAAACGGACTGCGCCGCCGGAGCAGCGGGCGCGGAGGTCTGCGGCTGCGCAGACTCGCCCTTGCGCGGGAATTTTATATGAACGCCGTCCGCCAACTGTGCTGCGAGGTTGATCGCCTCCTGGTCGGCGTCGGACGAAAATCCGCCCGCGGCGTTCAGCGCTTCGTAGACGCGCGACTGCGGCGCTATCTCGTAAACGCCTGGATTGCGCACCGCGCCCGTGACGTAGACGACCCACTTGGCAGCGGGCGCGCTCTGCGCGACGGAGGCGATACGCTCCGGCCCGGACTGCGCGGGGGCCGCGGCCTGCGGCGTTACTTCGAGCGTGTCCTCCATCCACGGCGCGTCGTTGTTAAGCCCCGCGGTGTCTTTGCCGAACTCGCCGCGAAACGAATTCAGCAGCAGAAAGGCGACGGCGAAGCATAAAATCCCCGCCGCGGTCAGCAGCTTGCCGGAGCCGCGAAGGTTCATTTCGTCCTCCGTTCGCCTTCGAGCGACCAGTGGCTTGCGCGCGTAATCGTGACCGGTATCGTCTTGCCGAAATCTGACTCGTCGCCTGGGATTATGACGACCTTGTCGGTCATCGTGCGCCCCTGTATCCTGCCCTCGCCGCGCGGAGCCCAGCCGTCGGCGAGTATTTCGAAATCGCGTCCGACGTACTGCTCGTTCGAGCTGCGCGCTATCGAAGCCTGAAGCGCGTTCATCTCGTTGAGCCGCGCCGCCTTGACGCGGTTGTCTATCTGGCCGTCCATCACCGCCGCCCGCGTCCCCTCGCGCGGCGAATATGCCGCGGTGTGGACTATGTCGAATTTCACCGTTTCCAGCAGGCGGTACGAATCGCGGAAATCTTCCTCCGTTTCGCCCGGGAATCCTACTATAAGGTCGGTCGTGAGGCTCACGTCCGGAAGCGCAGTCTTTATTCTGTCGACAAGCTCCAGATATTGCCCCGAAGTGTAGCCGCGGTTCATTTCGCGCAGAATCCTGTCGCTGCCGGACTGCACCGGCAGATTTATCGCGCGGCATATCGTCGGATTGTCGCGCATCACGTCGAGGATGTCCGCATCGAAATCTTTCGGGTGCGAGGTCGCGAAGCGGAGCCGCTCGAGCCCCGGCAGAGCCGCGGCGTCGGCGAGCAGCGAGGCGAAGCCGTAGCCGTTATTCAAATCCTTGCCGTAGGCGTCGACGTTCTGTCCGAGCAGCGTAATTTCGCGCGCGCCGCCCTCGATGAGCGTCTTCACCTCGTTCAGAATGTCCTCGTGCGCGCGGGACTGGAGCCTGCCGCGCACGTAAGGGACTATGCAGTATGAGCAGAAGCGGTCGCAGCCGTAGGTTATCGTGACGTAGGCCTTGAAGGGGTTCGTGCGCGCGGTCGGCACGACCTCGAGGTCGATGAGCGCGCGCGGGTCGTCGTCCATGAAAAAGCGCGGCGCGCAGTCGGGCGTTATCTCCGCCGCGGCCTGAGGCACGAGGCCGAGATGGCGCGGCCCGGAGACGAGCTTGACGCAGGGGAATTTTTTCGCCATTTCGCGCCCTATGCGCTGCGCCATGCAGCCGACGAGGACGACCGCGGGCTTGCCCGTCCTGCGGCGCTGAAGGTCGTAGCGGCCAATCTCGCTCGCGGCCTTCTGCTCCGCCTTCTCGCGGATGCTGCAGGTCACGAGCATCACGACGTCGGCCTCCTCCTCGGCCGACTCCGTCCATCCCATGTGGTTCATCGCGGTGCGCAGCCTGTCCCCGTCGTAGGAATTCATCTGGCATCCGAAAACTCTGATAAAAAATTTACGCAAAGGCGGTTGCTCCTTCAATTCATATATTCATAAATTTCGCGCCGCGTCTTTGCGCGGCACATTGCTACAGCACATTATTTTACATTACATATATGAAATTGTCTGCGTATCGCGCCTCGCCGACGGCAAAGCAGAGCGCCCGGCCTTCCTATGCCGGGCGCTCTCTTCGCTTTTGATGACGATTCGCTTATTTTTTAGAACGCGACCGTTTCTCCGTCCTCGGGAACGTGTACGCGGTCTTCTATCTTCAGCATCTTCGCGAGCGCTCTTACGTTCTTTCTCGATACCGTGCAGTGGTTGATGGCGTCCATGTGGACGGCTACGATTTCGGCCTCGGGCAGGAAAGCGGCGGCCTTCGCCACGTCCGCCGTGCCCATGATGATGCTTTCGTTATAGCCAAGCATCTTCGCGTAGCCTGTGTTCATGATGAGCACGTCGGGCTTGACGGTGCGGAGCGTCTTCGAGACGCGCGGCGTCCACACAGTGTCGCCAAGCAGATAAACCGTCTTTTCTCCCGGCGCGGCGAACACCACGCCCATGCTTTCGCCGAGCAGCTCCGCCGCAGCGGCGTCGTCGTACATCGCCTGCGTGCCGTGCGTCCCCTCTACGCGCGTCAGCGTTACGCCGCCGAACGACGCGCTCCCGTCAAGCACCGTGACGTTCTTGAAGCCCGCTTTGCGTATCGCCGCGGCGTCGGCCTCGTCCTGCACGAAGAACGGAAGCTCTTTGTCGATGAACCGCTGCGCGATTTCGTCCCAGTGGTCGAGGTGCGTATGCGTGACGATTACCGCGTCAACGCCCTCCATTATTTTTTCCTTGGACTCGGGCAGCTCTACGGTCGGGTTTCTCACCTCGGCGTTGAACGTTCCGGCAAAGCCCTCGTAGCGTCCTTTTTCCGCAAGCATCGGGTCTATGAGGAAGGTCGTCCCGTTATAGATTACCTTCCCAGTGGCGCTGCGCAGCTGCTGATAGGAGACCCCTTTCGTCTTCATAGTCAATTCCTCCGTCGCGTTTGATTGTTTCGGGCGCTTCCGCTCCGAACGGCTGAATTGTAGATGAAGCGCCTCTCCGCCGCCACGATGCGATTCAACCATTTCGGGCTGTTCGCTTGAATTTTTCAACTCCTCGCGCTAAAAGGGGCCGACGGTGCGCAGCACTATGTCTATGCTGCATACGCCGTACTTCTCCGCCTCGGCAAGAAAGCCGTCGCGTTCCTCCTCCGACATGAAATACGCGTCGACGACGTAAGAGGGCTTGCCCGTCACTCGGTAGCAGTGGATTATCTTATATTGTCCGCTGTTGATGAAATCTTCAAAGCCCTGCGGCTGCGACGCTCGGAGCTCGACCTTTATCAGCGCGTGTATCTTGTACCCATAGACCGGGCAGTTCACGTTGACCGTGTAGCGCTGGATTATTCCCCAATCTTCGAGCCGTTCGATGCGGTTCTTCACCGCCTGTCCCGTCAGGTGTACGCGCCGTCCGAGCTCCTGCATCGTTATGCGTCCGTCGCGCCACAGTATGCGGATAATCTCTTCGTCTATATCGTCCGGTTTGCCGCAGTTCATCGCGCGCACCTCCCGCTCTGCCAAGTCTGCCATAAGCATTCTACAATACCGCGCGGCGCGGCGGCAAATCGACGCGGCGTTTCGTTTGCGCGCGGTTCGCATTAAGCGCTATACTTAGCGGCAGCGATGAGATTGGAGGAATCCTCATGAAACTTAGAAAATTCATGCTAGCCGCGGCTATTGCGGCGCTCGCGGCCTCGCAGGCGTTCGCGGCGGCGCTGCCGGAGGTCGAGGGCTGGGCGTACGGCCCGCTGCGCGAGACGCAGCTCGACGCGGTCTCCGGACATCAGGGACAGTGGCTCGAACGCGAGTACAGGACGGCGAACGGCGTCAAGTTCCTCGCCGTATGGATGGAGGGCGCGGGGCCGAAGCTCTGGAAGCCCGTTACGGAGGTCGGCGAAGGCGGAGAAACGTCGGGCGGCGAGAGCGCGGAGAAAATTTCCGTCGCGGGGCGCGGCGCGATGCTCGAAAGCCGCCCCGTCCTCGGCCTGAGCCTCGTCGTGAAGCTCGGCAAGGACGGCGTGCTGACGCTCGAATCGCAGTCTGCGGACAGGGACGAGCTGACGCGCGCGGCCGAGACGCTTATAGAACAGATGGAGGCGGAGAAGGCCGAAAAATAGCCGCGCGCGATGCGTAGGCAAAAGGACATAAAGAGAGCGGCGCGTCCCGAGTTTTACCGGCGCGCCGCTCTCTTTTGCCTTCCGAGCGAATCCGCGGCGGCGTTATAAAGCTTTGCTCTTTTCCATGCAGTCCGCGCGCCACGGGCAGCGCGCGCAGCGTTCCGCCGCTCCGCCGAAGTCTCCCGATACGGCGCGGATCGCCGCGTTTTCTATCTCTTCCTCGATTTTCGCAAAATCCTCCGCATCGTAGCTGCGCACTCCGCCCGTTCCGTCGGAGCGCAGATATATGAGCGCCGAGTCTATCGGCGTGCCGGCGCCGCCGTGCGCGGCGAGGCAGCGGTTCAGCGCGCAGGCGTAGAATTCGAGCTGCTTCTCGTAATAGAACGACGGGGCCGTCTCCTCCGGCGCGCTCTTCCAGTCGCGCAGATGCAGCCCGTCCGCGTCGCGCCAGAAAAGGTCCGTCGCGCCTATCAGCACGGTGCCGTTCAGCGGCACGCGGAAACGCGTCTCCCTTTGCAGCGCGCCCTCCTCTCCGGCGAGCGCGGCGAGACGCGCGCACTCCGCCGTCGCCGCGAAGCGTTCGAGCATCGCGCGCAGCTCCGCGCGCTTCGCGTCCGAGCGGTAATGTACGCGCAGCTCGGGGGGCATACGCCAGCTGACGGCGCGCCATTCGAGGCCGCGCGCGCGCGGCAGCAGAAGGTCGAGGCTTTCGGCGCGGAAGTCCCAGCGCGCGAGCAGCCAGTGCGCCATGACGCCGAAGTCCGCGCCTCCCCCGCCGCCCTTGATTATCCAGTCCGCGTCGCGCCCCTGCCGGTAAATCATGCGGTAGGCCGCGGGACACCACGAGAGCAGCGCGTAGGCGGATGCGGATATGCGTCCGAGCTTAGCGGGGCTGACGACCTTCAGTTCGAGTTTCGCTCCTTCGGGCGGGGCTTGGTACTCCGCGTACTTCGGCAGATTTTTGTCGTCTTCGGTCAAATCTGTGCATTCGTCGAAAATTCCGCTCTCTATTATCGAGCGGAGGAAGTTCGGCTTCGCGCTCTCCGCTTTCTTCGGCTCTTTGTAGATTCCGCAGAGTATCAGCCGGTCGCGCGCGCGCGTGAAGCCGACGTACCACAGGCGCTCCAGCTCCTCGCGCTGCGCGGCGTTCTCCTCGTGCCGCTCCCACCTGTACGCCGCGGTGCGTCCGTCGCCGCGAGCTTCGCCCGCGCCTTCGAGGTATTCGGGGTAATCCTTCGCCGCCGCGCCGTATTTTTTAGAGACGATTATCGACGGCAGCGACGCGCCCTTTTTGTCGGAGAGCGTCATCGCGACGACGGGGAATTCGAGCCCCTTCGAGGCGTGGACGGTCATCACGCGCACTGCGTCGACGTCGTCGCCGAAGAGCTCAGGTTCCTCCTTCGCGCTGCCTGAGGACGACGCGGTGAGCAGGTATTCGGCGCAGCCGCGCAGCGACTTCCCCTCCGAGCGCTCGTACTCCGCCGCGATGTTCGCGAGGTAGACGACGTTCGCGTTGACGCGCAGGCGGCGCATTCCCGCGTAGTTTTCGAGGAACTGCGGCGTTTTGAGCAGGCCGAGCAGAACTTCGGAGACTCCGCCGAGCAGCGCGCGGCGGCGCATTTCGTCAAGGCGGGCCATAACGTCGGGCCGCGCGCGCGTCACGGCCTCCGCGAGCGGCAGCGCGCTCCCGCGTTCTCTCTTTTCGAGGGCCGCCTCTATGAGCGCCTCGGCCTCCGCGCTTTCGACGCCGCTGAACGGCGAGGCGAGCCAGCCCGCGAGGAAGAGCGGATCGTCCGGCGAGGCGAGCAGCGAAACGAGGTTGACAAGGTCGCCGGTCTCGCCGCGTCCGAAATAGTCCTTGCTCGTCGAGAGCACGTAGGGCAGGCCGATGCGTTCGAAGGCGCGCTCGATGTCCGAATATTCGGCGCGCGTCTGGACGAGCACCGCGAAGTCGCGCCAGCGGACGGGACGAAAGACTTTAGCATGCTTGTCCCAGACCGGAGCCTGCGCTTCGACCATAGCGGCGAATTTCCGCCCGAGCCCGGCGTAGAGGCGCAGGCGCAGCGCCGCGGAGTCTGGGCGTTCGCCTTTGTCCTCGACGTATGGCGCGAACGCGCGCAGTGCTTCGAAGCGAGGATAAGGCACCTCCGCGCCGTCGCGCCGCGCGGAAGCCTCGTCGTTCTCGGGCGCGGCGAGCCGCTCGTAGAGGACCGGCGAATCCGCGCCGCCCCACATTTCGCCGAAGAGGTCGTTGAATTTTTCGAGAAGCCCCTTCGCGGTGCGGAAGTTCTGATCGAGCACGATGTATTTTGCAGCTTCGGGATTGTTCAGCGCGCGCGCCGTGTAGTCGCGGAAGAGGCCGAGGTCGGCGTGGCGGAAGCGGTAAATCGACTGCTTCTGGTCGCCGACGACGAAGAGCGTCGCGCCGCCCTCGCCGCCGCCCCAGAGCGTTTCTATAAGCTCGTTCTGCAGCGGGTCGGTGTCCTGGAATTCGTCTACCATTATATGCTTGAACTTCGTCCGGTACTCCGGCGACGAGCGCACGACCTTCGAGGCGTAGTATATGAGGTCCGATATCGAGAGAAGCCCTTCGCGGCGGCGGAACTCGTCCCAGCAGGCCCAGCCTACGGCGCAGGCTTTACAGAGCAGGCCGTTTATCCTCTTTTCGGCCTCCGACGGCGGTTCGAGCAGCGCGAGCATCTCCTGCGTTTCGCCGCGCCATTCAGTGAGCGGACGTCCGAGAAGCGCTTCGACAGCCGTTTTTATCTTTCCGCGAGGAGCGGGCTTCAGCGCCTCGTCGAGCAGGCCTTTGCAGAATTCTGCGAGGGCTTCGCCGTCGTCGGGCCCGACGGCGCGCGCCGTCCATTTCGCGCGGAAGTCCGCGAGCCGCCGCTGCGTGTCGTTCGCCTTTTTGCCGCAGTCGAGCAGCCCCTCCGAGGCGAGCGCGGGAAAAATTTCGCCCATCCATTGCTCGTATATCTCGGCGCGCAGCGGGGCCATCGACGCGGCGGAGGCCTCGAGCGCCGAGCCGTCGCAGCGCCACAGTTCGTCAGCGCTCTGCCCAGCGCAGTAAAGCTTCTCCGCGCAGCTGCGCGCCGCGTCCGCGAACGCCTCGGGCGTCAGCGCGTTGAGCGCGTCGACGAAGTCCGGCGAGCGGAACAGCTCGGCGGCGCGCGCGCGCCACTCTTCCGGCAGCGCGGCGGAGATTTTGGCGAACGACGCGGAGGAGAGCGCGGCGGCGAACTCCTGCCACCATATCTCCTCCTTCGGCGCGGGCATTATCGCGGCGGCCGGGTCTATGTCGAGCGCTAGCCCCGACTCGCGTATCAGCTTCATCGCGAAGGCGTGTATCGTCGAGATGTAGGCGTCGTCCATGTGCTCGATGCGCTCGCCGAGGTGCGCCAGCTCGTCGGGATAGGCGTTGTGCCACGCGGCGAGCGTCTCCTTTATTCTTCCGAGCATCTCGGCGGCGGCCTTTTTCGTAAAGGTCAGCACGAGTATCTCTCCCGCGCCGCACGACGGGTCGGAGGCGAGCAGCCACGCGAAGCGCTGCGAGAGCGTCTGCGTCTTTCCGGTTCCCGCCCCGGCGCTGACGACGGTCAGGCGCGCTTCGCTCTTGAGCGCGGCTATCTGGTCGGCGGTCCCGGTCACGAGCGAATGCCACTTCGGCGCGTTATTCTGCGTCATCGTTTTCCGCCTCCTCGATAAGGGATTCAATGTAGACGCGCTTCTCCCTCTTGCGGCAGAGCGTGAAGTAGGCGCAGGTCTGGCACACGCGGTTCTTAACGTTGTACCTCGGCGGATATTCGCCTTTGCGCACGGACTCCGCCATATCCGCCATGAGCGCGAGGGCCTCGTCGATTCTTTCGGCGAAGGATTCCCTCTTATTCACGGTGTCCTTAAATTTATACAAATCGAAAATTTTCTCTGAGAAGTAGCCGCTAAGCGACGGCCCAGCGTGTCCGAGCCAGCCGAAGCCTAGGATTTTTTCCTCGCGCGAGGCCGCGAGCATCGCACAGTAGGCCGCGACCTGGAGCTCCTTCTCGTGCGGCCTGCTGCCGCCAAGCTTGTAGTCGAGCACCACTATTCCGTCCTCGAAGCGGTCTATCCTGTCCGCCTGTCCCGTGAAGAGCGCGCCGGCGAATTCAAAGCCGTCGAGCCGGATCTCCGTCTCGGTCGCAAGCTTCGGGACGAAGGCGAGACGTCCCTCGAGCTCGTCCTGAGCCGCCGCCATGTCGAACATCTGACGGCGCAGCCGTTTTTCGTAGCGCGCGAGCCGCGGGTCGATGTCGAGCTCCGGATAGCCGAAGGTCTTGAAGCTCGCCCAGTTGTCCATAACGTAGCGGTGTATCGAAAGCTTGGGATTTTCTTCCTTCTCGCGGAAGGCCGCCTCCCACGCGAGGTGAGCGAGCGTCCCCGCCTTTCGGCTGTCGTAGAGCGACGGCCGCCCGCTTTCGAGGCCTAGCACGCGCTCGCACCAGTACATGTATGGGCAGACGTTCCACCTGTCTATGTCGCTGACGCGTATTCTCGGGAGCTCCGGCGGAACGGCGCGCCCCACCGGCTGCGCCTCGGGACGCCCGCGGCTCACAGGCGTGCAGACGACCTCCGCCTGCGGGAACCACGGGCCGCCGCCGTCAGGCATCGAACGCTCCGCCGGATAGAGGGCCGAGCCAGCGACGCGCCAGCAGCGCTCGCCTCTGCCGTCCAGCGCGGAGGCCGCGAAGCGCGACTCGCCGCATTCTTCGCCGTTCTCGTTGAACAGCGCGCGCGTCACGACGGCGCACTCGCGCCCGGTCGCAAGGATGCGGCGAAAGACGGCCTCTTTCTGTTCGCGCTCTTCGTGAAGCTCTGGAAGGTGCGACGGCTCGCCGTCCTCTGGGCGCGAGGCGTTGAATTTCGCCTTTTTGTCGTTGCCGAGCAGCATCGACTCGCGCAGCACGCCGGGCCAGCGGTTCGAGTCGACGCCGGTCATTATCCAGCAGCGGTGCGACGCGAGCGTCGGCGGCGGGCCGGCGTAGACAGTCACGGAACGGCTCTGCGGCAACTGCACGGGCAGCGTCGCCGTGGCGCCCCATTCGTTTATGAAGGCTGCGGCCTCCGCGCCCTTCAGCGTTATATTCGCGGCCGGGCCGATGTCCTTGGAATCGTCCGCGAGCTTTCTGATTTTCTTGTCGAGCTCGTCGAGAGCCGAGGCCGCCTGCTTGACGCTTCCGTCGAGCTCGCTCAGCTCCGCGGCCGCCGAGGCGGCCCTTTCCGCGGCACGGCATCCCTTCAGGAAATCGCGCCAGAGCGACAGCGCCTCCTCCGGCGACGCGCCCTTTTCAAAATTTTCGCAGAGCGCATCCGCGCGGCGCAGCGTTTCGCCGGCCTCCTCCGGCAGCGCCATGAGCCACGCCTCCATGCCGTCGGGCATCAAGCCTTCGTCGTAGCGCGGCAGCTCGCCGCCCCATCCAAAAAGCAGCGGGTTCGAGACAAGCAGAGCCGTCTCGCGGTTGTTCCAGCCGGAGCGGCGCGCGCGCCATATGGCGGAAGGCAGGCCGCCGAGCAAGGTTTCGCCCGCCGTGCCGCCCTCCTGGACGTTGTAGGGAATCTTATAGCGCGAGAGCGCGTATTCCGCTATATGAAGCCTGTCGGGGCTCGTCATGAGGCCGACGGAGCCGTATCCGCCGAACTCACCGAGCGCGGTCAGCGCGCCTTCGCCGCAGGCCCAGAGCGCGAGCTCGCGCGCGACGGCCTCAAGCTCAAGCTGCGGGTTGCCCGCGTCGATTTTTACGACGGGGACGTCCCATTTCGGCCTCTCCTTATAGCCCTCGTTAAGCTGTAATATTCCGTCGTGGAACCAGTCGAGCCCGGTCTCGGGCTGGAGCATCGTCAAATCCGCGAGCTCGCCGAGCGCCTTTACGAGCCGGAGCTGCGACGATGTAAACGAGAGGAATCCCGCGAAAACGATTTTCTTTCCCTCGACGAACACGCGTCCCGCGTCGGTCAGGAGCTTTCTGCGCGCGAGCGTAAAAATCTGCGCCGCGTCGGCGAGGCCGTAGTCCTCGAGATATTCCGTATATCTTTCGTAAAGCTCGATAAGCAGCGATTCAGGCGAATATTCCTCAACCTCTTCGCCGAGCGCCGAGCGCAACGAACCGGCAGAGACCTCCTCGGCAAGCAGATCTTTTATGTTTTCTCCGAGGACGGAGACGAAGCCCGCGTGGCTGTAGCCCGGTTCGAGCGCCGCGCCCTTCTCCTCCGCCTCCGCGAGGAATTCCGAAAGCAGCCAGCGCAGTATAAGCTTGTGGTCGGGCGGGTCGATTATGCGCTCGTACTCCTTCGTCGCGCGCTGCAGCTCAAGGAGCAGGTCTCCGACGGTCCATACTGCGGGGCGCGCGCCGAAGCCGGGCTCGTCGCCGCAGATGAGCTCGAGCATGAAATCGCGGTCGAGCCTCGCGGGGACGATAAAGATAGCCCTAGCACCGTATTTTTTATAAATCCGCGCGAGCTCCGCGCGTTTGTCGTAAAGGCTGAAATAGCTGCCGACGGTTATCCCCATCGCTCCGCCTCCTTATTTTATGCTCTGCGGGCGCAGCGCTTCGGCGAGGTAGCGCCCCGTCACGCTCTCCGGCGACGCGGCGACCTCCTCGGGCGTTCCGGCTGCGACTATGCGCCCGCCCGCGTCACCGCCGCCCGGCCCCATGTCTATAACGTAGTCGGCGTTCGCTATCATGTCGAGGTCGTGCTCGATTACGACGACAGTCGCGCCATGTTCGATCAGGCGGCTCAGCACGCCGGTCAGCACGCGCACGTCGAGCGGGTGCAGCCCTATCGTCGGCTCGTCGAAGACGAAGACCGCGTCGTCCTGCGCTCGCCCCATCTCGGCCGCGAGTTTGAGCCGCTGCGCCTCGCCGCCCGAGAGCGCCGGCGTCGCCTCGCCGAGCGTCAGGTAGCCGAGGCCGAGCTCTGATAGCGTGCGAAGCTTTTCGCCCGCGCCCTTGACGTCGGAGAGTTTTTCGCGCGCCTGGTCGACGGTCAGGGCCATAAGCTCCGGCAGAGAAATTTCCCCACCGCCGAGGTTCAGCGTAACGCCGCGCGCGGCCTCCGAGTAGCGCCCGCCGCCGCACGACGGACAGATTATTTCGACGTCGGGAAGGAACTGCACGTCCATAGTTATCTGCCCCGTGCCGTCGCAGTCCGGACAGCGCAGCGAACCCGTGTTGTATGAAAAATCCCCGGCCTTGAGCTTGCGCTTCTTCGCCTCGGGCGACGCCGCGTACAGCTTCCGCAGGTCGTCGAGCACGCCGCAGTAGGTTGCGACGGTGGAACGGACGTTCGCGCCTACGGGCGTCGCGTCGATGAGGTTCGCGCGCTTTATGCCCGCGGCTTCGAGCTCTTCTATATGAGCAGGCATGGCCTCGCCTGCGATGCACGCCTTGAGCGCCGGGACGAGGCTTTCGAGCACGAGCGTCGTCTTTCCGGAGCCGGAGACGCCCGTAACGACGGTCAGCCGCCCCTTCGGTATCTCAAGGTCGAGCGCGCGCACGGTGTGCAGCGGCTTCGTGCGCAGCGCGACGCGCCCCTTTGCGAACATCTCTTCGCGCGCCGCGCGCCTCCGCGACGCCGCCGGCTCGCGTTCCGCGAGGAAGCCGCCTATCAGCGAAGCGGGGTTGTTTTCTATATCCTTTATCGTGCCTTCGGCGACTACCCTGCCGCCGCCCGCCCCGGCGCCAGGCCCCATCTCTATCATCCATTCCGCGGCGCGCAGCACGCGCGTGTCGTGGTCCACCATTACGACGGAGTTGCCGTGCGAAACGAGGTCGCGCACGACGCCGAGCAGCCCCTCTACGTTCGCCGGATGCAGCCCTATCGACGGCTCGTCTAGCACGTAGAGAGCGCCGGTCGTGCGGCTGCGCACGGAGCGCGCGAGCTGGACGCGCTGCCGCTCTCCGGTCGAGAGCGTCGCTCCCGCGCGGTCGAGCGTCAGGTAGCCGAGGCCGAGCTCTTCAAGCCGCTTCGCGGTGTTCAGGAACTGCGAGACGATGCTTTCCGCCATCGGGCGCATCTCCTCCGGCATTTCGGCTGGTACTTCCGCGGCCCATTTTACGAGCGCGTCGAGAGTCATCGCCGTCGCCTGCGCGAGGTCGATTCCGCGCAGAAGCGTCGAGCGCGCCTTTTCGTTGAGCCGCGAGCCTCCGCAGTCCGGGCATACGTCCTGCTTCAGGAATTTCTCGACGCGCTTCATCCCCTGGTCGTCCTTCACCTTCGCGAGCGCGTTTTCAACCGTGTAGACGGCGTTGTAGTATGTGAAGTCAAGCTCCCCCGCAACGTCGGAGTTCTTCGATTTGTACAGAATATGCTTCTTCACCGCGGGGCCGTGGAAGACTATCTCGCGTTCCTCCGGCGTCAGCTCGCGGAACGGCACGTCGGTACGCACGCCCATCGCGCGGCATACGTCCGTCATCAGCGACCACATCAGCGAGTTCCACGGCGCGACGGCCCCTCCGTCTATCGTGAGCGATTCGTCCGGCACGAGCGCCGCTTCGTTGACCGCGCGCACGACGCCGACGCCTCCGCACGTCCGGCACGCGCCGCCGCTGTTGAACGAGAAGCTCTCCGCGCTCGGCCCTTCGAACTCCGCGCCGCATTCCGGGCAGACTATCTTCCCCATTACGGCGGTCTCTATCGACGGCGGGCAGATATGCCCGTTCGGGCACCTGTGGCTCCCGAGCCGCGAGAACATGAGCCGCAGGCTGTTCAGCAGCTCCGTCATCGTGCCGAAGGTGCTGCGCACTCCCGGCACGGCGGGGCGCTGGCGCAGCGCGAGCGCGGGCGGGATGTTTTCTATGCTCTCTATCTTCGCCTCCGCGGCCTGCGTCATGCGCCGCCGCGTGTAGGTCGAGAGCGCTTCGAGGTAGCGGCGCGAGCCCTCCGCGTACAGTATGCCGAGCGCGAGCGACGACTTGCCCGAGCCGGAGACTCCGGCGACGGCGACGAGCTTGCCGAGCGGCACCTCGACGTCTATATTTTTCAGATTATGCACGCGCGCGCCGTAAATTTTTACCGAGCGCGCCGCGCCTGCTTCGTTTCCGTTGTTATGCGATTCCATCAGAATTCTGCTCCGTGACGATAAATTCCGCGGCGCGGCCTGACGCGCGCCGCCGTTTCAATATTATCACCCGCGGCGCGCGCGCGCCATAAAATTCCGCGCGCGCCGCCCGCCGGCGAACTTTGAGCTATAATTACAAAACGCCGCAAAGGCCTGGGAGGTGCGCGCATGGACGCGGATAAAATAATAGACAAACTATACGAAAGCTGCGGCGCTTCGCTCGAAGAGCTGGAATTTCTGATAGACGGCAGAAATGAAGAGACGGCGCAAAAATTATTCGCGCTCGCGCGAAGCCGCGCGCTCGAAAACTACGGGAACAAGATATACGTGCGCGGCCTCGTCGAAATTTCAAGCTTCTGCAAAAACGACTGCCTCTACTGCGGCATCAGGCGAAGCAACCACAACGCGCAGCGCTACCGTCTCACGAAGGACGAGATACTCGAATGCTGCCGCGAGGGCTGGGCGCTCGGCTTCCGCACCTTCGTGCTGCAGGGCGGCGAGGACGCATATTACACAGACGACATAATGACGGACATCGTCGCCTCGATACGCGCCGGATATCCCGACTGCGCGATAACGCTCTCGCTCGGAGAGAAAACGCGCGAGGCCTACCAACGCTATTACGACGCAGGCGCGAACCGCTACCTTCTGCGCCACGAGACGGCGACGCCCGAGCATTACGCGAAGCTCCACCCGAAGGAGCTCTCGCTCGCGAGCCGCATGGAGTGCCTGCAAAATCTGAAAGAGATAGGCTATCAGGTCGGCTGCGGCTTCATGGTCGGCTCGCCCTATCAGACGACGGCGGACCTCGCGCGCGACCTGCTCTTCATAAAAAGCTTCGCGCCGCAGATGGTGGGCATCGGGCCGTTCATCCCGCACCACGACACGCCGTTCGCGGACAAACCCGCAGGCACGGCGGAGCTGACGCTCTTCCTGCTCGCGATAGTGCGGCTGATGAACCCGAAGGTGCTGCTGCCCGCGACGACGGCGCTCGGCACGATCGAAGGCGACGGACGCGAGCGAGGAATACTCGCCGGCTGCAACGTCGTGATGCCGAACCTCTCGCCGCAGTCGGTGCGCAAAAAATACATGCTCTACGACAACAAGCTGAGCAGCGGCGAAGAGGCAGCCGAGGCGCGCGCGGCGCTCGAACGGCGCGTCGAGGCGATAGGCTACCGCGTCGTGACCGACCGCGGCGACTACAAAGGATAAAGACAAAACGCGGCCCGCGCGGGCCGTTCATGGAGGGAACAGAAAATGCGCAGAACCTTAAAAATATTTCTCGCGGCGGCGCTCATAGCCTCGGCCGCGGGAGCGGCGGCGGCCGAAAACTGGCCGTTCTTCAAAAACGACGCGGAGCGGAGCGGCAACTCGCAGCTGACCGCCGGCGCGGCGTACTCGTTCAAAGGCGAGGTAGAGTGGAGCGCCCCGGTGCCGCGCGACACATCGTCGTCGCCCTCGGTCTACGGCGGCACGATATACTTCGGCACGAACGACGGCGCGATGTACGCATACAGCCTCAAGACAGGCGAAGAGCGCTGGAAGTTCGACACGGGGAACTGGATATCGACGGCCCCGGCCGTTTACGGCGGACAGGTTTTCGTCACGAGCTACGACAGCAGGCTCTACTGCGTCGACGCGCTGACCGGCGACCAGCTGTGGCAGTTCACGACCTCGAACAACGTGCAGAGCTCGCCCGCCGCCGCTGACGGCGTCGTATATTTCGGCTCCGACGACAGTTATGTTTACGCCGTAACGATAAAGACCGGCTGGCAGAAATGGAAGTTCAAGACCGACGCGGCGGTGACCGGCTCGCCCATAGTAGCGGACGGCGTCGTCTACGTCGGGAACAGAAGCGGCAAGCTCTACGCTATAGACTGCGCGACGGGCAAACAGAAATGGCGCGCGATAGTCGGCGGCTCGATAACATCGGCTCCCGCCGCGGCGGACGGGCTGCTCTACTTCACGAGCCAGGACGGGAAGCTCTACTGCGCGCGCATCAAGCACGAGGCCGTGATATGGAACTATGACGCGAAGGCGCAGATAGAGACCTCGCCGCTCGTCGCAAACGGGCGCGTCGTCTTCGGCGATATATCGGGCAAGGTGACGGCGCTCGACGCCCGCAGCGGCGCGAAGCTCTGGAGCTTCGACGCTGGCGGCTCCGTATTCTCCTCCGCGGCGTACCACGACGGCACGATATACGTCGGGGCGAACGGCGGCAAATTCTTCGCGCTCGACGAAGCCACCGGCAAACCTAAGTGGACGCTCGAGCTCGGCGGCGACATAACGGCGACGCCGGCGATAGCGGGCGGCAGGATAATCGTCCCGACGACGGCGGGAGAGCTGTTCTCGATTAAGTAAGTGGCGTGCTCGGATAAATCAAACTCACGCGCGTATAAATGTGAAAGGAACGGGAAATCATGGAAATAACGGAAAATTTTGAGCGGACGATCGCGCCCTTCTTTTGGGTAGACCACGACGAATCCGCCTCTGTATGTCTGAACGTGGGCGAATATTTGCAGGACGTTTTCGACGGGCGCGCCGACGACGGATTTGAGGGAAACGGCTACGACTGGGCGAGCTTGGCGCAGGTTTTCCTCAACGAAAAATGTCCGCAGCTGCTCGGCAAGGTTGACTTCGACCCCGAAGGCAGCATGTTCTGCGCATATTCCGAGGACGCGGAGGCGCTCGGGGAATTTATTCTGAAATTCAAGGAAGTGTGCGAGGACAGGGAGCTGATTACAGATTTATTCAGCCGCGCTGAATTGGATTAAATCTCACGCAGCCCTCGACGACAGGATATAAAAACGCCGGAGCGTCACATCGAAGCCCCGGAGTTTTTTTTATTCGCTATCTAGAAATTTTCGACCAAGCTCTCGAAGGTGTCCGCCGCGCGTATCAGCTTGAAGCCGCCGTCGAGCGTTTTGAGCACCTCGGCGGGGCGCAGGCGGCAGTTGTAGTTCGACGCCATCGAGTAGCCGTAGGCACCGGCGTTCATCACGGCGATGAAGTCGCCCTCCTCAACGCGCGGAAGCTCGCGCTCCTTCGCTATTATGTCGCCGCTCTCGCAGATGTTGCCGACGACGTTGACCTTCTTCGTCTCGCTCTGTTCCTCGCCGCCGCGGTCCGAAATCACCTCGACCTCATGGTATGAGCCGTAGAGCACGGGACGCATGAGCACGTTGAAGCCGATGTCCGTGCCGACGTAGGTTTCGCCGTAGTTTTCCTTTATCGCGTTGACGGTGCCGAGCAGCGCGCCGCATTCCGCGCAGACGAAGCGCCCCGGCTCGCACTTGAAGTGGACGAATTTGTTGTCGTAACGCGCGGTGAAGTCGTCGAGCAGCGGGAAGAGCGCGTCGCGCGCCGCGGCGAAGTCTAGCCTCGGCTCCTCGGGACGGTAGGGCACGCCGAAGCCGCCGCCGAAATCTACGAACTCAAGGCCGGGAAAATTCTCCGCCACCATGTCGAGCAGGTTCGCCGCGGCCGCGGCGTAGGGCGCCGGGTCGAGGAAGAGCGAGCCGATGTGCTGGTTGATGCCGACCAGCTTCATGTCGTATTTTTCGAGGATTTCCTTGACCTCGCGGCAATATTTCGGTTCGACGCCGAACTTCGTCTTCTTGCCGCCCGTTATGACCTTGTCGCAGTGGCCCGCGCCGACGCCGGGATTGAAGCGCACGGCGACGCAGCCGCCGCGGTTCATGCGGCTGTACGTTTCGAGCTGCGAGAGCGAATCGACGCTCACCGTAATGTCTCGGTCGATGCAGAAGCGGAACTCGTCCTCAGAGACGTTGTTGCCGATGTAGAAAATCTCGTCGCTCTGAAAGCCGGCCTTCTCAAGCAGATATATCTCGCCAGGCGACATCGCGTCCGCGCCGTAGCCCTCCTCGCGGATTATCTTGAGAAGCGACAGGTTCGTATTGGCTTTTACGGAAAAACTCGGCGCTATCCGCCCCTCGAAAGCCTCAAGCAGCGTGCGGCAGCGGTCTCTCAGGATCTCCTCGCTGTAAACATATACCGGAGAGCCGTACTCCGCCGTTATTTCAGAAACTTCGTCGTAATTCAAAAACATGAAGCTGCCTCCGTTGTTTATATTAAAGCGGCCGTAGGCGCATATATGGCAGATGGGTTTTCCGCGCGGCCGAATCTCTGGAATTTAGTCAAACATCTCTGGCCGTCATTTTTCACAGCCGCGCCCCCGGTCCTGCAACTGAAAAATTGTATCTCTATTCGTATTGAATTGCAAACTCTTCATCAACTGCCATATAATACAGCCGACACAATTATACTTGAAAATCCGCGAAGGAAGGACAACGCAATGCTTGACAGAGAAGATTTATATAAAAAATGCGTAGAATTTCACGGGCATTCGTGCGGCGGGCTGCTCGTCGGCTTCAGAGCCGCGCTCTGCGCGATGGAGCGCTTCGGCCTGGACGGGCGCGCGCAGGACGAGGAGCTCGTCTGCGTCGCGGAAAACGACGCCTGCGGCGTCGACGCGATTCAGGCGCTGCTGGGCTGCACCGCCGGCAAGGGAAATCTAATCTTCCGTCTGCGCGGCAAGCAGGCGTTCACGTTTTATGAAAGGAAAAGCGGCGAGTCGTTCCGCATTTCGCTGAAAAATCTGGAATTCGCCGACCGCGAGTCGAAACGCGCCTTCATGGAGAGCGCGGCCTCTGAGGAAATTTTCGACTTCGGCGAAGCGCCGTTCCCTCTCCCCGGCGAAGCGAGGATATATTCGTCGCAGAGCTGCGCCGCATGCGGCGAGCGCACCGCCGAGCCGTGGCTGCGCGTGAAGGACGGACGGCTGCTCTGCCTCGATTGTCTGGAAAAAGAAAGCCGCTGAGAGGCGCGCATAAAAATAAGGCCGGGGCGCAAAGCTCCGGCCTTTCGTATTTTTTGTGCCGCCTACATTCCCATGTACGCCTTGCGCACTTCGTCGGAGTTGAGGAGTTCGTGCGCCGTTCCTTCGTGGACTACGCGGCCTGTCTGGAGGACGTAGCCGCGGTCAGCGATTTCGAGCGCTTCCTGAACCATCTGCTCGACCAGCAGGACTGTGACGCCGCGCTTGCGTATCTCCGTGACGGTCTCGAGCACGCGCTCGACTAGGCTCGGCTGGAGTCCGAGCGAAAGCTCGTCCAGGAGTATGAGCTTCGGACGCGACATAAGGCCGCGCGCTATAGCGCACATCTGCTGCTCGCCGCCGCTCATCGTCTCCGCCGTCTGCTCGGAGCGGTCCTTGAGTATCGGGAAGAGCTCGTACATCTCTTCGATGCGTTCCGCTACTACGCTCTTGTCGGTGACGCTGAAGGCCCCGAGCTCGAGGTTCTCGCGCACGCTGAGCTTCGCGAAGAGCCTGCGCCCTTCGGGAACGTAGCTGATGCCGTGCTTGATTATCTCGAAGGCCGGCTTTTTGGAGATATCTTCGCCGCAGAACGATATCGAGCCGGATTCGGGATGCATGAGCCCCGCTATCGTGCGCATCGTCGTCGATTTTCCCGCGCCGTTCGAGCCGAGTATCGCGACGATCTCGCCCTCTTCAACGTGCAGCGATATTCCGTGGATTACGGGGACGTGGTCGTACGAGCAGAATATGTTGTTGACTTCAAGCATACGCGCCATTACTGATTTCCCTCCCCGTGCAGCCGTTTGCTGAACTTCTCGCCGAAGTAGGCCGTTATGACGACCGGGTCGTGGACTATGTCGGCGGGCTTGCCTTCGGCTATCTTCTGTCCGCTCGCCAGAACTACGATTTTGTCGGCGATCGGCATTATCGCTTCCATTATGTGCTCGACCATGAGGATCGTCAGCCCTTCTTCCTTGAGGCGGACGATGACGTTGACCATTTCCTTGACCTCGGACGAGGTGAGGCCCGCTACGGCCTCGTCGAGCAGTATGAGCTCCGGCTCCGTCGCAAGCGCGCGGGCGACTTCAAGGCGTTTCTTGTTGCCTATCGTGAGGCCGCCGGCGAGCTTGTTTCTGTGCTCGGAGAGGAAGCAGAGGTCCATGCAGCGCTCCGCGACCTCGCGCGCCTTCGCCGTGTCGCTGGTGCGCATGTAGGCGCCGACGAGGATATTCTCAAAGACGGACATTTCCTTGAGCGGGCGCACGACCTGGAAGGTGCGCGCCACGCCGAGGCGCGCCATCTTGTAGGCGGGAAGGTCCGTGACGTCCTCGCCTTTGAAGGTTATCTTGCCGCTCGTCGGCTTGTAGAGGCCGGCGACGCAGTTGAAGAGCGTCGTCTTGCCCGCGCCGTTCGGGCCGATGAGCCCGACGATGGTGCCTTTTTCAACGTCGAACGAGACGTCGCTGTTAGCGAGCAGCGAACCGAATTTCATCGTAAGGTTTCTGACTTCGAGCAGCGCCATCAGCGATTCCCTCCTTTTTCAGCCTCTTCCTGCGATTTGTTAAGTTTTCTTGATATGTAGCCGAGAAGCCCCATTATTCCGCGCGGCTCCTTGACCATGACTATTATGATGATGAGCCCGAAGATTATGAGGTCGACGCCCGGGCCGAGGTGCGAGAGATAGGCTCTCGTGTATTCCTGGAGCGGTATCAGCACGAGCGCGCCGAGGAACGGCCCCCAGAAGGTGCCGAGTCCGCCGAGTATCGTGATGAGCACGAACTTCATGGACATGTCGAGCGACATGACCATCGGCGGGTCGACGCGGTAGTTGTACTGCGCGAAGAAGGCTCCGCAGAGCGCCGCGAGCGCAGCGGAGAGCGCCATCGCGCCGAGCTTGACGACGGTGCTGTTGACGCCGAGCGATTCAGCAGTCTCCTGTCCTTCGCGGACGGCGAGCAGGTAGTAGCCCATGCGGTTCCTCTCGATGTGGCGGACTATGCCGAATACGAGGAGGAATATCGCGAGCGCGCCGATGTAATATCCGGTCTTGGTCGTCGACCACGAGAAGTTCACCCATCCGTCTGGGAGTATCGGGTAGTCGAGGCCGAGCGCGCCGCCGACGGCGTCCCATATCATGAAGAGCCTGTTGAAGATTTCGACAATCGCGAAGGTCGCTATCGCGAAATAGTGTCCCTTAAGCTTGAAGCAGGGATAGCTGATTATTATAGAAACAGCCGCCGCGGCGAGCATTCCGAGCGGAGCGCCAAACCACGGCAGGGAGCCGAAGGTTACGACCGCGAGCCCTGCGCCGTATGCGCCGATGCCGAAGAATACGGAGTGTCCGAAGGAGACCTGTCCGCCGTAGCCGCTGATGATGTTCCACGACTGCGCCATCGAGGCGTAGAGCAGCACCATCGTCGCGACGTGGCCGAAGAACGAACCGCCGATGACGCCCGGTATGCAGGGCAGTATGACGGCGATTGCGATGAACGCGTACCAGAGTTTGTCTTTCTTGCTGAGGTTCATCTGCATCACCACCCGAAGAGCCCTTTAGGACGGACAAGTATAACTATCAGGTAGATAGCGAATACCGCGACGTATTTGACGACGGCCGCGATGTAGAAGCCGGAGAACGACTCCACAAGGCCGATAAGCAGCGCCGCGGCGAGAGCGCCTGGGATGCTTCCGAAGCCTCCGAGCGCGACGACGACGAAGGCGATGAGGCTGAAGAGCGCGCCGACCTCAGGATGGACCGCGAGGTAGGTGGTCATAAGTCCGCCCGCCACGCCGACGCATGCGCCGCCGATGCCGAATACGAGCAGGTAGATTTTTTCAGTGTTTATGCCCATAAGCTCCGCGGCCTCCTTGTCCATAGCCGTGGCCTGTATGGCCCAGCCGAGGCGCGTCTTCTTGATGAGCCAGTAAAGCGCCGCGAGTATCACGAGCGCGAATATGCCTGTTACGAGCTGCGGAACCGATACGATGGCCCCTCCGATTTCAAACGTCTTGCCGTCCAGCACGGTGCCGGAGAGAAGGCGGAAGTTCGGGGAGAAACGGTTCATGCAGAAGTTCTTCAAAAGCATTGAAAGGCCGAACGTGGCAAGAAGCGGAGCCATCGCCGCCTTGCCGAGGCTGTGCTTGATTACCAGCTTATAGGTCAGGGCGCCCATAATAAAGAGGAATATGCCGGACGCGATCCACGTGAAGAGCGGGTCGAGACCGAGGATGAACCCTAACCAATAGCAGACGTACATCGCCACCATGAGGAATTCTCCGTGGGCGAAGTTGATAACGTCCATGACTCCCCATATCATGCTGAGTCCCGCGGCGACGAGCGCGTACAGAAGTCCGCTCAATATGCCATCTATAAGGACCTGCAGAAAACTGCTCATGCAAAGACCTCCTTGCTGATGCTTCTTAAAAAGGCGGGGCATTGGGAATAATGCCCCGCCCGCGTGTGGATTTGGGTCAGTTTCTGTTAAATGCTATCTCTTGTCCCACGGGGTCATCGGGAAGGTGGGTTCAGAGTCTTTGTACTTAAGCGGGAACACCGTGTTGTACTTCTGGCTTTCGAGCTGGGTGATGACGGAGAGGGCCTTGACGTTCTGTCCGTCCTCACCGAACTTGACGGAGCCGGAGAGCGACATTATCGACGGGAATTCTTCAGTTCTGAGGACCTGGAGGACCTTCTCGGTATCGGGGCCGCCGGCCTTCTCTATCGCCTGAGCGAGGACCATGAGCATGACGGCTTCCTGGATGGAGTCGCTGTCGAACGGCTGGTTGCTTCTCGGCGTGTAGTACTTATCCTGGACCTTTATGGCTTCGGGCATAAATTTCTTCGCGAGCTCCGGAGAGAAGCCCATGCCGCCCATGAAGAAGTTTCCGTCGTCTCCGAGTTCCTTCTGTACCGCGGGGTTCTGATAGCCGGTGCAGTAGTTGATGGCGATCTTCGGGAGCCAGTTGAGCTGCTTCATGGTGCGGACCCACAGCGAGTAGTCTCCGCCGAGCGCAGCGCCGAACACCGCGTCGGGGTTGGCGGCCTTGAGCTTCTGGACTTCGCTGTTGAGGTTCGTAGCACCGTTGTTGAACGGAACGTCGGCGACGATTTCAAGGTTGATTTTCTTCGCGGCCTTCTGAGCTTCGGCAGCGGCGTGCTTACCGAACTCGGTGTTCTCGTAGATAAGTCCGAGCGTCTTGATGCCGGCGTTCTGTTCTTTGTTGAGGTATTCGATGTAATCGACGAATTCGACGGATTCGATGGCGTCGGTCGGGGCGTGGCGGAAGAAATACTTATAGCCGCGCTCGGTGAGTTCCGCGGAGCTTGAGCATCCGCAGAGGAATATCTTCTTCGCGCGTTCGGCGACGGCGCTGGCGGGCTTCGTGGCGGCGCTGTTGTAGCATCCGATTATAGCGAAGACGCCTTCCTGATTATAGAGGCGTTCAGCCTCCGACTTCGCGACGTCCGGCTTTCCCTGATGGTCGGCCTGGACTATCTTGATGACGTACTTTCCGCCGAGAAGGCCTTCTCCGGCGGCGAGAGGAGCGTTGATTTCTGGGTTGGCTTCGTTAATAAAGTCAGCGGCAGCCAGGACGGAATTTATGCAGTTCTGTCCAGAGACGGCGGCCGGGCCGGTCAGCGGGAAGAGGGCTCCGATCTTGATCTCTTCTGCGGCGAACGCGGAAGAGGCGAGCAGGGCCGCGCTAAGTACGGACATAGCGGCAATGACGACACGTTTTCTCATAACTACTTCAACCTCCTTAAATTTTGAGCGGGGGAATAAATATTTGCTCTGCTCAATATTATACTATTTTTTTACTTACCGTCAATTTATAACTTCTCATTTTTCTGAAAGTTAAAATATTGACTTTTATAGGCCATAACGGTATATTATGAGCATCTTAGTGGACAATTCCACTTAACAAATATCAAATAAACATCTCAAGGAGGATGTCATCATATGATTTTCCATGCAGAGGCCATAATTACTCCGCGTGAGGGAGTCCTCGACACACAGGGCAAAGCGGTCGAAAAAACGCTTACGCACCTCGGCTACAAGGGGCTTGAGGAAGTCCGCGTGGGGCGCATAGTCACGATGCGCATCGAGGCGGAGAACAGCGGAGCGGCGGCCGAGGCCGTGAAGAACATGTGTCAGGATCTGCTGGCCAACGACCTGATAGAAACCTACAAGATATCCGTCAGGGAAGCCTAGCGATGAAGACAGCCGTCGTTGTTTTTCCCGGGAGCAACTGCGACCGCGACGTTCAGCGCGCAGTCTCCGAGACGTTAAAGACCTCCGTCGACATGGTCTGGCACGAGGAGACGGAATTCGCCTCCGAGCCCGACCTCGTCATTCTCCCCGGCGGCTTCTCCTACGGGGACTATCTGCGCTCCGGCGCGATGGCGGCGCGCTCGCCCATCATAGCCGCGGTCAGACGCCACGCCGAAGCCGGCAGGCTGCTGCTCGGCATCTGCAACGGATTCCAGGTGCTCACCGAGACTAAGCTCCTTCCCGGAGCGCTTCTCGCGAATACCACCACTACATTTATATGTAAGAAATGCTACGTCCGCGTAGAACAGACAAACAACCGCTTCACATCAGGGCTCAAAAAGGGCGAGATTGTAGAGTACCCTATAGCCCACCACGAAGGACTGTACTTCCTGCCGCCCGCCGAACTCGAAGAACTTGAGAAGGCGGGCCGCGTCGTCTTCCGCTACGCCGATCCCGCGACCGGAAAAGCCGGCGCCGAGTACGCGCCGAACGGCTCGCTCAACGGCATAGCCGGAATATGCAACGAACATGGGAATATACTCGGCCTCATGCCGCATCCGGAGCGCGCGACGGTCGCGCACCTCAACGGAGGCTCCGACGGCGAGGCCTTCTGGCTTTCGATCGCGCGCGGTTTCGCAGAAAGGAGCGCCCGCTGATGGGTTTCCGCGAGGTTGGACTTTCCGAGTCCGAATACAAGAGAATACAGGAGCTGCTCGGACGCGAGCCGAACGACCTTGAGCTCGAGCTCATCGGCGTAATGTGGTCCGAGCACTGCAGTTATAAATCAACGCGCCCGCTGCTGCGCACCTTCCCGTCGAAGGGCAAGTACGTGCTTCAGGGGCAGGGAGAGAACGCCGGCGTCGTCGACATGGGCGAGGGCTGGGGCTTCGCCTTCAAGGTCGAGAGCCACAACCACCCCTCCGCGGTCGCACCCTTCCAGGGAGCGGCAACGGGAGTCGGCGGCATCATCCGCGACATCATCGCGATGGGCGCGCGCCCGTCGGTTTCGATGGACGGGCTTTTCTTCGGCGACGCTTCGCTGCGCAAGACGCAGAACCTCGCCAAGGGCATCGTCGAGGGCATAGGCTCATACGGCAACTCCGTCGGCGTACCGACCGTCGGCGGCAAGACCTTCTACTCGCCCTGCTATAACGACAACCCGCTCGTCAACGCCTTCAGCGCGGGCTTCGTCCGCCTCGACAAGATGGCGAGCTCGCAGACCGCGAAGCCCGGAGACATGGCGGTGCTGCTCGGCTCGAAGACGGGCCGCGACGGCATAGCGGGCGCGTCGTTCGCCTCGCGCGAGCTCGACGAGGACGCGCGCGCTAGCAAGCCGCAGATTCAGATAGGCGACCCGTTCGAGGAAAAGCTCCTCATCGAGTGCTGCATGGACCTTCTCGACAAGAAGCTCATCGCCTCGATGCAGGACATGGGCGCGGCGGGCATCCTCTCGTCGTCGAGCGAAATCGCCCACAAGAGCGGCTGCGGCATAGACATCCAGGTTGAAAAAATTCCTCTCCGCGAGGCGGACATGCTGCCGTGGGAGATATTCCTCTCCGAGTCGCAGGAACGTATGCTGCTCATCGTCGAGGAAGAGAAGCTCGCGCCCGTCTTCGACATGGCGAAGCACTACGGCCTCGACTGCGCCATTGTCGGCGTCATGACCGACAGCAAGCGTTACCGCGTCTACAAGAACGGCGTGCTCGAAGCCGACCTTCCGACCTCGATACTCGGCGACACGCCGGAGATATACTGGCCCTCCGAGGAGCCGAAGGATCTTCCCGCGCGTCAGGCGCTCGACCTTTCGACGCTCAAGTGCGGTGACGCGGGAAAAGAGCTTCTTTCGATGCTCTCCTGCCCGAACGGACGCAGGAAGAACGCGATATGGGAGCAGTACGACTCGATGGTGCAGCTCCACACGATAGCCGGCCCCGGCGAGCCTGCGGCGATAGTCGAAGTCCCGGAGACGGAGCGCGCCTGCGTGCTCACGATGGAGGCCGAGCCCTACAAGTGCTGGACCGATCCTTACACCGGAGCCGCGGAGGCGATGGCGCTTTCGCTGCGCGGCGTGTGGCTCTCGGGAGCCGACGCTCTCGGCATGACGAACTGCCTCAATTTCGCTTCGCCGGAATTCCCGGAGAAGTTCTACGAGCTTAAAGAATGCCTGCGCGGCCTCGCCGACACCTGCCGCGCCCTCGACTGCCCCGTCGTTTCCGGCAACGTCAGCCTTTACAACGAAACGGCGAACGACAGGATATACCCGACCCCGCTCGTCGTGACGGCGGGCCTCGCCGTCGAGCGCGGGAAGCTTATGCGCGCCGGCAGAACCGAGGCCGGCGACCTGCTCTACCTCGTCGGCCCGAAGGAAGGCTCGCTCGGCGCGACGCGCTACCAGGAGGCGAAGGACGGAAAGCCGCTCGGCAAGACCTGCGCCCCCGACTACGAAGCAGAAAAGAAGTTCCGCGACGCGGCGCTCGCCACGGCTCACGGACAGCTTGCGAAATCGGGCCGCGTTGTCGCCGGCGGCGGACTCGCCACCGCTCTCGCGAACGAAGCTATAGCTTCGGAGACGGGCATGAAGCTCACGCTCGCGCCCGAGACGACCGTCGAAGCGCTGCTCTTCTCCGAGGGCGGCCCGCGCGCGGTCTACGCCGTAGCGCCCGAGAAGGCCGCCGAGTTTGAGGACGCCTGGAAAGCCCTCGGCTTCGTCAAAATCGGCGAAGCGGGCGGAGATTCCTTCGACTGGGACGGACTCATGTCCCTGTCCGTCGCTGAGCTGACCGCGGCATTCACGGGAGAAAATTAAAGTATGTGCGGAGTATTCGGGGCTTACAGCACGAACGGAAGCCCCGTTCTTGAAGACGTCTATCTCGGCCTCTGCGCGCTTCAGCACAGGGGCCAGCTCTCCGCCGGCGTCGCGTGGACGGCGGACGGGGCGATACACGTAAAGAAAGGGCTCGGCCTCGTCCACGAGGCTCTGTCGCAGAACGAGCTGGCGCAGATTCCGGCGCACGCCGCGATAGGCCACGTCCGCTACGCTACGGCGGGCGGCACGCGCCCAGAGAACTGCCAGCCGCTCGGCGCGGACTACGCGCAGGGGCCGATAGCGCTCGCGCACAACGGCAACCTGACGAACGCGCGCGCCCTCGCGGCCTATCTCGCATACCGCGGCGCGATATTCCAGACGACCTGCGACTCGGAGACGATACTCCAGCTCGTCGCGCACCAGCCCGGCGTCGTGCCGCTCGAGGCGCTCGAAGCGGCGCTCGAAAAGGTCGAGGGGGCGTACAGCCTCGTCGTCCTCATAGACGACTGCCTCATAGCGGCGCGCGACCCGTGGGGCTTCCGCCCGCTCGCGATAGGCCGCCGCGGCGACGACTACTTCGTTTCGTCTGAGTCGTGCGCCTTCGACATACTCGGCGCGGAGATGGTGCGCGACGTGGAGCCCGGGGAGATTCTCGTCATAGACAAGCGCGGGCTGATTTCGCGCAAAAGGCCGCAGAAGCCGCGCCATTACCGCTGCGCCTTCGAGTACGTCTATTTCGCGCGCCCCGACAGCGTAATCGACGGACGCTCCGTCTACAAGACGCGCAAGGAGCTCGGCGCGACGCTCGCGCGCTGCGCGGGCTGCCCGAAGAACGCCGTCGTCGCGGGAATGCCGGACAGCGGAACTCTCGCCGCCATCGGCCTCGCGGAAGAGGCGGGCGCGGACTTCGAGGCCGGCGTCGTGCGCAACCGCTACGTCGGGCGCACCTTCATCCAGCCTACGCAGCGCGTGCGCGAGGCGGGCGTCAAGATAAAGCTGAATCCGCAGCCAGGCATCTTCGACGGCAAGGAGGCCGTCATCGTAGACGACAGCCTCGTGCGCGGCACGACGGCGGGGCGCATCGTTTCGATGATACGGGGCAGCGGAGCGAGCAAGGTCCACATGCGCATAGCCTCGCCGCCGGTGCGCTTCCCCTGCTACTACGGCATAGACACGCCCAGCTCGTCGGAGCTCATCGCGGCGCAGATGGAAATACCGGAGCTATGCCGCAAAATCGACGCAGATTCGCTCGAATATATAAGCTGCGAAGATCTCTGCCGCGCGATCGGCCTTCCGCAGGAGGAACTCTGCACGGCCTGTTTCGACGGGAAATATCTCGAGGAAGAAGAAAAGAACGATCTTCTTGGATTTTAGTCATTGACTCCGGGGCGGCAGCCCCGGAAATTACATTTTACGGAGGATTTAAAAATGGAGCTTACAAAGAAGGATTTCATCTACGAAGGCAAGGCCAAGAGGCTTTACACGACCGAAGACCCGAACTATGTCATTGTCGAATATAAGGACAGCTTCACGGCCTTCAACGGGCAGAAGAAAGCGACGATGAGCGGCAAGGGCGTCCTCAACAACAAGATTTCGTCGAAGCTCTTCCAGCTTCTCGCCGACAACGGCGTCGAGTCGCACTTCGTCAAGCAGCTTGACGAGACGCACCAGCTCGTAAAGCGCGTCAACATCGTCCCGCTCGAGGTCATCGTCCGCAACATCACGACCGGCTCGCTCTGCAAGCGCCTCGGCGTACAGGAGGGCATGGAGCTTCCGCGCCCGCTCTTCGAGATGTGCTATAAGGACGACGCCCTCGGCGATCCGTTCATCATCGAGGACCACGCGCTGCTCTTCGGCTGGGCGACGAAGGAAGAGCTCGACAAAATCAAGGACATCTCGCTCCGCGTCAACGCGATACTCAAGGACTACTTCGCGAAGCTCGGCGTCGTCCTCGTCGACTTCAAGCTCGAATTCGGCAAAGACATGCAGGGCAACCTCATCCTCGCCGACGAAATTTCGCCCGACACCTGCCGCTTCTGGGACAAGTCGACCGGCGACCACCTCGACAAGGACCGCTTCCGCAAGGATCTCGGCAACGTGCTCGGCGCATACGAAGAGATCTGGAGAAGGATATCCGCGTAACGTAATATGAGCGGCATTTTCGGCGCATACAGCGTCAAGAACCAACCAGTACTCGAAGAAGTCTACCTCGGCCTCTACGCGCTTCAGCACCGCGGACAGGAGTCCGCGGGCATCGCGTGGGCGCACGACGGCCACGCCGCCTCGGCGCGCGGCTTCGGGCTTCTCCACAACGCAATAGACCAGCACAAGCTCTCGCTCGAGAACGCGAACTGCGCCATAGGCCACGTCCGCTACGTCCCGCTCGAGAGCTCGCAGCTTCACAACGTCCTGCCCGTCTGCGCGAACTACGCGCGCGGCCCGATAGCGATAGCGCACGACGGCCTCGTCACGAACGTCGACTCGCTCAAATCGCAGCTCGAGGCGCGCGGAGCGATATTCCAGTCGGCTACGAACTCAGAGGCAATCCTGCACATGGTCGCGCAGAAATCGCACATGGAGCCGGTCGACGCGATAGTCGACGCGCTAAAAAGGCTCGAAGGCTCATACGCGATAGCGGTGCTCCTTGAAGACGCGCTCGTCGCCGCGCGCGACCCCTACGGCTTCAAGCCGCTCGTCCTCGGCGAACGCGACGGCACGTACTACGCGGCGTCCGAGTCCTGCGCGCTCGACATAGTCGGCGCGAAGCTGCTGCGCGACGTAGAGCCCGGCGAAATAGTCATAATCAACTCGCGCGGCATGAAGAGCCTGCGCGTCCGCCACGAGCGTCCCTCGCGCTGCATGCACTGCTCCTTTGAGTACGTCTATACGGCGCGCCCGGACAGCATAATCGACGGACGCTCCGTCTACGAAGCGCGCAAAGAGATGGGCCGCCGCCTCGCGCTCAAGGCTCCGTGCGCGAACGCGGACCTCGTCGCGGGAATGCCCGACAGCGGAACGATATCCGCCATCGGCTACGCCCAGGCGGCGCACGCTCCGTTTGAAATGGCGGTCGTGCGCAACCGCTACGTCGGACGCACCTTCATACAGCCGACGCAGAAGGTGCGCGAGCTCGGCGTCAAGATAAAGCTCAATCCAATCGAAGAGCTCTTCAAGGACAAGCGCGCCGTCATAGTCGACGACTCGATAGTGCGCGGCACGACCGCGGAGCGTATTGTCACGATGATACGCAACTGCGGCGCCGGCGAGGTGCATCTGCGCATAGCGTCGCCGCCCGTGCTCCATCCCTGCCGCTACGGCATCGACACGCGTAAGGAAGAGACGCTCGCCGCAGTCCGCATGACGCTCTCCGAACTCTGCCGCAAGGTCGGCGCAGACTCGCTGGACTATCTCACTGAAGAGGATCTCGTCGCGGCCATCGGCCTCCCGGCGGACAGGCTCTGCACGGCCTGCTTCAGCGGCAAATATCTCGAAAAATATTAAGGGGGAACTCTGTTGGGCAAGCTCAGTTACGAGAAATCAGGAGTTAGCATCTCAGGCGGCGACGCGTGGGTCGAAACGATAAAGTCCCTCCTCGCCAAACACCCGAAGGATAAGAACTGCGTCGGCGGAGTCGGAGGCTTCGCCGGCCTTTACAGGATAGGCGGCGGCAAATGCCTCGCCGGATGCACCGACGGCGTCGGCACGAAGCTCGAGCTCGCGAAGGCGACGGGCCTCTACCGCGGCCTCGGGCAGGATCTCGTCGCGATGAACGTCAACGACCTCGTCACGGTAGGCGCGCGCCCGCTCTTCTTCCTAGACTACGCGGCCTGCGGCAAGCTCGACGAAAAGATACTCGCGCCCATCGTCGACGGCGTCATCAGCGCCTGCGAGGAAAGCCTCTGCGCGCTGCTCGGCGGCGAAACGGCGGAGATGCCCGGCGTCTACGACGCCGATGGCTTCGACCTCGCGGGCTTCGCGGTCGGCATAGTCGACGAAGACAAAATCATCGACGGCAGCGACATCCAGGAAGGCAACCTGCTCGTCGGCATCGAAAGCTCCGGCATCCACAGCAACGGCTACAGCCTCGTGCGCAGCGCGCTCGGCAAGGACGGGCTGAACGTAGATCTCGGCTCGACGCCCGAAGGATGGGACGAGACCGTCGCCGAAGCCGTCATGCGCCCGACGCGCCTCTACGTCAAGGCCGCGCTCGCCGCTATCGAGACCGGCGTTGTGCGCGGCATGGCGCACATCACGGGCGGCGGGATGTACGGCAACGTCATCCGCGTCATACCGAAGCACCTCGACATAAACGTGGACTTCGGCTCGTGGAAGCGCCCGAGGGTCTTCGACCTCGTGCAGAGCGCCGGAATCGACGAAGAAGAGATGCGCAAGGTGTTCAACCTCGGCATCGGCTTCGTATTCATAATAGACCCGAAGGACCTTAAAACGCTCGAAGAAGCGCTCGAAAAGCTCGGAGAGCATCCGACCGTCATCGGCGAGGTCATCAAATGCAGCAGTCCCCGCGAATAGCAATACTCATATCCGGCACCGGCACCAACATGCACGCAATCCTCAACGCGATTAAGGACGGCGAGCTCGACGCCGTGCCGGTATTCGTCGGCAGCGACAAGGCGGCCGCGAAGGGGCTCCAGACCGCCGCGTCGCTCGGCGTGCCTACGCGCGTATTCTCCTATAAAGAGCTCGGCAAGGCCGACGCCGAAGAAGCGATAGCGCTCGCGGTAGAAGAGGCCGGCGCGGACTGGATAGTCCTCGCCGGCTTCATGCGCATACTCTCGCCTGACTTCGTGCGCCGCTTCGCGGGACGCATAATCAACATCCATCCCGCGCTTCTGCCGCTCTTCCCCGGCGCGCACGGCATCCAGGACGCATGGGACGCTGGCGTGCCCGAGACGGGCGTCACCATCCACATAGTCGACGAGGAGGTCGACCACGGCCCGATACTCGCGCAGGAAAGCGTGAAACGCGAGCCGGAGGACACGATAGAGACGCTCGAGGCGAAGATTCACGCCGTCGAGCACAAGCTCTACAAAAAGACGCTGAAAGAATTTTTCGCAAAAAATCCCGCAAATCCGAAATGGAGGCTAGGAATGGTGGAAAAGAAAAAAGCGCTTATCTCCGTATGGGACAAGACCGGCGCGCTCGAACTCGCAAAGGGGCTCGCGGCCCACGGATACGAAATAGTGTCCAGCTCCGGCACCGCGAAATATCTTGAAGAGGGCGGCGTACAGGTCACGGAAGTCGTAGACCTTACGGGAGTCCCCGCGATACTCGGCGGGCGCGTGAAAACGCTGCACCCGACGATAATGGGCGGAATACTCGCAAGACGCGGCCTTGCGCAGGACGATGAAGACCGCGCGAAATTCAACATTCCCCTCATCGACGTCGTCGTATGTACCCTCTATCCGTTTGAAGAGACGGCTAAGAGCGGCGCCGACCTCGACCAGCTCATCGAAAAGATAGACATCGGCGGAGTTTCGCTCATCCGCGCCGCCGCGAAGAACTATTACCATGTCGCAGTAGTCACGGACATAGCCGACTACAAGCGCGTGCTCGAAGAACTCGACAAAAATCAGGAATTCACGCTCGAATTCAAACAGGAGCTCGCCCTCAAGGCGTTCCGCGCTACCTCGTCCTACGACGCTGTGATCTACCGCGGACTCTGCCGCGAGGTCGGCGTTGAAGAAAACGTCTCGGACGACAAAGTCATCCCGCTCCGCATGGAGCAGGAGCTCCGTTACGGAGAGAACCCGCACCAGAAGGCCGCGCTCTTCATGCCGCCGCTCGAGCACCGTCCGTTTGAGCAGCTTTCCGGCAAAGAGCTCTCCTTCAACAACCTGCTCGACCTCGACACGCTGCTCCGCGGCTGTTCCGTATTCCAGGATGTCTGCGCCTGCACGATAGTCAAGCACACGACGCCATGCGGCACGGCATACGGCGCGACGCCGCTCGAAGCTTTCAGAAAGGCGCTCGACTGCGACCCGGTATCTGCCTTCGGCGGAATAATCGGACTCACTCGCAAAGTGGACATGGAGACGGCTAAAGCGATAACCGAAACATTCTTCGAGATAGTCGCAGCTCCCGACTTCGACGAAGGCGTTGCTGAGTACTTCGCGGAAAAGAAACACAACCTCCGCGTCCTCAAGATACTCCCCGGCTACGCGCCGAAATTCCAGATATCGGCCAACCGCTGCGGCTGGCTCGTAGAGGAAGACAAGCTTCCCGCGCTTCCGCAGGAATCCGCAGGTCAGTGGCACGGCACGCCGCGCTCCGAGCTCTGGGACGATATCATCTTCGCCTGGAAGACCGCTGCGATCACCAAGAGCAACGCGATCGTCCTCGTAAAAGACGGCGCAGCGGTAGGAATCGGCGGCGGCTTCACGAACCGCGTCGACGCGGCGGAATACGCGATAAAAATGGCGAAAGACAAGGCGCAGGGCTCCGTAATGGCCTCCGACGCATTCTTCCCCTTTGCCGACTCGATAGAGCTCGCGGCCAAGGCCGGAGTCAGCGCCGTGATTGAACCCGGCGGCTCGATACGCGACGAAGAAGTCTTCAAAAAGGCCGAAGAGCTCGGCGTCAGCCTCTTCGTCGGCGGCAGCCGCACCTTCCGCCACTAACGGCTAAAGGAGTGAAAGCTATGAAAGTTATGGTACTCGGAGGCGGCGGCCGCGAACACGCCGTAGTCCACGCATTTTCGCGCTCGAAGGTAACCACTGAGCTCCACTGCTGCCCCGGCAACCCCGGCATAGCGAAACTCGCGCTCTGCCACGCGGGCGATCCGTGCGATCCCAAGGCGATGAAGGAACTCTGCACCTGGCTCGGCATAGAGCTCGTATTCGTAGGCCCCGAAGCGCCGCTCGTCGCGGGCACCGCAGACGCGCTGCGCGAGGCGGGCATCCTCGTCGTAGGCCCGGGAGCCTCCGGCGCACGCCTCGAGGGAAGCAAAGCCTTCTCGAAGACCTTCATGAAGAAGCACGGCATCCCGACCTCGGACTTCGACCTCTGCACCAACCTCGCCGAATGCGAAGCGGCGCTCAAAAAGCGCACCGCCCCCTTCGTCGTCAAGGCCGACGGTCTCGCGGCGGGCAAAGGCGCGTTCCTGCCCGAGACTTATGAGGATGCCGTCGCGACCTGCCGCATGATGCTCGAAGAGCAGAAGCTCGGAACAGCCGGAAACCTCATCGTAGTCGAGGACTACGTGGAAGGCATGGAAATGACCGTCCTCGCCCTCACCGACGGCAAGACGGTGCGCATCCTCCCCTCCAGCCAGGACCATAAACGCGCGCTCGACGGCGACAAAGGCAACAACACAGGCGGCATGGGCGCATATTCGCCCGTCCCGTGGGTAGATGACGCTTTTATGAAGAAAGTCACCGACGAAGTCCTCACCCCGACAGTCGACGGGCTCGCGGCCGACGGCATCCCATTCTGCGGCGTCATCTACGCAGGCATAATGATCAAGCCGGACGGCTCGCTCTCCGTGCTCGAATATAACGTCCGCCTCGGCGATCCGGAAGCCCAGGTAGTGCTCCCCGCCTTCGGCGGAGACTTCGGCGAAGTGGCCCTCGGCTGCGCTAACGGCGAACTTGCATCGGTTGAATGGCCGGGCGCGGTCCGCACCGCACTAGGCGTCGTCATGGCCTCCGGCGGCTATCCCGAAGCCTTTGAAAAAGGATACGTCATCACAGGAACCGATGACGACGTGCCCAACACCTTCGTTTACCACGCCGGCACAAAGCTCAACGACGCGGGACAGCTCGTCACCAACGGCGGACGCGTCCTGACCGTCGTCGGCCTTGCAGACGACCTCCCGGCCGCGCGCGAACGCGCCTACGCGAGAGTCGCCGGTATACACTTCGAAAAAGAGCATCACAGAAACGATATCGGCGACAAATCGCTGAAAAGGGGGAAATAACATGGCATCTCCGAAAATAGGCATAATCATGGGCTCAGCCTCGGACATCCCCGTCGTTGAGAAGGGAACGCCCGTCCTCGACGAACTCGGCATAGAATACGAGGTCGCCATAGCGTCGGCCCACCGCACGCCCGAAGACGTCGAGGGCTACGCGAAAAAAGCCCGCGCCCGCGGCATCCAGGCGCTCATAGCGGTAGCCGGCCTCTCCGCCGCGCTCCCCGGCGTCGTAGCCGCAGCGACGACGCTCCCCGTCATCGGAGTCCCCGTAAAAGGCGGCGCGATCGACGGAATGGACGCGCTCCTCTCGATAGCTCAGATGCCCCCCGGAGTTCCGGCGGCATCCGTCGGCCTCAACGGCGCGAAAAACGCCTGCCTCATGGCGGCACGCATAGTCGCCGCGACAGACTGCGAACTCACAAAAAAACTCGAAGCCTACGCCGCGAAGGAATCCCAGAAAGTCCGCGACAGCCGCAAAAAACTGGAAAACCTCCCCGCCGCGCCCGACGAAGCGTATTAAACTTCCCAAAGTACCAAGACACACAAGAGGCCGTACACAAACAGTGTGCGGCCTCTTTTAACAAATAGCGCCAACGTCATTGCCCCGCCCCAAAACAATAAGAATTCCTCATATAATATTTGAAATGATAAATAACTTCAGAAGCCGCCGCCATTAGCGATATGCAGGGAGGAGAATAGTATGTCATTAAACCACAAAAAGCTGCTGCCGCCTCCGTGGCTTGCATATCCCGAAATAGAACGCTATTCCATTGGCTGGCGAATGGGATACGGCGAAGATTATCTATATAAATTCTCAGATTGGTTTTATTCGCTTCCGGAAGAGGAGCAAATAAAGTATCGTGACATGTTCCCCGAACCAGTCACATGGGCAGGATGGTGGAATGATACAGACGATACAAATATATTAGAGCACGGCAACTTTATTGCTACACTATGGACTCCGGATGGACATCCTAAGTATACGCTCCCGTGGCTTCAGAGAGCAACGGCAGAAGGTCAACGACATAAATTTTGCTTCTTCTGGGGACATCAGCCTGCTAATGACGGAAGCGTAACAAAGAGCTGCTTCAGTCAATGGTGGATGGCAGACTTCAACGCAATGGAACAGACATATTGCTGCATGGAGCAATACATGATGGCAGGAAAAGCGGAACTATTCGATGACCAAGAAACACGGGAAAAAATTTTAGAGAGCCGCAGCCCTAAGCAAATCAAGGAACTGGGGCGGCGCGTCAAATGCTTTGAGCAGGGCACGTGGGATAAAGCTAAATTCTCAATCGTACTTAACGGGAACTGGTGCAAATTCAGTCAAAATATGGAGCTGAAGACATTCCTCCTATCGACAGGCGACGCTATATTCCGAAGCCAGCCCCTATGACGGTATATGGGTCATACGCATGCAGGCAGACGCGCCCGATGCAGCCAATCCTCTGAAGTGGCGCGGACAAAACCTCCTAGGCTTTGCGCTTATGGAAGTACGTGATGAGCTGCGGCGCGTCACCAAGAACGAATCGTTATGTGAGCATGCGGCACGTAATCAAAGCAATAATAAGCTGGCTAAATAGCCCATGAAGCTACGGTACAACTGTCATAATACGCGCCTTCTCTCTTCCATGATTTATGGCTTAGCATGTGCATGTTCGCGTGTTTCTAGCCAGTATCAATGACGAAATCATAGACGAATCATATTGGCTGGATAGATTGAAACACGTACAAGACGAGTGCATGTCCGAGTGATTATATCTTCCAACTCGTGCCACTGCTCAGATTACCAAATTCATACGAAAGCGTAAGGGTTGCACTGCAATAATAATCATCGCGCGGCGCAATTTATACAAGACG
>DHCMC07803__coassemble_659_pt1 | contig 39835 bp, 39 predicted proteins | sample DHCMC07803__metabat2_low_PE_027 | metagenome-assembled genome bin DHCMC07803
CGTCTTGTATAAATTGCGCCGCGCGATGATTATTATTGCAGTGCAACCCTTACGCCTTTGTATTAGAATTGTGATATAATTTTAACGATACATATAAGTTTACACATTTTATTATAAGTTCATAAAGTCTATGATTATCCTTTTTGTCAGATATTTATGAACATAAGGGCGAGGCGGCACGGCGTTATGATATGTTTGCGGGATTACATTGGAGGAAGTGCGGTTCGGCAATGTTTTCGCCATCCTTTGGACGAGAACAAGTGCGTCAAGGTTGCGAAGAATAAAAAAGATATCCCCGGTCTGATGCGTGAGGTCAGGATATCGCAATTAGTGCGGCCTTACCTCGGAGATTATATTGTACATTATGAGGATGAATTGATAGAGACTGATAAAGGCCCTGGGCTTGTCTGCGGCTTAGTGCGCAATGAAAGCGACGGCGCGGTGGCTCCGGCGCTGGCCGTCTATCAGGAAAACGGCGGGAGTATTGAAGATATAGAAACAGATTTGAGAGAGATTCTTCGCCGCCTTATCGATCATAACCTTTTCTTTTATGATTTCAACAGAGGAAATTTTGTGGTGAAGGAAAACTCTTTAGGGCGGAAAAGTTTAGTCTTTATAGACTTAAAGGGGTTCCACAAGAACAGTTATTCGGGATTCTTAAAAATGGAACGTTACATTGCGCCGCTGGCGAGGATTATAATGTTTCGGCGGATGCGCACTCTTTACCGTCAGCTCGAAATTACAGAATTTCCTCTTGATTCCCTCTGCCGCGAGAAGATGTTCAGCTCTTTCTGGGTGGATGTGAAGCTTTGAGGTATTGCTGCGTTTTTGTTGTGTTATGAGAAACGGCGTCCGGTTTGCGGACGCCGTTCTTTTGTATGCCGCGGGTGTCGGTTTATCGCTTTGTCTGCTGTTTGCGCGTCCAGTCGTCGAAGCGGCGGTCTATCGTTTCAGACATGGCTTTGTAGTAATTTTCGTCGAAGGGGATGAAGAGATATTCTTCGTCCTGCATTTCGCCGGATTCGCAGCGTTCTTTGCCGAAGTAGCGCTCGGCGTAATCGTCCACGTCTTTGGGATAGAACGGGTCGTCTGCGTCGGAGTAGTCGTAGTAGCGCCACGCGAAGGCGTCGCCCGTTTCGTCGAAGAGCGTGTGCAGCAGCCTGCCGTCGAGCTCGCCGCGGACGAATTCGCGCAGGTCCGTCGTTTTGCCTTCGAGTACGGATTTTATGACGTTTCCGTATTTTCTTGTGAAGTCCGCGCTCATGAGGCCGCGTTCTATGGCCCAGCGCAGGTATATCGCGAGGTGGCCGTAGGTGGCGATTTCGTCCACGGGCAGATTTTTCTCGCGCAGGTCTTTCAAATGCCACGCCGCGTCGTCCATAAGCTCGGGCGGGACTTCGTCCGCGCCGCCTTCGCAGGTGTTCGGGCGCTGCGGGTCTACGACGAAGCTGGCTCCCGCGTCCGCAAGCCTTGACGACAGCCCGTCGGCGCTGTGGGCTATTTTGTAGTCAAGCTCTTCCTGATATATCGGAATTACGAGGTAGAAGCATACTTTTTCGCCGTTTGGCAGAGCCGCGCGGAAGGCCTCTTTTTTGACGTTCTGCGGCGCGGCGAGGAAGGCGGCGCAGAGTTCCGTGTCGCGCGAGAAGGCGCGCCCGCCGCCTATGGTGTGGCCCCAGCCTATCCATGTGTCAGGCTCGGCGGCGATTCTCGCAATCCAGCGCAGAACGTGGGCGGGCCACTGCCAGACGTCGCCGCCGTCGGAGATTTTCCAGTCCTTCGGCAGGCATATCATGAGCTCCGCGCGCGACATGTCGCTGTCCTTCAGCTCCTCCGGCAGGTCCATGACGTGCGCGCCGAGGCCGCAGGTGACGAGCGTGTAGTAGTCGCGCTCGATCGACGGCGGGATTATGCAGATGTCCGCGCAGACGCCGCCGGGATTGTTGTCGTGCGATATGGTTTTTATCTTTCCGTAGTATTTTTCGATGTGCGCGGTTATCGCCGCCGTTTCGTCCTCGGTGTAGAGCTCCGGCTCGCGCTTAGGGGCTTCTTCGCCGCCCTCTTCCCGCCGGATTATTTCGCCGTTTTTGTCGCGGTGTACGATGAACGCTTCGCCGTTTTCCGCGTCGGTCAGGTAATAGGCGTCGGTCGTATAGTCGAGGGCGACGGCTATGCCTGCAAGCGGGTATGTCCGTCCTTCGGCGTCGGTCATTTCAGCCCATTCGCCGTCGATTTTGCCGCGCAGCTTAGTCAGCCATTCGGGATTGGTTTTTGAGAGTCCGGCTTCGTTCATGCGGAAGAGCATGTCTATTTCGCGCCCGCGCCCTTTGTAGTTGAAGCGGACGAAAGGGCCTACCTGTTCAAGTTGTTCTATGCCGAGTATCGCTTTTACCTTTTCGAGCTTTTCTTCGTCAAGACGGATGCAGTCTATCTGGCGCAGCTTCGATTCCGCGTCCGCGTCGAGGCCTTCCTGAAGCTCCGTGTCGCTGTCGGGGTTTATCCAATGGAATTCCATCTCTTCGAGCGTGCGCCCCTCTTCTATCTCGCGGCGCAGCGTCGTGAATTCGTAGTCGTCCGGCTCGAGTTCGAGGCCGCGTTCGACCGCGGCGAGCGCCCCGGCTTTGTCGCCGAAGTGGGCGCGCAGCTTAGCGGCCTGAAGCCAGCCCCACGGGTATGACGGCTCTTCGGCGACGCCGCGCTCAGCGTATTCGCGCGCTGCCTCAAGCTGCCCAGTGTAGAGCAGCGCGCAGGCGTAGCGGTAGTACCACGCGCCGCAGCCCCTGGCGTTTTTCTCCGAGGCGGGCATCCATTCCGTGACGGAGTAATATGCGCCGTACTGGTCGAGGTTGTTGTAAATGTAGGCGTACCAGAGCGCGATTTGCAGGTCCTCGCACGCCTGCTCCTCGGTGAAGCGCCCTTCCTTTACGCCCGATTCTATGAAGTCTTCGAGAAACTGCATCCCGCGCCAGAAGTAGCTGCGCGCGCCATCGTCGTTGAGGTAGTATTCGAGCATCGCGACATCGTCTTCGCCGAGAAGGCTCGCCGCGCGCTCCGCGTTTTCTTCCTGATTTATGCCGTTCGTCTTTTCGTTGTCTTCCATTGGAACATTCGCCTCCGTACAGCTGTGTTCTGTCGTGGAGATATTATATGACGAAAAAGCGTCGGTAAAACAGCCCGGCGGCGCGGTGGGGCGGGCGACAGGCGTGAAAAAAGGCGCGGTTTTTCGCCGCGCCTTTGCTTTTGTGCCGTTGTTGTAAAATTTTCGTCGTTTTACCTCGCGGGCTCGAAGCTCGGCTCGCGCAGGCGGAAGTCGGAGACGAGCTCCTGCATGAGCTCTTTCACGCGCATTATGGATTTTACCTTCGAGACGTTGCTGCCGCAGAAGAAGAGGCCGTTTTCCCAGTCTCCGCGGTAGGCGCTGACGAGCGCGTCGGCTATGCAGAAGGTCTCGTGCTGGAGCTTGCAGATGCAGTGCGAGAGGCAGCCGGCGCGGCAGGTCATTTTTTCGAGCGTGTCGGAGAAGTAGCGTTCGAGCAGCGGGCTCATGATTGCGCGCCCGGGCAGGCCGCAGGGGCTCTTGAGCAGCACCACGTCGTCTTCGTTTGCGTTGATGTAGGCTTCCTTGAAGCGGTCGGATGCGTCGCCCTCTTTGGTCGCGGCGAAGCGCGTGCCCATCTGGACGCCGCTTGCGCCGAGCTCTATCGCTTCGTCGATGTCCTTCGAGTCCCAGATGCCGCCCGCAGCGACGACGGGGATGTTGAGGCCGAGCTCGCGGATGTATTTCACGAGCGCGGGGACGACTTCTTTGAGCGAGAATTTCTCGTCGAGCGCCTCTTCTTCGTTGCGCGCGCCGAGGTGTCCGCCCGCGGTGTTCGGCGTTTCGACGACGAAGGCGTCGGGGATGCGGTTGTAGTGCTTGAGCCAGCGGCTGATGATGAGGCCCGCGGCCTTGACGCTGCTGACTATCGGGACGAGCGCCGTATCTGGGTGGCCCTCGGCGAGCTGCGGCAGCTTGAGCGGCAGCCCCGCGCCGGAGATGATTACGTCCGCGCCGGCCTCGCACGAGGTGCGCACGAGGTCTTCGTAGTCGCTGAGCGCGCACATGCAGTTGACCGCGATGACGCCGCCGTTCGAGGCTTCCTTCGCCTCTTTTATGTATCTCGCGAGGATCGTCTGATTGTTTTCGCTGATTTTCTTCGGGCCGAGCGAGAGGTCGAAGCCGTCTGAGGAGGCGGCGAGGCCGACGGAGGCTATCGTGCCGATTCCGCCCTCGGCCGCTACCGCCGCCGCGAGCTTCGGGCCGGAGACCATGATGCCCATGCCGCCCTGTATTATGGGGTATTTAGGCTGGTGCTTGCCAATCTTTAATACCGGTAATTCTTTGTTTTTGATGGCCATTTTAAATTCCTTTCAGGATATTTATTTTCAAACCTCAATCAATTCCACGCAATAGTGGAATACTGGATATGTTATTCCATAATTCCCGCTTTGACAAGTCTTATTCTGCATTTTCCGTATGTCCGCGGTTTTTGCCGAAAGCCGGTGCATTTCTAAAAGGTTGCGTAGCTTACTAATTGTTGACAACGGCGGGCCGTTACGTAGAATAGTCATATAACAGATTTCTTTATGAGGTGATTTGTTACATGAGGAAGTACTCCGAGCGTTCTATCGGCCTTTGCGACTGCAACAATTTTTTCGTCTCCTGCGAGCGCCGCGAGGATCCGTCGCTTGTCTCGCGCCCCGTCGTCGTGCTGAGCGGCAACGACGGCTGCATCGTATCGCGCTCGGAGGAGGTGAAGGCTGCGGGGGTCGCGATGGGCGAGCCCTATTTCAAGGCGCGCGGCGTGCTGGAGCATATCGGCGCGGCGGTGCTGAGCGGGCGGCTCGGCCTCTACAATAAGATTTCGTCGGAGGTTATGGCCTGCCTTTCGCGCTTCACGGACACAATGGAGGTCTATTCGATAGACGAGGCTTTCATAAACCTAGCCATCGCCTCCGTGGAGGACGCGGAGGCCTACTGCCGCGCGATACGAGCCGAGATATGGCGGCGCTGCGGGATTCCCGTCTCGCTCGGCATTTCGTCGACGAAGACGCTTGCGAAGCTCGCCTCGCACGTTGCTAAAAAGTCGCGCGCGGGCGTCTTCTGGCTCGACGCGGCGCACAGGGACGACGCGGCGTGGATGGGGGCCTTCCCCGCGGGCGAGGTCTGGGGCGTCGGGCGCAGGACGGCGGCGAAGCTCGCGCTGCGCGGGCGCGTGAACACAGCCGCGGAGCTGATGCGCGCCGACGATTTGTGGCTCAAGGAGAATTTCTCGATAAACACGCTCTACACGGCATGGGAGCTGCGCGGCTTCCCGGCCTACCCGCTCGCGGCCAACCACGGCGCGGCGAAGTCCGTGCAGGTTTCGCGCTCCTTCGGCGAGCCGGTCTACTCCTTCGACGAGCTTCTCGACGCCGTATCATACTTCACGATATGCGCGGCGCGCCAGCTGCGCGGCATGAAGCAGCGCGCCTCGCGCATGGGGCTCTACCTTCGCACCAGCCCGTTCCATCGGGAAAATTTCTACTCCCGCTTTGAAGAATGTTCCTTCCGCGAGCCGCGCTCGCTCGACTCTGACTTCCTCGCCGCGGCGCGCGGGCTGCTTTTGCGCGTTTTCGAGGCCGGGCGGCCCTATAAGAAGGCCGGAGTCCTGCTCTCCGGCTTCACGGACGTGAGCTGCGGCTTGCAGGGGCTTCTGTTCGACGGCGAGGAATCCGGCTCGCCCGCCGCGCACCGCGCTGCGGAGACGGCGGACGCGCTCAACGCAGAATTCGGCCGCGTCGTCATAGCGCCCGCCGACAACTTCACAGCGCCGGAGAAGAGCGCGCGCTGGCACCCGAGGCGCGAGCACAGCGCCGCGGCGGACGACGCGCGAGGCCGCCCGGCACTGCCGCTCGGGCCGAAGCGCCGCGTAAACTTCTGACGGTGCGTCTCCATGCCTTGCGGCTATGACGGTTCATGCGGCATAGGTATTTGTCATAGCTTCGCGGCGGCGCTATATTGTGCGCGTGGAATTGAAAAATCTGCATTGGAGGAAAAAATCATGGCTAAAAAAGTTCTTGTAATAACGTCGAGCATGAGACGCGGCGGCAACTCCGAGACGCTCGCGGACGAATTCGCGCGCGGCGCGGCGGAGGCCGGAAACAGCGTCGAAAAAATAGCGCTCGCCGACTACGAGCTGAGATTCTGCAAGGGCTGCCTCGCCTGCCAGAAGACCGGCAAATGCGTCATAAAGGACGGCACGGAGCAGATACTTGCGAAGATGAACGAGGCCGATGTGATAGCCTTCGCCACGCCCATCTACTACTACGAGATGAGCGGGCAGCTCAAGACGATGCTCGACCGCAGCAATCCGCTATTCGGCACGGACTACAGCTTCCGCGACATATATCTCTTCACCTCCGCCGCCGACGGCTCCGAGGAGGCCGACGAGCGCGCGTTGGTCGGCCTTCAGGGCTGGATAGAATGTTTCGAAAAGGCGGAGCTGAAAGGCAGCGTCCTCGCGGCGGGGGCCGACTCTGTCGGTTCGGTAAAAGGCAATCCCGCACTTGAGCGCGCGTACGAGATGGGACGCGCCGTAAAATAGATTGAAAAGGGGCAAAACAATGAAATCAATACTGACCTTAACGGCGGCTCTGGCCGCCGCCCTATGCCTCACGGCCTGCGCTTGCGCCGCGCCGGCCCGCGTCGCCTCAGACGGCGCGCAGATCCAGCGCGAAAATCCCGCGATGCCGACGCGCGTCGCGCCAGAAAACGGAACTAAGATAATCATGCATTTCGGCGACACGGTCATCCCCGGCGTTCTCAACGACGGAGAAACTGCGCAGGCGCTTGTCAAAATGCTTCCGTACAAAGTGCGCGTCAGCCGCTACTCGCACGACTTCTGCGGAATAATGGACGATCCTCTGCCCTATAAAGAGGAGGACGTACACCACGGCTGGCTCAACGGCGACATAGATTTCGCCACGGATGCGAACTACTTCACGATACTCTTCGAGGACGAGGAAAACTCCGAGCAGTACGGCTATCAGGTCAACATCGGCGTGATAACCTGCGAGCTGTCGAAAATAGCCGCGCTCGAAGGAAGCTACGAGGTGCTGATAGAGCTCGCGGAGTAACGCGCGCGCCGTGTCTGTAAAATTTCTGTAAATCCCGCTTCGCACTGACGGAGCGGGATTTTTCATATTCGCGCATATCTGCGGGGACGGCTGTATAATGGCGGTGCATCTTCATATACGGACGCTTTGCTTTTGGGACGATTGCGAAGATGATGAATAACACGCGAAAGGAGGCGAGAGAAAATGCTTGAACACAAATGCCCCTCATGCGGGCGTCAGCTCGGCTACGAGGGACTGTGCTGGCTCTGCCGCGCGGAAAAAGACCGGCGCGAGGCGCAGGCCTGGACTGCGGAGCAGATCGCTGAAAAACAGCGGAAGATAACCCAAAATATAACGGCGCTCGACGACTGGAAATCAGAGGAGACGAAAGACCTCTGGAGCCTGCTTTCATATCACGGCGCCGTAACGCCAGAGATGCAGCGCGCGGCGCTTGCGGCGGGCGTATTCGACGTCGAGCAGCTCTATTGGCGCGCTCCGGCCGACGTGGGCGCGGGGCTGGCGAGGGTGCTGATGGAGGCGGATTCCCATGACGAGGCGGGTTGTCTTATGTGCTGTCTTGCGATGCAGGGCGGGGACGAGGCTCTTTCGGCGCTGCTCGAACTTGAGCGGAACCCGCGCGCGTGGAGGAAAAAGCTCTACGCAGACCCTTCCATATACGCCGAGTGCGGTGGCTGGACTTTCGACAAGGAGGGACGGCGGCGCGAGCTTGTATTCGACCGCTGCATCCCGCTTGTAAAAGGAACGCCCGGCGAGAACGAGCCGGCGCGGCTGATGCGCCCGCGCGAGGACTTTTGCCCGCACTGCGGCTGCCGCATGGTGGACGCGGTGATTCTCGACGGGCGCGACGAGCGCCTGCGTTTCCTCGGCGTGGACGGCGTCATAACGGCCGCCTGCTGTCCGAACTGCGTCGGCTTCGAGGACGGCGGCGCTTTCACGCGCTTCAACCCGCGCGGCGGAGGCGAGCCTCTGCCGAATGATCTGACGCTCGACGACTATGAAAATTATCTCGGCGACGAGGGGCTCGCAGAGCTTGTAAACAACCGCTTCGTCCTTGCGGAGCGCCACGTGCCGCCGTTCTACGGAGCGTACTACGAGGGCGTGAGCACGATAGGCGGCTTCGCGAACTGGGTGCAGGACTGGCAGTATCTCGAATGTCCCGAATGCGGCAAAAAGATGAAATACGCCGCGCAGATAGAGTGGGACATGCTCTTCGACGAGTACGGCGGAGAGGGCACGCTCTACCTCGAAATCTGCCCCGACTGCCATATCGCGGGGCTGCTGCATCAGCAGACGTAAGGGCGGATAACGGCGCGGCGCCGGGGCCGCGGGGCCGCTCTGCGCCTTCCTGCTCGGCTCCTTCGCCGCGGGGCCGCTCTACGCGGCCTTTCCTATAGCCGCGATGCTTCTCAAAAAAGGCGCGTCGTTTTTCAATGTGTTTCTGTTTCTCGGCGCGTGGTCTGCGACGAAGCTTCCGCAGATGCTCTTTGAAATTTCACAGCTCGGCCCAAGGTTCGCGGCGGCGCGCTTTGCGCTGAACCTTGCCGTAATCGCGCTGATCGCCCTGCTGATGGACAAAACGGCGGGCGCGCGGGAGAGGGCGGAGATTCTGAGGCGCGCGGAGGAAATGTCCGGAAAACGCTAAACCCTGCGACGTGACGCGGCGTTTCCGCGCGCGCCGCGTTTTGCCGCGAACGGTACGGCGATACGAAAAGGGCCGGAGCTCTGCGGTTGCCCGCGCTCCGGCCCGTTGCTTCTTCGGTTGTGCTTATTTCGTAAAAACTAGAACTTCTTGAATATCGAAGCCTTCGCGCCGCAGATGGGGCAGTTGGCCTCGGTCTTGCCCTTGTGGATGTAGCCGCAAATCGGGCAGAGATAGTAGTCGTCCTCGGCTCCGGCCATGTCGGCGAGGGCCTCTTTGTAGAGCTGCGCGTGGACTTTCTCGGCCTCGTTCGCGAAGTGGAAGACGCGGGCGGCCGTCTTGTCGCCTTCGGCCTCGGCTTCCTTGATCATCGGCGGGTACATCTCGCTGAACTCGTAGGTCTCGCCGTTGATGGCGGCCTGGAGGTTCTCGGCGGTGGTGCCGACTCCGCCGTTGGCGCGGAATTCCGCGAAGGCGTGGATGGTCTCGGCTTCGGCGGTGGCGCGGAAGAGCTTCGCTACGCCCTTGAATCCGTCTTTTTCAGCCTGCTCGGCGAACATGAGGTACTTGCGGTTGGCCTGGGACTCCCCGGCGAATGCGGCTGCGAGATTATCTTTCGTTGACATAAAAATTCTCCTCCTTAGAGTTCTTTATCCTGATAGTTTTTCCCACACATTTAGCGCGCCCGTGAGCACGTTATCTAAAACAATTATAAGTTTAATCCGCAATGGCGTTTTTGTCAAGCGCCGCAAAAATTCCAGCTAGTACTCGACGCCCGCGCGCGCCTGCACGCCGTCGCGGTATGGGTGCTTCACCTCGCGCATCTCGGTGACGAGCGCGGCGCGGTCGATGAACTCCCGCGGCGCGCGCCGCCCCGTCAGCACAACCTCCGTACCCTCGGATTTTTTGTCGAGCGCCGCGGCGACTTCCTCCACAGTCAGCAGGCCGAAGTCCACGGCCACGTTTATCTCGTCGAGCACGACGAGGTCGTATTCGCCGGAGCTCATGAACTCCGCCGCGAGCTTCAGCCCGCGCCGCGCCTCCGCGAAATCCTCCTCCGTTTCGTCGCCCTTGAAAATGCACTGCGTCCGCCCCGTGCGCACGTGCGTGACTCCGGGCAGCATGGTGAGCGAGACGATTTCGCCGTAGACGGGGCTGCCCTTCATGAACTGCACGAAGGCGATCTTCGCGCCGCGCCCCGCCGCGCGCAGCGCGAGGCCGAGCGCCGCCGTCGTCTTGCCCTTGCCGTCGCCCGTGTAGACCTGTATCAGCCCTTTTTCGCCGAACATTTTCCTCCGCCTCCTCCGTGACGGCGCACGAAGTCCTCGATAAGCCGCGCCGATATGCTGACGCCGCGGTAGTACTCCGGAATCTCGTCCGGCGCGAACCACTTCGCGTCCTCTATCTCGCCCTCGTCGGGACAGATCTCGCCCGATTCCCACTCCGCGGTGAAGCCGAGCATCAGCGAGCGCGGGAAGGCCCACGGCTGGCTCGCGAAGTATTTTACGTTTTTGACGCGGACCTTCGTCTCCTCGTAGACCTCGCGCGCGACGCACTCCTCGAGGCTCTCGCCCGGCTCGACGAAGCCCGCGAGCACGCTGTAGCGCCCGGGCGGGAAATTAACGCCGTGGCCCAGCAGAATCTTGCCGTCGCGCTCGACGCAGACGATGATGGCGGGGCAGATGACGGGGTAGATGAGTTCGCCGCACCTTGGGCAGCGCATCGCCCACTCCTTGTCGTCGAAGACGTTCGCCGCGCCGCAGCGGCCGCAGAATTTGTGCGTCCGCTTCCAGTCCATGTAGTGGAAGGCCTTGCCGATGCGGAAGAACTGCTCCTCGCCCGCCGTCGTCCAGCAGGTGCGCCGCTCGCAGGCCTCGAAGCCCGCGGGAATTTCGCAGTCCTCCGCGAGCTCGGCCCAGACGTCGTCCGCGCCCTCCCTGTCCACAAGCCCCGAATTCACGAACCTCGCGGCGAGACAGTCCGGAACCTCGCCGCGCTCCGGCACGCGCCCGCCTCCGGCAAGAATCACGCGCCCTTTATGAAACATATAGCATAGAGACATTTACGGTCCTTCTTCCTCTTCGAACAGATATACCCGAACGCTATTGTACTGGACTTAGCGGCAAAAGAACACTATTATTTATACATCGCAATATCATTTCTTAGGAGGGCTCGTCATGATCGAAAAATTTGAACACGTAACCGCCGAAACCAAAGCCAACGTCTACTTCGACGGAAAGGTGATCAGCCACACGCTCTGGCTCGCGGACGGCGAAAAGCGCACGCTCGGCATCTTCATGCCCGGCGCATACGAATTCGGCACCGCCGACGCCGAGATAATGGACCTCACCGACGGCGAGTGCGAAGTGCAGCTCCCCGGCTCCGACGAATGGAAATTCATGAAGGCCGGCGAAGCCTTCAAAGTCCCCGCCAACAGCAAATACGGCCTCCGCTGCTACGTCCCCGTGCAGTACATCTGCGCCTACGTGAAGGAATAACGCAAAACCGCGCGTAACCGAACGACAAACAACAAAAAGCCGGGGCGTGAGCCCCGGCTTGGTTTTTGGGCGTGTGCGCGCTCAGTTCAGCTCAGAACAGCAGCGGCCGCTCTTAAAGTAAACGCATATAGTCGCGTGCTCCGTAGAAATAACGCATAATCAGCACGTTTTTTGAAACCTCGTCAATCTTATAAACAAGCACATAACTGCCTATGACAGCCCTGCGGTATCCTTCCGCCCGAAGCTTTATGTCGGAGCATTCTCCGTACATATAAGGAGTCCTGCGCAGATTTTCATAGCAGGCCTCAACGCCGTCCAACAGCTCGCCGGCTGCTGATAGATTGAACAGCTTCTGCGTTATATAAGCGACGATATCGTCCAGATCATTTTCCGCCTGAGCCGTAACGAACAGGCTATACATTATACTTCGCTCGTATATCGCTCAAAGAGCTCGCCGCATCGGAAATCCTTCCCGCACGGACATCTTCCTCCGCCTCGGCCAGCTTGGCATAGATATCCGCCATCCCGAGCCGCTCTTCATAAGTCCGCATACTCATAATGACCATATCGCCGTAGCCGTTTTTCGTGATATAGATCGGTTCCTTGCTTTCGCTGCACATCTGAGATATCTTCGCCGTGTCCTTCAAATCCCGAATAGGAATAATCTGCGGCATTATTATCACTCCTTCTGTGGCCTTATTATGTCATAAATATAAGCATAACGGCAAATAAAAAAGCCCTCGAAACGAGGGCTTTGACAATATCCGGAAAATTAATTGGCGGAGAGTGGAGGATTCGAACCCCCGGGGCTGTGACACCCAATTGATTTCAAGTCAATCACCATAGACCACTCGGACAACTCTCCGCGTTTACTGGTGCATTATAATCGCTGCGGCCTGTTATGGCAAGCGCGGGCGGCGTTTGCCGTCCGCGCGGTGGGTTGCTATTTCTTCGCCTCCATGTATTTCGCCCAGTCGGCGTTGAACTGGTCGATGCCTTTGGTCGTGAGCGGGTGGTTGAAGAGCATTTTGAGGACTTTGAAGGGGACTGTCGCGTAGTCTGCTCCGGCTTTGGCGCATTCGAGGACGTGGGCTGGGTGGCGCAGGCTCGCGGCTATGACCTTCGTCTCTATGCCGTAGGCGTCGTAGATGTCGACTACGTCGTAGACGAGCTTGAGGCCGTCTTCGCCGATGTCGTCGAGGCGTCCGACGAAGGGGCTGACGTAGGTCGCGCCCGCGGCGGCGGCGAGTATCGCCTGGTTCGCGGAGAAGACGAGCGTGACGTTGGTTTTGATGCCGAGCGCGGTGAGTTCTTTGACCGCGCCGAGACCGTCGGGGCAGAGCGGTATTTTGACGACGACCTGCGGGTGTATCTTCGCTATGACCTTCGCCTCTTCGACGAGCTTGGATTTCTCAAGCGATACGGCTTCGGCGCTGACGGGGCCGTTGACGACCTCGGCTATTTCGCGCACGCGCGTGTGGAAGTCGATGTTCCCCTCTTTGGAGACGAGCGTCGGGTTGGTGGTTACGCCGGCGACTACGCCCCAGGAGCAGGCTTCTTTGATTTCGTCGAGGTTGGCTGTGTCGAGGAAAAATTTCATTTTTTATCTCCCTTTCGGATAATGTGTATTTTTTTTAACGCGGCGCGTCCGCGTCATGTTTTTCGTCGGAGGGCGCGCGGCCTTCGGCTTCGCGTTCGCGCCTGTCCATTTCCGCGACTTCGCGGCTGAGCGTGAAGCTGAGGACGACGCGCAGGAGCACGATGACGGTGAGGACTATTACGCCCTGCAGGTCGGGGTTGCTGATCGTCCCGATTATGTCGGCGGCCATGAGGAATTGGAGGCCGAGCATGAGCGTCTCTTCGAGCGAGAGGCGCAGATGCAGCCATTCGTTTTTTGCGGCGCGGCGGCGCGAGAGCGCGAGGCGCAGGCCGCGCGCGATCGCCGCGGCGACGCCGCAGAGTATGATGATTATGCTGATGAATTCTATCGCCGCGCAGGCGTATTCGGCGAAGAGGTGGAGCGTGTGCGGCGCGGAACTGAGGATTTCCATGGCGGCGCTATTTCGTCAGCAGGCCGCAGACGAGGACGAAGTATTCCGGCACGCGCCCATCCGCCGCCCATTTTATCGGCGTGGCGAGAAGGTTCTCCGCCGTCGCGCATACGTCGCCGCCGAGCGACTCTATAGAATATCGCATGAGTTCCGGACGGCGGCAGGGCGCTCCGGATTTTTTCGAGCATTCGCCGCAAAGCTCGCAGCTTCCCGCCGATAGGCCGAGGCTGCCGGGGTATTCCTTCTCGAGGTGGAGCGCCCGCTCCATGAGTTTTCGTTTCTCACGGGCGAATACGGCGCGTATCTCTTTGTTTATCTCCGGCGCGTTGTAGTCAGCGCCTATGATTTTATCTTCCGGAGTGAATTTGACGCCGAATATCCAAAATTCTCGGAACTGCGTCCACAGTCCGAGCGGGGCGAAGTCGTAGGGCGGACATGACCATTTCGCGCCGTAGTTTGGGCAGGCTTTGCAGCATTCCAGAAAACGCGGCACGTCGACGTAGTCCCTCACGTAATCTTTTACGGCGATTTTGTTTTCGAGCGCCTCGGCGGAATATTCAAGCACGGCGTCGTCCTCCCTTCACGCGGACCGTTTTTTACATTGTACTCAAGCGGGCGCGAAACTTCAACGCGCGGCGCGGCGGGGCGTAAGACACAAAAAGAGAGGCGCGCTTTTGCGCGTCTCTCTCGCATGAACGGCGTTTCGTTATATCGCGTATGCCTCGGGCGCTTCCTGCGGCTCGTTGCCGAGGTCGGCGTAGTTTTCCTTCGCGAATTTCGCGGGGAGGAAGTCCTTCGCGACCTGCGGGAAGAGGATGTAGGAGAGGACGTCTTCCGGCTGGGTGCACCATACGCCGATTTCTTTCTTCGCCTGCTCGATCTCCGGCGGGATTTTTTCGCCCGGGCGGCAGGTTATAGGTTGCTCGTCGCCGAGGACTATCTTCTGTATCTCTGGGTCGACTGGAGCCGGCGTTTTCCCGTAGTAGCCGCGGAAGTACTGGCGCACTTCGTTGGGGATCATCTTCCAGCGCTTGCCGGAGATGACGTTCATCGCGGCCTGCGTTCCGACTATCTGGCTGGTCGGCGTGACGAGCGGCGGATAGCCCATTTCCTTGCGGACGCGCGGCACTTCTTCGAGCACTTCGTTGAACTTGTTGAGGCAGCCGCCTTCCTTGAGCTGGCTCTGGAGGTTGGAGTACATTCCGCCCGGTATCTGGTAGAGCAGGATGTTGACGTTGACTCCGCTGACTCCCATGATGATGTCTTTGTATTTTTCGCGGAGCTTCTGGTAGTGCTTCGCTATCGGGAGGAGCTTTTCGAGCGAGAGCCCCGTGTCGAGCGGGCCGCCCGCGAGAGCGGCTACCATTGTTTCGGTGGCGGGCTGGCTGGTGCCCATCGCGAAGGGCGATATGGCGCAGTCTACGACGTTGGCTCCGGCTTCGAGGGCCGCGAGGTATGTCATGGCCGCCATGCCGCTGGTGTAGTGGCTGTGTATCTGTATCGGAAGGTCTACTTTTTTGCGTATCGCCTTAACGAGCGAGGTGGCAGCGGCGGGCGAGAGAAGCCCAGCCATGTCTTTGATGCATATCGAGTCCGCGCCCATGTCGGCCATGTCTTTCGCCTGCTTTGCGAAGAGGTCGAGCGTGTGGACGGGGGAGACCGTGTAGGATATGGTCATCTGGAGCTCGCCGCCCTCTTTTTTGACTGTTTCGGCGGCTACCGACATGTTGCGGAGGTCGTTGAGAGCGTCGAATACGCGGATGATGTCTATTCCGTTGCCGATGGCGCGTTTTACGAATTCGCGTACGGTCTCGTCAGAGTAGTGGCGGTAGCCGACGAGGTTCTGCCCGCGGAGGAGCATCTGGGTCTTCGTCTTCTTGAGGCGCTTCTTGAACTGGCGCAGCCTCTCCCACGGGTCTTCGTTGAGGAAGCGCATTGCGGAGTCGAACGTAGCGCCGCCCCAGCATTCTATGGAGTGGTAGCCTACTTCATCCACGGCCTCGCATATCGGCAGCATGTCCTCGGTGCGGAGGCGCGTCGCCATTATGGACTGGTGCGCGTCGCGGAATGCCGTCTCGGTTATTCCGACGCGGGGTTTTTTCTTCGTTTCGACGGGTTTTTTCACTTCCTGCACGGAAATGGACGGAGCTTCCGCCGCCGCGGCCTGTTCTGCCTTTACGGCTTCCGCGGTGGTTATCTTCGTGGCTATAACGTTTCCGTTAGCGTCTTTGATTTCCTGCTTCACCACTGTTTCTGACATGGATGACCTACCCTTCCATCATAAAGTCGAATCCGCAAGACCGCGCCCGCGCGAGGCGGCGGCGTCCGCCCGGACTCCGCTGCGGCGTTTCGCGCCGCGGTCGTTGGGTTACTGTATATTACTTCGTCTGGCGGGGTTTATTCAAGTGGTAATGTCGTTTTTTTTCGTCAATTATTTACAATTTCGCAAGATTCTAAAAAATTTGTGCGGCGGGAGCATACAATTCGCCCGCGCCGTCAGTCGGCTAAGACAAAAAAGGAGCCCCCGATTCGGGGGCTCCTTGCGGTGTTTCTCAGTCTTTCGGACTAGTCGTCCATTTTCATTTCGGCCATGTGCTTGTAGAAACGCCACTTGTCCTTGATGGACTGCTTCTCTTCTTCGAGAAGGGCTGCGGCTTCTTCTTTGTTCATGGTCTTGAGGCTCTTGTAGCGGACTTCGTTGTAGATGTAGTCCTCAAGCGGCAGCGTCGGCTCTTTGCTGTCGATGATGAGCGGGTTCTTGCCTTCCTTGGCGAGGTCCGGGTTGTAGCGCATGAGCATCCAGTGGCCGGATTCTACCGCGCGCTTCTGCTGGTCGAGGCCGTTTACCATGTCTATGCCGTGCGCTATGCAGTGGCAGTAGGCGATGATGATGGACGGGCCGTCGTAGGCTTCGGCTTCCTTGAATACCTTGACGGTGTGGGCGTCGTTGGCTCCGATGGATACCTTGCCGACGTAGACGTTGCCGTAGCTCATGGCCATCATGGCGAGGTCTTTCTTGCCCATCTTCTTGCCCGCGGCGGCGAATTTCGCCACCGCTCCGCGCGGGGTCGACTTGGAAGCCTGTCCGCCGGTGTTGGAGTAGACTTCGGTGTCGAGGACGAGGATGTTGACGTTGCGGCCCGAGGCGATGACGTGGTCGAGTCCGCCGTAGCCGATGTCGTATGCCCAGCCGTCTCCGCCTATGCTCCAGACGGATTTCTTGGCGAGGTTGTCGATGACGGATTCGAGCTCTTCGGCCTCTTCGGTGCCCATGTAGTGGAGCTGGGCCTTGACTTCGTCGATCTTCTCTTCGACTGCCTTTATCTCGGCCTCGGTGGTTTGCGGCGCTTCGAGTATCGCCTTGACGGCCTCTTCGCCGAGCTCGGGCTCCATCTTCTTGAGGAGCTCCGCGGCGTATTCGGCGTGCTTGTCTATCGCGAGGCGGAAGCCGAGGCCGAATTCGGCGGCGTCTTCAAAGAGAGAGTTGCTCCACGCGGGGCCTCTGCCTTCGTCGTTGACGCACCACGGGGTGGTCGGGAGGTTGCCTCCGTAGATGGAGGAGCAGCCGGTGGCGTTCGCTATTATCGCCCTGTCGCCGAAGAGCTGCGAGAGGAGCTTGAGGTACGGGGTTTCGCCGCAGCCGGCGCAGGCGCCCGAGAACTCAAAGAGCGGACGGAGGAGCTGTACGTCTTTGACGGTCGAGGTGTTGAGCTGGTTTCTGTCGGTCTCGGGGATGTCGAGGAAGAAGTTCCAGTTCGCGCGCTCGGTTTCGCGGAGCGGCATCTGGGTCTTCATCGTGAGCGGACGCGCGCCGCCCTCTTCCTTGGCCTTTACCGGGCAGTTGTGGGCGCAGAGGCCGCAGCCGGTGCAGTCCTCGGGAGCGATCTGTACCGTGAAGGCTTCGCCGGGGAAGTTTTTCCATTTCGCGTCGGCGTGCTTGAAGGTCTCGGGGGCGTCCTCAAGGAGCTTCTTGTCGTAGACCTTGGAGCGTATCGCCGCGTGCGGGCAGACGAGTACGCACTTACCGCACTGGATGCAGAGGTTCGGATCCCAGACGGGGATGTCTATCGCGATGTTGCGCTTCTCGTACTGCGTGGTCGCGGTCGGGAAGGTGCCGTCCTCGGGCAGAGCGGAGACGGGGAGGCTGTCGCCTTCGAGGACCATCATGGGGCCGAGCACGTCTTTGACGAATTCGGGCGCGTCGTCGGCGACGGGCGGCTTGATGTCGAAGGTGCTGGTCGCCTCGGCGGGGACTTTGACCTCGTGGAGGTTGGCGAGGGTTTCGTCGACGGCCTTGATGTTCTTGTCGACTATAGCCTGTCCCTTGCGGCTGTAGCTCTTTACGATGGAGTCTTTGATGGCCTTGATGGCTTCGTCCTGCGGAAGGATGCCGCTGATGGCGAAGAAGCAGGTCTGCATGATTGTGTTCGTGCGGGAGCCCATGCCGGTTTCCTTCGCGATTTTGACGGCGTCGATGACGTAGAACTTGAGGTGCTTGTCTATTATCTGTTTCTGGTAGCGGTAGGGCAGCTTGTCCCAGATCTCTTCGGGGCCGAAGGGCGCGTTGAGGAGGAAGGTGCCGCCGTCGGCCGCGTTCTTGAGAACGTCGAGCTTCTCAAGGAAGGAGTAGACGTGGCAGGCGAGGAAGTTGGCCTTGTTGATGAGGTAGCTGGCGTATATCGGGTCGGGGCCGAAGCGCAGGTGGCTGACGGTGTAGCCGCCGGACTTCTTGGAGTCGTAGCTGTAGTAGCCCTGGGCGTAGAGGTTTGTCTCCTGGCCTATTATCTTGATGGAGTTCTTGTTGGCGCCGACGGTTCCGTCCGAGCCGAGGCCGTAGAAGAGGCAGCGTACCGTCTTCGGGTTCTCGGTGTCGAAGGAGGGATCGTAGGGCAGGCTCGTGAAGGTGACGTCGTCCTCGATGCCGATGGTGAAGCCGTCTTTCGGCTCGAGCTTGTTGAGCTCGTCGTAGACGCCCTTGACCATGGCGGGGGTGAAGTCCTTCGACGAGAGGCCGTAGCGTCCGCCGACGACGGTGATGCCGCTGCCGTTAAGCGCCTCGCGCACGTCGGCGCAGAGGGGCTCGCAGATGGCCGCGGGGTCTTTGCTGCGGTCGAGGACGGCGATCGTTCTGACTGTCGCGGGCAGCGCGTTGCAGAAGCGTTTCACGTCGAAGGGACGGAATAGGCGGACGGCGACGAGGCCGACTTTCTCTCCGTGCTGGTTCATGTAGTCGACGGTTTCGCGCGCTACGGCGGCGCCGGAGCCCATGATGACTATTACACGCTCCGCGTCGGGCGCTCCGTAGTAGTCGAAGAGGTGGTACTGGCGGCCCGTGATCTTCGCGAATTTGTCCATCGCGGCCTGGAAGATGTCGGGCATGTCCGCGTAGTAGCGGTTGGCGCCTTCTCTGGCCTGGAAGAATACGTCGGGGTTCTGCGCGGTGCCGCGGACGAGCGGCGCGTCGGGGGTGAGTCTGTTGTAGCGGTGCTCGCGGACGAGGTCGTCGTCGATGCAGGCGCGCATTGTGTCGTAGGATATTTCTTCAATCTTCATTTCTTCGTGGCTGGTGCGGAAGCCGTCGAAGAAGTGGAGGACGGGGACGTGTCCCTCAAGCGTCGCCATCTGGGCGATGAGGGCGTTGTCGGTGGTCTCCTGGACGGTCGATGAGCAGAGCATGGCCCAGCCGGTGTTGCGGACCGCCATTACGTCGGAGTGGTCTCCGAAGATGGAGAGCGCGTGGGTCGCGAGGCTGCGCGCCGTGACGTGCATTACGGTGCTCGTGAGCTCTCCGGCTATCTTGTACATGTTCGGGATCATGAGGAGAAGTCCCTGCGAAGCGGTGAAGGTCGTGCCGAGCGCTCCGGCCTGTATCGCTCCGTGGTAGGCTCCGGAGGCTCCGGCCTCGCTCTGCATCTCTTCGACGAGCGGAACGGTTCCCCAGATGTTCGGACGGTGCTCCGCGGACCACTGATCCGACCATTCTCCCATCGGCGACGACGGCGTGATCGGGTAGATAGATATTACCTCGTTCACGGCGTGGGCGACATGCGCCGCCGCTTCGTTGCCGTCTACCGTTACCATCTTTCTCTCTGACATTTTTTTACCTCCCATTTGCTTCCCAACATTTGGGTTTTGTGCCTATTATTGTCAAACAACTTATTATTGCACAATTTTCTGCAAATTTCCACCCCTCGCGGCTAATTCGCGCAAAATAACGATAATCCGCGCCAATATTGAAGATTATGCGCCGCGGCGGCGATATTATGCGCCTAACTTTCCGTAAAGAATGCGTAAAGATTTCGCGCACGCGGAAAAACGGAGCGCGCCCTCCCGCGCGAAGGGGCGGAAGGGCGCGCCTGTTTGTCCGCTATATTTTACGTAAGCGCCGCGCTTACTTCGCCGCGTAGACGCCGTCGATGAGCGTGCCGTCGCGGTACTCTACCGCGGCGATGAGTTTGTCGTAGTCGAACTCTATCGGCTCGGGGACGCCAGTGAGCTTTTCTACCTCGCCCTTGAGCTTCTCGATGTCTATGACGGGGAGCTTCGCCTTGAGCGCCGCTTCGAGAACGTCGGCGCGCCGCGGGTTCACGCAGATGCCGCGCTCGGTCACTATCACGTCCACCGTTTCGCCCGGCGTCGTTATCGTTGTGACGCGGTTCTTAATCGAGGGCACGCCGCCGCGGAACGATGGGCAGACGACTATCGAGAGCGCCGCGCCCGCCGCGGCGTCCTGGTGTCCGCCCGACGCGCCGCGCAGAACGCCGTCGTTGCCGGTCAGCACGTTGACGTTGAAGTCCGTGTCAACCTCGAGCGCCGCGAGCACGACGCAGTCGAGGTTGTTGACGACCGCGCCCGCGTTGAAGGGGTTCGCGTACCACGAGGCGTCTATCTCTATGTGGTTCGGGTTTGAGAGCATCGACTTCGTGACCACAGCGTCGAAGGACTGCACGTCGAAGACGGTGCGGAAAAGCCCCTTGTCGTGCATCGAGGCCATGTAGCCGCCGACGCCTCCGAGGCCGAAGCTTCCGACGATGCCTTTCTCGACCATGTATTCCTCAAGGTACGAGGCCACTGCGAGGCTCGCGCCGCCGACTCCCATCTGGAACGAGAACCCCTGCTCGACGACACCGGCCGCCTTCATAAGACGGAAGGAATCCTGCGCGATTTTCAGGTCGACAGGATTGCGCGTGATGCGCGCTGCTCCGGTCGCGATTTTCGCGGGGTTTCCGATGCTGTCCGCGACGACGACCTGATCGACCAGATACTGCGGGATGGAGATTTTAGGCGAAAGCGGATACTCTACGAGGTTGTCGGTTATCGCTATGACGTGCGCCGCGCTGCGCGCGTCCGTTATCGCGTAGCCGAGCGAGCCGCAGGCGGACGGGCCCTGTACACCGTTTATGTTTCCGAGGCAGTCGCAGGCCGGGGCCGCAAGGAAGGCGACGTCTATCTGTATCGAGCCCTCTTCGATGGCGCGCGCGCGTCCTCCGTGGCTGCGGATGATTACCGGGATATCGGCCTCGCCGCTTGAAAGCAGCTGCCCGAGCTTGCCGCGCACGCCGGAGGTGTAGAGCCTGCCGATGAGGCCGCTCTTTATATAGTCCGCTACGCAGTCGTGAGCGTCGGGAATCGAGCTCGGCGCGAAGGTCAGATTCCTGAAGCCCATCGCCTCGAGCTCGGCGAGCACCATCGGGATGACCGCGTCGCCGTTGCGCAGGTGGTGGTGGAACGATATCGTCATGCCGTCGCGCAGGCCGGACTTTTCTATCGCGTCGCGCAGAGATTTCGCGCGCTTGTCGCGGCATGGTACGGCGGCGCGCACTGGCTTCGGCGCGGAGCGCATTCCCGAGGCCGCCGCTATTCTGCCGAAGGGCGAGGAATATGGCTCGAAGGCCCCCGCGCCCGGAACTTCAAGAGGCACTATCCTACCGAGAGAATTTACAGCCGTCTTCATCTTAGAGCGCCTCCCTTTCGATTCCGTAGAGCTCCGCGAGCGCCAGCAGGTGCGCCGAACGCGCGACTATCGGCGCGTCGACCATCTTGCCGCCGACCGAAATGACGCCTTTGCCCTCGCGTTCCGCGGCCTCCGCCGCCTCGACGACGCGCAGAGCCTTGCGCAGCTCCGACATCTCGGGCATGAAAGCCCTGTGAATCGTCGGAATCTGCCCCGGGTGTATGCAGGCCTTGCCCGTGAAGCCGAGCTCGACTATTTCCTTCGACTCGTTGTAAAGCCCCTCCGGGTCGTTGAGGTCCGTCCAGACGGTGTCGAACGAGGCGACGCCCGCGGCGTGCGCCGCGGCGACTATGCGGCTGCGCGCGTAGAAAAGCTCGCGCCCGCCGCGCGTCTTCTGGATTCCCATATCGGCCGTGAAGTCCTGGCCGCCGAGCGTCAGCGCCGTCACGCGCGGGCAGGCCGAGGCGATGCGGAAGGCGTTCTCAAGGCCCAGCGCCGTCTCCACCATCGCGTGGAGCTGCACCGTGCCGCGCGCCATGCCGCATTTTTCCTCCGCCTCGCCTATCTTCTCGTCGGCGAGCAGAACGTCCGCCTCCGAATTGCACTTCGGCAGGCGCACAGCGTGCGGGCGGCATTGGATTATCGTCTCTATGTCCTTTTCAAAAAACTCCGTATCCGCGCCGTTGAGACGCACCGTCACGAACAAATCCTTAAAATCGAACTCGCGCAGGAACCACGAGGCCATCACGCGCGCGGAGTCCTTCTCCGTGTAGGCTATCGCGTCCTCGAGGTCTATCAGGATGCTGTCGCAGCCGAAGATAGGCGCATGCTGTAGCATCCCCGGCGAATTCGCGGGGATATAAAGCATCGAACGCATCGGGCGCATAGCCTATTCCCCCTTCGCCGCGCGCAGCAGAGCCGTCTCGAGCCGCGCCTTTATCGTAATCTCTATAGCGCCCTGGTCCTGTATAACGACGTTAGCGCCGTTGACGGAATGTTTGTCAAGCATCCCCCTGACCAGCCCCTCGGTGCGCTTCGCGAAAATCACGCTGTTCGCGCCGCGGTAGTCGAGTTCGAATCTCTCACAGGGCGAAACGGTAACGACGCAGTCCGACGACTCCAAAGTCCCCGCGCTTGCCGTGTGAAGAAGTTCCATCGAATCATCACTCCTCCGTTAAATTAACGGGGAAGCCGAGGCTTCCCCTTCAACGACTATATTTTATTGTATTTCCCGCGGATTTCCGCTATTCCCCGCAGATGTTACGCAGTTTGCCTATCGGCTCTATTTCGACCTCGACGAGGTCGCCGGGTTTGATTTCGCCTACGCCCTGCGGCGTGCCGGTGGAGATTACGTCGCCCTCTTCGAGCGTCGCGAAGCGGCTGATGTGCGAGATTAGCCGCGGGATCGGGAATATCATCTGCTCTATCGCGCCGTCCTGGACAACTCTGCCGTTGAGGCGCGTCACCACGCGCGTGGAGAGCGGCAGCTCCTTCGTGAGCAATACGGCGGGGCCCAGCGGCGCGAAGGTGTCGAAGCTCTTAGCGCGTGTCCACTGCCCGTCCTTGTTCTGAAGCGCGCGCGCCGTCACGTCGTTCATTATCGTGTAGCCGAGGACGTGGTCGTAGACCTCTTCTTCTGGGATGTTTTTGCCGCCCTTGCCTATGACGACGGCGAGCTCTCCCTCGTAGTGTATCGCGCCGGCCCATTTCGGGATGCGGATGAAGTCGTTCGCTCCCGTGACGGCCGAAGTCGCCTTGAGGAATATCAGCGGCTCCTCCGGTATGTCGTGGTCGAGCTCTTTTACGTGGCCGACGTAGTTGCGGCCGACGCACCAGATTTTCTTGGGAGCGAAGGGCGGCAGGAATTTGACGCGCTCGACGGGGTAGCTGAGCCGTATCTGCGACGTGATGCCGGCGAAGGGGTCTCCCTCGACTATATCGACCGACGAGCCGCGTATCTGTCCGCTGTAGGCGCGCCCGTCTACCATGAAGCGGCAGTAGAGCGCCGGATTTTCTTTCTTCATCGCGTTTTACGCCTGCTTTCCTTCTCTTTTGTCGAGCGCCGCGGCTATGCGTTCGAGCCCTTCCTTGAGCTGCGCGCGCGTCGTGCCTATGTTGATGCGCGCGAAGCCGTCGCCGGCCGCGCCGAACCACTTGCCGGGGTCGAGCGCGACCTTCGCCTCTTTGACGAGGAATTCCGTCAGCGTTTCGTTGTTGAAGCCGTAGCCGCGGAAGTCTATCCAGAATATGTACGTGCCCTCGGGATGGTCCATGTGAGCCTTCGGCATGCGCTCCTTTACGAACTGTTCCGTGAAGTCGCGGTTCGCCTCGAGGTAGGCCATGAGCTGGCGGTGCCATTCGCCGCACTTGCCGTAGGCGGCTTCCATCGCGGCGATGCCGAGGATGTTGAGCGAATTGAGGTGGAAGCGCTCAAGCACGGAGACGTAGACGCCGCGCAGCCGCTCGTCGGGGATTATCGCGACGGAGGACTTGAGCCCCGCGATGTTGAAGGTTTTGCTAGGCGCTATGAAGGTGAGGACGTGCTTGTCCATTCCGGGCAGCGAACCGAGGCAGGTGTGCTTCGCGTCGCTGTAGACGAGGTCCTGGTGTATTTCGTCGGCGATGACTATCATGTCCTTGCGGCGCACGATGTCGGCGAGCGCCTCGAGCTCCTCGCGGCTCCACACGCGCGAGACCGGGTTGTGCGGGCTGCATAGTATCAGCGTGCGGCAGGTCGGCGTGACGAGGCTTTCGAGTTCCTCAAGGTTCATCTCGTAACGGCCGTTTCTGTATACGAGCGGGTTCTCGACGATGATGCGTCCGGCCTCGCGCACCGTCCTGTAGAAGGGCATGTAGACCGGCGTCTGGATGATTATCTGGTCGCCCGGCTTCGTCAGCCCCATCGTCGCGAAGGAGAGCCCCGCGACGACGCCGCAGGCCCAGCTTACCGCTTCGCGCCCGAACTCCCAGCCGTAGTGGTCGCGCTCCCACGCGCGCACCGCGTCGCGCAGCGAATCGGGGATGAGCGGATAGCCGAGCGCGCCCTCTTCGAGCTTCGCGCGTATCGCGTCGAGAATCTCGGGCGCGGCGGGGAAGTCCATGTCGGCGACCCACATTGCGAGAAGGTCGTTCGTGCCGAAGTCCTCGGTCATTCCGTCCCACTTCTCGCACTCCGTCCCGCGGCGCTCCATATATTTGTCAAAATCGTATTGCATCCAAAAGCCCTCCGTTTCATGGCCGCAGCCGTAATTTATTCATTTTATATTTTCTACTTTCGCGACTTCCCGCGCAAGTATAAAATAGTTGTGGAACGCTAAAGAATATGCAGACGAACAACCTTGAATGGAGGAATTTTTTTGAAAACAGATATAAAGAAGAAAGAACTGGAGCTCGGGCGCGGCTCGTCGCTGCCGGAGCGCGCCGCGATGCCCGCGGAATACAGGTGGAAGCTGGAGGACATTTACGCGACGGCGGAGGAGTGGGAAAAGTCCTTCGCCGCGATAAAGGCGCGCATACCGGAGCTCGCGGCCTATAAAGGCGCGCTCGCGCAGTCGCCAGAGAAAATGCTCGAATTCTTCCGCCTGCGCGACGAGCTCTCGATAGAGCTCGGAAAGCTCTACGTCTACGCGAACATGAAAAGCCACGAGGACACCGGCGACTCGAAACAGCAGGGGCCGGCGAACCGCGTCTCCGCGCTCGCCGTCGAATTTTCCGCCGCCGCGAGCTACGTCACGCCAGAGATACTCGCGATGGACGAGGATAAGCTGAAGGAATTCATCGCCGCGCCGTGCCTTGCGGAATACGCCTTCCCGCTGCGCGAGCTGCTCCGCCGCAAGGCGCACGTCCTGACGGAAGCCGAGGAGCTGATCCTCGCGCGCTCCGGCGACATGGCGCAGACCGCAGACAACGCCTTCTCCATGCTCACCAACGCAGACATGGAATTCCCGCCGATACGCGACGAAGAAGGCAAAAAAGTAGAAATGTCCGAAGAGCGCGCCGTCGCCTACCTGCGCTCGCCCAAGAGAAGCGTCCGCAAAGCCGCCTTCGCCTCGCTCTACGAGCCCTACGGCAAAATGAAAAACACAATCGGCGCGACCTTCGACGGAATGCTCAAAGCCGCGAAATTCTACGCCGAATGCCGCCGCTACGGCTCGCCGCTCGAAGAGGCGCTCGACTCCGACAACATCCCCGTCTCCGTCTACGACAGCCTAGTCTCCACAATCGAAGACAACCTCGCGCCCATGTACCGCTACATGAAGCTGCGCCGCAAAATGCTCGGCGTCCGCGAGCTCCACATGTACGACCTCTACGTCCCGCTCGTCGAAGACCCATACAAAGAAATAGCGTGGAGCGACGCGAAGCGCATGATGTACCGCTACCTCGCGCCGCTCGGCGGGCAGTACCTCGAACAGATAAAAGCCGGCGTCGAGGGCGGCTGGGCCGACGTATTCCCCAACAAAGGCAAACGCAGCGGCGCATACTCCTGGGGCACCTACGGCACGCATCCCTACATCTTCATGAACTACACCAACAACCTCAACGACGTGCTCACGCTCGTCCACGAAATGGGCCACTCCATGCACAGCTGGTACTCGCGCAGAAACCAGCCCTACGCGACAGCCGACTACTGCATCTTCACCGCGGAGGTAGCTTCGACCACCAACGAAGTGCTCTTCCTCTCCGGCCTCCTCGCCGAAACCGACGACAGGAAAAAGCGCCTCTACCTGCTCAACCGCCGCCTCGAAAACATCCGCACCACAGTCTACCGCCAGACGATGTTCGCCTCCTTCGAGCGCGAAGTCCACAAACGCGCCGCCGAAGGCGGAGACACGACCCCCGACGGCCTCAAACAGCTCTGGTACGAGCTCAACAGAAAATACTACGGCGAAGAGATAACGATAGACGAGCCGCTCAAAATGGAATGGGCGCGCATACCGCACTTCTACACGCCCTTCTACGTCTACCAGTACGCAACCGGCTACTCCGCCGCCACAGCGCTCGCCTCCGCGATACTCGAACAGGGCGAGCCCGCGACGCGCCGCTACCTGAACTTCCTCACCAAAGGCGGCTCCGACTACCCCATCGAGCTGCTCAAAGGCGCGGGCGTAGACATGAGCACCCCGCAGCCCGTCGAAGCCGTCGTCAGACAGTTTGAAAAAACGCTCGACGAAATGGAAGAGCTGGCGAAATAACCGAACCGCCATCGATTTAACAGAACGCGCAGCAGCCGCCCTCCGAGACAAACCGGAGGGCGGCTGTTTGCGTAATGACGGTGCGCATTGCGTCGGCACAAGCATGAAAATATCATTGTTCACGATATTTATCTCTAAATCTGCTGATACTAAGACGTTACGTTTCTTTTACAGATACGCGAAATTTTTACATATCCCAAAAACGGCATTGCTTGCTGCACAAATCGGCATATCTTTGCCGGTTGACTTGTCTTTGCTCAAGTGCTATAAGGTGAATTATAAAACCGCCCGATATTTAGGCTTCGGGTTAAGAGGTGAATTTTTATGGTTACGTTTTTTATCGCGCTTGCGGCTCTGATTTTGGGGTTCGCCGTTTACGCGAAGGTTGTTGAGCGGCTTCTGCCGCCGGACGAACGGAAGACGCCGGCGATCGACCATCCGGACGGCGTGGACTATATTCCGCTGCCGCTGTGGAAGTCGTTCCTTATTCAGCTGCTGAACATCGCGGGGCTCGGCCCTATCTTCGGCGCGCTTTCGGGCGCTCTGTGGGGGCCGGTCGTCTATTTCTGGATTGTGCTCGGGACTATCTTCGCGGGCGGCGTCCACGATTATTTTTCGGGGATGCTGTCGGAGCGGCACAACGGGAGTAGCATTTCGGAGATCGTCGGCGTTTATCTCGGCCCGGTGATGCAGACGGTGATGCGCGTCTTTTCCGTCGTTCTGCTCGTCTTCGTCGGCGCTACGTTCTCAATCGGCCCCGCGGGGCTTCTCGCTCTGCTGACGCCGGAGGCGCTCGACATGCATTTCTGGCTCGCGGTCATTCTCGTCTACTATTTCCTCGCGACGCTTCTGCCTATCGATAAAATCATCGGGCGGCTCTATCCGCTTTTCGGCGCGGCGCTCATCATTATGTGCCTCGGCGTCGGCGGCGGTATGGTGGCGCAGGGCTACGAGATGCCGGAGATGTGGCACAGCTTCGGGAATCTGCATCCGCAGGGGCTGCCTATCTGGCCGCTGATGTTCATCACGGTCGCCTGCGGAGCCATCTCGGGCTTCCACGCGACGCAGTCGCCGATGATGGCGCGCTGTATTCGTAACGAGTACGAGGGGCGCAAGGTCTTTTACGGCGCGATGGTCGCGGAGGGCGTTATCGCGCTCATCTGGGCCGCGGCCGGCGTGACGGTCTACAACGGCACGGGCGGGCTGTGGGAGGCGACGACGCGCCTCGCCGGGCAGTCGGCGCTCGTCTACGACATCTGCCACACGCTGCTCGGCCCGGTCGGCGCGGTGCTCGCGATGCTCGGCGTCATCGTCTGCCCGATTACGTCGGGAGACACGGCCTTCCGCTCGGCGCGTCTGACGCTCGCGGACTGGTTCGGCGTAGACCAGAAGCCGCACTCGAAGCGGCTGATGCTCTCTCTGCCGCTGCTGCTCTGCGGCGGCGCGCTGTCGCTGATAAATTTCCAGATTATCTGGCGCTATTTCTCGTGGTCGAATCAGACGCTTGCGATGATTACGCTGTGGACGGCGGCGGCCTTCCTCGCGCGCGTGCGTCATAACTTCTGGCCCGTCGCGATTCCCGCGGTCTTTATGTCAGCGGTGTGCAGCACGTACATCTTGGTCGCGCCCGAGGGCTTCGGCCCGATGATTTCGCGCGCGGTCGCGGGCACGGCGCTTTCCGGCGCGCAGGCCGTCGAAGCCGCGGCGTCAGTCGCATATCCGCTCGGCATAGTTTTCGCCGCGGCGTGCTTCGCGCTCTTCTGGCTGAAATGCGTGAAGCCCTATCAGGATAAGACGATCGGCTAAAATCAGGAAAAATTACGTAATCCGGAGCCGCCGCCCGCAAGTTTCGCCGCGGGCGGCGGCTTTTTGTATGCGGCTAAAGCTCGTCGAATATCTTGCAGCCGAGCTTTGCGAAGTGCTTTTTGTTGAACGTCGCGACGCTTTCGGCTCCGTGGGCCGCGGCGCTCGCGGCTATGTACGAGTCGGCGAAGTCCGAGTTCGTCTCGCGCGCGAGCGCGACGGCGGCGAGCACGAGCTGCTCGTCTGTCACGGTCATGTTCGGGAAGGCCAGCACGGCCTCGATTATGTCGAGGATTTCGCCGCGCGCGACTTTGTAGCGGTAGCCGAGCGTCCACGCGAGCTCGAAGAATACGGGCGGCCCGGTCACGAGACGGGCCTTCCCCTCGCGCGCAGCCGTGAAGAGCCGTTCCGCGGCCGCGGCCTGCGCTTCGTCGTCCCACGCGAAGAATCTTATGAAGACGTTCGCGTCTACAAAAACGCTCATCGCTCTTCGCCCATGACGTGCGCCGCGAGCGCTTCTGCGAAGCTTTCCTCCGGAGCGCGCCCCTTGAGGAAGCCGCGGTAGTCTTCGAGGCTTTTCTTGGGCTTGAATATCGCGATGCCGTCCTCCGTCTTTATGAAAAACACTCTGTCGCCGGGCTTTATCTCGAGCTCGTCCCGGAACGCCTTCGGAATCGTCACCTGTCCTTTCGGCGATACAGTCGCGACCTCCGTCATGATTTTTCCTCCTTATCATAAAAGTATTACTTTTATAAAATTCCTACTTCTGCGTTAAGTATGGCGTAAATCGCGGCGGAGGTCAACTGGTGCGGCGGTTTTCGCCGCCGCTAAAATTTCGGCGGGCGTTTTTCGAAGAAGGCGGTTATTCCTTCTTTGCACTCTTCGCCCAGTATCAGGCGGGACTGGATGGATTCTTCGCGGCGGAGCGTTGCTTCGAAGATGTCCGCTTCGTTAATGAATTTTTTTATTTCGGCGAGCGCGAGCGGCGGCATGGCGGCGAGGCGCGCGGCGAGCTTTGCGGTTTTTTCGCGCAGCTCGGCGTCTTCGGCGACGAGCGTCGTCAGGCCGAGCTTTTCCGCTTCTTCCGCCGTCAGCTTCTCGGGCAGCATCATAAGGCGCTTCGCTTCGCGCGGGCCTGCGAGGCGCGGGAGCAGGAAATTGCCGCCGCAGTCAGCGATGAGGCCGATGGAGCTGAAGGCCTGCGTGAATTTCGCATTTTTCGAGGCGCAGAGGAAGTCGCAGGCGAGCGCTATGTTGAAGCCCGCGCCGGCGGCGGCGCCGTTCACCATAGCTATGTAGGGCTTCGCGGAGCGCACTATGGCGAGCGCGACGCGGCCCGCCGTTTTCACATATTCCTCGGCTTCTTCGCGGCTTTTCAGCGCGGCGAGCGTCGGCAGGTCGCCGCCCGCGCAGAAGGCGCGCCCCGAGCCGGTCAGCACGACGGCGCGGATTTCCGCGTCGCGCTCGCATTCTGCGAAGGCTTCGACGAGCTCGGCGCAGAGCTCCGCGGTCAGCGAGTTCATGGCCTCCGGCCTGTTCATCGCAACCCATGCGGTCCGTTCATTCTTTTCAAGCGACACGCATTTCATTGAGAGACCTCCCGGAATGTTCTTCACGGCGGCAATTCTAGCACAGCGCGCCGGAGCGGAAAATATTGACGGTGCGGCGGCGTAGGCATTACCATTGCAGATGAATTTTGCTTTGGAGGATTGTCATGATCTACGACTATAAGAACGGAATTTACGGGATAGACGCGCATTACGACGGAGGCGAGGGCGCCGTTATGGTCTACCTGCTGAAGAGCGGGGACGAGGCCGCGCTTGTCGAGACGGCGCACAACGGCTCCGTGCCGCACGTGCTTGCGGCTATGGCGGAGCTCGGTGTCCCGCGCGAGAGCGTGAAGTACGTCTGCGTGACGCACGTCCATCTCGACCACGCGGGCGGCGCGGGCTCGTATATGCGCGAGTTCCCGAACGCGCGCCTCGTCGTGCATCCGCGCGGCGCGCGCCACATGATAGACCCGGCGAAGCTCGTCGAGGGGGTCAAGGAGGTCTACGGGCCGGAGGCGACGGCGCGCCTCTACGGCGAAATCATCCCCGTGCCCGCGGAGCGCGTGCTCGCGCCGCAGGACGGGGAGACGCTCGAAATCGGCGATATGCGCCTTGAGTGCATCGACGCGCCGGGCCACGCGAAGCACCACATGATGTTCTTCGAGCGCTCTACGAAATCGCTCTTCTCGGGCGACGCCTTCGGCATTTCCTACAAGTGCATGGAGACCGATCCGCACAGGCGCTGGGTCATCGTCACAGCCTCGCCGGTGCAGTTCGACCCCGAGGCTATGAAGGCGACGATAGACCATATCGTCGCGCTCGCGCCCGAGACCGTCTATCTGACGCACTTCGGCTGCCTGACGAACGTCGGTGAGGCCGCGGCGAGCCTCAAAGCGGGCGTAGACAAATATGTCGAGATAGCGCTCGCCTCGCGCGGGGAGCGCGAAGAGCTGAGCCGCCGCCTGAAGGAGCTTTACAGCGCCAACATCACGGCGCACGGACTGGATTCGCGCCGCGCCGAGATTGAGCGCGCGAACGGCTGGGATTTGGAGCTGAACATACAGGGGCTCGCCTGCTGGTACGCGCACGGCCGCGGCAAATAGCTTGCGCCGCCGCACGCGGCGCGGAGGAGGTCGGAAAATCTTGAAGAAGCTGAAAATTTTCGCGCTCGCGCTGATACTGCTCGCCGGGGCCGCCCAGATGTCCGAGGCGGCGCTCTCGCACGAGCAGGCGCGGCGCGTGTGGAACAGGGTCGCCGTGCCGACCGGGCTGACGGAGCTGCCTTTCTCCATACAGAACGAGGAGGTTCCCAACGCCTGGGTCACGAACGGCGAATCCGTCACCGTGACGACGGGGCTGCTGAACCTGCTCGACACCGAGGCTGAGCTCTACGCCGTATTCGCGCACGAGGCGGGACACGTGAAGCTCAACCACCACCAGAGCGGCGCGAACCGCGCGGCGGGCCTGTCGCTCGCCTCCGCGATACTCGGAAACATCCTCGGCGACGGCCTTGCGGGAGTCGCGGTCAACATAGGCGCGAACCTCGTAAATTCCGGCTGGAGCCGCGAGCAGGAGATAGCGGCGGACGACTATTCCGTCGAGCTCGCCTACTCGCAGGGCGAAGACCCCGTCGGAATGTACAGCGCCATCAAAAAGCTCTCGTCGGTGAGCAAGACGCAGCCGAGCGGCTTCAACTCCCACCCGCCGGACGACCGCCGCATGCTCCACATCAGAAACAAAATCCTCGCGCTCGACCCTAACGCGCAGTTCCCGGACTAAAATGGCGCGCTTCGACACGATTTTATGGGACGTGGACGGCACGCTGCTCGACTTCGGCGCGGCCGAGGAGGCGGCCATACGCTCGCTCTTCGCGGACTTCGGCCTTGGCGAGTGCACGGACGCGATGCTCGCGAGATACTCCGAGATTAACAGAAATTACTGGCGCGCGCTCGAACGCGGCGAGCTGACGAAGGCCGAGATACTGACGCGCCGTTTCGAGGACTTCTTCGCCGCCGAGGGAATTTCCGGCCCTTCGCCCGCGGAGTTCAACGCGGCCTACCAGACGCGCCTCGGCGACACGATAGTCTACCGCGACGGCAGCGACGGGCTCGTCGCCTCGCTGCGCGGCGAGTTCCGCCAGTACGCAGTCTCGAACGGCACCGTCGCGGCGCAGACGCGCAAGCTCGCGCGCTCCGGCTTTGACAAAATAATGGACGGCGTGTTCCTTTCGGAGCAAATCGGATACGAGAAGCCGGCGAGGGAATTCTTCGACGCGGTCTTTCGCGAGATAGGAGAGGACAGGCGCGCCGGCGCTATAATCGTGGGCGACTCGCTGACGAGCGACATAGAGGGGGCGAACCGCGCCGGAATCAAAAGCTGCTGGTACAACCCAGGCGGCGCGGAAAACGCGACGGGCGCGAAGCCCGACTATGAGATACGCGACCTCCGTGAAATTTTGGAAATACTGCGCGGGAAATAGCCCGCCGTCGAAGAGCCGCCGCTTTTGAAGCGCGCGGCTTTTCCGTTATAATAGAACCGCGGCATACGAACGTGCAGGGAGGTATTGGATTGAAGAAAATTTTGCTGGCTGTCGTACTGGTGCTGACGCTCTGCGGCGCGGCCGCGGCCTTCGCGAAGAGGGGATATATCCCCGAGGGAGAGCCGCTCATATACAGAGGGCTGCGCGTGACGGAGGAGGGCGTGAGCGTGACCATCCTCAACCGAGGCGACAAGGATATCGTATTCAACGCGGCGCTAGCCTTTGTGGACGGGCGGCGGCGCGAGCTCGGCGATGTCTACATCGCGAAGACGGAGATAGAGGCGGGCGGCTCCGCGTCGTTCAAGGACCTTTACCTGAAGGGCGACTACAAGGAGTGCCGCCGCGCGGAATCGCTGCGCTGGACTATTTACGAGCTCGAAGAGCTGTAGCGCCCGATTTCGGGAAAACCGCAAAAATAAGCAAACGCCGGATACGCTCCGGCGTTTATTTTTTCCTCCGCCGCCCCGCGTTCGGGACAGAACGCGCTCATTTCCGTGATTGTTACAGACTGACAAAAAGTTGAAATTTCCTGATTGACAAAATAAGCCTTTAGTATTATTCTCAGCATCTAACCAAGATTTGGCAGCCGAGAAAGCCGCGAAACGCGGCCATACACTGCATAGGCTGCCCGCGAAGGAGGTTAGAGGGATGAAGACCCTTGCAGTGATACCCGCACGATACGCCAGCACGCGGCTTCCGGGCAAGCCGTTGATCGAGATTGCCGGAATCCCTCTCGTAGTCCGCGTACTGGAAAACGTCTCCAAATGTTCCAACGTAGACAGAGTTATAGTCGCGACCGACGACGAACGCATAGCGGAGCTCGTCTCACGTCACGGCGGCGAGGCCGTCATGACGCCGCCCGAGCTGCCGAGCGGCGGCGACCGCGTCGCATACGTCGCGCGGCGCGTGCCCTCCGACTACGTGCTCAACGTCCAGGTGGACGACCCGCTCGTCGGCGCGGACATGATCGACCCGCTCGTCGCGGCGCTCGACGCAGACCCGTCCGTGATGCTCGCGCTGCTCGTGAAGCGCATCGAGCGCATGGAGGAGGTCGAGGATACGAGCGTCGTCAAGGCCGTATTCGACGCGCGCGGACGCGCGCTCTACTTCAGCCGCTCGCCCATTCCCTACCCGCGCAACGCGGGCGGCGTCTGGCACAAGCATATCGGCCCCTACGGCTGGAGACGCGACTTCCTGCTCGATTTCGCAGAGTCGGCGCAGACTCCGCTCGAAAAGACGGAGAGCCTCGAGATGCTGCGCGTCCTCGAACGCGGCTGCGCGATACGCTGCGTCGAGGCCCTGCGCGACACGATTGAAATAGACACCCCAGACGACCTCGTAAAGATAGCGAAATACTTCGCCGCTCCGTGATGTAATTTCCGCCGCGCTCCGTAAACGGTGAGAAGGACGCATAACACAGCGCCCGCTGTTGGCTTATTGCCTTTTTTCGGAAATTACGCTAAGGAGACATATATGATGAACGCACCTAAAACAATAGAAGAATTTACAAATCTCAAACCGTGGTGGAAAACTCCCGTGAGCACGCGCGTCGTGCTCTCCGACGACGGCGTCGCGGACCTCCTGCGCATGCTCGAGGACGAGGGGCGGCGGCCCTTCTTCGTCGCCGACAAGGCGCTCGCGGGGCAGCGCGAGTTCGCGCGCATATTTGCGGAAAAGAACCTCTTCGCCTTCGACGCCACCTTCTCCGAGCCGCGCACCGGCGACGTTGACGCGCTGCGCGCGCTTATAAAGGCGCTGCCCGAGCAGCCGGACACGCTCGTCGGCATAGGCGGCGGCGCGACGATGGACCTTGCGAAGGCGACTGCGATATGCCTCGCGAACCCCGAGCCGGCGCAGTTCTATCAGGGCTACGGCCTCGACATGGCGAAGGGCGCGGACATCTGGGTGCTGCCGACGCTGACGGGGACCGGCGCGGAAATCACGCCGATAGCGGTGCTTCGCGGCCCGGAGAAGAAGCTCGGCATCAACAACAAATTCACCGAGGCCGCCGTCGCCGTCATAGACCCGTCGCTGACGCGCGGCGCGCCCGCATTCAACAGGTTCTACACCATGATGGACTGCTATTTCCACCACTACGAGATAATGACGAGCAAAACGAGCGCGCCCGAGGGAATAGAGGACTCGACGCTCGGCTTCGCGCTCGCGAAGGAGGTTTTGTCGCACGACCTATCGCGCTACGACGAGGAGCTCGCGGTCAAGTCCGCCGTCGCCTCCGTGCTCGGCGGCAGCAGCTCCGTCTCCGGGCGCGTCGGCGCGGCGCACGCGATCTCTTACGGCCTCAGCAACAGCGCGCCGCACCTGCCGCACAGCGTCGCCGTGACGATTTCGATGTGCGCGCTCGAAGAAATATACCCCGACGGCTACGGCGACACGACGCGTTTCCTCGCCGCGAACGGGCGGCGGAGGCCGAAGGCGGCGGACTACGGCATAGGCGAGAGCGACGTGCCGAAGATGGTGAAGACCGCGCTCGGCATGGAGAAGCTCTGGCACAGCTGCTTCGGCGACGGCTGGCGCGGAAAGGCGACGGCGGAATATATCGAATCAATCTACAACAAAATCATAAAGGAGCGATAGACGATGGCGGGAACGGAAATTTTCGGCAAAGAGGAGATAATGGCGGCGGCTGACGTGATAGAGCGGAGGATGATACACCGCTACGGCTCGCACGCCGAGCGCGCGGGCGTCTACCGCGCGGAGGAGTTCGAGGCCGCGGCGAGGGAGATAACAGGCTCGAAGTACGCGCTCGCAGTTTCGAGCGGCACGGCGGCGCTGATAACGGCGCTCAAGGGCGTTGGCGTGAAGCCCGGCGACGAGGTTATAACGACGCCCTTTACTTTCATAGCTACGATTGAGGCGATAGTCGCCTGCGACGCCGTCCCCGTGCTCGGCGAGCTTGACGATACACTCTCGCTCGACGCGGCATCGGCGGAGAAGCTCATCACGCCGCGCACGAAGGCGATAATGCCGGTACACATGTTCGGCGTCGCAGCGGACATGGATAAATTTACTGCGCTTGGCAAAAAATACAACATCCCGATAATCGAGGACGCCTGCGAGGTCGTGGGCGGCACGTACAAAGGCCGCGCGCTCGGCGGAATCGGAGACTGCGGCGCGTGGAGCTTCGACCCCAACAAAACGCTCACCGTCGGCGAGGCCGGCATGGTATTCACGGACGATTACGACACGTGGTTCCGCATGGACTGCTACCACGACCACGGCCACGTGCACAGCAAGGAGCACGACCGCGGCGCGGAGGGCAAGTTCGGCTTCGGCGTCAACTACCGCATCAGCGAGCTCCAGGGCGCGCTCGGCGTCGTCGCGCTGCGCAAGCTTCCCGAGGCGCTCGCCTCGCTGCGCGCGACTAAGAAAAAAATAGTCGAGGCGGGAATAGCCGCGGGCCTCGCGCCGCGCCCGATGCACGACCCCGAAGGCGACACCGCGACGCACGTCATATTCATGCTGCCCACCGCCGAGGCGGCGCGTAAATTCCAGGCCGCGTCCGGCTGCGCCGTCATCGCCGACAACACGTGGCACTACGCGAAGCACTGGAAGGCCCTCCAGGAAATGGGCGAGAAGGAATACTTCGGCAGCCGCACGCCGTCCTACATGCCCGAGACGATGGAGCAGGCCGAGTCGTACCTCTCGCGCGCCGTCATGTTCGGCCTGAACATAAAGATGAGCGACGAAGCCGTGGAGAAGATAATCAAAGCGGTCGAAGCGGGAGCGAAAGCGGCGCGGCAGTAGGCGAAGGCAGCTTGCGCCTATATACCCACTAAACTTTATAGCAAAACCTATGTCGCTCCGGCAATTTTTAGGCCGGAGCCTCCGGCTTTGGACGTTAGAGGTCTCGTAACTGCGTATACGCCCTGTTTCTCCCTCTAACGATTAGGACGGCGGCCCTGGATAGAAAATTTCCAGGGCGACATAATTTGTGTCGTTAAATTAGTATATATTGAGGAGCCTTAGAAACTAACAAATAAGCGGCGCGGCGGTTTACGTTACCGCCGCGCCGCTTATTTTACGCCGTTTTGAAAGTTTACTCCTCCGGCTTCACCGCGAGGAACCGCAGCCGCACGTAGTCGGCCGTCCAGCCGTTCTGCTCGCTGTAGAGCATCGGGCGGCAGTAGTCCTCGACCTCCTTATAGAAGGCATCCTTCTGCTCCGAGGTGAAGCCGTCGGTGTGGCTCGCGGAGAACACCTCGAGCCAGCGGCGCAGGCCGTGGACCAGCGGCGTCGGGCGGTCGATGCGCGCGATAAACTTCACCTGAAAGCCCTGATTTTCGAGAATGTCGGAGAACGTCCCGAGCTCGGGGAACTTCCACGGGTTGCGCGCCTTGTAGTCTATGCCGCGCTTGATGAGCGCGATCTTCATGCCCTCGCGTATGACGCGCACGCAGCCCTCGCCTCCGCACTCGGCGGCGAAGCGTCCGCCCGGCTTCAGCAAGTTCCAGACGCGGCGCACGACAGCGTACTGGTCCGGCATCCAGTGCAGCGCGTCGTTGCTCAGCACCGCGTCGAATTTTTCATCCATCTTCAGCGTCTGCGCGTCGGCGAGCCTCGCGTCCACTCCCGCCGTGCGCGCCGCCTCGACCATCTCGGGGCTCGAGTCCGTCCCGACGACGGTGCAGCCCGCCGCGGCGAGCTCCTTCGCGAGCACTCCCGTGCCGCAGCCGAGGTCGAGTATCCTTTCTCCGGCCTTCGGCTCAAGCAGCTCTATCACGGCCCGCCCCATCTCGGGGACGAAGTCCGCGCTCTTTCTGTATTCCTGCGGATTCCATATCTGATTCGTCATAGAGGGCACCTCTTTCCATGAATTGAGCGAGCGGCTCTTATGTGCGCTTCTATTATATACAACTTGCCGCCGCGGCGCATTTGCGAATCGCGCGGCGGCGCGCGCGCTTGTTGACAAGTGCATCTCAGTTGTTATAATCAAAAGCGGTTAAAAGTGAATAATACCCCGAGCCTGCCGACCTGCGGAAGCGCGCTTCTATGGCGTCAGGCCGATGGGTGCCCGCGGAAACGCCGGCGCCTCCCGTTTGGAAAGGGGAAAAGGATTCATGACTGAGCGCCAGCGCGCCCTTTTCCCGTTCCCGTACCCGCGGGAGCCCCGGCACAAAATACACGAGAGGGGGAACGGAGCGTTGCGCAGCCTGAAAGTCCTCATAGCCGAATCAGACCCGCTGCTTCAAAAATTATATTCCGACGTGATCCTCAACGACACATCCTTCACGCTGCTGAAGAGGGTCGACACCGGGCCGCAGATGTTCGAGGCGATGCGCTGCGTCGACGTCGACCTCGTGCTGCTCGACCTATATCTGAAGGATTTCAGCGCCTTCGACGAAATCGACGAGCTGCGCAAAGAGTTCCCGCGCACCGACTACATCGTCGTCTCGTCTGGCGACAACCCGGAGCTCGTGCGCAAGGCGATATGCGCCGGAGTCTTCGAGTTCCTCGTCAAGCCGTTCTCGTTCGACAGACTTCGCGCCGCGCTCAAAAATTACCAGATTTACCACCATTCGCTGACCGGACGCACCAGCCCGTGGCAGCAGGAAGACATAGACGCGCTCGTCGCGATGAAGACGCACGACCCATCGTGGGCCAACAACCGCACGATCCCAAAGGGCCTTCAGCTCAAGTGCCTCAACGACGTTGAAACTTTTCTCAAGGAAAACGACGGAACGTTCTCGGCGCAGGAGGTCGGCGACCGCCTCGGCATATCGCGCTCGACGGCGCGCCGCTATCTTGAATTTCTGACGCTGAGCGAGCGCGTAGTCGTCGAGTACGCGTATAGGCGCGTGGGCCGTCCAGAGAAGCGCTACCGCATGGCGCTGCTCTAGCGCGGAATTCAAGAAAATCCGATAAATCCCCCACCCCGCCGCAGAGTTTATGCGGCGGGGCGATTTTTATAAACGCTTACCAACGTAAGAATAACAATGAAGGCCGCCTCACTATCATGTGCGGTGTCTATGGCAATGGAAGTTGTTATTTTGACGCCAAATATCTATTACATTCTAATATTTTTATATTGACACATATATCATTATTGCGAATATCATAATTTACTCCAAATACCTCAAAAAATCCAACACAACAAATACAAGTCAAAATTTCTGGCTTGTCTATACTTATTATCCCATTATAGAAATGTGTTTCTATTCTGTTATGAGGTTAGGGACCTCAAGCCCCCAACTATCCCAACCTTTAAAGTTTTTCCTCGCGAATAATTCTATCTTTTGTTGTGACGGAAACATATCTGTTATTCCTTCAATAACGATTTCGGGCTTCTCGCTATGTTTTCCACGATGAACAGATACTAATTGGCGTATATTCCTAGCTCCACGTGGAGCAGGGAAACGACCTCTCTTAAATGCCAGTACAAATTCTGTCTGTGATAATGTATAACGTCCAGGATTATGAACTCGCTTATCCCAAACAAAAGCTACCGTTTTATATTCAAATCCCCATGTCTCGCCTAATTCTATCGAATTTGCAAGTTGTGGACCTGTAGTCCACATAAAAAGTATGCAATCATCGGCTGATATTGACTGTACATGTAATTGTTTTAATTCATATAATTTTAAAGTAGGATATTTAAAATCGGCGGCACTAATAAATATATTTTTTTTAAATTTTATATTTATTGATTTTATATTTGAGCTATCATATTGCATTTTCCCACCATAATCCCACGGTGGGTCAGCATAAATTACTTCATATTTTTTATTAGGTAACGGGGGGAAAAGTTCGTTAAGTGGATTATGTTTTCGTCTCCGTTTTGCCTCTGGATTATATATTGAATAACCACTAACATTCATGTTACTTTCTTCTCTCATGTTATTACTACACTTACCTACCTTTATATAATTTTTAACCTTACTATACTATCAAAGTTATTTCAACGTGGATTGTGACTTATAATCCGTTGACCTATACACCTCATATTTTATCATATTTATGAGGTATCCATAATGATAAAAAAGAGATTGGGAAATAGGATTCGTGAATTACGAACACAGGCTAATTTAAGTCAAGAAAAATTATCATTTATCATTAACATGGACAGAACGTATTTGGCGTCTGTTGAAAATGGTAAACGAAATATTTCACTTGAAAATATCTCAAAAATTGCTAAGGGGCTAGGTGTTACTTTAGAAGAACTTTTTAAAAACATGTAGCAGAGAAAGGACAATATATGGCTACTCAAGAATTAAGAAAACGAGCAAATTGGCAAACAGTTAGTGGCGCGAGAGCACTTAGCGCAGAGAAAATATTCCATGATTCATTGCAACATGTATTAGATGATGTTTATCCCAAACAGTTTATTATAGATAGACATCCTAAAGAATTTGGAGATATTTATTCAACATATAGTTTACCTCAAAATGTAATTCATAAAATATACAATGTAGATGTTTCTTTAAAAAAATCAA
>DHCMC07803__coassemble_677_pt1 | contig 38021 bp, 38 predicted proteins | sample DHCMC07803__metabat2_low_PE_027 | metagenome-assembled genome bin DHCMC07803
CAGTCGCCCGCTCAAGTTGCACGTCTGTTCTTTTTACCTTCTAAACTTCCGCTTCCGCTCCGCTCGCTTCGGCGCTCTCGCGCCCAGCTCGCTTTCCGCTTCCGCTTCCGTCTTTGCTCCTCTGTATTCCCTTGTCATGGTGCCTGCGCTCTTTTTCGGAACTGACCGTCCCTCGCGGAGCGCATGATTAAGTATATCAGCGTTCGGCTATAAGTCAACAAATACTGCCCGTAACTGCTAGAGGATAAACAACAACCATAAGTATTTTTATTTTGACTATCTTTCAGTTAAAATTATAAATGTCAGGAGCTCTGTAGACGTTCAAAAAATAACGGCGGAGTTCATCAAGGAACTTCGCCGTTATTTTTTTAGATATTTTTCTTTTATTTTTGCGGCGGCTTAATACGCCGAGCGGCGTTACTCTTTTTCTTCCGGCTCGGAGATGTCGAGCTTGAGGACTCCTTCCTCGAGAAGAGCTTCGACGTTGTCTTCGAGCGCGCTTTCTTCGTGTTCTTCCTGCTTTGCCGGTTCGTCGGCGAGGCCGAGGCCCGCGGCTACTTTGTCGAGGACTTCCTTCGTGATCTCGTCCATCAGCTCCGGATGTTCTTCTATATAAGAAGCGACTGCATCCTTGCCCTGCCCGAGCGTCTCTCCCTTGTATGCTATCCACGAGCCTTTGCGCTTTAGTATCTCGCGGTCGAGCGCCATGTCGAGCACGGCCATTCCCTTCGGCACGCCTTTGCCGTAGATGAGCGTCGTGTGGGCGGTGCGGAAGGGCGGCGCCTGTTTGTTTTTGACTACTTTGATGTAGAGCTCGTGGCCGATGACTTCGTCGCCGCGCGTCACCTGTTTTCCGCGGCGCACTTCGATTCGGACGGAGCTGTAGAATTTGAGCGCGCGTCCGCCTGTGGTCGTCTCGGTCGGCCCCTGGCTGTAGCCGGAGCTTATCTGCGCGCGAAGCTGGTTGATGAAGATGACGGTCGTGTTGCTTTTCGCTATGGCGGCGGTGAGGCGGCGCAGCGCATAGCTCATGAGGCGCGCGTGAAGGCCGACCTGCTTGCCGCCCTCGTCCATCCTGCCGTCTATCTCGGCCTGCGGCGTGAGCGCGGCGACGGAGTCTACGACTACGAGGTCGACCGCGCCGCTGCGGACGAGCGTGTCGAGGATGTAGAAGGCCTGTTCGCCGCTGTCGGGCTGCGAGAGGTAGAGGTTCGCGGTGTCGACGCCGAGCGATGCGGCGAGGCGCGGGTCGAGCGCGTGCTCCGCGTCTATGAAGGCCGCTATGCCGCCGGCTTTCTGCGCTTCGGCGAGAATGTGGAGCGCGATGGTGGTTTTACCGCCGCCCTCAGGGCCGAAGATTTCGACTATGCGTCCGCGCGGGACGCCTCCGATGCCGAGCGCCACGTCGAGCGGCAGTATGCCGCTGTGTATGACCTCGACGGCGCGCTGCACTTCGTCGCCGAGGCGCATTATCGCGCCTTCGCCGAATCTGCCTCTTATGTCGCTGAGCGCCTGTTCCAGTATATCTTCGCGAGTTACTGCTTTTTTTGCCATCGTTCAGCCTCCGTTTGTCGTTGTCAGTTTTCGAACAGATTATAACAAACGCGAGGCTGTCTTCACAATGTTTACAGTTCGTAAATTTTGAGAGGAGTGTATATCGGGCCTTTCGGCGTGAGTTCGCTGCGCATGAATATGACTTCGCGCACTGTCCACGAAGGCAGGGAGATTTCGTCGAATGTGAGCTCGCGCAGCGCGTCCGCGGGAAGCGGCGTCGTTTCGCTGCGGCGTCCGAGCGTTATGTGCGGGGAGAATTTTTTGCGTTCTTTCGCGACGCCGCGGCGCGCGGCTAAGTTGTCGGCCGCTCGCGCGAGCGCGCAGAGCTTTTCCGTGTCGCCTGTGATTCCCGTCCAGACAACGCGCGGCGCGGAGAGCTTGGGGAATCCGCCGACGCCGCGCGCGGCGAGCTCGAACGTGCCGCGCGGCAGCTCTTTGTCGAGGAGCGACGAGACGGCGCGCGCCATCTCCTCCGGTATCTCGCCGCAAAATTTCAGCGTGATGTGTATCGTTTCGGGCTTTACCCAGCGTATGCCGCTGTAGGGCAAGGCGCGTTTTTTCGCGTCAATCCACGCGCCGAGCGCCGCGATGTGGCGCGGCGGAAGCTTTACGCAGACGAAGGTGCGCAGGAGACGTCCCGCGAGCGGAGGGATTCAGCCGCCCATTACAGCCGCGCTCCGGCTTCGGCGAGGCGGCGCAGGACTTCTTCGACGGTCTGGCGGCGCACGGCGGCGCGGTCTCCGTCGAAGCGGCGGCGGAAGGTTTCCGCGTCGTCCTTCGCCGCGAGGCCGAACCATACTGTGCCGACGGGCTTCGCCTCGCTGCCGCCGCCCGGGCCGGCTATGCCCGTGACGCTCATCGCGACGTCAGCGCCGTAGACGCTGCGCGCGCCGCATGCCATTTCCTCCGCGCACTCGGAGCTTACCGCGCCGTGTTTTTCGAGCGTTTCGTGCGCGACGCCGAGGATATGTTCCTTCGCGCTGTTGACGTAGGTGACGGCGGAGCCGTAGAAGATGTCGGACGCGCCGGCGACGTTCGTAATCGTCTCCGCGATCATGCCGCCGGTGCAGGATTCCGCGAGCGCGAGCGAAAGGCCCTTTTCGCGGAAGATTTCTATGACGCGCGACGCAAGTTCGTCGAGGTTTTCCATTTTTACCGCCCCACCATTTCGAGTATCGCGGTCAGCCCTTCGGCGAAGAGCAGCCAGTGTACGAAGCGCAGCATAAGGTTGACCATTATGCCGCCTACTATGTCGTCGGCCATTATTCCCTTGCCGCCGGGGATTTTGTCGAACCAGCTGACGGGGAAGGGCTTGACTATGTCGACTATGCGGAAGAGGAAGAGCGCGGGGATCGCGTAGGTCATGTCGAAGCCCCACGACGCTATCCATACGCCTACGACTTCGTCAATGACGACCTCGCCGGGGTCGTCGCGCTCCGCGGCCTTTTCGTACTTATCCGCGGCGGCGACGCCCAGAACGGCGACCGCGGCGATGAGCCAGAGCGGCGCTCCGCCGAGCAGTATCCAGAGGACAGTGCCGGCGACCGAGCCGAGCGTGCCGGGCATTCTCGAAAAGCGCCCGATCGTCCCGACCGTCGCGACGAGGCCATACCATGTCTTCATTTCCGGCGTGAGTATCATAGGACTTCCTCCCCGGCCATGTCGTGCGTCATGGCCTCCGTTATCTTGACGTTTATCATGTCGCCTTCTTTTATATCCTTCCGTATATTGCGTATCTCTATGAGGCCGTCGACCTCGGGCGCTTCGCGGAAGGAGCGTCCCTCGGCGAAGCCCTCTTCGGCCACGACCCTGTCGACGAGCACGCGCAGCTCGCGGCCGACGAAGCTCTGCTGGCGCTCGAACGAGATTTCCTCCTGCACGCGCATCAGCGCGTCGAGACGTTTTTTCTTCGTCGCCTCGGAGACCTGCCCCGCCATGCACTCGGCGGGCGTGCCCTCCTCGGCGTAGAAGGTGAAGGCCCCCATGCGGTCGAAGCGCACCTCTTTGACGAAGTCGATGAGGTTGTCGAAATGCTTTTTCTTCTCGCCGGGGAAGCCGACCATGCAGGTGGTGCGCAGCGTGAAGTCGGGGTTTATCTCGCGCGCGGTGCGGAATATCGAGCGCAGCGCGCCGGGCTTTATGTCGCGGTTCATGTGCGCGAGTATCTCGGGGTCGCCGTGCTGCACGGGGATGTCGAGGTAGGGGATTATCTGCCGTCCGGACGCGACGCGCTCGAGCAGCTTGTTCGTGACGCGCGTCGGGTGGAGGTAGAGCAGGCGTATCCATATATCGTAGGGCAGCGAGCTTTCGAGCGCGTCGAGCAGCTCGGTGAGCCCCTTGCCGGAGCCGTTGTCCGTGCCGTAGACGGTGAGGTCCTGCCCGACGACGCAGAGCTCGCGCGCGCCTTCGCCTACGAGCTGCTGCGCTTCCTTCACTATCACGTCGACCGGCAGGCTGCGCAGCGGGCCGCGTATCGACGGTATCGCGCAGTAGGCGCAGCGGTTGCCGCAGCCTTCGCTGATTTTCAGGTAGCGCGTGTATTTCGGCGTCGAGGGCAGCGAGCCGCGGCGGCGCGCTCCGTCGAGCGGCGTCGCGAGGCTTTTGAGCACGCTCTCCCAGTCCTCGGTCTCCGCCCAGAAGTCTACCGACGGTATCTCCGAGGTGAGCCCCTCGCGATAGCGGTTGACGAGGCAGCCGACCACGCCGATTTTCTCAAGCTCGCCATTCTGCCGCAGCTCTTCGAGGTCGAGTATCGCCTCTATGCTCTCTTCGACGGCGGGACGGATGAAGCCGCAGGTGTTGACGATGGCGGCCTGCGCCTGTTCGACCTCCGGGACGAGCTCGTGGCCCGCGGCCTTGAGCGCGCCCGCAAGGCACTCGCTGTCGACTCTGTTTTTGGCGCAGCCGAGGGTCAGCAGGTATATCTTCATAATCTATACAGCTCCGTTATATTGTCGGAGACGGGCTGGTTCAGCATATAGAGGCTGAGGCCGTTGTGCGTGAGACCGGCCGATATGCCGAGCGCCATGCGTATGCGCGCTTTGAAGGGGTTGAGGCGGCCGGCGGACATGACGCCGAGCTCCTCAAGCTTTTCAAAGGAGCCCTCGAAGTCGTTCGTCTTGTGGACGCTGCCCTGGAAGCAGCGCGACACGACGGCGACCTCGACGCGGCTGCGCACGAGGTTGCGTATCATCGGCACCCACGAGGGCGGCACGTTGCCCGCGCCGAAGCCGGCGAGCACGAGCCCCTTGAGCTCGCGCGCGTGGAGCAGCGACGAGAGCATTCCGTCGCCGCCGCCGAGCGAGGCCCACATTATTTCGACGTAGGGAATTTCCTTCGGCCTCACGGCAAGGAAGACGGGACGCTTCGAATCCTGAAGGAATTTCAGCTCGCCGTTGAGCATCTTGCCGATCGTGCCACGCAGCGGAGACTGGAACGCGTTGTCGGGAGACTCGGGGTCGGCGAGGACGGCGTCGCCCGCGTCGAAGAGCTCTCCGCTCGAGCAGATGAGCACGCCTCTGTTCTGCGCGCCCGGCGAGAGCGCAGCGAGTACCGCGCAGTGGAGGTTCATGAGCCCTTCTTTCACGCCCGCGCGGCCCTGCACCATGAGGTTGGCGAATATGACGGGCTCGCTGCGCTTCCAGAGAAGGTTTACAAGGTAGGCTATCTCTTCCATGACGCCGCAGCCGGAGACGACGATGATGCCCGCGTATCCCTCTTCGGCTACGGACTCAAGCATCTCTTCCATCGCGACGGTCATCGGCATCGAATAATGGGTGCTAGGCTGGCTGCTCCATTCTTTTATATCGCAGCGGCACGCGAGCTCGTCTGGCAGATAGTTCAGCAGCGTGCCTGGGTCGGCGTTCTCGTCGGCGGAGAAGCTCCCCGCTATGACGAGCGCGAGTTTTGGCAGCGGATGCAATGCGATTCCTCCATCCATATAAACGTAACTGTCGCGGAGGGACGGCCCTCCGCCTGTGCATTGTAGCGCAAAGCGCGCAGGGTTTCAAATTACGCCGTTTCTAATAGACTTTTAACGGTTTTCATATATCATTACATATCAGTAAATGTGAGAGGAGTTTTATGTTGGAGGCAATAGTTTCTTTCTTCGGCACCTGCGCCGCGCTTTTCGGCGATCTTATAGGCTGGCTCGTCGACGTCATCGGACATCTCGGCTACGCGGGCATCGTCGGGCTGATGTTCCTAGAGTCATCGTTCTTCCCGTTCCCCAGCGAGGTCGTGATGCCGCCCGCGGGCTACCTAGCGTGGAAGGGCGAGATGAACGTAGCGCTCGTCCTGGGCGCTGGCATACTCGGCAGCATACTCGGAGCGCTCTTCAACTACTGGATAGCGGTGCGCTGGGGGCGGCCGTTCTTTGAGAAGTACGGAAAATATTTCTTCGTCACGCACGAGTCGCTCGACAAGGCCGAGGTCTTCTTCGCGCACCACGGGCACATCAGCACCTTCACGGGCCGCCTGCTGCCCGTCATACGCCAGTACATCTCTCTGCCCGCGGGGCTCGCGCGCATGCCGCTGCCGCAGTTCTGCTTCTACACGGCGCTAGGCTCCGGCGTATGGGTCACGATACTGACGCTGCTCGGCTACTTCCTCGGCAGCAACGAGGCGCTCATCCACGAAGAGCTGCATAAGATAACGATTCTGCTCATCGCGGGCTGCGCGGTGCTCGTCGTGATTTACGCTATCGTCTATAAAAGAAGGAAGCGCGGACAAAAGCAGCGCCCGTAGATAAACCGAAGGCGGCCGTCCCATCGCGAGGGGCGGCCGCTTTTTCATGCGCGCCGCGAAATTTTCATTTTCGCACGCTCATGCGCGCTGGCGCGCGTTTCTCAAACTGTTAAAAAATGCTATCATTTACGTAACGTCAATGTAACGGCGCGCGGAGGCTCCGCGCGCTCCGCCCGCGCGGCGGAAAATTTTTTACGGGAGTGGTACTTATGCACAGCAAGCGCGGTAAGTTCTTGTCAATCGTCATGGCGCTCGCGCTCGTCGCATGCTTCGGCGCGGCGGCCTGCGCGGCGACGCTCAACGCCTACACGGTCATGCCGGAGAAGTACGCGTCGCAGGTCTTCGAGCAGTTCACTAAGGACACCGGCATCAAGGTCAACTTCATCCGCTTCTCGTCGGGCGAGGCCCTCGCGCGCCTCACGGCGGAGAAGAAAAATCCGCAGGTCGACATACTCCTCGGCGGCCCCGCCGACGTCTACACCGCGGGCTGCGACGCGGGAGTATTCGCAGAGTACGCGCCGAAGGAACAGGCTCTGACGCCCGCCGAATACAGAGACCCCGGCAACCGCTGGACCGGCATCGGCCTCATCCCGCTCTGCTTCCTCACGAACACGGACTTCCTCAAGGAGCACAACATGAAGGCTCCCGAGTCGTGGCAGGACCTGCTCGACCCGGCCTATAAGAACGGCCTCCAGATGGCCGACGCCCGCACTTCCGGCACCGCGACCGAGCGCATCTACTCGCTGATCGCCGTCTACGGCGTCGACGGCGCGTTCGACTATCAGAAGAAGCTGCACCAGAACATCCAGCTCTACACGAAGAGCGGCGCGGGCGGCGCGCTGCCGATAGCGCAGGGGCAGGCGGCGAGCGGAATATTCTACCTCGTCGACGCGCTCGACATAGTGCAGCAGGGCTACCCGGTCGTCATCACCTATCCGAAGGAAGGCGTGACCTTCGGCATCGAGGCGACGGGCATCGTCGAAGGCGCGAAGAACCTCGACGAGGCTAAAGCCTTCGTCGACTGGGCGACGAGCAAAAAGCTCGGCGAACTCTTCCTCGCGAAGAAAATCAACTACATCCCCGTTGTGACGGGCCTCAAGATCGACAACCCCGCGCTCGACACCTCGCACGTGAAGCTCCTCTCCGTCGGCGCGGAGCACAAGGGCGACAAGCGCAAGGAATACGTAGACCGCTGGGTCAACGAAGTAATCCGCTAATCCTGTAAGCTCATTACCGGGCCGGCTCCCGCACGGAAGCCGGCCCTTTTTCAGAGGGGGTCTCACGCTATGGCTTCTTCGTCGATGAAACGCGACCCCGCGCTCGTCCCTGTCGTGGCGGCGCTGTGGCTCGCGCTCGGCGTTTTTATCATCTATCCGTTCATCAGGCTGCTCGCCGTCACGTTCACGGCGGAGGACGGCGGCCTTTCGCTCGAAAACCTCACGATGGTCTTCTCCAACAGCTACGACAGGCTCGCGCTGATGAACAGCATCTGGCTCGCGATAGCCGTCGCCGTCACGGGCACGGCGCTCGGCTTCTGCTTCGCCTTCGCCGTCGTGCGCATCAAGATGCCCGCGCCCGTGCGCTGGTTCATCGCGGCGGTGACGGTGCTGCCGCTCATCTCCCCGCCCTTCACGAGCAGCATCGCGCTGACGCTTTCGCTCGGGCCGAACGGCATACTGCTCAACCTGCTCGGCATACCGGACTTCAACATCTACGGCTTCTGGGGCACGTGGATGTCCGAGTCGCTGACATACTTCCCCGTCGCCTTCCTCACCATCTCGTCGGTGCTCGCCTGCATCGACCCGAACTTTGAGGACGCGGGGCTCTCGCTCGGCGGCTCGCCCTTCCGCGTATTCCGCACCGTGACGCTGCCGCTGACGATGCCCGCGATTGCGAACTCGATACTCCTGCTCTTCGCCTGCTCGCTCGCGGACTTCGCTACGCCGCTCGTCCTCGCGGGGCATCAGTTCCCCGTCCTCCCGACGCAGGCCTACCTTCAGATAACGGGGCTCTACGACCTGCGCGGCGGCGCGGCGCTCTCCTTCGCGCTGCTCGTCCCGGCGCTCTTCGTCTTCTTCCTCCAGCGCTGGTGGGTCAGCCGCAAAAGCTACGTCACGGTCAGCGGCAAGTCCGGCGCGCAGACGCGGCCCAAGGGCATCGGCCTCGCCGCCGAGGCCGCGATTCTCGGAGTCTGCGCCGTCGTGATAGCCTTCATCGTATTCCTCTACGCGCTGATAACGATGGGCGCTTTCACAAAAACATGGGGGCTCGACAACAGCTTCACGCTTGACAGCTTCGCATACGTATTCAACCACGGGCGCAAGGCCATCATCGACACGCTGATAATCGCCTGCGTCTCGACGCCGCTCGGCGGCATCATCGCCGTGCTCGTCGCCTACATCACGCAGCGCAAGTCGTTCCCATGCAACGCGCTGATGGAAATAGTCTCGCTGCTCAACTTCGCGCTGCCCGGCACGGTCGTCGGCATCGCGTACATCATCGCATTCAACTCGAGCCCGCTGATACTGACGGGCACGATGTCGATACTCGTCGCGGCCTACGTCTTCCGCTACGACTCGGCGGGCATACGCTCCGTCATAGCGTCGCTGCAGCAGATAGACACGTCGCTCGAGGAGGCTTCGCTGAGCCTCGGCGCGTCGTCGGCGGCGACGTTCCGCAACGTAACGCTGCCGCTCGTCGTGCCGGCTCTGCTCGCCGGGATGAAATATCTGTTCATCCACTCGATGACGGCGATAAGCGCGACCATATTCCTCGTCTCCGTGAGCTGGTCCCTGCTCACGGCGCGCATCCTCGAATGTATGACGGAGCTGCAGTTCGGCAACGCCTGCGCCTTCTCCGTCGTGCTCATTCTGCTCGTATTCATATTCAACGGGCTGCTGACGCTCCTCGTCCGGGCCGCTGGCTTCGGCTACAAGGGGCAGGGAGGTAACAGATAATGGCTGTAGAACTTCATCTTCACGACATAAGAAAAACCTTCGTAAAGGACGGCGCGAGCTTCAACGCCGTCGAGCGCGTCGAACTCGACGTAAAGGGCGGCGAGCTCGTAACGTTCCTCGGCCCCTCGGGCTGCGGCAAGACGACGACGCTGCGCATGGTCGCTGGCTTCGAGACGCCGACCGCGGGACGCATCCTCATCGACGGACAGGACGTGACGAACGTCATGGTCAACAAGCGCGAGATAGGCTTCGTCTTCCAGAACTACGCGCTCTTCCCGCACATGACGATAGGCGACAACGTCGGCTACGGGCTGAAGATGCGCTCGGAGAGCGGCCCCGACGTGACGCGCAAGGTCGCCGAGGCGCTCGAGATGGTCGGCCTCAAGGGCGCGGAAAAGCGTTACCCGAACCAGCTATCAGGCGGCGAGCAGCAGCGCGTCGCGCTCGCGCGCGTACTCGTCATGCGCCCAAAGGTCCTGCTCATGGACGAGCCGCTCTCGAACCTCGACGCGAAGCTGCGCCTGCACATGCGCACCGAGATACGCCGCATACAGAAGCAGCTCGACATAACCTGCCTCTACGTCACGCACGACCAGAAAGAGGCGCTGACTATGGCGGACCGCATCATGGTCATGAACCGCGGCCGCGTCGAGCAGATAGGCACGCCCTTCGACATCTACACGCACCCGCGCACGCTATTCGTCGCGGACTTCATCGGGCAGGCCAACGCGCTGCCCGGCACGCTCGAAGCCGCCGAGTCGCCCGAGCGCGGCGTGATGGCGGCAGGCGGAGCAAAGTTCCCCGTCAAGCTCTTCGACGACATGGAATACAAAACCGGCGGCACGATACGCCTCATCCTGCGCCCCGAGGCCGTCACGCTCAACTCGCCGGACGAGGGGCTGCTGCGCGGCCGCGTCGAAAGCGCCGTCTTCAGCGGCGACCGCATGGAATACGTCGTAGCTCTCGAAAGCGGCGAAAAGCTCTCCGTCATGGAAAATTACTTCCCCGGGGCGACGCGGCGCGAAGCGGGCGAAAACGTCGGCCTCTGCTTCAACTCCGCGCTCACGATAGCGCTTTCGGAAAAGGGCTAGAAGCGGCGGCGCGAGCTTCGCGCGTACGCGAAACCGTAAAAAAATCCCCGCGCCTCAAGGCAGCGGGGATTTTTCGTATTCTGCGGAAGCTTCGGAATTCTTACTGCGCGGCGGCGGGCTTCTGCGCGGGCGCCGCTACTGCGGACTGCTTCGCCTCCGCCTCGCGCTCGGCCTTCTTTATAGCCCAGCGGAAACCCGCGACGTGCGCTCCGAAGGTCACGATCCACGACACAGGATAAGAAAGATAGACGACCGTGACCGTGTGGAAGGCGGGAATCTGGAAGAGCATATAAATCCAGACGAGCCTAAGCCCGCACGCGCCGAGCAGCGTGACTATCGTCGGCAGCACGGAGTAGCCGAGGCCGCGCAGCGCGCCGACCATGCCGTCCATCAGGCCGCAGAGAAAATATGTCGCCGCGACGATGTGGAAGCGCGAGATGCCCGCCGCGATGACCTCCTCGCTCGGCGAGTAGATGCGCAGCAGCGCGTGGCCGAAGATGACGCACGACATCCCGAGCACCACGCCGACGACGGTGCTGCACGCGAGCCCCGTCTTGAGTATGCGGCGCACGCGCTTCACGTTGCCTACGCCCATGTTCTGGCTGGTAAACGATATGATGGCCTGATAGAAGGAGTTCATCGCGAAATAGACGAACTGCTCGATGTTCTGCGCCGCGGAGTTGCCCGCCATCGTCACTGCGCCGAAGGTGTTGATCGACGACTGGATGACGACGTTCGAGAGTGAGAAGAGCACGCCCTGAATCCCCGCGGGCACGCCTATCTTGAGAATCTTCACGAGCTTGTCGGCGTGGATGCGCGTCTCCGACGGCACGAAGCGTATGCCGCCGCTCTCGCGCATGAGGCAGCGCACGACGAGCGCCGCCGAGACGCACTGCGATATGACCGTCGCAATAGCGACGCCCGCGACGTCGAGGTGCAGATTGATGACGAAGAAGAGGTTCAGCACGACGTTGATGACCCCGGCGACCGCGAGATAGAAGAGCGGACGGCGCGTGTCCCCGACCGCGCGCAGCACGGCGCTGCCGAAGTTGTATATCATCATCGGCGTCATGCCGAAGAAATATATGACGAGGTAGAGCGTCGCGAGGCCGAGCACCTCGGCGGGCGTCTGCATGATTATCAGGATTTTGCGCGCGAAGACGACGCCGACGAGCGTCAGGAAAATCCCGCTCGCGACGGCGAGGAACATCGAGGTGTGTACCGTCTCGGAGAGCGCCTTCTCCTCCTTCGCGCCGTAGTAGCGCGCGGCGAGGACGTTCGTCCCTATCGAGACGCCGATGAAGAGGTTCGTCAGCAGCCCTATGAGCGCCGTGTTCGAGCCGACCGCCGCGAGCGAGTTGTCCCCCGCGTAGCGTCCGACGACGATGATGTCCGCGGCGTTGAAGAGCAGCTGCAGAATGCTCGAGAACATCAGCGGCACGGCGAAGAGCAGCATCTTGGGCAAGATGGGGCCGCTGCACATATTTATCTTGAAGTGTTTATTGCCGGAGCTGTGCGTGTGTATCGTCCTTATTCTGAAAACGTGCATAAGCCCATACCTGCCTGTAATAAAATATGCGCGCCGAGCGTGCGCGGCGTCTCATTCCCATTTTAGCACCACGCAGCCCTTATGTAACAGCTTTTTAACAAAAATGCGGCGGCGGCGCAAAGCCGCGGCGCGCGCCGCGAACGAAAAAGGGAGGCGGCGCGCGGCCTGCCTCCCGTCAAATTTCCGAAGCTTCGCGAAACGCGCGCGGCTTACCTGCGCAGCCCCTCGACGGCTTCCTTTATGCGCTTCATGCCCTCTTCGATGTAATCGTAGCCGCGGCAGTAGGCGAGCCTGATGTGGCCCGGCATTCCGAAAACTTCGCCCGGCACCGTCGAGACGCCGGCCTCCTCGAGAAGCCACGAGCAGAACTTGAAGCCGTCCATGCCGAGCGACGAGATGCGCGGGAAGGCGTAGAAAGCTCCCGCCGGAGTGATGGCCTCGAAGCCATCGATTTTGTTGAGCCACGAGACGACCATGTCGCGGCGGCGGCGGTACTCCTTCACCATCGCCTCGACGTCGGGGCCCGCGTGCGCGAAGGCTTCGACGACGCCCGCCTGCGCGAACGAGTTGGCGCAGGTCGTGAGGTTCTGGTGGCACTTGTTCACGTACTGGCGCATCGCCGCAGGCGCGACTATCCAGCCGATGCGCCATCCGGTCATCGACCACGTCTTCGACGCCGCCGAGACGGTCACGGTGCGCTCGTCCATTCCGGGCAGGCTCGCGATGCTGACGTGCTCGCCGTCGTAGAGGAACTTCTCGTAGCATTCATCGGATATCACCCAGATGTCGTTCTCTATAGCGAAGGCCGCGATCTCTTCGAGATTCTCGCGCGTTAGCACCGCTCCGCTCGGGTTGTTCGGCGAGTTCAGCAGTATCGCCTTCGTCTTCGCGGTGCGCGCCTTCTTCAAATCTTCGACGTGCAGGCGGAAGCCGTCCTCCATCCTAGTAGCGACGGGGACGAGCACGCCGTTCGATATCGCGAGCACGTCGGCGTAGGCCGAGAAGTACGGCGCGGGCACGATGACCTCGTCGCCGGGCTCGAGCAGCGTCAGGAACGACGCCGTCAGCGCCTCCATCGCGCCGTTCGTGATGACGACGTTCTTGTCGGCGTCGACGTCCATGCCGTTGTCGCGGCGGTACTTCTCCGCGACGGCGCAGCGCAGGTCGTAAGCGCCCGCCATGTCGGTGTAATGCACGTTGCCCGCGCGCAGCGCCGCGACCGCGGCCTCCTTTGCGCACTCGGGCGAGTCGAAGTCCGGACGCCCTATCTCCATGTGGATGATGCTGCGCCCCTCGCGCTCCATCTCCTCGGCGCGCGCGAGTATCTCGCGTATGCCGCCCGCCATCTTTATCGAAGCCATACGGCTGTTCGGAAACGTTACCTTGGTCGTCATGAGTATTCCCCCTGCCAATGATTTTACACAATGTATATTATTACAAATCGCGCCGTTTCGGGCAAAAGCCGCAAAAATTTTTATTTCCGCGCGCCGCGGCGCGTTTTTACAGATTTTTGACGGGGGCACGCTATAATAGCCTGAAAAAAAATCCGAGGGGGAAATTTTTATGAGTATCAAGACTCCGGCGGAAATTTCTCAGGCCGCGCTCGCGGCGGGAATCGCGAAGAGCCGGCTCGCGCTCGGGACTATGCTGCTGATGGGCTTCCTCGCGGGGGCATATATCGGAATGGGCGGATATTTCATGCTCGTCGTCACGCAGGACGCGGCGCAGGTCGCGGGCGTCGGCATCTCGAAGCTTTTGGGCGGAGTCGTCTTCTCGCTCGGACTTTTCCTCGTGCTCACCGCGGGCGCGGAGCTCGTGACGGGCAACTGCCTCATGCCTATCGCGTACCTTTCTAAAAAAATCTCGTTCTCCGCGATGCTGCGCAACCTCTGCGCCGTCTACTGCGCGAACTTCGCGGGCGCGCTCTTCTTCGCGGCGCTCATATATTCGAGCGGGCTCATCTCCGAGCAGTGCGGCGCTGCGGCGCTCTCGCTCGCGGCGATGAAGTCGTCGCTCCCCGTCTCGTACATGCTCATACGCGGCGTGCTCTGCAACTGGTTCGTCTGCCTCGCCGTCTGGATAGCCTTCGGCGCGCAGGACACGGCGGGCAAGTTCGTCGCCGCGCTACTGCCGATCTCCGCCTTCGTCGCGATGGGCTTCGAGCACTGCGTGGCGAATATGTTCTTCATCCCGCTCGGCCTCATGCTTAACGGCGGCGCGTTCCCCGCGCTCACAGCCGCGGCCTTTGCGAAGAATCTTTTCTTCGTCACGATAGGCAACGCCGCGGGCGGCGCAATTTTCGTCGCGCTCTTCTATTTCCTGATTTTCCGCAAAGAGCTGACGAAGGCCTAGCCGCGCACGCCCGCGGATAAACGGCGAATTTCTCCCGCCCGCGCAGGGGCGGGATTTTTTTTCGCGTTTTACAACGCGAGAATTATTGAGATTGGCGGCGGTTGGTGGTATTTTATCAAGATAAAACATCGACGGCCGGCAACGGATTTATTTAGGGTCTGGAGGTGGAGGAATGGGCTGCTTCAACATCTTCGCCGCCGCGTCGCAGAGCCGCGACGAGCAGTTGAAACGAATGACCGAGGCTCCTATCGGGCCTCTTATAATATCTCTCGCGATACCGACGATACTGAGCATGCTGACGACCGCGCTCTACAACACCGCGGACACATACTTCGTCTCGCAGCTCGGCACGAGCGCGAGCGGCGCGGTCGGCGTCGTATTCTGCCTCATGGCCATCTTCCAGGCGACGGGCTTCACGCTCGGCATGGGCGCGGGCAGCGTCATCTCGCGCAGGCTCGGCGGCGGCGACGCCGCGTCCGCGAGCGCCTACGGCTCCGCATCCTTCTTCAGCGCGCTGACGCTCGGGACCTGCATCTGCGTCCTCGGACAAATTTTCATCGACCCGCTGATGGTTCTGCTCGGCTCCACGCCCACGATACTTCCTTACGCGCGCGCCTACGCGCGGTGGATTCTGCTCGGCGCGCCCGTGATGTGCTGCTGCTTCGTGATGAACAACATCCTGCGCGCGGAGGGGCACTCGGCCTTCGCGATGTGCGGCCTCGTCACCGGCGGGTTGCTGAACATCGTGCTCGACCCGATTTTCATTTTCACCTTCGGCCTCGGAATTTCCGGCGCGGCGGCGGCGACGCTGCTGAGCCAGTGCGTGAGCTTCACCATCCTCGCGTCGTTCTTCCTGCGCGGAAAGAGCATGGTCGGCATAAGCGTGAAAAATCTGCCGCGGCGCGCGGCGACGTACTGCGAGATCGTGCGCCTCGGCTTCCCGTCGCTCTCGCGCCAGGGGCTCGCGAGCATCTCGACGGCGGCGCTCAACGCGAGCGCCGGAGCATACGGCGACGCCGCGGTCGCCGCGATGTCCATCGTCGGCAGAATATTCATGTTCATACTCTCCGTGATGATCGGCCTCGGCCAGGGCTTCACGCCGGTCGTCGGCTTCAACTACGGCTCGCGCCGCTACTCGCGCGTGCGCGAGGCCTTCTGGTTCACCGTCAAGGCCGGCATGGCGCTGATGACGGCGCTGACTCTCGCCGGATGGATTTTCGCGCCGGAGATTATCGCGCTCTTCCGCGCCGACGACGCCGAGGTCATAGCGATAGGGACGCGCGCGATGCGCTTCCAGTGCGCGGCGCTGCTGCTTCAGCCGCTCTTCGTCGCGACGAACATGATGCACCAGGCCTCCGGCTTCGCGTGGCGCGCGACCTTCCTCGCATGCACGCGGCAGGGCATTTACTTCCTCCCGCTCATAATCGTGCTGCCGCGCATGTTCGGCATGACCGGCGTCGAAATTACGCAGACCGTCTCGGACGCCTTCAGCTTCGCGACGAGCCTGCCGTTCCTATATTATTTTCTGCGAAGACTGAAAGACCAGGAAAGATTCGTGAGGTAAGGCTGAATGGCAGATTTTAAGAAATTTTTCTCCGGCATCTTCTCGACCGGCGCGCAGTCGCTGACGGAGGGCAGCATCCCGCTGCTCCTCACGCGCTTCGCGATTCCCTACATGGCGGCGAACCTGCTGCAGGCGCTCTACGGCGCCGCCGACATGATAATCGTCGGACAGTTCACCGACGCGGCGGGCCTTTCGGCCGTCTCCATCGGGAGCCAGTTCATCTTCATGATTAACAGCATCGTCATAGGGCTTTCGATAGGCGGCACGATAATGATCGGGCGCTTCTTCGGCGCGGGACGCACGGAGGAGATACACGACACCATCGGGACTATGCTGACGCTCTTCGCTCTGCTGAGCGTCGTCATAACGGTCGGGCTGCTCCTGTTCATCGACCCGATAGTGTGGCTGCTCGGCACGCCGGAAGAGTCGTTCGAGCCGACGCGCGGCTACGTCTTCATCAACGTCGCGGGGCTCGCGACGATGTTCGCCTACAACGCGCTTGCGGCGGTCTTCCGCGGCTTCGGCGACTCGACCTCGCCGCTGATGTTCGTCGCGGTCGCCTGCGTGCTCAACATCGTCGGCGACCTCGCGCTCGTCGGCATCTTCGGTATGGGCGCGAACGGCGCGGCGATAGCGACGGTATTCTCGCAGGGATTCTCCGCCTATCTCGCCGTCGTCTACGCGCGGCGCGCCGATTATCACTTCGACTTCAAGCTCGCGAGCATGAGGATAAAATGGGACAAGCTCGTCAACCTTCTGCGCATCGGCCTGCCGATGGCGGTGCAGTTCTCGCTGACGAGCATCTCGTTCATCTTCATACTCGCGACGGTGAGCAAGATGGGCGGCGTCGCGGCGGCCGCAGCGATAGGAATAACGGGAAAGCTCAACGGCTTCACGATGCTGCCGCCGCACTCCTTCGCGGCCGCGATTTCGGCGATGGTCGCGCAGAACATCGGCGCGGGCAAGCCGAAGCGCGCGCGCTCGACGATGTTCCACGGCCTCGCGATTTCGCTCGCCTTCGGCGTCGTCACCTTCGCGGCGCTCTTCTTCTTCCCCGAGCCGGTGATACGGATATTCACGCCGGACCGAGAGCTTATCGACGCGACGGCGCTCTATCTCAAATCCTTCAGCATCGACTGCGTGCTCGTCTGCTTCGTCTTCTGCCTCAACGGTTTCTTCAACGGCTGCGGCCACACGACCTTCACGATGATGAACAACATCTTCTGCGCCTTCGCGGTGCGCGTGCCCGCGACGTGGATTCTAAGCGGAATCGCCGGCGCGAGCCTCTTCACCATAGGCTTCGCCGCGCCGCTCGCCTCGCTGCTGACGATAGTGATAAGCCTCTGGTTCCTCAAGAGCGGGAAATGGAAGACGCCGCGGTAGCGGACAAGATAATATTGATTGCGCCCGTACTGCGCGACATCGTATAATTACGGGCGACGGGCTTCTCAGGCGAATGGGGGCTTGAAAAGGCGAAGGTCTTTCCCTTAGGGGAGGTGAGCCGATTGCGAAAACGCAGGAAGCGATCTTCTCGGGTTATAAAGAAAGGACGAGACCAGCGCCGCCAAGCTATGGATCTCGTCCCTCTTGCGAATTTACTTCTCAAAATCCTTGAGCTGCTGCTCAAGATTATGAAAGTAATCTAGCTATAACCTGTGAAGATTATAGCACCGCCGCGCCTCTACCGTCAAAGAGACGCGGTTTATGTTCCCAGTTACCCCCGTAGGTCCGCGTTCCAGTCGACTATGCGGCCCGTCCTCGGGTCTATCTCGAATTCGTACTTTATGCCTTCGTGGAAGAGCTCGCCCTCGTAGCGCGCATCATGTCCGCCGCCCTCGCGGTGCATGCGGATGTCCCTGAAATGTGAGCCGGGGACTTTTTTCTGGACGACGCGCTTCGCTTCGTCGAGGCTGACGGGGCTGCCGCCGAGCGTGCGGAGCCAGTCGTCGTCCACTTCGTAGTCCGCGCCGATGATGCGCCCGCTCTCGCGCGCTACCTCGAACTCGTAGTCGCCGTAGCGCGTCTCGAACTCGACCTTGAAAATGGCGATGCCGTTCTCTCGGTCGCTCTTGATCTCGACGTTGTAGGCGTCCCTCTCCGGCACTCCCGCGTTCTTCAGAGCGATGGCGAACGCCTGCTCGCGTCCAATCTCCGCGCACTGCGCCGGAACGGCCCCCGCGCCCATGACCAGTGCGAGGCAAAGCGCGAGGCACGCGACGGACATTTTTACTTTCACGATACATTCCTCCCTGATGGAATTGTTGTCAGTATATGATACCAGATTACAGGTCGAGCTTCATCTCTCCGGGCTTGATGAAATTCATCCGCCGCATCGCCTCCGCTATGACGAGCGTCGTCACGGCGGGCAGGACGAAGTGCATCAGCGCGATCTGCATCAGCACGGCGGGTGAGCTGCCCATCGCCTCGATTGCTCCGAACTGCCCGACGAGACCGCTCGTCCCCATGCCCGCGCCCGACGGGACGTTCGTCATCTTGAATACGACCGTCGATATCGGGCCGAGGATAAAGCTCGCGAACGTCGGCGGAACCCAAATCATCGGATGGCGCACGATGTTCGGCATCTGGAGCATCGAGGTGCCGAGCCCCTGCGACAGAAGCCCGGCGACGCCGTTCTCGCGGAAGGACATAACCGCGAAGCCGACCATCTGCGTCGAGCAGCCGACCGCCGCGGCCCCCGCCGCGATGCCCGAGAGGTTAAGCGCCACCGCGATGGCCGCGCTCGATATCGGGAGCGTGAGGATCATGCCCATTATCGCGGAGACGAGCGCGCCCATCGGCCCCGGCTGGAGCTCCGTCGCGCGCATTATCACGAGGCCGAGCCACGTCATCATCGCGCTCACGGGCGGGCCGATGAGCTTTCCCGCGGCCATGCCGGCGATGACGGTCAGCGCGGGCGTCGCGATTATATCCACCGGCGTCTCCTTCGAGACCGCCTTGCCGAACTCAGCGCCCACTATCGCCGAGACGAAAGCGCCGACAGGCCCGCCCCAAGCGTTGCCGGCGAAGCCCGCCGCGGCACACGAGAAGACGACCATAGGCGGAGCCTTGAGCGCCTGAGCGACGGCGACCGCGATGGCCGGGCCGACCATCTGCCCGGCGAGGCCGCCGAACTCGACGAGTATCGGAATCCCGCACTTCGAGCCGATCGTCTTGAGTATCAGCCCCGTGATGAGCGACGCGAAGAGCCCGACGCCCATAGCGCCGAGCGCGTCCACGAAGTAGCGCGAGAAAGAAAAACGAATGTCCTTGCGTGCAAGGAAGGCCGAGATTGGATTGGATGAAGACGACAATTTTACCGCCCCGTTCAAAATGGATTTCCGCAGCGATTGTATTAAGAACGGCGTACACTGTCAAATTCGCGAAATATATCTCTTTATCGTCGCGCGGCGGAAAAGTCCGGACGCGCCGCGCACATAAAAAAGCGCCGCGCGGGAAATTTCCGGCGCGGCGCTTTTTATGTTATTCGTCTTTATATTTCGGGAATTTTCTGCGGCCGCCGCTTTCGCCGTCGCGCGTCCGGCGCGGGCGGAAGCTTTCGCGGCCTTCGCGCGGCTCGCGGGCTTCGCGGTTTTCGCGGCGCGGCGCGCGGTCGCCGGTTCTTCTCGGACGTTCGCCGTCGCCCTTGATTTCACGCATCGCGGCTATCGGGAGCCCCTCTTTCTCAAGGCGTTCGCGGCGCGCTTCGATGTAGGACGCTCCGCGCGGCGATATTTCGACGACGGCGCTCGTGTCGCGCAGGCGGATGTTGCCGACGTCCTCGCGTCCGAGCCCCGCGCCGCGGCATATCGCGCCGAGCAGCGGGCCGACCTCCCAGCCGTCGTTGCGTCCCGCGGCAAACTGCACGGAGAGGCCGCCGGTCATTTCGGGGCGCTTGAAGCGTTCCTTGCGCGCCGCGTCTTTGCCGTTTCCGCGCTGCGCCGCGTCGCGGCGTCCCTTTTCGCGGTCCATCTCAAACTGCACGTCCTCGCGTATCGAGTAGCCGCTCGGCTGGTCTCCGTAGGCCTTCGCGAGAAGCCCGGAGACGAGCACCGGCGCTTCCTCGCGCGACAGGAGCTCGCGCGCCCATTCCTCGAATTCGTCGGATTCAAGCGCGTGCTCGATGATGTTGTTTTCAAAGCGGATGCGCGACTGCCCTTCTATCTCGGCCGCGTCCGGGGCCGGTATCCATTCGAGCGTCAGCTTAGAATGCGACTGGTGCAGCATGAATTTGAACTGACGCGCCTCGCGCGCGGTGAGCAGTATCAGGTTGCTGCCCTCGTGGCCCGCGCGGCCGGTGCGTCCGCTGCGGTGGACGAAGGCTTCAAGGTTCTGCGGCAGTCCGTACTGTATGACGTGGCTGACTGCGTCTATGTCGAGGCCGCGGGCCGCTACGTCGGTCGCGACGAGTATGGAGACGCGGCCGCCGCGCAGCGCGGAGAGCGCGTTGTTGCGCTCGCGCTGGCTCATGTCGCCGTGTATCGCGGTGGCGCGGAAGCCTATGTCGCAGAGGCGGTCGGCTATGTCCTGCGTTTCGGCGCGCGTTCCGCAGAAGAGCAGAGATTTGCTCGGGTTCTCCCATATCAGGACGTTGACAAGACCTTCAAAGCGCTTGCGCGACGGGATGATGTAGGCCTTCTGCGTGATGTCGCTGTGCGAGGCTACGTCGGAGACGAGCGAGATTTTCTTCGGCGCGTCGAGGTAGAGCTTCGTCAGCGAGAGCACCTCTGGCGGCATGGTTGCGGAGAAGAGCCACGTGCGCTCGACGTGGTCCATCGCCTGGAGTATCGCCTCCATCTCGTCGTGGAAGCCCATGTCGAGCATGTGGTCGCCCTCGTCGAGCACCACGCTCGTAATGTCGTCGGTCTTGAGCGTGCCGCGGCGCAGGTGGTCGAGGATTCGCCCCGGCGTGCCGACGACCACGGAGGCTCCGTCGCGCAGCGAGCGTATCTGCCGCTCCATGTCGAGGCCGCCGACAAGCGTCGCAACACGGACGCCCATGTCCGCGCCGAGCCAGGCGAATTCGCGCGCCGTCTGCTGCGCAAGCTCGCGCGTCGGCGAGAGGACGATTATGCGCGGCGTGCGCGCGCCCGGCTCCATCTCGTTGAGCAGCGGCAGCGCGAAGGCGAGCGTCTTGCCGCTGCCGGTGCGCGCCTGCACTATGACGTCGTTGTCGACGAGGCTCTCGTCGCGCAGAACGGCGGTCTGGACCGGCATCGGGTGCTCGAAGCCCTTGCGCTCGATAGCGCGCAGAAGCTCCGGCTTTAAATCAAAATCTGAGAATCTTTCCTGAATTTCCTGCATAAAAAATTTTTACCTCCTGAAACTTTACGGACACGGACACGCGAAGCGGCGCGCCCTTGCGCTCCGCCGCGCGGAGATATCCTGATGTCCCCTATGCATCCGGCACAAACATTCCCGTGCCGCGAAAATCTATCAAATCGATGAGAAGAAACGAGAAACTTCGTTCGCAGGCGATACGCGGTGCTAAGAACCTTCATGCGGTGCGCGGCCTTTTTATCGGGCCGCCCGTCCGAAAACGGCTAACCTTCATTATATGTGCGGCCGTATTCTCCTGTCAACACGCGCGCTCTTGCGCTTTCGCGCCGCCGCGCTATTATGATACAGAATACATAACGAAGGGAGAAGCGAAAAATGGATTTTCTGAAACTTGCGAAGGAACGTTATTCCGTAAGAAAGTTTTCCGACAAAAATGTCGAGCGCGAAAAATTGGAGGCGATACTCGAAGCGGGACGCTGCGCTCCGACCGCGGTGAACTACCAGCCGCAGCGCATTCTCGTGCTTGAAAGCGAAGATTCTCTGAAAAAGCTGAAAGACTGCACTCCGTACCACTTCCACGCGCCGCTTGCGCTTCTCGTCTGCTACGACCGCGAGGCGAGCTGGAAGCGCTCGCACGACAACTGCGACATGGGGGCGGTCGACGCCGCGATAGTCACGACGCAAATGATGCTCGAAGCCGCGTCGCTCGGCCTCGGCACGACGTGGGTCGGATATTTCGACCCGGCGGAAGTCAGAAAAGCGTACGAACTGCCGGACTATCTGATCCCGGTAGCGATACTGCCGGTCGGCTATCCTGCCGTGGACGCAGCGCCGTCGCCGTTCCACGAGAAGCGGCTCGCGCCCGAAGAGACGATTTTTTACGACAGCTTCGACGGCGTAAAGCCGGGATGCCGCGACTGCGGAGCGCATTAAAATCATGAAGATCTGCATATTCGACGGCGGCCCGCGCAAAGGATGGAACACGGCGCGGATGTGCGAAAGCTTCGCCGCGGGCGCGGCGGAGGCTGGAGCGGAGGTCGAGACGGTACGCCTTTACGACCTCGACTTCAAGGGCTGCCGCAGCTGCTTCGCATGTAAGGTCAAGGGCGGCGCGTCGTACGGCAGATGCGCGCAGCGCGACGGCGCGAGCGGGCTGCTCGAACGCGCGGCGCAGGCCGACGGCCTCGTCTTCGCCTCACCGGTGTATCTGTGGACGGTGACGCCGCAGTTCCACGCGCTGATAGAACGGCTGATATTCCCGCTCGTCAGCTACGCGAAGGAAGAGCCGGCTCTCGCGTCGAAACGCATCGAGACCGCAATGATATATACGATGAACGTCAAAGAGCCGCTCTTTGAGGAAATGTTCATCGCGGGCGGGCACGGCCCGCTAGCGGCCTTCGAGAGCTTCGTCGGCCGCGTATTCGCGGAGCCTGAGCGCGTCTGCGCCTTCAACACATATCAGTTCACGGACTACGCGAAATACGACGCGGACAAATGGGACGAGGCGGAAAAGAAAAAATGGCGGGACGAAGAATTTCCGAAGGAGCTGGCGGCCGCGCGCGAGGCGGGGCGGCGCATGGCGGAAAAGATAAAGGCGAAGGGCTAGCCGCGCGCGCGGAGGGCGCGACGTTTTTCGAGCGCGTCTACGAAATCGTGCGCGCGATACCGCGCGGCCGCGTCGTCAGCTACGGGCAGATAGCCTATATGCTCGGCGCTCCGCGCGCGGCGCGCCAAGTCGGCTGGGCGATGCGCCGCTGCCCCGACGATCTGCCGTGGCAGCGCGTCGTGATGAGCGACGGCTCGATAGCGGGCGGCGGCTACTCGGAGCTGCGCCGCGCGAAGCTTATAGCCGAAGGCGTGCCGTTCACCGACGACGGGCGCGTCGACATGCGCGCCTGCCGATGGAACGGACGCGCCCAAGCGCGCGCGGATTCCGGCGATTGACGGCGACGGCGGTAATTTTATAAAAATTCCTGCTTGATAACAGAGCGTCGCAGAATTATAATGCGCGCCATAAACGGGACGGCAGCCACAACGCCCTCCCGTTTTTAATTTTTCTGCGGGAAGATGATGCACTCATGGAAAGACACATAACCACACTGCGGGGCGAAGCGGCGCTCGCCGCGGCGGTCTTCGTCAACAGCTTCGGCGTCGTGCTGATGCTCTACTCGGGCGCGGGAATCTCCGCGATTTCGAGTGTGCCCTACGCTTTTTCGGAGAGCTTCCCGGCGCTGTCGCTCGGCATGTGGACCTTCGCCTTCCAGTCGCTGCTAGTCGCTAGCCTGATGGTTCTGCGCGGGCGCTTCGTCGCGGAATATATCTTCAGCTTCGCCGTCGGCTTCGCTTTCGGCGCGGCGATGGATTTTCACGAAAGCTGGATAGCGATGCTGCCCGGCGGGCTCGTCTGGCGCGTGCTCTATTTCTTCGTCAGCTGGTTCATCATCTGCTTCGGCATCGCGCTCTCGAACCGCTGTAAAATGCCGATAATCCCCACGGACCTCTTCCCGCGCGAGCTCGCCGAGATCACGGGCGTTTCGTACCCGAAGATAAAAATTTCGTTCGACGTGATATGTCTCGCGGTGACGGCGGCGCTGACCTTCTGCTTCCTCGGCGAGGTGCGCGGCCTCGGCGCCGGGACGGTCGCCGCGGCTTTCACGATGGGCAAGGGCGTCGGCGTCATCGGCGAGTGGATGGACGGGCGAGTGCGTTTCGTCTCCGTGCCCAGCGGACGCAGCGCGGCGCACGCGTCGAGATAAAAATTTTTGCATCGCCGCCATAAATGCGCAAAGCGCGCCGCATTTATAAGGCGTTTGCAATTTTTCGCTTGTTATATAAAGTCTTGAATCCAAGTTATATTTCAAAAAAATAATTTATCCGACATTTGACAGCCGGAACGCCGGATGATAACATGTCGCCATCTTGCGGGAACGGAGGAAACGTTATGTTAAGAAGCATCACCAACAATAACATAATAATTATAATTATTAACGCGGCTCCTTCTCGTAGGAACGGCGTTTAGCGCCGTTTGAGCAGACGAGTAAGGGGCCCTTTCAAGACGAAAGGGCCCCTTTTTTAGTGCAAAAATTTTTTACCACGGATTTATGCAAGGAGGAACCACAGATGAACAAGACACTTGAAGTAAGATGGCACGGACGCGGCGGACAGGGAGCGAAGAGCGCTTCCGCTATACTCGCCGAGGTTCTTTTCGAGGAAGGCAAGCACGTCCAGGCTTTCCCGGAATACGGCGCGGAGCGCCAGGGTGCGCCGATACGCGCCTACAACAGAGTCTCGGATTCCCCGATACGCCGCCGCTGCAGCGTGCAGAACCCCAATATAGTCGTCGTCGTAGACCCGACGATGGTCGAGAGCGCGAACCCGACCGAGGGCACGACGGAGGACGCCGTATATCTCGTCAACAGCGCTGAGAACGCTAAGGAGCTCCGCCGCCGCCTCGGCGTTTCGTCGAAGGCTAAAGTCCTCGTCGTCGACGCGACGAAGATCACGCTCGAAGAGCTCGGACAGAACCGCCCGAACGCCCCGCTGCTCGGCGCTCTCTCGCACGTCTTCACCGACGTTCCCGTCGAGTCCTTCGTCAACCACTTCACGAGCAAGATGACGAAGCTTCCGCAGCCCGTCCTTGAGGCCAACCGCCGCGCGATACTGCGCGGACGCAGCGAGGCGGTCTTCGCATGAGTAAACCGCAATGCTGGCAGGAGGTGCCGATGGCCACGATAGCCTTCGGGGCCTCCGCTCTGAAAGTGCAGACGGGGCTCTGGCGTTCGATGCGCCCCGTCATCGACGCGAAGAAATGCGTCTCGTGCCTCCGCTGCTGGCTTCAGTGCCCGGACGACTCGATAGAGCTCGACGCGGATAACAAAGTAACGGGAATCAATCTTTTCTTCTGCAAGGGCTGCGCCCTCTGCGAGCGCCTCTGCCCGACGAAAGCCATAACGATGCATTCGGAATCCTCGTTCGCCGACGGCGACGCAGTTTCGGGAGAACACCCCGGGGAGGTCGGCGCGCATGTCAAATAAGAAAAAAGTCATGACCTCGGGCAACCTCGCCTTCGCGGAGGCGATGCGCCAGATCAATCCCGACGTCGTCGCGGCATACCCCATCACGCCCTCCACGGAAATCCCGATGCGCTTCGCGGACTTCGTCGCGAACGGCAAGGTCGACTCCGAATACGTCGCGGTCGAAAGCGAACACTCCGCGATATCGGCCTGCGTCGGCGCTTCCATTTCCGGCGCGCGCGTCATGACCGCCTCGTCGGCGAACGGCGTCGCGCTGATGCACGAAATTTTCCCGATAGCGGCGTCGTTCCGCGCGCCGATAGTCTTCGGCCTCGTCAACCGCTCGCTCGGCGCGCCGGTCAACATCCACTGCGACCACTCCGACAGCATGCCGGAGCGCGACTCGGGCTGGGTGCAGATATACTGCGAGGACGCGCAGGAGGTCTACGACTCCGTGCTGCTCGCCGTGCGCCTCGCCGAGGACCCGCGCGTGCTGACGCCGGTCTTCGTCTGCCAGGACGGCTTCATCACAAGCCACTGCTACGAGCCGGTAGAGCTGCTCGACGACGAGACGGTGCGCAGCTTCGTCGGCGAGCACAGGGCGGCCTATCCGCTGCTCGACGTCGACAACCCCGTATCCTACGGTTCGTTCACGATGGCCGAATATTATTTTGAGATAAAGCGCAATCAGATGGAGGGGATGAACAACGTCCTCCCCGTCTACGAAGAGCTCGCTGCCGAGCTCGCGAAGGAGACGGGGCGCAATTACGCGCCGGTCGAGGATTACCGCGCGGACGACGCCGACTACGTCATCGTCATAATGTCCTCGGCGGCTGGCGTCGTCAAGGACGTCGTCGACGAGCTGCGCGACGAGGGCGTTAAGGCCGGAATGCTGCGCGTGCGCTTCTTCCGCCCGTTCCCGGCGGAGGAGTTCAAACGCCTCGCGCGCGGCAAAAAGGGCGTCGCGGTGCTCGACCGCAGCGCGAGCATAGGCGGCACGGCCCCGCTCGCGGCCGAGATAAAGAGCGTGCTCTACGACCTCGAGGAGCGCGTGCCGGTGCAGGAATACATCTTCGGCCTCGGCGGACGCGACTTCTTCGCGGCGGACGCGCGCGCCGTATTCGAGCGCATGATGAAGAACGACTACCGCGCGGGCGCGCGCTTCATAGGACTTCTCGAAAGGGGCGGCGAAGATGTGCGCGATTAACATAAAAGAACTTACAAAAAAACCGAGCCCGCTCACGCAGGGCCACCGCATGTGCCCGGGCTGCGGCGCGCCGACCGCGATACGCCAGTCGCTCATGGCGGTCGACTATCCCGTCGTCGTAGTCGCGGCGACCGGCTGCATGGAGGTCTCGACGACGGTCTACCCCTACAGCGCGTGGCGCATGCCCTTCATGCACATAGCCTTCGAGAACGCCGGGGCCGGCATCTCCGGCATCGAGGCGGCCTACAAGGTTCTGCGCCGCAAGGGCAAGGTCGGCAAAGATATAAAATTCGTAGCCTTCGGCGGCGACGGCGGCACCTACGACATCGGCCTCCAGTCGCTCTCCGGCGCGCTCGAGCGCGGACACGACTTCACATACATCTGCTACAACAACCAGGGCTACATGAACACCGGCGCGCAGCGCTCCAGCGCGACGCCGCAGAGCGCGAACGCGACCACCTCGCCCGCGGGCAAGGTGATGCCCGGAAAGCTCCAGCGTGCGAAGGACCTGACGGAAATCGTCGCCGCGCACGAAATTCCCTACGTCGCGCAGACGACGCTGCACAACCCTCTCGACCTCATAACGAAGGTCAAGCGCGCCGTCGAGACGCCTGGCCCCGCCTTCGTCAACGTGCTCGTCCCCTGTCCGCTCTTCTGGAAGATAGACCCGTCGCGCCAGACGGAGATATGCCAGATGGCGGCGGACAGCAAATTCTGGCCCGTCTACGAAGTCGTGAACGGCGAGTACAGCCTATCCTACGAGCCGAAGAAGAACGTCACGATAGAAGACTTCCTGCGCGCGCAGGGACGCTACGCCCACCTCTTCAAAAAAGGCGCGGAGCGCCCCGACCTCGTCGAGGAGGCGCAGCGCGACGCCGACGCAAGCTGGGCGAAGCTGCTCAAAAAGTGCGGCCGCGCCTAAAGCTCACGTAGAAATCCAAAAACGCCGGAGCGGAGAAAAATTCCCCGCGCCGGCGTTTTTCTTTGCGCGCCGCCGCGCGTATAATCTTCCGTGCGCGCATGCGCGAAACGCGATAAAGGAGAGAAACGCATGACGAACACAGAACGCCGCGACGCGGGGCTGCCCTACAAATCAGACGAAGAGGTCTACGCGCAGTACCGCCGCTGCCGCGCGCTGCTCGACAAGCTCAACCGCGCGCCCTTCGACGACCTCGAGCTGCACAGGGCGCTCGCCGCCGAGCTTCTCGGCCAATCGGAGAACGCGACGATAAATCCGCCCTTCTACTGCGACTACGGCTTCAACATACACGCGGGGAAGAACCTCTACATCAACTACAACTGCACGATTCTCGACGTCTGCCGCGTCACGATAGGCGACGACTGCCTAATGGCGCCGAACGCCGCGATATACACGGCGGGCCATCCGCTTCACCCCGCCGCGCGCGCGGCGGGATACGAGTACGGCGCGTCGGTCACTATAGGGAACCACGTCTGGATAGGCGGCGGCGCGATGATACTGCCCGGCGTCACGGTCGGCGACTGCTGCGTCATAGCCGCGGGCAGCGTAGTCGCGCGCGACCTTCCCGCCTGGTCGCTCGCCGCGGGCAACCAGTGCCGCGTGATAAGAAAAATCACCGAGGACGACCTCGCCTTTTATTTCAAGGACAGGCGGTTTTCGGACGAAGAGCTTGAGGAGATAACGCGCGCACGCGCCGGCCTCGGCCTGTAAAACATTTCCGCCGGACGGTTCTTTTCGCGCCGTTTTTGTTTTATACTATTAACAGGCAAAAGCAATAACCTTTCGGAGGTGTTTTTCATGCAGGAAAAAGTTTGGGCCGTAGTATGTCAGGACGCGGACGGCGTACAGTCCGTGCTGGTGTTCGACCATGAGTCCGACGCGCGCCACTTCGCGCACGAGATGGAGGCCGGAGGCAAGGGTACGCACGCGGTCTTCGCGACGAGCGTACACCGCCGCCACGAGAAGGAAGCCGCGCTCGCCCACATCGAGCTGCCGGAATTCAGCACGAAGTGCATAGAGTGCCTCGTGGACATTCCTTCGATTCCGGACGAGGAGAAGGAAGCCGCCGCCAAGTACCTCGAAGAGCACCGCGGCGAAATTCAGAAAAACGCCGAAGAGATCGTCGACGGATACATCAGGAACGCGCTGACCGAATTCTTCGACGACGACCGCGTGATTCACGGATAGAGCAGTTTTCGGCGGACGCGCCCGCGCGGCGCGTCCTTTTTTATAACTTTACGCAGGGAGGGCCGGTTTATGGCGCTGGCGGACACTTTTGAGAAAGATGTAATCGAATTCACGCGCGAGCTCGTGCGCATACGCAGCTACTCGGACGAGGAGGGCGGCGTCGCGCGTGCCGTCGTCGCGAAAATGAAGGAGCTCGGCTACGACGAAGCCTTCATCGACGGCACGGGCAACGCGGTCGGATTCATCGGCAACGGCGAAAAGCTCATCCACTTCGACTCGCACATGGACAACGTTGAGGTAAACGACGCGGACGAGTGGATTCTTCCGCCCTTCGCCGCCGAGATAAAGGACGGGCGCATCTACGGACGCGGCTCCGTCGATATGAAGGGCGGCCTCGCGGCCTCGATATACGGCGCGGCGCTTGCGTGCGAACGCGGGCTGACGGAGGGCAAACGCATATGCGTCAGCGGAAGCGTCTGCGAGGAGTACTGCGACGGCGAGAACATCAAGATGATGTACAAGGAGCTCAGCCTGCGCCCCGACTTCGTCGTGATATGCGAGCCGTCCGACGACGTGATAACGCTCGGCCACAAGGGCAAGGCGCAGATGCGCATAGTCACGCACGGCCTTTCGGCGCACGGCTCCGCGCCCGAGAAAGGGATAAACGCCGTCTACGAGATGGCGGAAATCATAGAGCGCGTCGAAACGCTGAACAAGAAGCTCACAGACGAGGGCGACCCGCACGGCACGATAGTGCTCTCGAACATCAGCTGCGTCACCGCGTCGCTCAACGCCGTGCCGAGCGAGTGCGAGATATACCTCGACCGCCGCCTCGTCCTCGGCGAGACGGCGGAGAAGGTGCGCGCCGAGATGGATTCTCTCGTCGCGGGTAAGCGCGCGACGTGGGAGACCGGCACGCTGCGTCGCACGAGCTGGACAGGCGCGCCGCTCGTCTACGAGCCGCTGCACATGGCGTGGAAGATAGACGACGGCTCGCCGCTCAAGCGCGCCGCCGACGAAGCGTACCGCGACGCCTTCGGCGAAGCGCCCGCGCGCTACGACTTCTGGGACTTCGGCACAAACGCCGTCACCCCCGTCAGCATGGGCATCCCGACGATAGGCTTCGGCCCCGGCGAGTACAAGCTCGCCCACATGCGCGACGAAAACTGCGAAACGTCGAAAATATCGAAAGCCGCGGAGTTCTACGCGGCGATCATCGGACGGCTGTAAATTTCAGACGGGGCATACAGATTGCGGGACCGGCGCGCCTTTTGCGGACGCGCCGGTTTTTTTACGCGAGCTTCCTTAATTCTTCGACGACGCTTGCGACCATGCGCGTTATCGTGAGGTCGGGGACTCCGGCGACGATGTTGCCGCAGCAGTTGACGGGGATGAGGATGCGCGCGGCGGCGCTCTGCCCCACCGCCGCGGCCATCGCGGGCGTGATTTCGCCGAGCAGCGAGTCGGCTATGACGATGGCGACGGGGCCGATTATCACGTCGGCGCTGCGGCAGCAGACCTTGACGGAGTTCTCGCCGGTCGCGGCGCGGTTCGCCCCGGCCTTGAGCATCGCGGCGGCGGCTGTGCTGTTAGTCCCGACAGCGGTGACGTCGGCCTCCGGGAAGGCGGCCTTGACCGCCTGCACGACCTGGCGGCCTATGCCGCCGCCCTGTCCGTCTATTACGAGAATTTTCATGAAAGCTTCACCTCTTGTAAAAGTTTGCCGCTTCGCCGATACTTTTGCCGTAAGGCACAATTCGCAGCGAAGGAGTGAACGCGATGACTACGAGCCTGCGCGAGATTCCGGGCATAGGCGAGCGGATGGAGACGCATTTCCGCAATATCGGCGTGAGCTGCGTCGAGGAGCTCGTCGGGCGCAGCCCGGAGGAGCTTTTCGAGCTTAACTGCAAATTCAAGGGCTTCCGCGACGACCCGTGCGCGCTCTACGTCTTCCGTCTCGCCGTCTATTATGCGGAGAATCCCGTGCGCGACCCCGCGAAGCTCAAATGGTGGTACTGGAAGGACAAGAAGTACCCGCCCGAAAGCTGAGCGCCGCGCGGCTAATATTCGGCGCGGTACGGGAACGGCAGGAGCTCCTTCGCGCGCACCTTGCAGAGGCCGCCTTCGTCCTCGACTATCACCCAGCAGTCTGGCATGTAGTCGCCGAGTATCTGGCGGCAGTTGCCGCAGGGCGGCATTATCTCGCCGCGCTCGCCGCCGCGCACAGCGACGATGCAGTCAAACTCCCGCGCGCCGTCCATGACCGCCGCGCCTATCGCGACCGGCTCGGCGCAGGTTCCGTGTATAGAGTAGACGTTGACGCCGCGGTATATTTTCCCGTCCGCGGCCCTCAGCGCGCAGCCGACGGTGTGGCGGTATTCCTCTCCGTCGTAGCAGGGCGCTATCGCGCCGCGCGCGATTTCTATAAGCTCGCGGTCCTCCGGCTCAAGCGCGCGTTTTTCCATGAATGGTGCGCTCCTTTCATATTTATAGTTTCTTCCTCAAATATATCATGTCGCGCAGAAGCACGCCGTTGTCGATTATCGGGCGGCTGTAGTTTTTCGTGAAGAAGTCCCGCTCGCGGCGGAATACCGAATATCCGCAGCTTTCGTAAAACCCGAGCGTCTGCGGCGTTTCGCCCGTGCCGAGTATGAGCTCGGAGAAGCCGCGCCCGCGGCAATGCCGTTCGATGAATTCCATCATCGCGCGCCCGTGCCCGCGCCGCTGACGCTCCGGCGCGACGGAGATGTTTTTGAGCTCCGCCGTGCCGCCGCCCTCGTCGGTCACGACCGCGGCGCAGAACGTATTTTCGCCCTCGCGCATCACGAAGAGGTCGCCGCACGGAAGGTAGCGCATGATCATCGTCTCTTCTTCGTCGCCCACGAGCAGCAGAGGAATATATTTTTCCTTATCTTCCGAGATTTTTACGATTTCCATATCATTCGCCGCCGCGGCGCAGCGTCAGCACGGTCAGCTCCGAGGGTACGCCGATGCGCGTGAGGAAGCCGTTCCATATTCCCGTGCCGGGCGAGACGAAGAGCTTCATGCCGTCCACGCCGTACCAGCCGTTTACGAAGCCGCCGTTGTATTTCGCAATCACGCGCGCGAGCCCCCACACCATGCCGCCGTGAGTGTGGCCCGAGAGCTGGAGGTCAGCGCCGGCCGCGGCGTTCGCGCGCGCGTTCCCCGGACGGTGGTCCATCAATATCACAAACGCGCCCTCCGGCGCTCCTTCGATAGCTCTGCGCGCGTCGGGCGCTCCGCCGCCGTAACGCGCGGAATATCCGTCGGGCAGCCCCGCGACGGCGAGCGCGGCGTCTCCGCGGCGGATTATCCTGTGCTCGTCAAAAAGTATGTCGGAGCCCAATTCTTCGAGCCGCGCCGTCCATTCGCGCCAGCCGAAATAATATTCGTGGTTGCCCGCAACGCCGAAAACTCCGTCGCGCGCGCGCAGCCCCGCGAGCGGCTCAACGTCGGCGCGGCGCGCCTCGACAGTGCCGTCGATGAAGTCGCCCGTCATCAGTATCATATCCGGCTCGAGCTCGGCGATGCGGCGCACAAGCTCCGCCGTCCACGGCGCTTTGCGCGAGGCGCTTATGTGCAGGTCGCTGAGCAGGATTATCCGGTAGCCGTCGAACTCGGGAGGCAGCGCCGCAAACGCCGCTTCTCGCTCGACTATGCGCGGCTGGCGCTGCGCCTCGTAAACGCCGTAAATTCCGACCGAAAGCGACAGCGCGAGCATCAGCGCCGCAGTCGCCAGCGAAATGCCAGAGGAGGAGAAAACTCCGTAATACATGCCGCTGCCGGTGCGCCACGCGTTCGCGGCTCGCGCTATCGAGCGCAGCGCGAGCGACAGGTCGCGGCAGAGCGTCAACGCGAAGAGCACCGCGAGCGCGACAAAGGCGGCGGTGTATCCCTCTATGACGAGCTTCGGCAGCTCCGGAGAGAAGAAGTGCCCGCCCACGTGAGTGAAGAACTGCTGCTTGAAGGCCGCCGCGATTACGAATACAGAGAGAGCCGCCTTCGCGGGCCACGCGGCGCGAAGCGGCAGGACGAAGCGCAGAACTGTGTAAATCACCAAAACGAATGCAGCTATCCTAAACATGAGGTCAAGTATAGATGTTGGAGCCGCTCCAGGTCAACAGCGCGCGGCTCTGGTAAAATAGGCGCAGACCCACGACGAAAGGACGGACGGACTTGAAAGCGAATTTTATGAAAAAGCTGCTCGCGGCGCTGCTGCTCGCGCTGCTCGCCGCGCTTCCCGCGGCTGCCGCGGAAAAGCGGTTCCACATACTTATGATAAACGACCCGCACAGCTACATTCTGCCCTACCGCGAGGCCGTGACCGATGCGGACGGGCGGCAGTCCGTCGCTTACACGGGCGGCATGGCGCGCGCGCTCGAGCTGGTGCGCGAAGAGCGGGCGAAAATCGAGGCCGAGTCCGGCGCGCCTGTGTTCCTCTTTGAAGCGGGCGACGTGATGCTCGGCCTCAAGGGCGCGCTGACGGCGGGCGAGGCGGAGTACGGCGCGCTCGCGCTGCTCGGCTTCGATGCGGGCGTGCTCGGCAACCACGACTTCGACGGCGGCGTGAAGACGCTCGCGAAGCTAGGGCCGAAGCTGAAATTCCCCGTCCTCGCCTCGAACATAGAATTTGAGGACGAGCGGGCCGTCGGGCAGTATTTCGCGAAGAGCGCGATAATCGAGCGCGGCGGCGTGAAGCTCGGGGTATTCGGCCTCGTGACGCCGGAGCTTAAATCTGTGGTGAGCTTCCCCGAAGGCTTCGGCGTCGACGCGGAGCTCGCCGCGGTCGCGGAAAGGTACGTCCGCGAGCTGCGCGCGGCGGGCGCGGACGCAGTCGTCGCGATAAACCACATCGGCCTGCCGCTCGACAAAAAGCTCGCCGCCGAAGCGCGCGGCATCGACGTGATAGTGGGCGGCCACACGCACGACGCGGTGGAGGAAAAGATAATCATAGACAACGGCGCAAACTCGACGCTCGTCGGGCAGGCTGGCCTCGACGGGCGGTACGCGGGGCGCTTCGACGTGACGGTGGACGAGGGCGGCCTCGTCGCGGAAAAGTCGTCGTGGACGCTGCTGCGCGTGACGCCCGAGACGCGCGGCGTGCCCGAAGTCGAAGCTATGGGCCGCGCGGCGCAGCGCGAAATCGCGGCGGCGCTGAAAATCAGCAACCCGATCATGGGGCTGATGCGCGCCGTGGACTGCACGCGGACGGCGGCGCGCACGCGCGAGAACGAGTTCGGCAATCTCGCGGCTGAGGCTTTCAGATATTCTGCAAACGCGCGGATAGGCTTCATCAACGGCGGCTCGCTGCGCATCAGCCGCGTCGTCCCGCCCGGGCCCTTCTCGTCCACAGACATGCTCGACCTGATACCATACGGCGACAAGCTCCGCCGCCTGCTGATGACCGGCGCGCAGATACGCGAGCAGCTTGAAATTTCGGCTTCGTCGCTCGTCTCGCCCGGCGAGGAGTACGATTACGCGCGGCGCACGCATTCCGGCGAGTTCCTGCACGCTGCGGGGCTGCGCTTCGAGATAGACCTTGACGGCGAGCCCGCGGAGGTCGTGAACCGCCGCATGACGCGCGCCGGGAGCCGCGTGCGGAACGTGACGGTCGAGAGCGCGCGCGGCTGGGAGCCGCTCGACGACGAAGCGGTCTATTCCGTAGCGGCGTCGGCCTTCCTCTGCCGCGAGTTCGGCTGCATAAAGAACGAAGAGACGCCGCACAGCGTGATAGATGCCTTCGACGCCTACTGCGGCGAGGCGCTCGGACGGCGCTTCGAGCCGAAGCTCGACGGCAGGATAAAGATAACGGGCGGCGGAAAATAGCGGCGGCCGCCGTACAGACGAAAGGGCAAAACGCACGGAGCGCGGGACAAATTCAGTATCCGCGCTCCGCTTTTTGTACAGTGGAAAAATTACAGCGATTCTCTGAACAGCGACGCCGCGCCTATGACGGCGGCCTCGCCGCTCAAGCTCGAGGTTTTCAGCGTGAAATATGGGCGGAAGGGCGCGGGCAGGTATTTTTGCGCGCGCGCGGCGAGCTCCTCGGCAAGCCCTGCCGCGCGGCTCATCCCGCCGCTCAGTATCACGGCTTCGGGGTCGAGCGTCACCGTTATCGAGGCTATGCCGCGAGCGAGAGCTTCGAGCGCGGGCGAAATTATCGCCTCGGCTTTGGGCGCGGCGCGCATCTGCCAGAGCGATTTGAAATCTGCTGGAAGCCCCGCTGCCTTCGCGCGCCGTTCAAGCCAGTCGGCGGAGGCCGCCTCTTCGAGGTGCCCCGCTCCGCCGCAGCCGCAGCCGGTCAGCTCCGCGCCGCAGAGCGCCATGTGGCCGCATTCCGCCGCCATGCCGTGCGCGCCGCGCACGAGCCGCCCGCCCGAGACTATGCCCGCGCCGACCCCCGTGCCGAGCGTCAGCACGACGTAGTCCTCCATCCCGACGGCCTCGCCCGCCATGCCCTCGCCGAGCGCCGCGCAGTTCGCGTCGTTCTCAATCGCGGCCTTCGCGCGGATGCCGCGCTCCGCAAGACGGCGCTCGACCGCCGCGCCGAGCGCGAGGCCGTCGCAGTTCTCGTAATTCGTGAGCCGCGCGACGGTTTTGCGGTCTTTCGCGACGAAGCCGGGCAGCCCCATGCCGGCGAAGCATTCTTCACCGCTTTCGGCGAAGCGCATGACGAGCGCCGCGGCGGCTTCGACGAGCGGTTCCGCCATGCGCGGCGACGGAGCCGCGACGGTTTCCGCGCGCAACAGCTTTGCGGGGCTTCGCGAAAAATCGACGGCGCCAGCAGTGATAGTATGTCCGCCGACGTCGAGGCCGATTCGTTTCATTTAATAATTCTCCTGCGCGGCGCGCGCGATATCCGCCGCCGTACAGATGAAGCGCCGCAGCTCGAAAACCTCCTCGCATTCGAAGCGCAGCGTGCGCCCCGCCATGCGCTGCGCTCCGGGGACAAGCGCCGCCGCGTCCGTCTGGAGCGTGTTCATGAAGGTGATTTCAAGCGAATAGGGCCCTTCGAGCGTAAAGGGGCGCAGCCCGCCGCGCAGCGCCGCTTCGGCGGCATCCTTCGCCGCGGCGTAGATTTCGGGCTCCGTCTCCTCGGGCGTGCGGCAGAACGCCGCTCCACGCCCGAGCCCCTCCTTTACGGAGCAGAGGCGGAGCCGCGGCCCGAGCAGGCTGCGAGCCTCGGCGCAGAGGGCGTCGTCGCCCGTCGCGAGCGCCACGGGAACGCCGAGGGCTCCGCAGAGCAGCGCGTTCACGCCCGTCTCGCCCATCTTCACGCCGTTGACCGTGAGGCCGTATATCGTGCGCGAATCGAAGGTGTGGTCGAGCACGGCCTTCTCCGTCCCCGCCATCGCGTGGTATCCGACGAAAAACGCCGCCGCGCAGCCCGCCGCGCCCTCGACCATGCCGAGCACCTTCGGCGAACCGCTCGCGAGCGAGACGTGCTTTCCGAACTCCGCTATATCGAGGTTCGTCATCGAGCCGTGCGCGTCGCATATCACAACGCGCTCCGCGCCCGCGTCGAGAGCGCCGCGCACCGCGGCGCGCATGTCCCCGGCCTGCCGCGCGCGTCCGAAAGCGTATTCCGCGCGCGCCGCGCGCACCTGCGCCGGGCTGACGACGCCCGTCGAGCCCTCCATGTCGGAGCTTATAAAAATTTTCAGGGCAAGCGCCTCCGTTTCATTAAAAATATAAAAAAATCCGCGCCGCTTTCCCGTGGGAACTAAGCGGCGCGGACTGCGTGCAGATTTTAGACGTTGAAGCGAATCTCTATCATGTCCCCGTCTTTGACGATGTACTCCTTACCCTCGAGGCGCAGCACTCCGGCCTTGCGGCATTCGTCGAACGAATGCGCGTGCGCCATGTAGTCGTCGAAGGCGACGACCTGCGCGCGTATGAAGCCGCGCGCGAGGTCCGAGTGTATCGTGCCCGCCGCGTCGACGGCGTTCTCTCCCTTGTGCAGCGTCCAGGCGCGCACCTCGTCCGGGCCGCAGGTGAAGAAGCTTATCAGGCCGAGCACGCGGTAGGCCTCCTCGATGAGGCGCTCGCGCCCCGGCTCCGTGATGTTGAGCCCCTCGGTGAACTCCTTCGCCTCCTCGGGCTCGAGGTCCATAATGTCCATTTCAAGGCTTCCGTAGAGCGTGCAGAGCTTCGCTCCGCGCTCCTCGGCGCGCTTCTTGAGCTCGTCCCACTTCGGAATCTTCGTCTCCTCGTTCTGGCTCTCGTCGAGGTTGAGCAGGATTATCTGCGGCTTCGAGGTGACGAAGGCGAATCCGCGCAGCTGGCGCGTCTCCTCGGGCTTCAGCTCGATGCTCGAAAGCGGCTTCTCCTCCATGAGGCAGTCGTAGCATTTTTCGAGCAGCGCCTTTTCCTTGTCCTCGTCGGGCGTCAGCTTCTTCTTCGCGCGCAGCTTGGAAAGGCGGTTGTCGATGACGCCGAGGTCGCGGAAAATCAGCTCGTTGTCGACGATGTCCCAGTCGCGCACCGGGTCGATGCTCCCCTCGGGATGCTCGACGGCGGAGTTCGCGAAGCAGCGGATGACGTGTATCAGCGCGTCCGCGTCGGCGACGAACGAGAGGAATGCGTTGCCGAGCCCCTCGCCCTTTCCGGCCCCGCGCGAAAGCCCCGCGAGGTCGACGAATTCAACCTGCGCCGGCGTCTCCTTGCGCGGCGCGTGAATCTCGACCAGCGCGTCGAAGCGCTTGTCAGGCACCGGCACGACGGCCTTGTTCGGGTCCGTCTTGCCTCCCGCGTAGGGCTTGACCTCCGCCCCGGCCCTCGTGATTACGTTGAAGACTGTGCTCTTGCCGCTCAAAGGCAGTCCGATAATTCCGCAATGCAGCATCTATATCAGCTCCAAAATATTTTTTATTTCCGACATGAGTTTACTACAGAGCCGCCCGCGCGGCAACGAAGATACAGCAAATCACACTTAAACAAAGACAAGCGCCTCATGACTTCAAAATAGTCCGAGGCGCTGCTGCTATAGATTGATCAATTATTTTCGCTACAACTTTATCCCTTACTTACGATTCGACACAAAGAATATATATCTGTGCGGCGGTTCTCAAGGGTAAAAATTTGTTTTCTTACTCGCTCCACATAGTCTAAGTCTATTTCTGCCGTTATGCTACAGACTCTATCAGAAGCGCACGCTATGATGTTGCCCCACGGATCAATAATCATTGAGTGTCCATAAGCCTGAAAACGCGGTTTTTTACCTATCTGGCCTGGAGCTATTACATAGCATCCGTTCTCAATAGCTCTAGCCCTAAGCAACGGTTCCCAATGATCTTTTCCTGTATTCATAGTAAAATCTGAAGGGCACACGAAAATGTTGGCACCTTCTAAAGCCATAATTCTATATAACTCACAGAAGCGCATATCGTAGCATATAGACAAACCTATGTGCCCGACTTCCCCCGTATCGATAGTAACTATATCACTACCGGGTTTTATTCTGTCGGATTCTTTAACAGTGGGGCCACCGTTTGCAAGTATGACATCAAACGGATGCATCTTC
>DHCMC07803__coassemble_706_pt1 | contig 34767 bp, 33 predicted proteins | sample DHCMC07803__metabat2_low_PE_027 | metagenome-assembled genome bin DHCMC07803
TGTATTCTCTGTAAAGGAAGGCCATGGCCCCTCCCTGGATGATTCCGGACAGCTCGTTCACTCGCGCGTGGTCTACCTTGAACGCGCCTATCTTGCCGGATGCCACTGCCGCGTATCCAAGCGCCAGCGCTCCGACTACTCCCGTTAACAACAGCATATTCATCGCTGAAAGAACCTCCTTAAAGGGTCGTCAAAAAATTTTCATATGAATCTGTGCACCGGCGGCTAGGCCGGTGCACAGTATGGGTGGGGTTGGTGAAGAAGTTATTCTATGTTGCCGGCGTTCCGCGCGCGCTCCGCTTAGAGCGGGATGTTGCCGTGCTTGCGCGCCGGACGCTGCTTTTTCCTGCCCCAGAACATGCGGAGCGTCTGGATTATTTTCTTCCTCGACTCCGCCGGCTCTATTACGTCCTCAAATTTTCCGAGCTCTGCCGAGCGGTAGGGGTTGAGGAACTCGTCCTCGTACATTTTTTTGTACATCTCCCTCGCAGCCGCGGGGTCGGCCGCCTGCTCTATCTCGTTCTTGTAGAGCACCGCGACGGCCGCGTCGGCTCCGACGACGGCGCGCTCGCAGGTCGGCCATGCCATTACGAAGTCGGCGTGCATGTCTATGCTGCACATCGCGGGCGTCGCTCCGCCGTAGGATTTGCGTATCGGCATGATTATCTTCGGCACGGTCGCCTCGGCCCATGCGTAGAGCATCTTCGCGCCGTGGCGGATGATGCCGTCGTGCTCCTGCTGCACGCCGGGCAAGTAGCCGGGAACGTCGACTATCGAGAGCAGCGGGATGTTGAAGGAGTCGCAGGTGCGGATGAAGCGCGCGGCCTTGCACGAGGCGTTGATGTCGAGGCAGCCCGCCATGCAGCCGGGCTGGTTCGCTACGACGCCGACGGGCATTCCGCCCATGCGCACGAAGCCTATGATTATGTTGCGCGCGTATGAGGGCGAAATTTCAAAGAAGAAATTGTCGTCCGCGATTTTCGCGATGATGCTCTTCATGTCGTAGGACTTGCGCTTATTGTCCGGGATGATGTCGTTGAGTTCCTCGATCCTGCGGTTCACGTCGTCGTCGCACTGGTAGACGGGCGGCATCTGAGTGCAGTTGTCGGGGAAGAAGCTCAGCAGGCACTTTATCTGCGCGATGCAGTCGTAGTCGTCGCGCGCGACGAGCTGGCAGAGGCCGGACTTCGTGCTGTGCGTCGCGGCTCCGCCGAGCGTCTCGAGGTCGACGACCTCACCGGTCACCTGCTGGATGACCTTCGGCCCGGTTATGAAGGCCTTGCTCGACTTGTCCACCATTATGACGAAGTCGGTGAGCGCCGGCGAGTAGCAGGCACCGCCAGCGCAGCTTCCCATGATGGCGGAAATCTGCGGGATGACGCCCGACGAGTTGACGTTGTTGTAGAATACCGTGCCGTAGACCGACGCGCCGGGGCCTTCCTGGAGGCGTCCGCCGCCCGAGTCGTTGAGGCCGATGATGGGGACGCCCGCTTCGAGCGCGAGCTCCTGCATCCTCGCGAGCTTCAGGCCGTGCATCTCGCCCATCGAGCCGCCGAGCACAGTCGCGTCCTGCGAGTAGACGAAGGCTCTTCTGCCGTTGATGAGGCCGTGGCCCGTCACGATGCCGTCGGCGGGCGCGTCCACCTTGTCCATGCCGAAGCGCGTCGCGCGCGGCTTGACGAACATGTTGTACTCGACGAAGGTGCCGGGGTCGAAGAGCAGATCGACGCGCTCTCTCGCGGTCAGCTTGCCTTTGGCGTGCTGCTTGTTGATCCTCTCCTGCCCGCCCTGAAGCATGATGTGCGCTTTCAGATCAAGCATAGTCTGAAGACTTTGATTCATTTGACCATTCTCCCTATAGGCGGGACGCGAACGGGAAGAGAGGTTCCGCGCTCCGCGCCGCAAAGATTTGAATAAATTTTATAAAAAAGAAAAAATGCCGAGAGGCTGCGCCATTCTGCCAAGATGCGCCGCGCGCGTTACGGCTGCGCGCGGCGCGTAAAGTCTTCTGTCGGGATGTTACATTAAACCTTTCCAGGGGCTGAGGTCGAGTCCGCACTGCTCGAAGCGCTCGCCGAGGAAGTTGAGCGCGTTCTTGTACATGACCTTCTCCATGATTCCCGGTCTGAGGTCGAGCTCTTCCCACTCCTTGAGTATCTCGCTGAGCTTGAAGACGCCCCACTCGGAGCCGAATATGAATTTGTCCTGGAGACGGCGGTTCATCTCGTAGAGCATGCACTGCGGGAAGTACTTCGGCCACATGCCGGAGGTCTCGCGCATGACGTTCGTCTTGTGCATTGCGACGTGGTTGATGACTTCGGGCCACGGCTCGCCGACGTGGAGCGCGATTATCTTGAGGCGCGGGAACTCCGCGGCGACCTCGTCGACGTCGAGCGGCTGGCAGTAGGTCATGCTGTAGAGGCCGTCGCCGCCGGGGGCTCCGCTGCCCATTCCGGTGTAGCCGATGTGGAACTGCACCGGCGCGCCGAGCTGCTGGCAGAGGTCCCAGAGCGGGAAGAAGCGGCGGTCGTTGACGCGGAACTTCTGCGTGCACTGCTGGAACTTAAGGCCTATGAGCTTGAGGTCTACTAGCGCGTGCTCCGCCGCGTGAAGGGCCTGCTGCCCCTGCCACGGGTCGACCGAGCCCCAGGCTCCGAAGAACGAATCGGGGTACTGCTGCCAGAGGTTGTAGACGAACTCGTTGCTCGTCGGCGGCTCGCCCATTCCGCTCGTCGCGTCCCACGCGACGGGCTGCATCTTGACGCCGTGGCTCTTGGCGTCGTTCGCCATTACCTCCGGCCCTGTCTCGTCGAACTCGGCCTTGAGGTCTTCGAGCGTCGCGTTGCCGGACTTGCCGCGCCAGTTGGGCTGGGTATATTTTCTCGAAGCGAGCATCGCCTTCATTGCCGGCGGATATCCTCCGCGGATGAACGGATGCGCGTGTATGTCTATTATCTGGAATCCTCTTTCTTCAGGAGTTTTAGGAGTTCTGTCTCCAGCTGCTATAGCCATGAATTATGCTCCCCTTTCAAAATTTTATCTGTGCCGTATAAATTCTAGCGGTATTTCGCAACGTCGGGCGTTCTCTTCTCGCGGAAGGCCGCGCCGACTTCCTTCGCCTCTTCGGTGCCGTAGTAGACGCCGAGCGCGACGCCCGCCATCGACTGCACGCCCCAGAGCGCGTCGCTGTCGGCGTTGAAGGAGGCCTTGAGCGCCGCGAGCGCCGTCGGGCTGTTATTTACTATCTCGTCGACCCATTTGTCGGTCTCTTCGAGCAGCTTGTCGGGCTCTACGACCGCGTTGACGAGCCCCATCTTGAGGCAGTCGTCGGCGCTGTACTTGCGGCAGAGGTACCACATCTCGCGCGCCTTCTTCTCGCCGACTATGCGCGCGAGGTAGGCGCTGCCGTAGCCCGCGTCGAAGGTGCCGACCTTCGGGCCTACCTGGCCGAACTTCGCTGTCGAGGAAGCTATCGTGAGGTCGCAGACGACCTGGAGCACGTGGCCTCCGCCTATCGCGTAGCCGTTGACGGCGGCGATTACCGGCTTCGGTATGTTGCGCACTGTCGTCAGAAGCTGGGCGAAGAGGCTGACCATCGGCAGCTTCTCGACGGGTGCGGCGTCCTCCGCGACCTCGGCGGGCGTGCCGCCTATCGTGAAGGCGCGGTTTCCGGCTCCGGTGAGTATCACCGCGCCGACTTCCTTGTCGCTCCACGCGCTCTGGAGGGCCGTAATCATCTCAACGAGCGTGCGCTGCGTGAACATGTTCATCGCGTCGGGACGGTTGATGGTGATTTTGGCTCTGCCGTTGTACTTCTCGTAGATTATATCTTTGAATTCCATTTCAATCCCCTCCTGTTAAGCTGTGCGCCGGGAGGTAGGCCGGCGCACAGGATGTGTGGAGATGGTGCAGAAACTACACTCTGATTATGAACGCTTCGCTTTCGCCGACTCCGCCGCATATCGTGCAGAGTCCGTAGCCGCCGCCGCGGCGCTGGAGCTCGTAGGCCATCGTCATGACGAGGCGTCCGCCGGTGGCTCCGGTCGGGTGTCCTATCGCTATCGCTCCGCCGTTGATGTTGGTCTTCGCGCGGATGGCTTCGACCTTCGCGGGGTCGTTGTCGCCGAGGTATATCGTCGAGGCGAGCGGCATAACGGCGAAGGCTTCGTTGATTTCGATGACGTCCATCTGGTCGACGGTCATTCCGGCCTTGTCGAGCGCCTTCTTCGCGGCGAAGGCGGGGATGGTCGCGATGTACTTCGGGTGTCCCGAGGCCTGCGCGTGGGCGACTATCGTCGCGAGCGGCTTGATTCCGCGGCGCTTGGCTTCGCTCTCGGCCATGAGGACGAGGGCGCTGGCTCCGGTGTTGAGTCCCGGCGCGTTGCCCGCGGTGACGGTCGGGCTCTGGTTGACGGTCTTGAGCTTCGCGAGGCCCTCGAGCGTCGTGTCGGGGCGCGGCTGCTGGTCGTCGGTGATGACTATGTCGCCCTTCTTCGTGTGGACGGTGTAGGGCTTTATCTCATCCTTGAACTTGCCGGCCTTGAAGGCTTCCTGGTAGTACATCTGGCTGCGGTAGGCCCACTCGTCCTGCATCTCTCTCGAAATGCCGAGTTCGAGCGCGACGTCGCCGGCCTGCTTCGCGCGCGGCTCGCCGGTGTAGGGGCAGGAGACGACCATGATGTCCTTGAGGACGATGTCGCCCATGCGCTTGCCCCAGCGGAGGTCTTCAAGGAAGTAGGGGACGTTGCTCATGTTCTCGGAGCCGCCGCCGACGGTTATCTTCGCGTCGCCGAGTTCGATGGCGCGCTTCGCCATCGCGATGGCGACCATCGAGGAGCAGCAGGCGCGGTCGACGGTGGTCGAGTTCGCCTCGGGCGGCATGCCCGACGCGAGCGAAATCTGGCGCGCTATCGAGCGGTTCGCCGTCGGCATGTTGATGCCTATGTAGGTCTCCTCGACCTCCGCGGGGTCTACCGCGGCGCGCTCCATAGCCTCTTTGACCACGAAGGAGCCGAGGGCTACGGTGTTTTCGTTTTTCATAACTCCGCCGAATTTATCGAACGGGGTGCGGACTGCGGATACGATGACTACGTTTTCCATTTTCAATATCCCCTTTTATAAAAAGCTTCGGTTATATGGCCTTCTTGTCGTGGAGCTCTTTTATCTTTTCGTCGCTGTAGCCGATTTTCCTGAGGACTTCGTCGGTGTCGGCGCCGAGGTTCGGGAGCGGCTTGTAGGTCGGCTCGTGCTCTTCCATCTTTATCGGGCAGCCGACCATGGAAATCTTGCCGATGATCGGGTCGGGAAGCGTGACTATCATCTCGCGCTTCTTGGTGTGCTCGTCGTGCGCGACGTCCTCGGAGTTCTGGACCGGGCCGCAGGGAAGTCCCTGAGCCATGAATATCTCGCAGGCCTCGACCTTCGTCTTGTCGGCGAGCCACTCGTTGATTATCGGGCGGATGAGCGTCTCCATGTACTTGCCGCGTCCCGGGCCGGACTGGATTTCGGGGTTCTCAAGCAGCTCGAGGTGTCCGATAGCGGTGAGGAATTTCTTCCACATCGACTCGGTCGGAACGATGATGGCGACGTAGCCGTCTTTGCACTTGAAGGGGCCCCACGGAGCGATGAGTTTGTCCGGGCCTCTCGTGACGACGTTGCCGGTGAAGGCGTAGACGTTGTGCGAACGCTCGGCGAGCGCGACCATGCAGTCGTACATCGACACGTCGAAGTATTCGCCCTTGCCGGTGCGGAGCTTGTTGACGTAGCCGAGCATGGCGGCGTAGGCGGCGTAGACGCCGGTGCCGGAGTCGCCGAGCGCGAAGCCGAGCCATGTCGGCGGACCCTGCGGGTCGCTTCCGCAGGTGTACATGAGGCCGGCCATAGCCTGGGCGATGATATCGTAGGCGAGGCGCTTCGCGTATGGGCCTTCATATTTCTTGGAGCGTCCGAAGCCGCTTATCGCGACGTAGATGAGGCCGGGGTTGACCTCTTTGATTTTCTCATAGGTGAAGCCGAGCTTGTCCATGAGTCCGGGCTTCAGGTTTTCGATTACGATGTCGGCCTCTTTGATGAGGTCCCAGAGGACGGCCTGTCCGTCCGCGGACTGCATGTCGATGGTGATGCTCTTCTTGCCGCGGTTGAAGCGCGCGAAGTATCCGCTCTGCACGCCGCCGTCTTCGCTCTTGAGAAGCGGCGCCATTTCGCGCGCCGTGTCTCCCGTTCCGGGGCGCTCGACCTTGAGCACCTCGGCGCCCTGGTCTGCGAGCATCATGGTGCAGGTCGGGCCTGCGACCTGCTGCTCGAGACCGAGAACTTTTACTCCGTCAAGTATTCCTTTCATGTAGGTTCCTCCCTTTTTGCAGCTTGTCTATATGCTTGGTTAGATGTTGGAAGCCCTGTTCGTCATATCCTGCGCGGCGTTCTCCGCGAGGTCCTCGGCCTTCGCCATCGCTATCTGCTCGAAGGTGAAGTCGACGACTTCGTCGAGCGGCGTTCCGGGGCCGAAGACTCCGCTGACGCCCTTTTCCATGAGCGCGGGGATGTCCTGCTGCGGGATGATGCCGCCGAGGATGAATACTGTTTTGTCCATTCCCTCTTTGGCCTTCACCTTGTCGATGACCTTCGGCATGAGCGTGTTGTGCGCGCCGGAGAGAAGGCTGACGCCTACCGCGTCGACGTGCTCTTTGGCCGCGATGTCGGCTATCTCGTCGGGCGTCGCCTGAAGGCCGGTGTAGATGACTTCGGCTCCGGCCTCTTCGAATGCGCGGGCTACTACCTTCGCGCCGCGGTCGTGGCCGTCAAGTCCGGGTTTTGCTATCAAAACTTTTACCATAGTGACGGTTCCTCCTTTAGTAAATCTTCATCGGCGTGTATTTGCCGTAAACTTCCTTGAGCACGCCGCAGATTTCTCCGATGGTCGCGTAGGCTTCGACGGCTTCGATCATGTAGTCGCCGAGGTTTTCGTCGTTCTGCGCGGCTTCCTTGACGGCGGCGAGGGCTCTTGCTACGCGCTCGTTGTCGCGCGTCGCCTTGAGTTTGTTGAGCTTCTCGGTCTGCTTGATCGCGACGTCCTCGGAGACGGTGAACTGCGCGGGCTCGATGGGCTTGCCGTCCTTGAACTCGTTGACGCCGACGACGATGCGTTCCTTGTTGTCTACGGCCTTCTGATACTTGTAGGCGTTGTCGGCGAGCATTCTCTGCTGGAAGCCCTCTTCGATGCACTTCATCGCTCCTCCCTTCTTCTCGATGGTGTCGAGGAGCGCGAGGACGTCCTTCTCAATCGCGTTGGTGAGCGCTTCGACCGCGTAGGAACCGCCGAGCGGGTCTACGGTCTCGGTGAGGCCGGACTCGTAGCCGACTATCTGCTGCGTGCGCAGCGAGAGTGTGACGGCTTCCTGCGTCGGGAGCGAGATGGCTTCGTCATAGGAGGAGGCGTGGAAGGTCTGGATTCCGCCCGCGGCGGCCGCCATCGTCTGCATCGTGACGCGGACGGCGTTGTTGATGGGCTGCTCCGCGGTGAGGGCCGAGCCGCTCGTGAAGGCGAATATCTTAAGGCGCTGCGCCTCTTCGTCTGTGACGTGGTAGCGCTCCTTCATGATGCGCGCGTAGAGGCGGCGCGCCGCGCGGTACTTCGCGACTTCCTCAAGGAAGTCGAGCTGCGCCGCGAGGAAGAAGTAGCTGTTCGAGGTCGCGGCCACGATGTCGACGCCGCGCTTCACCGCCGCGTCGTAGTACTCGATCATGTCGGCGAGCGTGAAGGCGAGCTCCATCGCCGCGGTCGCGCCGGCCTCGCGGATGTGGTAGCCGGAGACCGCTATCGGCGTCCAGTGCGGCAGGTGCTTGCCGCAGTACTCGAGCACGTCGACGGAGAGCTTGACGCCGGCCGCCGGCGGGAAGATGTAGGTGCCGCGGCACATGTATTCTTTAAGGATGTCGTTCTGGAGGAAGAAACCTATCGAGTTCGGGTCTATGTTGTTCTTCTTCGCGAAGGCGACGTAGAAGGCGAGCATGATGATGGAGTTCGCGTTCGCAGTCGTGCGTATCTGGCGCACCTTCTCGAAGGGTATGCCCTTGAAGAGCGCTTCGATGTCGGCGAGGGAGTCTATCGCAACGCCGACCTTTCCGACTTCGCCTTCGGACATCGGGTCGTCGGAGTCGTAGCCCATCTGCGTCGGCAGGTCGAGCGCGACGGAAAAGCCCGTGCCGCCCTGCTCTATGATGTAACGGAAGCGTCTGTTGGCTTCTTCAGCGGAGGCGAAGCCCGCGTACTGCCCCATCGTCCAGAGCTTGCCGTCGCGGTACATGTTCTCGCGGATGCCGCGTGTGAACGGATAGTGGCCCGGTTCACCGAGCTGGGCCTTGAGGTCCTCGCCCTTTATGTCTTCTTCGGTGTATACGCGCTTCAGCTCGTAGCCCGACAGCGTCGTATGTTTTCTTTCTTCCGCCATTGAAATTTTCCCCTTTCTGCGCTTTGTTGTATATTCGTGCCTCATTCGTCGATGAAGCTGATTCGCATTTTTTTGTCGGTGAATATCCGCTCGTCCATAAGCTTCAGGTTCGGCGATATTCTCGGGACGAAGTCCATCTTCGCTATGATGTCGCGCTCGACGTCGACGCCCGGCGCTTTTTCTATGAGCGTCACGCCATCCGGCTCGAGGCGGAAGACGGCGCGCTCCGTTATGTAAAGTATTTCCTGCCCCGTCTCGCGGGCGAACTGCGCCGAGAAGGTCACCTGCTGGACTTTTTTGCGGAATTTCGTCTTTTCCGCGTCTTTGACTATCGTGAGCTTCCCGTCGCCCGTTTTATATTCCATCTGCCCCGCGAGGAAGGTTCCTATGAAGCAGATTTTTTTCGTGCTTTGCGTGATGTCGATGAAGCCGCCGGGTCCGGTGCAGCGCGAGCCGAACTTCGAGACGTTCACGTTGCCCTCTTCGTCGACCTCGCCGAGGCCGAGGATGGCCGCGTCGAGCATCCCGCCCTGGTACATGTCGAGGTTGTCCGTTATCGAGAGCAGCGCTTCCGGGTTGACCGCCGCGCCGAAGGCGACGCCGAGTATCGGAACGCCGCCGAAAACGCCCGTCTCGAGCGAGAAAGTGACCTGGTGGCTTATGCCCTCTTCGTTAGCGACGCTCGCGACGCTGTCGGGCATTCCGATGCCGAGGTTGACGACGGAGCCGCCTCTTATCTCGAAAGCGGCGCGACGCCCGCATATCTTGCGCGGCGTAAGCGCCATCGGCTTGATAGAGTCGAGCCTCGCGCGCACGTCGCCGATGAGCTCGGGACGGAACGGCGCGCCGTCGTAGCACTGTAAGTGGTTCTCCGGCTTCGCGACGACGACGTAGTCGACGAGCGCGCCCGGTATCGCGACGTGGCGCGGGTCGAGGACGCCGCGTCTGAATATGCCCTTGACCTGCACGATGACCGTGCCGCCGTTGTTGTGGACGGCGGCCGCCATCGCGGCCTGTTCGCTGTAGATTGCTTCCTCTTCCAGAGAGATGTTGCCGTATTCGTCCGCGTAGCTGCCGCGGATTATGCACGCGTCGAGACGGAACGGTTTGTAATGCAGATACTCCGTCCCGTCTATGTTGATGAGCGACACGACCTCGCGCCCGGATTCCCGCGCGAGCTCGTTGACCTTGCAGCCTTCAAGCCGCGGGTCGCAGAATGTATGAAGCCCTATTTTTGTTATAACGCCCGGCTTGCGCGAGGCAATCGCGCGGAGAAGGTGTCCGTAGACGCCGAGCGGCACGGTGTAGCCCGCGATTTGGTTCGCGCTGACGGCGCGCCCGATTGCGGGCGGCATGCCGACGTGCGCGGCGTAGATCGACGTGACGAGGCCGGGGGCTTTTATTATGCTGAGGCCCCAGCCGTCCTCAGTGAGGTCGCCCGGGGATACGCCGCATACGGCGCAGAGGTTTTTCGGAGTTCCGTGAGCAGAGTACGACTTCGCCATCTCGCGCAGAATGTCGTCGGGCGCGGAGCAGCCTCCGAACCCGCCGATGCCTACCACAGAATTATCTCTAATTAGTGATATTGCCGACGATGAAGATATTACTTTGCTCATAACGCTCCCCCTGTTCCCCAAGCTTCCCGCCGTTCAGCGAGAAACGGCGGGAAGATAAAACTGGCTTGTCCGGCTAAGTTTCGCGCCGGAGGTTATTTCGCAGCGTGCTGCGCGCCGCTTCCGAACTTCGAGACTACCCACTTCGTGATGTACGGGTAGACTATTATCGAAACGACGAGACAGACCGCCATCTGAGCCGTCACCGTCTCCACGTACGGCGCGTACTGCGGCAGGCTCTGGCCGATTACGCTCGGCGCGACGACTGCGAAGCCGCCGAGGCAGGTCGCGGCGACCGCGGCGTAGCCGGGGCGTCTCAGTATAATCTTATCGGAGGCTATCATGATAGGCAGGAATACGAAGACGTGTATCGCTATCAGGATAGCTTCGGCGACGCCGACGTTGGCGATCGCCTTCATGTTGATGCTCGCGCCGAGGCACGCGCCGACGAACATGAGCACGACGGGCGTAGCGGTCGAGAACATCTTGCGAATTTTTTCATCGGCGTTGGCGAGCACCAGGCCGAGCGTGAACGGAACGAGCGTGGATATCGCGCTCATATAGTCGAAGCCCGTGCCGTCGGCTATGCCGAGGATGACGAGCGGCGTCGCGGGAACCGCTATGAGGTTGATGATGCCCATCGCGGCCTTGTCGACGTTGTCTCCGTAGGACTGCATAAGCCCCATGTAGACGCCGGGATTGCAGTTCGCGAGGAGAATCGTTATCGCCATCGCGGAGACTCCGCAGAAGCCGTCGAGGCCGAAGAATTTAATCGTAAGCCACGAACCGATGTAGGCGACGAGAAGGCGGACGACTACGAGTACGCCGCCGCGCGAGCAAATCAGGCGAAGGTCGCTATATTTCGCCTGGCTTCCCGCAGTAAAGAGCAGCGCTCCGATGAAGGCCATCGCGCCGTAGCCGCTGAAAGCTCCGGTCACGGGGCCGCCTATTTTGAGCGCGCCGGGCGCGAAGGTGTTTATGACCGCCGTGATGAGCATCGGAACGACCATAATGCCGCCCGGGACTTTGTTTACCTTACCCAGAATATCCATTGGCATACCTCCCAGTCTGGCGCCGCGGGGGGGCGCCCAACTGTTCGCTGTACGTCGCTGCGCGGGGAGGCGCTTATGCGCCCCCGCGCGGACGGATAATTTCAACTAGTTCTGCTGAGCCTGCTGCGCGGCCTTGCGCTCGGCTATTTTGTCGGCGATGACGCAGTTGACCTTTTCGTGTCTCTGGTCGCGCTCGAGGCAGCCGTTGCAGTAGACGCACTTGATCATCTCTTTCTCGCGGCCCTCGACCTGCTTCTTGATCCAGTCGGGGTCGGCGAGCGCCGGACGGCAGACGCCGATGAGGTCCGCGTCGCCGGCCTGGAAGATTTCTTCACCGTGCTGGAGGTCTTTGACCTTGCCGGAGACGATGACGGGGATGTCGGAGTTGATCTCGCGGAGGGCGTTCTTGATGCCTCTCGAGAGATAGACGTGGCAGCCGTAGGGCAGGTTCGCGGTCGCCATGCAGCGGCTTCCGCTGTAGCCGGTGTACCACGGGCCGTCCTCGGTCTTGCCGCCGGCCGATACGCTGATGAAGTCCATGCTGGCCTGCGCGAATATCTTCGCGATTTCGGTCGTCTGCTTCAGCGTGTTGCCGCCCATGACGAACTCTTCGCCGGAGATGCGGCAGCCGACGCAGTAGTCGTAGCCGACTTCCTTGCGGATGTCGTCCATTATCTCGGTGACGATGCGGCAGCGGCCCTCGGTGTTGCGTCCGTACTTGTCGGTGCGCTTGTTGAGGAGCGAGATGAACGAGGAGAGCGTGTAGCCGTGCGCGACGTGGAGCTCGACGCCGTCGAAGCCGGCCTTGCGCGCTCTGATGGTGCTGTCGACGAACTGCTTCTTTATCTCGTCGATTTCTTCATAGCTGAGATCTTCGATAGCCTGCTTCCAGCCTGTGCGGACGGACTGCTTGACATAGTGGATGAGCTGGAGCGTCATCTTGCAGCCTTCGGCGTGTACCGCGTCGGTCATCTCTTTCAGTCCGGGAATGAACTTGTCGTCGCATATACGGAGAAGGTGCGGGCTCTTTCTGTCGAGGACGCCGCAGGCTTCGACGTCGATAAGTCCGAAGCCGCCCTTCGCGCGCGCAACGTGGCGCTCGATGAGCTCGTCGGTGACGAAGCCGATTTCGTCCGCCATGCAGGTGACTGCCGGGAGCCACACGAGACGGTTTCTGAGTTCGAGATTCCTAAATTTTACAGGCTCTAATATCTGCATAAAAGCTACCTCCAATTTGTATAATCGGTGCGGAGAACACCCAGTCTCCGCACCGTGGCCGTACAGTCGAACGACTGTTGTTTACTTCTTGTTCTTCTCCTCTTCCGCCATAATCGCGTAGATTTCCTGGCGGAGCTCCTCTTTCTTGACCTTGCCTATGTTCGTGTGCGGCAGGTCGGGGCGGACCTCAAGACGCTCGGGGAGCTTGAACTTCGCGAGCTTGCCGTCGAGGAAGGTGATTATCTCTTCGAGCGTAATCGTCTCGTTGGGGTCTCTAAGGGAAACGAAGAGGCAGGCCTTCTCGCCGAGCACCGGGTCGGGCATCGGGACGAGCGCCGCGTCGTGGACCTTCTCGTTCTTAAGGACGAGGTTCTCGACCTCTTCGCAGCTGAACTTCTCGCCGCCGCGGTTGATGGCGTCCTTGATGCGTCCCATGATTACGAAGCCCTTCCCGCTTTCGTGCATGGCCGCGAGGTCGCCCGAACGATAGTATCCGTCTTCCGTGAAAGCCTTCTTGTTGTGGTCGGGGGCGTTATAGTAGCCGCGAATCGTGTACGGGCCGCGGAAGATTATTTCTCCGGGCTTCTCGGCTTCGCCCTTCCAGCGCGCGGTGCCGTCGTGTACGCTTTCGGCGATGACGTGGCCATCGTCCTTGTCGACGATCTTCCACTCGTCGGCCGGAGAGACCGGCAGGCCTATCGTGTTGTAGGTGACTTCTTCGCTGTCGAAGAGGCTCGTCTGGGTGATGGTGCCTTCGGACATACCGAACTGAGAGATGAGGCGGCAGCCGAGCTCAGGATAGACGCGGGCCGCGACGACCGGCTCGATCTTCGAACCGCCGTTGATGACGATCTCCCAGGAGGAGAGGTCGTACTTCTGACGGTCTTCGAAGTTCAGCATGTTGATGATCATAGCGGGGACCATCGGGACGTGCGTGATGTGCTCTTTTTCGATGAGCTTGCAGATGTCCTCGGTCTTCGGGGAGGTCGACATTACGACCTTGCCGCCGAACGAGAACGCGCCCTGGATTCCGGGGGCCGCGAGCACCATGTTGTGCGCGACGGGGGCGACTGCGAGCTGGACGGTGTACATGTTGTACCCGAGCTCACGGCTCGACTCCTCCGCGACATAGCGGTAGGCGTTGTATTCGCGCGCGATGAGCTTCGGAATTCCGGTCGTACCGCCGGAGAGAAGGATGATGCAGACGTCATGCGGGTCGGGCAGGTAGCTTCTGAGGAGCTCCGCGTCGTCCTCGCCTTCGATGGGCGTGTTGAGAAGTTCGTTGATGTAGTAGTAACCCTCTGGAACTTCCTGGTTCACGCCGGCGATCATCTTGAGCTTCATCGAGGGAAGATCTGCGGCAACCTGCTCGACGAGCTCGACATAATTATACTTCTTGGCAAAACCTGGTATAATGTAACCGACCGCCTCCGCTTTGGCTGCGATCTGGGATATCTCCGTGTATCTGTGCTGCGGCAGGCACATTACCGGGATAACTCCGATTTTCTGAAGCGCGATGTAGATGAAGACAAACTCCGGAATGTTTATGAGCTGCACCACAACCCGATCTTGGTGTTTCAGCCCCATCTTCACGAAATGAAGCGCGAGGCGGTCAGTCCCCTTCTTCAGTTCGCCGTAAGTGTACCTCTGATCGCCTCCGACCAAGGCTTCGCGCTCCCAGAAGCGTTCGGCTATATTGTCGAATACCTGAGAGAAGTTCTCTTTCTTCCAGTATCCCTTTTCCTCATACTCCTTCGCGAGCTCCGGGCGATAAGGCGTCCAATGTTCCAGCATAAGATCATTCCTTTCAGTTTTATGTGAGTTTGGAATTTGTTTTAGCCGTTGATGGCGTTAAACACTAAACTGACACTTCACCGACGACGCATCACTCTCCAGTTAGTTTTTCGAGACAACAACACAACAGTAAAGATATCGCTAATTAGTGATATCTCTCTAAAAAATATAAAGTGGACGAAATTCCTTTTTCCTGTTATTTCAGCTTTTTCAGAAGAGCGACGACCGTTTCTTTTTCCTCCGTCGTCAGCTTTGAAAAAGCCTCCTCCAGATTCGCCATATGAGCGGCGAAGGTCTCATCCATCAATGCTTTGCCTTTAGGCGTTATACCGATCAGATAGGAACGACCATCTTCAGGATTGTCGCGCCGGCCGACCAGCCCCATCTGCTCAAGGTTCCTCACGACAACGGTAATGTTGCCGCTGCTCGAAAGTACCTTGTCGATTATGCTCTGCACCGTCTGCTCTCCCCTGTTGTAGAGAAGTTCTAATACGGTGAACTGGGCCAGCGTCAATCCTTTCTCGCGAAACAATTCACTTGATTTGCGATGGGCGTTTCTGTAGGTTCGTCCTAAAGCTATAATTAGCTTTCCATTCAAACGATCCCTAGAATTCATTTCAAAGTCCCTTACCCATTTAACTTGCGACAGATTGACTTATGCCCTGTTGGCTGTAGAATAACACTAATTAGTGATAATGTCAATGCAATTTTCTGACAAATCAGTAAGGGTAAAACGGCGGAAATCCGCGCCAGCACTGAAAAAATCCTTGTTTTACGGACGGGAAGAAATATTATGGTTACTTTGCAGATATCTGAACCTTGCGACGCGGAGATGATAAAAGAGTTCGACTTCTACATACCTGAGGAGAGGCTGCGTGAAAAGCTGGAACGAAGCCCGGAGGAGGTGCTTCTGATAAAACACGGAGACTGCACGGCGGGCGTTCTGCGCTGGGGGTATCTCTGGGATTACATACCTTATCTTTATTTTCTGCACGTCAGGCCGGAGTTCCGCGGGCGCGGATACGCGGCGGAGGCGTTGCGGCTGTGGGAGGAAAAGATAGCTGCGGCGGGCTTCGACGCGGCGCTCTGCTCCATCCCGACAGACGACGCCGCGCAGCATTTTTACAGGAAGATGGGCTACCGCGAGACAGGGGCTCTTTCCATTCCCTTCGGCGCTTTCGCGCAGCCGATGGAGATTTTATTCATCAAGCGGCTCGGCGCGGAGCCCGCGGACGATTGAGGCGCAGAGCGGTTCAAAAGCCGACAATATTTTAAAAATGTAAATTTTATATTTGGAGTGTTATGCTGTTATGACTCAGAAGATAGTTTTCTACTACGGCCCGAAGTCCGGTTTCAGACGCCACCTTCCCAAGCGTCTGCCAATCACGACGATAAGCGAGCTCGCGATATACAGCGACAGGAAGATGCGCGAGCACACCTTCAAGATACAGAGCGCGCGCCGCGGCGCGGAGAATCCGGAGAAGGAGGCAGAGCGGCTGCAGGTGCCGTGCCTCGTCGCCTTTTCGGAGCAGTACGCCTCCATCAGCGAGAGCGCGATAAACTCCTTCCTCAGCTTCATCGGACAGTTCGACGTCGGCTCGATATATCTGCAGAACCCGCCGATGCACGTCGTCTCGCAGTTCGAGAGCCTCCACAGCCGCGTCAAGACGATACGCTACGACTACCGCACGCTCGACTTCGACTGCCTGCGCAGAATCAACCGCGAGTACGACGGCGTCATCATCGGACAGCCGGAGGTCAAGGAGAAGCTGCTGAAGGCGCTATATCCGCTCGCCTCGGGCTCGTCGGAGAAACCAGCCGTGCTTCTCTTCTACGGGCCGACCGGCGTAGGCAAGTCGGAGACGGCGAAGTATCTCAGCGACGTTACGGGGCAGACTCTGCTGCGCAAGCAGTTCTCGATGTTCCACAGCAACGAGTTTTCGTCGTACCTCTTCGGCGGACGGCACACGGGCAACTGCCTCGCGAAGGACCTCATGGAGCGCGAGTCGAACGTGATACTCTTCGACGAGTTCGACAAGCCGAACCCGCTCTTTCACAGCGCCTTCTACCAGGTTTTCGACGAGGGGATATACGAGGACAGGAACTACCGCGCGGACGCGCGCCGCGCGCTGATAATCTGCACGTCGAACTACGCTTCGGCGGAGGAGGCGCGCGAGAGGCTCGGCGCTCCGATTTTCGCGCGCTTCGACTCCGTGATAGAGTTCAAGCCGCTTTCGGAGGAGACGCAGAGGGAGATACTGCGGAAGCGGATAAGGGAGGCAACCGCGGCTTTGTCCGAGGAGGAGAGAAAGCACGTCGACGAGGAAGCCGTCGCGGCTTCGCTCGCTGGGACGCTCGACGGCGAAAACGGCGCGCGCGGCATAGAGCACGCCGTGAAGGACAAAATTTCGGAAGAGCTGCTCAAGTGGGCGCTCGCGGAATAATTTGGGAAATGTCCGGCGATTTTGCGCCGGAGGGGTAAACGCAGCGCGCCGCCCTCAAGGCGGCGCGCTTTTCGTATGCTCTGCGGAATTTTCGTAATTTCATGCCGCGGCGAGGAATTTGCGCGCGCGGGCATAATTTGCGGCGACGGCGACGGCGTATAGCCGGCCCGCATATTTTTCGCGGCGGGCCTCCGCCCGGCGCGGCGCTAGTCGAACATGCCGAGGCGCAGGTCGTTGAGCGTCGGGAAGTCGCGGCGCTGGCGTCTCGTCGTCTCTATGTCGAACTCGCAGCGGAGTATGCAGGGCTCTTCGCCGAGCTGGTAGACGGGGTCGCCCCAGGTGTCTATCATCGCGCTGTTGCCGAGCATGCGCAGGTGCTTGTACTGTCCCGCGAGGTTGCAGACGAAGAAGTGCGCGGAGTTTTCGAGCGCGCGCACGCGGGCGCACATCGTGAAGGCGTCCTTGCGCGGGTAGGGCCACGCGGTCGGCGCTATGAATACCTCCGCGCCGAGGCCCGCGGTCATGCGGCGGAAGAGCTCCGGGAAGCGTATGTCGTAGCATATCGAGAGGCCGACTCTGCCGAATTCCTCCGTGTCGACTACGACGGCCTTGTCTCCGTGCGTGAAGGTGTCGGCTTCGTGTCCGTAGCAGGAGAAGAGGTGTATTTTATGATATACCGCGAGGTCGGTGCCTTTGCGGTCGAAGAGTATGCAGGAGTTGTAGAGCTTGTCTCCGCATTTTTCTGCGAAGCTGCCGCAGTGGATGAAGGCGTTCAGCTGCTTCGCCTTTTCGGAGATGCGGCGCATGAGCGGGCCGTCCTTTTCCTCGGCGAAGTCCCATATCGTCCGGTAGCTGAGCAGGCCGACGTGCCAGAGCTCCGGCAGCACGATGAGGTCGGAGCCGGCGCAGGAATCTATCAGCCCCATGACGCGCTCGACGAGCGGCTCGCCGCCGTTTTCCTCCCCCGGCAGTATCTGGAGCTGGATAAGAGATATTTTCATGACTATCCCCCATTTTATATAAAACTTTTACTATCCTATATTGTTTCAGCCGCGATTGCAAGAGCCGTGCGCGCTCGACGCGGCGTAAATTTTTTATTCCGTGACGCCCGCGGTGCGGACGGAAATCACGCCGGAGGGCGATTTTTCCACGCGCATGCCGAGCGTGACGGTCGTTTTATATTTTTCGTCCCCGGCTTCGCTCACGGTCGTCCTTATGTAATAGGCGCGGACTGCGCCGCCCGTGTCGGCCGCGCGCGGCGGTATGCGCGGGATGCGCGCGGCGTAGGCGTTTTCGGAAAATGAATCTGGATAATGAAGGTCGTAGCAGACGCACTTTATGACGTAGTCCGGGAACTGTCCGCGCAGCGCGGCGAATATGCCCTCCGGCACGTCCGGCGTCGGGTCGCTCTCGGGTGCGGCATCAGCCTCGAAGCCCGCCTCCTCCGCTATCGCGGCAGCGCTGTCGTAAAACCACGCCTCGGCCGCGGCGGAGGCCTGCGCGGCTACGTTTTCTATGCGGAGGCGGCGCGCGGCGGCGAGATCTTCCTCCGCCGTTTTCTGCACCGTGTTAAGCGCGAGCGCTAAAAGCGATATCAGCGCCGCAGATACGGCGAGCGCGTATATGAGCACGAAGCCGCGGCGTCGTGCGGGCGCGGCGCGGTTTTGCCTCTGTTCCGACGCGGCGTCAGCTTCGGCGCAGCTTTTCAAGCGCGGCCTTAGCGGCTTTGAATTCCGCCTCTTTTATGGAAGGCCCCCACGCTTCGGCGGCGAGGCCGCCCTCGGCGGAGAGCGCGACCTTGAAGCTGCTCGCATGCTCGGGACCGCGGCGTTCTATAAGCTTGTAGACTGGCGCGGCTTTGCCTTCGCCCTGCAAAAGCTCCTGAAGCTCGGTCTTGGGGTCTTTCTCCATGACGGGCGCGGCGGCTTCGCCCTTCGTGTCGAGGAAACGCGATATCACGCCGCGCGCGGCTTCGTAGCCGCCGTCGCTGAAGACCGCGCCGAACACCGCCTCGACGCAGTCGGCGGCCATCGAGTCGGTCGGGCTTTTTATACTTTTGCCGAGGCGTATGAGCGGCTTCAGACCGTTGTCCGATGCCCAGTCGTTGAGGCTGTTTTTGCAGACGAGGCGCGCGCGCAGCCGCGTGAGCTCGCCTTCGCTGAAGCCCGGATATGCGGCGAAGAGGCGCGCCGAGGTGACGAGCTCGAGCACGGCGTCGCCGAGGAACTCGAGCCGCTCGTTGTAGGCCGCGTTGTTTTCGTTGGCGTATGAGGAATGCGTCAGAGCCTCGGTTAGAAGCTCCGCGTTCTTGAATTCGTAGCCTAATTTTAATTGAAAGGCGCGAAGCTGTTCTTCGCGCCTTTTGTCGTCTTTCATTGATGGGTTACTTGCAGCTCTCGATTGCGATGACTCCGTTGTGTCCGCCGAAGCCGAAGCTGTTGACGAGGGCTCTCTCGACCTTCGCGTTCACGGCCTTGTTGGGCACTACGTTGATTGCGCACTCGGGGTCCGGCGTCTGGAAGTTTATCGTCGGATGCACTATTCCGCGCTCGAAGGCGAGCAGGGCGGCTATCGTGCCGACCGCGCCGGCGGCTCCGAGCGCATGTCCGACCATCGACTTCGTCGCCTGAACCATGACCTTGTCCGCGGCGTCGCCCATGAGGCGCTTTATCGCCGCCGTCTCCATCTTCTCGTTGAGCGGCGTCGAGGTGCCGTGCGCGTTGATGAGGTCTATCTCCTCGGGCTTCCATCCAGCCTTGCGGACGGCCATCGCCATCGCGCGGTAGGCTCCGTCTCCGTCCGGCGCGGGCGCCGTAATGTGGTGCGCGTCGCAGGAGAGGCCGTAGCCCTTGACCTCGGCGTAGATGTGCGCGCCGCGGGCCTTCGCGTGCTCGTATTCCTCAAAGACGAGGATTCCCGCGCCTTCGCCGATTACGAAGCCGTCGCGGTCCGCGTCGAAGGGGCGCGAGGCGTGCTTCGGGTCGTCGTTGCGTCCCGAAAGCGCCTTGAGCGAGCTGAAGCCGGCCGTCGCGAGCGGCGATATCGCGGCTTCGACTCCGCCGGTGATCATGACGTCGGCGTCGCCGCGCATGATGCAGTTGTAGGCTTCGCCCATGCTGTGGGTCGAGCTGGCGCAGGCCGTGACGACGGCCATGTTCGGCCCTTTGGCGCCGAGGCGTATCGCTATGTATCCGGCCGGCATGTTCGTGATCATCATCGGCACCATGAAGGGGCTGACGCGGCTCGGCCCTTTTTCGTAGAGCAGGCGGAAGTTTTCCTCTATCGTGTGGATTCCGCCCTCTCCGCTGCCGACGTACACGCCGAACATCTCTTTGTCGAGTTTTTCAAGGTCGAGGCCGGCGTCCTGTACGGCGAGGTCGGCTCCGGCGGCCGCGAAGTGAAGCACGCGGTCGGTGCGGCGGACCTCTTTTTTGTCGAGCCAGTTTTCAGGATTGAAATTTTTAACCTCAGCGGCTATCTTCGTGGTGTGCTTTTCCGTGTCGAAGAGCGTGATGTAGTCTACGCCGTTCTCCCCGCGCTCAAGCGCGCTCCAGAACTCTTCTTTTCCGATTCCGATTGGGGTGACGGCACCGCAACCTGTGATTACCACTCTTCTGTTATTCATCGGCGTCATAGGTTCCCTCCCTGGAAGAGGGGGGACTGACGGGCAGTCCCCCAATTGTCTCAGTCGTTAATTAGTCCTCGACTCCGAGCTTCGTCTTGACGTAGGCCATGGCCTCGCCGACGGTGGTGAGCTTCTCGGCGTCCTCGTCGGGGATTTCGATGTCGAACTCTTCCTCGATGCCCATGATGAGCTCGACGATGTCGAGGGAGTCGGCGCCGAGGTCCTCTACGAACGAAGCTTCCGGCTTGATCTGGTCCTCTTCGGCGTTGAGGCGGTCCATTACGATTTCCTTAAGTTTCTGCTGTACTTCTTCCATTTTCATTGCAAATCTCTCCTTTGCGGTATTTATGTCTCTTGTTTATACAAAAAGTCCCGTAGGAACTTTTTCCCTTTTTACTGCATCGTCACGCCGCCGTCGACGGCGATGACCTGTCCCTGAAGATACGCAGCGTCGTCCGACACGAGGAAGGCGACGACGCCCGCGACGTCCTGCGGCGTTCCCGCGCGTCCGGCTGGAATCGAGGCGATGAACTGCGACTTCACGTCCTCTGGCAGGACGGCGGTCATGTCCGTCTCTATGAAGCCCGGCGCTATCGCGTTTACCGTCACGCCGCGCGAGGCGACCTCGCGGGCGAGGCTCTTGACGAAGCCTATGACTCCGGCCTTCGCCGCCGCGTAGTTGCACTGCCCGGCGCTGCCGCGCAGCCCGTTTATCGACGAGACCGCGACGATGCGGCCCCAGCGGCCCTTGAGCATCGGGCGAACGGCCTCCTTCGCGCAGTAGTAGAGCGAGCTGAGGTCCGTCTTTATAACGTCGTCCCAGTCGGCGTCCTTCATGCGCATGAGAAGGTTGTCGCGCGTCACGCCGGCGTTGCAGACGAGGATGTTGACGGGGCCGAGCTTTTCGGCGGCGGCCTTGAACATCGCCTTGACCTCTTCGGCGTTCGAGACGTCTGCCTTTACGGCGAAGGCTTCGCCGCCCGCCGCAGTTATCTCTTCGACGACTTCGTTTGCGGGGCCTTCGGAACGGCTGTAGTTGACGGCGACAGCGCAGCCGCGCTTCGCAAGCTCGAGCGCTATCGCGCGCCCGATGCCGCGTCCGGCTCCCGTTACGAGCGCTACTTTTTTATCTGGCATTTCCGCCGCTCCTCAGATAGTCCGCCGCGGCGAGAAGCTCCTGCGAGTTCGAAACCGCGTAGGGGCGCTTGCCGTTGCATATCTTCCTGACGAGTCCCGAGAGGACGCTGCCGGGGCCGAGCTCTATGTAACCGTCGACGCCGTTCTTCTCCATCTCGAGGACGGACTGCGACCAGAGGACGGGCGAGTAGGTCTGCGCGTAGAGCGCCTCGCGCACGGCCTGCGCCTTCTGCACGGGCAGCGCCGTCGCGTTCGCGATTATCGGGAACTTCGGGTCGTGCCACTCAATCTGCGCGAAGGCTTCTTTGAGCTCGTCCGCGACGGGGCGCATGAGGGCGCAGTGGAAGGGGGCGCTCACGCGCAGCGGAACGACCTTCGCTGTGTACTTCTGCTCGATCAGCGCGACGGCGCGCTCGACCGCGGTCGCGTGGCCAGAGATGACTATCTGCTTCGGCGAGTTGATGTTGGCCGCCTCGCAGACTTCGCCCTGCGCCGCCTCGGCGCAGACCTCGGCGACAACCGGCAGCTCGAGGCCGATAATCGCAGCCATCGAGCCGACTCCGAGCGGGACGGCGGTCTGCATCAGGCCGCCGCGCTTGTGGACGAGCCTTACGCCGTCCCTCACCGAGAGAGCGCCCGAGGCTACGAGCGCCGTGTATTCTCCGAGGCTGTGGCCCGCCATGCAGACCGGTTCCACGGCCGTGCCGAGCTCCTGCTCGAGCGCGCGAAACATCGCGACGCTGACCGTGAGTATCGCGGGCTGCGTTATCTCGGTGTGAGCGAGCTGCTCCGGCGTGCCGTTGAATATTATGTCGCTCAGCGAGAAGCCGAGCGCCTCGTCCGCCTCGTCGAAAATCCTCTTCGCCGCGATATATTTATCGCAGACGTCCTTCCCCATTCCCGGGCGCTGCGCGCCCTGTCCGGGGAATATCATCGCGTACTTCATCTGACGTATCTCTCCGATCCTGAAAGGATAGATTCCATTTGTGTTACAACGCTTTCTATAATAGAAGCCGCAGGCTCTATCGCGTGGACGAGCCCGGCCGACTGGCCCGACATGAAGGAACCCATGTCCGAATCGCCTTCGACGACGGCGAGGCGCAGCTTGCCCGCGCCGAGAGTCTCGAGCTCCGCGGCCGGGGCGTTTCTGCCCTCAAGCTCCTCGAACTGCTTCGTGAATTTATTTTTGAGGGCGCGCACCGGATGGCCGAGGCTGCGGCCCGTCACGACGGTCGCCCTGTCGTTGGCCTTGACTATTTTTTCTTTGTAGTTGACGTGCGCGTTGCACTCCGAGGCGCAGACGAAGCGCGTGCCCATCTGCACGCCGCTCGCGCCGAGCATGAAGGCCGCGGCCATGCCGCGTCCGTCGGCTATGCCGCCCGCCGCGATGACGGGGATTTTCACGGCGTCTGCGACCTGCGGGACAAGGTTCATCGTCGTCGTCTCGCCGATGTGTCCGCCGGACTCCATTCCCTCGGCGACGACCGCGTCGGCCCCCTGCTTCTCGACGCGCTCCGCGAGCGCGACCGCCGCGACGACGGGGATGACTATCGTTCCGAGCGGCTTGAGGCGCTCGATGACCTTGCCGGGCTGCCCCGCTCCCGTCGTGACTACGGGGACGCGGTACTTGGCCGCGAGCTCTAGGGCGTCGCCCGCCGTCGGCGACATGAGCATGATGTTGAGGCCGAAGGGCTTGTCGGTGAGCGTCTTTATCTTCTGTATCTGACGCTCGAGAAGCTCCGGCGGCATATTCGCCGCCGCGATTATTCCGAGGCCGCCGCCGTTGCTGACCGCCGCCGCGAGGTCCGCGTCGGCGACCCAGGCCATGCCGCCCTGGATTATCGGGTATTTGATTTTAAGCAGTTTGGTTATCGCGTTATTTTCAAACATCTATCAATCCGCTCCTTATGCTTCGTATAACATCGCGCCCAGCGTCATACCCGCGCCGAAAGCCATAAAGAGCACCTTTTCGCCGCTTTTGATACAGCCGGATTTCATCGCTTCGTCCAGCGTCACCATCAGCGAGGCCGCGGACGTGTTTCCGTAATTTTCGAGATTCATAAGAGTGCGCTCGGTCGGCACGCCGAGGCGCTTGAAGAGGCTGTCGATGATTCTCGTGTTCGCCTGGTGGAGCACCCAGAAGCCTATCTCAGAGGGCTCGACGCCGGATTCTTCGCAGAAATTCTTTATGAAGGGAGGAAGATGCACGTTGACGAACTTGAAGACCTCCGCGCCGTGCATGCGCAGGACGGGATCCTCGCGGCCCTCTTCCTTGTCTATCGTTATGAGGGCGTGCTTCGCGCCGTCGGCCTTGAGCTCCGCGGCGATGAAATGGCCCTTGCCCTCCTCGGAGCGCGAGAGCACCGCGGCGCCCGCGCCGTCGCCGAAGAGTATGCACGACGAACGGTCCGTCCAGTCGAGCACTCCGGCGAAATCCTCGGAGCCTATCACGAGGACGTTCTTCCAGATGCCGCTCGCGATGCCGCCTATGGCGGTAGTCATCGCGGTGAGGCTTCCGGTGCAGCCCGCGAGCACGTCGTAGGTGCCTGCGTTCGCCGCGCCGAGCATTCCCTGCACCTTCGACGCCGTGCAGGGGCATACGGTGTCAGGCGTGTCCGTCGCGACGATTATAAGGTCGAGCTCCGAGGCCGCGATTCCCGCGTCCTCGAGCGCCGCGAGGCCGGCCTTATAGGCGAGGTCGCTGCACTTCTCGTCCTCGGCGGCGAAGTGGCGCTTTCTGATGCCGGTGCGCGTCACTATCCATTCGTCGCTCGTGTCGAGAATTTTCTCGAAGTCGAAATTCGTCATTACCTTCTCGGGGATATATCTCCCCGTTCCCGCGATTCTGACGGGGTATCCGCTAATCATTGTTATCCTCCGCGCCTTTCGCTATTTCGTTCTGAATTCTCTCAACGCCGTTGCGCCGTATGAAATTCGCGCCGCTCGTTATCGCGTTGGCGATGGCGTTAGCGCGCGAGCGGCCGTGTACCTTCACGACGCTGCCGCAGACGCCGAGCACCGGCGAACCGCCGTACCTCTCCCAGTCGAAGCGCCCCATTATGCGCTTCATCGCGGGAAGCATAAAGAAGCATCCGATTTTCGGAAGCATGTGGTGCTTATATTCTTCTTTGAGCTGGCTCTGGATGAGCTCGCCGAGCCCCTCTCCGAATTTGATGACGACGTTGCCCGTGAAGCCGTCGCAGACGACGACGTCCGATATGCCGTTCGGGATGTCCTTGCCCTCCGCGTAGCCCTGGAAGTTGAGCTTCGTCTGCTCGATGAGCACGCGAGCCGCGGAGATGACCTCGTCGCCCTTCGTCGCCTCCTCGCCGTTGCTGAGCAGGCGGACCGACGGATTTTCGACGTTTCTGAAAAGCTTCATATATATAGAACCCATCTGGGCGAATTGTAAGAGGTTCACCGGCTTGCAGCGCACCGTGCCTCCGACGTCCATCAGAAGCGTGCAGCGGTTGAGCACGGGAAGCACCGCGCCGAGGCCCGGGCGGTCGATGCCGGGGATGCGTCCGAGAAGTAGCACCGCGCCCGCGGCTATCGCTCCGGTGTTGCCCGCGGAGACGATGCCGTCAGCTTCGTGCGAGCGCACCATGTTGAAGCAGACGACGAGGCTCGAGTTCTTCTTTCGGCGTATCGAGAGCGACGGGGAGTCGCTGCCCGTTATGACTTCGTCCGTGTGGACGATGCTGAGCCGCGAGCGGACCGAGGCGTCCGCCTTCTCTATTATCGGCTTTATCCTTTCACCGTCGCCGACCAGCGCGACGGAAAGCTCCGGATCGTGCTGGCAGGCCTGTATCGCCGCCTTGCAGGGCTCCTCGGGGGCGTGGTCCCCGCCCATGGCGTCAAGTGCAATCAGCATTTCTCGTCCCCCAATTTTTCGGTATTGTGGTTGTCTATCGCGGCGACGACGAAACGCCCTACGAATATCTCACGCTCGCCGATTTTTGAATGAACGCTCACCACGTATTTGTTGCCTTTGTGCGTGCCGACCTTCGAACGCGCGACTATCTTTTCTCCGATATATGCCGGCTGGCAGTACTTGAGGCGCGCCGCAGCGGAGACGACCATCTCCGCGTCTATCGTCGCTATCGCGAGCGAAGCGGCCTGCGCGTAGATGTAGTAGTCACCCACCATCTCCGTCCTGCGGAAGGCCATGTCGGGATTTATCTGAAGCGTCGAAAGCGCCCAGCTGTTCGGTTCGAGGCCGAGGAGCTCGCCGACGACCTCGTCGTCGCGCAGCGACTTCAGACGGCTCGCCGCGTGCTCGGCCATCGCGCGCGTCCTTTCGCGAAGCTCCGGTATCGCGAGCAGGCCGCGGTCGAGCCTCACGGTGCTGAGGCTCACGCCGAGCTTTGCGGATATTTCCTCGTCGGTGAGCAGCGGGTTCGTCTCTATCAGTTGTAAGAGTTGGCTGTGACGCCGCTTTCTGCTTTCGGAACGCATCTTCTTCTCCTAAAAACAAGCTCATATTATGAGCTGGTCTTAACAGCAGACAAGATATTATAAGCGCGCGCCGTTGTCAATAGCATTCGACGCAATTTCATCGGGAATTTTTATAAAATTCGCGCGGCGGGGAAAACAATGCGGATAAAAGAATCGCGGCCCTGGCGTAAGCCGGAGCCGCGAGGCGAAAGTCTGTCTGAAAAATTTTATTCAGCGGTCTTCTCTTCTGTGATTTTGAGGACCTGACGGCCCTTGTAGAAGCCGCAGGCCGGGCAGGCGCGGTAGGTCTCGATGACCTCGCCGCAGTGCTTGCACGTCGTGAGGCTGGGAGCCTCGAGTGAACCAAGCCAGTGAGCTTTGCGGTTGTGCGTGCGGGAGTGGGATACTCGCCTCTTTGGAGTTGCCATTGTCTTTTCCCCCCTTAGATCTTCACCGGTACATATTGCCAACTGGGTAATTGTATCACTGATTCCGTTTTTTTGCAGTATTTATTTTTATTGATTCTCCATAAATTTCCGCAGGACTTCAAAACGCGGGTCCCCGCTCTCGCTTCTACACGAGCACGGCCCCTTGTTGAGGTTCGCTCCGCACTGCGGGCATAGGCCGCGGCAGTCGGGCGAACAGAGAAGCGCGGCGGGGAGCGCCGTTATCAGCGTCTCCCACACCATCTGCGCCAGGTCTATCTCGTCCTCCCACGAGTCGAGAAGTATTATCTCCTCGTCGCCGTCCTGCTCGCCCTCGTTCTTCTCGCGCAGCTGCTCGTCGCGGCGCAGCGAGAATATGTAGCGGAGCTCGCCCTTTATGCGGCTTCTCGCGGGCTCGAGGCAGCGCGCGCACGGCGCTTCGACCTCCGTCTCGACGGAGACCTCCGCGACGACGCGCCCCTCGGAGCGGAAGGCCGTTACCCTGACGTTCAAATCAGAGAGCGGCTGGTATATCTGGTCCCAGTAGCTGACGGCCCTGTCGAACGGCAGCGTGAACTCGTCCTCGTAAGGCGCGCCGTCGCGCGGGACGGCGGCCAGGACGAGCCTGCATTTCCAGCTTTTGGGAGCAGATTCAAGATATTCGGGCATTTTTTACTTGCCGGCTTCCTCCACGCATCTCTTCGTGTCGCGCGCGATAGCCATCTCTTCGTCGGTCGGGACGACCATGACGGTGACCTTCGAGTCGGGCGTGCTGATGACGACCTCTTTGCCGCGGCAGTTGTTCTTCTCGGCGTCGAACTTGATGCCCATGAATTCCATATCCTTGCAGACGGCCTCACGGAAGGTGATGCCGTTCTCGCCGATGCCGGCCGTGAAGACGACGACGTCGACTCCGCCCATCTCGGCGGCGTAGGAGGCGATGTACTTCTTGACGCCGGTGATGAGGATGTCCTGGGCTATCTTGGAGCGCTCGCAGCCCTTCGCCGCGGCTTCCTCAACGTCGCGGAGGTCGCTCGAAACGCCGGAGACGCCGAGGAGTCCGGATTTCTTGTGGATGATGTCGCTGACCTTCTGCGCGTCGCCGAGCTTCTCCATGAGGTTGATGACGACGAGCGGGTCTACGTTGCCGCTGCGCGTGCCCATGAGGAGGCCTTCGGCGGTGCCGAGTCCCATGGAGGTGTCGACGCACTTGCCGCCGTCGACCGCTGTGATGGAGCTGCCGTTGCCGAGGTGGCAGGTGACTATCTTGAGGTCCTTTATGTCCTTGCCGAGTATCTCTGCGGCGCGGTTCGCGACGTAGCCGTGGCTCGTACCGTGGAAGCCGTAGCGGCGGATGCGGTCTTTCTCATAGTACTCGTAGGGGATTCCGTAGATGAAGGCCTTGGGCGGCATGGTCTGATGGAAGGCCGTGTCGAAGACGACGACGTTCGGCTTGCCGGGGAGCACGTCCATGACGGCCTTGAGACCCATGAGGTTCGCGGGGTTGTGGAGCGGCGCGAGGGGGATGACTTCCTCGATGCCCTTGACGACTTCGGGCGTGACGAGGACGGACTGCGTAAACTTCTCTCCGCCGTGGACTATGCGGTGGCCGGTCGCGCCGAGCTCGTCGAGGCTCTTGAGGACGCCGAGTTCGGGATCGACGAGTATGTCGAGGACATACTTGATAGCCGCCGAGTGGTCGGGGAAGGGAACTTCGCGCGTCACCGCGTCGAGGCCGGTCTTCGTGTGCTTGATGCGCGAGCCTTCGATGCCGATGCGCTCGACGAGGCCCTTCGCGAGGACCTTCTCGCCTTCCATGTCGATGAGCTGATACTTCAGCGATGAGCTTCCGCAGTTGAGAACAAGAATTTTCATTAGAACTGGATTGCCTCCCTTAAATTATCGTACCGCCGCTGTGTTATCCTTATGAAAAGGAAAGGACGGTGAAAACTTTATGCTATATCCCGTCGTCGGGATTGTCGCCGAATATAACCCGTTCCATAAGGGCCACCTGCTCCACATACGCAGAGCCCGCGAGCTCTGCGGCGCGCAGGCCGCCGTCGCCGTGCTGTCCTCAGCCTTCGTCCAGCGCGGAGAGCCCGCGCTCGCCGATAAATGGACGCGCGCGAAAGCCGCGCTCGCCTGCGGGGCCGACCTGGTGCTCGAGCTTCCCGTCCTCTTCTCGGCGCACAACGCCGGAGTATTCGCAAACGGGGCCGTCGACATCCTCGCCGCGGCGCGCGCAGTGACGCACCTGTCTTTTGGCGCGGAGAACCCGGACTGTCTGACAGACAGTATCATTGATATGATACTCGAAGAGCCCGAGGCTTTCAAGCTGTCGCTGAAAAAACATCTCGCGGAGGGCTTCTCCTTCGTCGAAGCGCGCGCCCGCGCCGCGGATGAAATAATCCCCGGCAGCGCGCGCGTGCTCGCGGGCAGCAACAACACGCTCGCGCTCGCATACATGGCGCGCATAAAGAAAAAAAGCTACGCGCTCGCGCCGCTGCCGGTGCTGCGCGAAGGCGCGGCCTACAACAGCAAGAGGCTCGAAGAAATTGCTAGCGCCGCGGCGATCCGCCGCGCTCTGCGCGACGGGCGAACGGACGAAGCCTTCGCATCCATGCCCGAAGCTTCGGCGCGCATATTCAAACGCGCGCTCGCGGACGGACGTTTATGCCTTGACTATGAAAACTGGCGGCGTCTGCTGCGCGCGCTGCTGCTCCGCGCGCGGCCGGAGGAGCTGCGAGGCTTCGCCGAAATCTCCGAAGGAATAGAATACAAGCTGCGCGACGAGGCGCTCTCCGCGCGAAGCTTCGAAGAGTGGCTCGACCGCTGCACCTCGAAGCGCTACCCCGCGGGACGGCTGCGCCGCGCCGCCGTACACACGGCGCTCGGCCTAGGCCACTGGTTCAACCGCGCGGCGCAGCGGCTCGGCCCGCCGTACATAAGGCCGCTCGCGATGAACGAGACGGGGCAAGCGCTGCTGCACGAGATGAAGAAAAACGCCGCGCTCCCCATCGTCACAACCTACGGGCAGGCGTCGCGCCTCTCGCCATACGCGGCAGAATGCGCGCGCTTCGAGCTGCTCGCCTGCGAGCTCTGGGAAGAGCTCGTCCCCGACGGACGCTTCGGCGAGGAGCACAAGCGCCGCATAATTATGGCGTGACGGCATAAGTCACGGCGATAACGAAAAAGCGGGGAAGCCGCGCAAAGGCCTCCCCGCCGTCGTAAATTTTCAGAAAAACCGCTATCTCCTCCGCCGCACGCGCGATGCCGCAAAAAACACCGCCGCCGCTAGCAGCGCCGTATGCGCGCCGAAGGCCGAGCATCCGCCCGACGAATCCTCCGAGGTGAAGGCTTTTATGCAGAGGTCGCCGTGTTCCCCCATGCTTTCCCAGTCCGCGCCGTCCGCGGAATAGAAAGACTTTCCGGGATTGTTCTTCGCTTTTTCCGTATACTCCTTAGCCGCATATTCATACGCAAAGAGTATGCCGGCGTTCTGTGCGTCTGGCGGCAGAGAAAAACCTTCCGGCATCTTGAGCTTCAGCACGACGGAAAAATCCTCGCCCGCGCTCACGGAGACCGGCGACGGCAGATCGACGCGCACATAACCCGCGAGCGGCTGCGTCCCCTTCGCCGAGGCGCGCGCTTCGCCGCGCGGCGAACCTTCGCCGAGCCCCGTCTCGACGCTCAGCTCATACTCAGCGCCTGGCGCGGGCGAATAAAAGCCTACCGCCGTTATTACCTCGCTTCCGCGCGCCGTGTAGACGTTCGCGCCCCAGCCCTCAAAGACGCCGGCCTCGGGCGACATATGGCCTACCTGTCCCAGCGGGTCGTACTCGTAGACATATTCGCCCGTACCGCCGCACGTCTCAACGTCATAGACGGATGCGTCCTTCAGCGAGCCTTCCTCATAAGAGATATAGAAATACCCGCCGTCGCCGTAAAGCTCGCCCCAGCTGTTGCGCGCTATCCACGCGCCGGGGTGCGAGGGGCGGCGGTCCTCACGGAAATTCTCGACCGAGTAGTCGTCGTCCCAGCCTACTATAGCGACAAGGTGGCTGCTTCCGGTGTCTTTCGCCGAGTAAAAATAGTTGTCGTACCAATAGGTGAAGCCGCTGTCGTCGGGGTGCTCAGGGGTGCCGGTCATCGCGTTGAAGAGAAAGCTCACGGCCCCATACTTCACGACCGCCGCCTTGATAAGCTCCGGCTGCGCGAAGGTCAGCTCCGCCGCGCGACGCAGCCTCAGTTTCGGCGTAAAATCGGACGGGCGGTAAAGCGGCATCAGCATCGAGCTTTCACCGCACGGATACGGCGCTTCGCTCTCAAACACCGGCCCCGTGCCGCGCGCAAGGAAAGCCGTCGCCATCGCGTTGTTGCCCGACGAGACCTCTATTCCGACGCTCCAGTCCCCCGGAAGCAAAGGGTCCGGGTTGACGGAGAACGAGGGCTTGTCAGGCGACACGTCCTGACGGCTCTGGTATCCGAGCTGCCACTCCGAAAGGTCGTACTCGCCGCGCCCCTTCTTCAGAAGATTCGACTCCATCGACGCACAAGAGCTGAAAGCCCAGCAGACGCCGAGCGCGCTCTGATTGCGCACCGGCGTGAGAAAACCGTAATCGCGCATATCGTAGCGGCGTGGGAAAAGGCACGCCTCCACGCCCTCGCTCGGAGCGCTTCGCGCCGCAGCAGCCTCGCCGCCCTGCGCAAACTCCTCCGCCGCACTCTCTATAAACTCAGAAAAATCCGCGCCGTCGAGATAAGAAAGGTCTGCCGGCGAAGGCGGAACGTCGCGCGGCGCGCTCGCCTCCCCATCCGCAGAAAGCGAACGCGTCCGCGCCGCGCCGGAATCACCGTCACGCGCCCGCCGCCGCTGCCATTCGACGAACTCGGGATTAGGCCGGGCAAAAACCGCGCACTCAGCCACGCACGCCGAACATATAAGGAAGGCCATAAAAACAAAAACAGCCAGACGTTTCATGGACAAACTACCTCCATACATAACTCGCCCCTCATTATAGCAAAACCGCGCGGACCGGCGCGCAGGCGCAAAGGAAGCGCCGCACCGTCAAAGCTGCGGTGCGGCGGGAATTATATGCAGATAGTCGTCTTTTCAGAATTTTTTATAAAATATTGCAACTTATACGGCAAACTGCCGTAAAGGACGCCCGTTAGAAAACGCCCGCAATCTGCGACACGACATCACGCGACGCCTTTTCCACAGCCTTGCGCGTCGCCTCCTCGCGCGTGCCGCCTACGGCCTTGGCCGACGACATGCCGTCAAAGACATACTCGCCCGACGACGCCGCGACAATCTGGAGCGTCATCGACACAGAGGCGGTGAACGTACCGAAGGAATTGAAGTCCGCTCCGTCCTCCGTGATATTGCCGCAGAGCAGATACTTCACCTTCTGGCTGCGCGCGAGCGAAGCCGCTCCGTCCGCGCCGCCGTTCAGTATTGCGCGCTGTTTCTGCGTGAGGTTCGTCGCGCTTATCTTTGTGAAGCCCGCGGCCCGCAGCTCGCGCCGTATGACGCTCTCGGCGAAGCGCGAAAACTTATCCGCGACCGCCACGCTCACATCCCCCTCTATCCAGTAACCGCCGCTGACTGCGACCGCGATACGGCTGTCGAGCGGAATGACGGCGGCGAAGGCCGCGCCCGACGAAGCGCACACAAGCAGCGCCAGCGCCGTCAGAAGCAGCGGTAATTTACGGAAAGCCTTCATCGCCCACCCCGTCAGTTCATCTCGCGGCGCTTCTCTTCCATCGCCGCGTCGATGTCGAAGCCGCCCACGTCGCCGTAATCGTCGGCCGCGTACTTCAATTCCTTCCAGTTCGACGGAGCGCGCGAGACGAGCGCGCCGCGGCGAGGCACGCAGCCCTTTATGATTTTTCCCGTAGAATAGCCGGTGTCGACCGAAGTTATCTGGAACATGCAGAGATAATTCTTCTCGACGCCGAGCTCCGTACCGTCGAAATCGCGGATGACCTCGCCCCTGCGGTAGGCGATGAACCTGTCGCCCTTCTTGACGCTGCTGTTCGCGCTTCCGAGATTGCACATGACCTCCTTCGTCGAGGCGGAAAGCACACGGTAGGCGCCGCTGTCGCCGAGCAGTTTATCCTGAAGCTCATAAACTATTTTCGTAACAGCTTCAAAAGTGGCCTGTGAAAGCAACCCTCCGGCTTTGCCTGCACCGAATCCGCCGTAAGCCGTGGCGATACCGCCCTGTGTCTGATTCGCAACCCCTGTCTGCCGCAAAGTCGCAACGACCTCGCTGGTCGTCGTGTCTATAAGCCGCACGTCGAGCGTAACGTGCGCCTCTTCCGACGCCACCGCGACAGCCCCGAAAATCGGAACGGGGACCGGAACGGCCCCGCCGCTGGCTTGGTAATGGTACTGAGTTATAGCGCCCGCGATAAGATACTGCGCGGCCTTGATATGCGACATTTCGACGTTCGTCGATTCCTCGGTCAGCCCCTGCGCAGACATGCGCTGCTCCTGCGCCACAGAGTCCAGATGCATGCGCTCGACGACAGAGAACGCCGGAATCTTCGCCAGCTCGCCGGACAACATATCCTGAATAGCGCGAGCCGGAGCCGCCGCGTTTGAATTATCGCGAAAATCCATAACCGCGACGCGAACGCGCTCGCGCCCCGCCGCTTCAAGAGCGGAAGGGCAAACAGTCATAACAGCCGCAAATATCAAAAGAAAACCAAACCTGCGCAAAAACGACACGAAAAGCCACTCCTTACCTAAAATCCTCAAAATTTCCCAAAATCGTCAAAAACCGCAAAGCGCGCCGCCGAAGCCGCAAAGCGAAGCGGCGCGCATACACTTACCACACTTTCCTAACGTCCGCTGTTCTTCCGTAAAATCACGGCAAGCCCAACAAGCGCAAGCAAACCGCCGAAGCCGAAGCCCGCATTGCATCCGCCACCGCCACCGCCGGAGCCGCCGGTCGAAGGCTGTTCGGGGGTAGGCGTAGGTTCTGGCGTTGGTGTAGGCGTAGGTTCAATAATAGCGCCGTTGTCCCAATCACTGACCGTTATCGGGAACTGGAAAGCGGTTTGCTCCATACCGCTCTCACCAAAACGCAGCGTAAAAGAGGTGTTCCCTGTAGAAATTGCTTGCGAAGACACTGTTTTATTTCCGCTATCCGAAATAATGAATATCGTGTCGTCTGCCGATGTCCACTGATACTCAATGGCTCCGTTATCGTTCGGATAAGCCACTGCTTCGAATGTGCTTTCATCTCCGACGCTGAACATCTGCGTATAACCATTGACGTAGACGCTTACGCTTGGAGTGTCTGCTAGTTCACTGACTGATGATGCATTTTCTATCGTTGTCTGACCTTCTTCGGATTCTCCGAAAACATCCACATTAGAGCCATCCTTTATATTCCATGCACAATCTTTTATTATTAAACTGTCATCATCAAATGAGGCTCCCCAAGCAACGATCGCACCTACCGTTGTTCCGCCCAGTTTCCCTCCAAAAACACATTTTTCGACCGATAAATGCCCTACGTAAGCCTGAGCAACAATTCCCCCTGCGCTGGTATATTCAGACGTACTATTAGCAATTACATTGCATATAGCTGTACAATTTGCGACTTGACTCGCCGCTCCTGCAATACCGCCGACGAGATTTCCACCGTACACTTCACCTAAATTTATACAATTTGTAATTGGGTCAGAAAATCTGGCTACTATACCAGCGGCTTCACACCAATCACTGCCGTAATAATTATTTCTAATATTGCCGCGGTTAATACAATTCGTAATTGCAGTTCCGTCCCGCCCTTCTACCACACTCACGATTCCGCTTATCATTCCGCCCTCGGAAGCTGATACAGTAATATCACCTTCATTCACGCAGCCGTTTATTACATTAACATCAAGCCAATCTTCCCAATCGGATATACCTTCATCATACAGCGTGCTTTGTCCAGCAATGCCTCCGATATTGTTACCTTTTGCCGCAATAGCGACATCACTATCTTTTATTTCGCCGTAATTTTCACAGCCAATCAAGCTGCTATTTTCGAAGTTGCCAACTATACCTCCAATTTTTGAATACCACAGGTCAATGTTTATAACGCCTTGATTAACACATCTTGATATTGTATTGTTTGCAACAGATGCGGCAATGCCTCCGACCAAGCCACATCCGTTGCGCAAAGTTACAACAGCTTCGTCAGGTGCGGATATTGCAATTTCAATATCGCCTACATTTTTGCAATTGTCCATATTGCTGTTAGTCGTCGCAACAACTCCGCCTGCAGAGATAATTTCATGTTCACTCGTGCAGGTAATGCTCCCCTTGTTTGTGCACTTATATATAGTTCCGCTATCTTTTGCAACGTAAGCGCTTACGCCTCCGACAACAAAATCTGCGCCTGATGTAGCTTCTTCATATGCTCCGAACGTAATCTTGACGTTTGAAACACATGCAATAACGTCACCGTCAGTCACATCAGCGGCAACTCCGCCGATATGAACATAAGACACAGATGGGTCTACGATGTTTACGCCAATTTACCCAGAAACTTCAATGTTTTTAACATCCCCG
>DHCMC07803__coassemble_833_pt1 | contig 25786 bp, 24 predicted proteins | sample DHCMC07803__metabat2_low_PE_027 | metagenome-assembled genome bin DHCMC07803
GAGAATTAAGGATGAGCGAAATGGAAACACCGCTGTATTACAAAATATATATTGATTTGAAAGAACAAATAGAAAGCGGCAAATTTAAATATGGCGAATTAATTCCTACAGAGAGCGAGCTCCAGCAAAAATATCTGGTAAGCCGTGCTCCTGTGCGTCAAGCGTTGTCTAAGCTTGAAAACGAATATTATATAGAAAAAAAACAGGGTAAGGGTACTTTTGTGAAGTACTTGAAAGGGCAGGGACCATGGTATGCGATGGGAGGATTGGGAGAGGATTATAAACGCGACTGGAATAAGCAGCAGGCCTCTACGCTTTCAGTAAGTTATATCCCTATTGATGAATTTCCCGGAGATGCTTGCTTATTCCATGGGGAAGAACGATTGATAAAAATAGAAAGATTAAGGTATGTCGCCAACACACCTGTTTACTATATGAATCAATTTTTATCTGCTTCTTTTGATATTGAAAAGATCAGAGTAGAAAAAGATTTTTTTAATATTCGAGATTTATTATTACGTTTGTTTGGCGTTTCAGTTCTCCGTATAGATGAAGAGGTTTCTGCAGTTTCGGGCAATATGCAAGCGGCAAAAACTCTGTGCGTTGCGGCTGCCAAACCATTGCTGGAAATTAAAATGGTCGCTTTTACTCATACTATGGATGTCGCATATTACGACATAGATTATGTGAATAGCGATTATTGGAAATATAAAACGAAGAAAATACAGGCGGATAATAATGTCATTTTGCCTGAAATGCAAATGATATAACGCCTAAGTTAAAAAAGCTTGTGGCCGGGAAGGGGCGTGTCTTTGGTAGAAACGGCCTGCTGTTGTTTTATTGTCTCTGAGAAAAATTTATGTGAAAGGGGTATGGAGATGCATAAGATTTTGGTCACTGCGTTAATTTTAACTATAACGATGATATTCGGAGGAACTGCGTTTGCAGAATTCCCGGATAAACCGGTTACGGTGATGGTTCCATATAACCCCGGCGGCGGGTCTGACTCCAGCGCTCGTGTAATGGCAAAGTATATGGCGAAATATCTCGATAATCCCGTAATCGTTAGTAATAAACCTGGCGGAGGCGGCTTTTCGGAACCGGCGAGAATTTTAAAAACAAGAACCATGCACAACGGCTATATGTTGATGCTCCTCGGCGGAATCAATGTTTATCCAGAGCTTTATCAGCAGTCGTATCCGTATGTCTATAAAGACTTCAGACCCATCGGGAACATATCTTTAAGCATAGGATGCATTGCTGTGGCAGCAGATTCGCCTTATAAAACGTTGAAAGATTTTGTCGATGCGGCTAAAGCTTCAGAAAAACCGATTAAATATTCGCGCGCAGCGGCTGGCGGAACGTCGCATATCACGCCTGTTCTGTTGTCTGATACATATGGCGTGCCTCTTGAAGATATCCCATACAACGGAGATTCCGACTCGGCTACTGCCCTTTTGCGCGGGGAAGTCGAGGTGTGTTCGGCGAATCCGGCCGCTCTTATTCCTCACCACCAAGGCGGGACTGTGCGGATTCTGGCTGTGTTTGCCCCCACTCGTATGGCGGCTCTGCCGGACGTGCCTACCTTTGAAGAAGCCGGGTTCAGCCTGCCGATCTCTGCCTTAAGTCCCATCGGTATTTTTGCTCCTGCAGACATACCCGAAGATGCTGCCGTTAAACTCAGCAATGCGATGCTTGAAGCATCAAAAGATCCAGATTTTTCAGTTGATATGAATAGAATGTCGCTTTTCCCATATGTTGTAGTCGGAGAGGATTATGACAAGCAGATGGAGGAGTTTGCGTCTATCATAGGCCCGATTATTAAAAAAGTTGGGCTGTATAAATAAAATTAAAAATGCGTGGCGGGAAATCTCCTGCCACGCTTTGTTTTAATTTATTGAAGGGAGCTGATGCAGATGAATAAAGAAATAAAGTTGGAGGTCTTGCTTTTTCTCTTTGCCGGCATATGTTGTTTTTATCTGATACCGGAATTTACGCCGGACGTGCCGTCTGCAAATGACCTGGGGCCGCGTATGTTCCCGAGGCTTTCTATGGCTGTGGTAGGGCTTTCTGCGCTAGGGCTTATTGTCAATTCTTTCCGGCAGAAAACCAAACTAGAAGAAAAACAAGAAAAAACTAATAACAGGTATTTGGCGGCCTTTGTGGGGGTATTTATATATGTCCTAGCCGTCGCTTTTGTAGGCTTTTATTGCAGCAGTTTTCTGTTTACTGCCGTTTATTTCCGGAAACTGCCTCGAAAAGCTTATTTGTTTAATTTAGCGATATTGATCCCGATATTTGCCTGTATATGGTTTCTTTTTGAGAAGATGATGATGGTTCCATTGCCGTCGGGCATTTTATTTTAAGGGTGGTGACGTGCTGTGAATGAAGTACTTGAAGCGATGAAGTTGATCGTTAATTTAAATGTTATTCTTATCGTCATTGCCGGTACGATATGCGGAGCGATCGTTGGCTCTCTGCCTGGATTGTCTGGAACAATGGCGATAGCTGTCGTTTTACCAGTAACATTCTATATTTCTCCTTGGCTTGGCATACCGCTGATTCTCGCTATATATAAATCGTCGCAGTGGGCGGGCGCGGTTGGCAGCATCATAATCAACACGCCAGGGAATGCGGCCGGCGCTGCTATGGTTCTTGACGGCTATCCGCTGAAGCAGCAGGGCCACGGTCAGCTTGCGTTGGAGGCGTCTTTGAAATCTGGATGGGCAGCCGACGTTTTCAGCGATATCGTAACAATATTAGTATGCGCCCCGCTGGCCGCCGTTGCGTTATGGTTTCGCCCTCCGGAATTCGCGCTGATAATCATAATCGCCTTTATGATGATTGCGACAATGGGATCTGGTTCTGCGCTTAAAACTATAGCCGCGGCGGGCTTAGGATTGTTTTGTTCCACGGTAGGACAGGATCCGCTGCTGGGCACGCCTAGGTTGAACTTCGGTATGCCGGATCTTTTTTCCGGCTTCAATCTTGTTCCGCTTTTGATCGGTGTTTTTGCGCTATCAGAAATTTTCATTCAGATGAGTTCGTCATTAAACAATAAGACTGACTCTGCCGCAGAAAAAACATTTTTAGACGAAGATGGCTCCGGAAAAGAAAAATTTGAACATTTTTCATTCCTGGAACTGGCAACAAAAAAGTATTTTGTCCCTTGGTTTAGGTCTAGCCTTATAGGGACTCTGATCGGTATCTTGCCTGGCATTGGAAGCGGCGTATCCCCGTGGATGGCGTACGGAATTTCAAAAGCGAGATCGCGCCATCCTGAAGAATACGGCAAAGGTTCAGTGGAGGGACTTATTTCCGCTCAGGCGGCATGCAATGCGGTCGGCGGAGCTAATCTCGTGCCGCTCATTTCTCTTGGAATACCTGGAGATACTACCGCTGCAATTTTGTTGGGCGCGCTTATGGTGCACGGAATTCAGCCAGGTCCCACCTTTTTCTCAACGGATCCTGTGTCGGTATATGCGATTTTTGTGACTCTCGTTATATGTGACTTTGCTTATTATTTTATCGGCAAGTTATTCATCAGAGGCGTCGCAAAGATTTCTTCGTTTAACAACACAGTTCTTGTGCCCTATATATTGATTTTCTGTGTGCTTGGAACATATGCAATTAATACCAGTATTTTCGACGTGTATGTCATGTTTGCCTTTGGCATTATCGGGTTTGTGATGAAAAAATTCAATTACAGCACGCCCGCGTTTGTCATCGCATATGTGCTGGGGTATTTACTTGAAACAAACTTAAGGCAGTCGATTCGTTTAAGCGACGGACAACTTTGGGTATTTTTCAAGGATCCGCTTTTTACTGTCTTGTTTGTATTGGCTCTGGCTATTTTATGTTGGTTTGTTTATAAGAATAGACAAAAGCCGGAACAAGCGTAATATGATAATTTAGTTATGCGAGAGGAGATTTATCATGAAATATGTTATCAAGGCCGCGAAATTATTTGATTCAATCAATGCCTCTGTCATTGAAAATGTAGAAGTGCATATTGAAAACGGCAAAATTTGTAATATTTCTAAGATAGATGAAAATGCAAAATATGACTGCGAAATCTTCGATTTTTCTCATGACGCCGAATTATTTGTAATGCCTGGGCTTATTGATTCACATCTTCATCTGGCTCACGGCGGCGTAGATGCCAGAGAGAAAGACGACAGAGATCCGCAGGTAGCTTTACGTATGTATCATAACGGCATTAGAAACCTCTTAGTTGGTGTTACCACGCAGAGAGATTGTGGAGCAAAGAATCACATTGATGTGTGTTACCGCGAAGGGCTGCGTTTAGGTTTAATAAACGGCCCTAGGACGCTGATATGCGGGCAACCAATCATAGCCACAGGAGGTCATTGCACATATATGGGCCGTCAGATAGACGGTCGTGATGAAGCTGCAAAAGCAGTACGAGAGCAGCTTCAGCAAAGGGTGGATTTCATTAAATTAATGGTCACCGGCGGAGTGTCAACGCCGACCGGGTATCCTACTACTCCCCAAATGACGCAGGAGGAAATTGAGGCATGCGTTCAGATCGCCCATAACAATAATAAAATGGTATCGGTGCACGCACAAGGTGGAATCGGCGTTGACTGGTGCCTAGATGCCGGCGTTGATTCCATAGAACACGGAATGTACCTTACAGACGGGCAAATAGATAAGATGGTGAGACAAGGTACATGGTATGTCCCGACATTATATGCAATACACGCAATAGCTGTAGAGGGTGCGTATCAGGAGGTGCCGATGTCGCAAATGATGATCGATAAGTGCGCCGTAGCTTTCAAACAGCATGCAGTCAGCTTCAAAAAGGCATATGATGCGGGGGTCAAGATAGCAGCCGGGACAGATTATAAACATGGCGCGCTTTTTGAGGAGCTGAAGCTCATGGCGGGCTATGGAATGCCGAATGAGAAAGTTCTGCAATGCGCTACGTGGAATGCCGCCAAGATGCTGAGATTAGACGATCAAATCGGCGCGATAGAACCCGGTAAAATTGCCGATATAATAGTTGTCAAAGGCGACCCGTTACATGACATCTCGGTTATGAGCGATATCAAAATGGTCATGCAAAATGGGACGATAGTTGTTGAAGAAGGACGCTTAACGCCGACAACTTCGTATAAGTTCTATCCAATTCAATAAAAGAACTGCGATGCACAATTAATAGGGCTTTGCTCCATATATTGACAGCATAAATTATTAAACCGGAGGTTTGGTACCTCCGGTTTCTGTTTCCTATCCCATCTCGTAATTTTTTAAGTAGACTCGGCATGCGTTTTGACACCTGTTTGACTTTATCCTATAATCCGCGTTTGGTGGTAAAAGTTTGCTTTTACCTGACAATATGTGAAACGGCAGTTTTTGCCGTCAATTATAGAAGTAAGGGGGGAGTAGGAAAACCGGGCGAGACATACGGCGTAAGCGGCGAGGCCGCGGCGCGGGAGGCCACGCATGAAAGAAACCGCGCGGCGCACAAAAGAGTAAGCAATATTTAAGGAGTGACAGCACATGGATTTATTTGGCGTAGGTATATATTCTCTGATAATATACATCGCCGCCGTCCTTGTCATCAGCGTCGTACTCAAGCGGCGCATGGCGGAGGCGATGCTCTGGACGTTCATCATCATCGTCGTCATCGGCGGAATGTTCAGCGACAAGAGCGCATGGACGCTCACGAAGGACGGGCTGCTCGACGCGGCTAAGCAGGAGGTCGTCTATGCTTCGATGGCCTTCGTCTTCATGGCCTTCATGATGGAGCGCACCGGCGTCATCAACCGTCTGATACAGATACTCAACAGCATCCTCGGACGCTTCGCGGGCGGCTCGGGCTACGTCTCGACCATCGCGAGCGCGCTCTTCGGCATGGTCTCCGGCTCCGGCTCCGGCAACGCCTCGGCGGTCGGCTCCATCACCATCCCGTGGATGAAGGGCAACGGCTGGACGACGGCGCGCGCGACGACGATAGTCGCGGGCAACGCGGGCCTCGGAATAGTCTTCCCGCCATCGTCCTCGATGCTCCTGCTGCTCGGCATGGAGACGATAGCGGTCGAACTCACGAGCAACGAGCTCTACGTCGGCCTCATGGGCGGCGGTATGATAATCCTCGCCTACCGCCTGCTCGTAGTCTACTTCTACGCGAAGCACGACGGCCTCAAGCCTATACCGAAGGACCAGCTCAAGCCGCTCGGCGAAGAGCTGCGCAAATACTCCAGCTCGTTCATAATCTTCCTCGGGATATTCATCCCGCTCTTCTTCACGATGGGGCCCGTCGGAAAGGCGATAAAGGCGACGCTCAACGCCGATGTCTCCGGCTCCTTCAAGTCCATCTCGCTCGTCATGTGGATACCGATACTAATGACGACCTTCACCATCATCGAAGGCTGGAAATACCTGCCCCACAGCTTCTCCGGCTGGAAGGATATGATACAGAAATCCGCGCCTAAATTCAGCGAAGTCGGATGCCAGCTCTTCTTCTCCTTCGCCGCGGCCAGCGTCCTCGCCGACCTCGGCCTCCAGGAAGAATTCTCCGACATCTTCGCCATCCTCGGCGGCTACTCGCCCTACCTCGTCATGGTAGTCGTAGCGCTCATAATCACGCTCATGGTCGGCCCCTTCAGCGGAACGGCGACGACGACGGCCATCGGCGCCCTCTCCTACGCCGCTATGCGCTCCATAGGCCTGCCGCCCGTCACCTGCTGCGTAGCCTTCCTCTTCCTCACCTCCAACGAAGGCTGCACGCCGCCGCAGGCCGCCCCGATATACATCGCGAGCGGCATCGCGGGCCTTGACGACCCGGCGGTAATATTCAAAGACCTGCTCCTGCACTACGCGCTGCCAGTCATCGTGATATCGCTGCTGATAATGGCCGGCATAATCCCGATAATAGGCGCATAAGGGGGAAACGTCCATGAAAAAGACCATCTACAGCATCTGCATGGTAATCTTTGAAATAACCCTGCCGCTTTTCCTCATAATGGGCGCGGTGCTCGTCTACACGCAGCTCTTCGGCGCCATAATAGGCGACGGCAAACTCGTCAAAACCATCAACAGCTCGCTCAAGACCTACTCAGTCTGGGTCTCCTGCGTCTGCGCCTTCTCCGGCTTCATCATGAGCTACACGAAGGAGAAGAAAAAAGGCGAGAAAAAAGCGGAAGAGGAATAACAGAAGCTCCGATATTCCGGATAAGTTAAAGAGGAGGGCTCGCGCCCTCCTCTTTTTTAAGCTATGTTCATAAAAAGATGACAAACATTCGCAGGAGACTCCGCATTTTCGTTCAGGCACTTAACCATGGAGGCAATTTAACAGAAACTTCTTATAATTAAAGCATACAGGCAACAACTGCACGGGGAGCGGATAGCATGAACAAACAGCAGCTTGCGTCGAAAATCTGGGAGTCAGCGAACAGGATGCGCTCCAAGATTGAGGCGAACGAGTACAAGGACTACATTCTAGGCTTTATTTTCTACAAATTCCTTTCTGACAAAGAAGTGCGCTATCTCAAAGACAACGACTAGACGGACGAATATCTTCCTCAGGTGACGGAAGAGGACGAGGAGACTCGCGAAGACGTTCAGCGAAACATCGGATATTTCATCTCTTATGAAAACCTCTTTTCGACATGGATTGCGCAGGGGACGGATTTCACGGCGGACAACGTTACTCTAGCGCTCGCCGCATTCAACAGATTGATAAACGCGTCACACAGGAAGGTTTTCAGCGGCGTATTCGCGACGCTTGAGACAGGCCTGTCAAAGCTCGGCGACACATCCGGCGCGCGAACGCGGGCAATACGCGACCTTATATATCTTATAAAAGACATCCCGATGGACGGGCGGCAAGACTACGATGTTCTTGGATTTATTTACGAATATCTTATAAGCAACTTCGCCGCCAACGCCGGTAAAAAGCAGGCGAGTTCTACACGCCTCACGAAGTTTCTCTCCTCATGTCTGAGATTGTGGCCTATCATCTAAAAGAACGGGGCGAAATAAAAATCTACGACCCCACCAGTGGCTCCGGCTCATTGCTGATAAACATAGGCAAAAGCGCGGCGCGCTACATGGGCGGCGCCAATAATATAAAATACTATGCGCAGGAGCTGAAGGAGAACACATACAACCTCACGCGCATGAATCTCGTCATGCGCGGCATATTGCCGGACAACATAGTAACGCGCAACGGCGACACGCTTGAAGAAGACTGGCCATACTTCGACGACAACGACCCGGTACACACCTACGAGCCGTTGTATGTGGACGCCGTCGTATCAAACCCGCCATATTCCCAGCCGTGGAATCCTAAGGACAAAGAGGCAGACCCGCGCTATGCGCGTTTCGGATTAGCCCCGCGCGGCAAAGCCGACTATGCCTTTCTCCTGCACGACCTGTACCACCTGAAGCCGGACGGCATAATGACGATAGTCCTGCCGCACGGCGTACTCTTCCGCGGCGGCGAAGAGGGTACAATACGCAAAAATCTCATAGAGCAAAACCACATCGACGCGATAATCGGCCTTCCAGCTAATATCTTCTTCGGCACAGGAATACCGACAATAATCATGGTGCTGCGCCAGAAGCGTGCCAATACCGACGTGGTGATAATCGACGCGTCAAAAGGTTTTGAAAAAGCGGGGAAAAACAACGTCCTTCGCGCCTGCGACATAAAGAAAATCGTCGACACTGTGACGGCGCGCGCCACGATAGAACAATACTCAAGAGCCGTGACACGCGACGAAATCCGAGCCAACGACTACAACCTGAACATTCCGCGCTACGTCGATTCATCGGAAAAAGCTGAAAGCTGGGATATATACGCCTCCATGTTCGGCGGCGTGCCGGAAAGCGAGCTTGCGGAACTGCACGAATACTGGGACGCATTCCCCAATCTTAAGGACGCCCTCTTCACTACAGAGAATGAAGCATATTGCCGCATCAACGTCAGCGACATAAAAGATGCCGTCGCGTCGCACCAAGATGTCGCCGCATTCATAGAAAAATACCATGCCGCCTTCGACGGATTTGAAGCGCATCTCAACGAGAGGCTCATCGGAGGCATGGCGGATGTCAACACTGCACAGGAAGAAGCCGCGCTGAGCAAAGAAATTTTCTCCCGCCTCGCAGGAATTCCGATCGTAGACAAATACAGCGCATACCAGCTGCTTGACGACGACTGGAAGAAAATCGCCGTGGATCTTGAAATAATCCAGACGGAGGGATTTGAAGCGACAAAGCAGGTAGATCCCAACATGGTGGTAAAAAAGAAAGACGGCAGAGAGCAGGAAGTCCAAGAAGGCTGGATAGGCCACGTCCTGCCTTTCACGCTCGTGCAAAAAACGCTGCTGCCCGACGAGCTGGCGAAACTCGAAGCGAAAGAAACGCGCATCTCCGAAATCTCCGGCGAATACGGCGAGCTGCTCGACGAACTGAGCGAAGAAGACAAAGAAAAAGACTTTATCAACGACGACAAAGACGCATTCGTCGCGGCGGAGGTTAAGAAAACGCTGAAAGCAAAGGACGAAGAACCGGAGACCCTGGCAGTCCTTAAAAAGGTCGACGCGCTCATAAACGAAGAGAAAACGCTCAAAAAACAAATAAAGGAAGAAAGCGCTGCACTCCACATCCTCACGAAAAAGACAATAGAAAACCTCACGGACGATGGCGTGATAGAGCTGCTGAAGCTCAAATGGACGGCCCCGCTGATCCAAAGTCTCGGCGGACTGCCGGAAACCATGCTCACCGGCTTCGCGGCAAAGCTCGAAACGCTCTGCAAGAAATATGAAACCACTCTCGCCGACATAGAGCGTCAGATAGAAGACGAAGAGCGCGCCCTCACGGGAATGCTAGGCGAGCTTTGCGGAAACGAGTTCGACATGAAGGGCATTACAGAACTTAGGTTACTTCTTGGAGGTTCGGAAAATGCTTAAAGAGAGCATGAAACCGGAGCTTAGATTCGACGGATTTGAAGACGCTTGGGAACAGCGTAAGCTGGGAGAGCTTGCGGAGATTGTTGGCGGAGGAACACCAAGTACCGCCATCCCTGCTTATTGGGACGGCAATATAGATTGGTATGCACCCGCTGAAATCGCAGGGCAAATCTATGTAAGTTCCAGCCAAAGAAAAATAACAGAGCAAGGCTATAATCATAGCTCTGCAAAAATGCTTCCGGCCGGAACAGTATTATTTACATCACGTGCCGGTATTGGTAAAACCGCGATATTGACGCGCGAAGGCTGTACAAATCAAGGTTTTCAGTCTATTGTCCCGAATAAAGAACAGCTTGATTCTTACTTCATTTTCTTACGTACAGAAGAGCTAAAAAAGTATGGAGAAACTGTTGGAGCAGGTTCAACTTTTGTCGAAGTCTCCGGCAAGCAAATGGCGGACATGGATTTAATGATGCCTACCACAATAAAAGAACAACGTGTTATTGGAAGTTTTTTCGCACGTCTCGACCACCTTATCACCCTTCATCAGCGTAAGCCATAAACACTATAAAAACATAACACGGAGGTAGAAAAATGCTGAGCAATGCGACAGAGACCAATTTTTTCCACGAGTATTACGCTTTGTGGATCAGCGTCTACAAAGAAGGCGCTGTGAGAAAAGTGACGATGGACAAGTATCGCATGACGCTTGCATGGCTGCAGAAGCTCGCACCGGAGCTTCGCCTGTGCAATGTCTCGCGCGTAACTTATCAGCAGCTTCTTAACGATTACGCACTTTACCACGAACGACAGACGACTATGGATTTTCACCATCAGCTTAAGGGCGCGATTATGGACGCGGTGGACGACGGACTTATCGCAAAAGACCCGACGCGCAAGGCAATCATAAAAGGTAAGACGCCTGTGCCTAAAAAGATCAAATATCTGAACCAATTTGAGCTGCACACGCTTTTGAGCGGGCTGAACCTAAACGGCGAGCTGAACTGGGATTGGCTTATTTTGCTGATTGCGAAAACTGGGATGCGTTTTTCCGAAGCAATAGCTCTAACGCCGAAGGATTTCGACTTCGCGCACCAGACGCTTTCAATCAGCAAGACGTGGGACTATAAGGGCGACGGCGGATTTATGCCGACGAAAAACCGTTCGTCTGTGCGTAAAATCCAGATAGATTGGCAGACTGTCGTCCAGTTCTCCGCGCTTGTGAAGGGGTTGTCTCCCGACGCGCCGATTTTTTTGATTAAAAACAAGATTTATAATTCGACCATCAACGACATCCTAGCCCGCCGCTGCAAGCGTGCCAAGGTGCCGGTGATTTCCGTTCACGGCCTTCGCCACACGCACGCTTCGCTGCTGCTGTTCGCGGGTGTCTCAATCGCCAGCGTTGCCCGCAGGCTAGGCCACTCGAGCATGACGACGACACAGAAAACGTATCTTCACATCATTCAAGAGCTTGAGAACCAAGATGTAGATTTGGTTATGCGATCGCTTTCAGGCCTAAGCTGAGGCGATTGAGCTTATAAGGAAGTGTGAACACAGGCGTTGAAATAGTAACGCCGGACATCAAAAGTCCGGCGTTTGGCGTCTAGGTTTTATTTCTTCTTCCCCTTCTTCTCGCTTCTCTCCCACTGCTTTTCGAGCTCTATCAGCTGCTCGGTCGTGATTTTTTTGTAGCGCTTCGGCGGGTTGAAGAGGTTCGGGTCGAGCGTAGTGAATTTTATGCGGCGGTATTCGTAGGACATGTAGCCGTTGAGCGACTCGGTCTTTACGGGGATTGGGAAGTCGCTGCGGTACCATTCGTAGTATTTGTCCTCGGTCTCGCCGCCGTTGTATTTCACCGTGACGAGGTATTTTTTGAGGCGGAAGGTGTCGATGGTCTCGTAGCCGAGGTCTTCGCGCGTGAGGTCTCCCCCGCCGCTTCTTTCGCCGGAGTTTTCAAGCGAGGTTCCGAGCGGGAAGCCCCAGAATTCCTCTTCGACGTAGACGCGCCGCTTGGGGAATATTACCCACATAACTTTTTGATCGGCGCGCGTAATTTCGATTGTGTCCGCGCCTTCTACCTCGTAGCGGGATTTGTCCGCCGTCACGTATATTTTGCCCTCGCGCACCTCGTCGCCGAGCTTTTCGCGGAATTCGGCGCTGAATTCGAGCGCCTGCGCGCGCGCCGACGTGAGCGCGAGCGCCGCGAAGGCGAGGACGAAGGCCGCGGCTTTGCAGATTTTTCTCATTTTCGTTTCATCTCCCCCGGACGCGGGCGCGTCCGATGTTTTTGCGCGGCGGTTTGAATCTTCCGCCGTCCTGTTATTATATAATATAGCGCCCGCGTTTCGGCGCTTGTGCAAATTTTACGGCGGGGCCGGTGGTTTTGATGCTGTACGGGATTTTTATGAGCGTGATGACGTGTCTTTGCTGGGGCAGCACGTCTGTGATGATGCGCGGCATCCATAAGCTCGGCGCTTTCGAGGTGTCGCTGCTGCGCGCGGCGGGCGGGCTGGTCTGCGGCTCGGCGCTTTTCTTCGCTTTCCACGGCGGGGCGGCGCGCATCTCGGCGCTTGAGGCGGTCATCTTCGTCGTCATGGTGCTCTGCAACAACGTTATCGGCGACGTTTTCCTGCTTTTCGCGGTGCAGCGGCTCGGCGTCGCGCGCGGCGCGGCGATAGCGAGCTCGTATCCAGTCGTCGTATCCGTCGCCTCGCATTTCATATTCGGCTCGCCTTTCACGGGCGCGACGGCGGCGGGGACTCTGACGGCCTTCGCGGGCACGGCGCTGCTTTGCCGCAGGGACGGCGGCTGCACGGTGCCGGTCACGTGGTCCGGCGTCGTCTACGCGGTCGCCGCGTCTCTCTTTTGGGCGGCGGGGCTGCTTCTCAACAAGGCGCTCATCGCGGACGGCCTTTCGCCGCTTTTTGTCACCTTCGGGCGCGGCGTAACGTTCTTCACCATCGCGCTCGCGCTGTGGCTCTGGGAGAAGGAGCGCCGCTCCCGCGCTGCGTGGCGCATTTTCATGACGCGCGAGACGCTCTTCGCCTTCGCCGCGGGCTTCTGCTCGCTCGGCTTCGGCGCGTTCTTCTTCTCGTCCGCGCTCGCATACGTACAGCCCGCCGTCGCGACCACGATAGGCGCGTCGAACCCCATCGCCGCGACGATCGCCGCAATAATCATCTACAAGGAAAAGCCGACCCTGCGCCAGTGGGCTGGCATCTTCCTCGCCGTGCTGGGCTCGGCACTGGTGACGCTGTAAGGAGGTTTTTCGCATGGTTCAGCTTGAAGAGCTGCATCCGGCAGGATATGGGATGTTCGTATATTCGCCGGATGTTTTCGTGAATTTTCTGAAGGCGGAGAAATGCCGTGCGCGGAAGCTGCTGACGTACTTCGACAAGCACAGGGACGTTTTCTTCCGCGCGATAGGCGACGGCGTCGCGATGCCGTTTTACAGGCTTTCGACGCTGCGTTATCCGATTTTTGTTTCAAGAGACGGCGGTACGGATACGCCGGAAGGTTGGAAGCCGGTCTACCGGCATGACGGATTTTTCATCAAAGTAGGCGAGAGCGGCAGACTGTGCTTCGCGGCCTTCGATTATCTGGAGTACCATAAGGATTTAATCGACAAACAACAGACGGAGTTTTTCAAGATTTACCCGAGCGGCCTGAACGAGGTGATGCTGCGCTACAATCACGCTGTCGGCTTCGATATCCCGGCTGGGCTCTACAATTTCGACCTTTTCGCATACAGGCGCGTCGCTCCGCTCGACGAAAGCACGCCTGAAAATTACGGCAGGAACTATGCTTTCGGCTTCGCATTCCGTCGCACGGAGAGCGCGGAAAACGACAACCTCACGAAAGGCGACAACGAAAAGACGATTTTCGATATTCCGTGGTATATAGAATCAACACGCGAACAAAGTAAGGATTAACGGAACGAAATATACAAAGACTGCTGATTAGCCGCCACGGCTCGTACGAGAATTCGGCAGATTGGACATTTTTCCCCCCATCCGTTGTATACATTGACGTATCAAGAAATAAACAATCTCGCTGTATCAGCAGCATGAGATACTAAGTTTCTTGTGTATTATTTATAGATAATATTAATCAAATCAATAATACTCTTTTAATGCCTCGCTCGGCTCCGGAACGCCGCATATTTCGCGTGGCTGCGCGGCGTTTACGGAATTATGCGCCGCGTTTACGGCTGAGGATGAGGATACGGAACGGCGCCGATATCGACGCTCCGCGCGGCGCTCGTCGATGCCGCGGAGCTATGCGTCCGCCGGCGAAAAACGCCGCGGCGGGGCGCTTTGCCTCTTCGTGCGCCTGTAATGTGTGCCATACTGATTAAACTTACAAAGAAATACGGCTGCCTCGTCATGCCGGGCTTGACTCAATGCGCTGTTCGCGCCAGCGAACAAATCGAAATATCTTTAGCGTATTGCTAACGCCCGATGAAGCGGGGCGGGCCCTATCGGCGGCGTTTTGCCGATGGACCCGGCATCTGGTGTCTTTGAACGCCGTCAAGCAGCGAAATCCAGAGTTACTGGGCCCCGCGTCGGAGCGTGGGGCGACGATGTGTGTTGTTTTAAGTTAAACCGCTATATTTCCGCGGACGCTGACAGGCGCATTGCGTCGCAGCGCGGAGTGACGAAACCAGTCGGTTCGCTCTTTGGGTGAACGATTATGCTGCGGAGGTACTCGCCGGAAAATTGGGGAACGGCAGAAATAGATAAGCGGCCGTAAAACAGAGGGCATATAAAAACGGGAGAGGCTTTTGCCTCTCCCGTTCGTCGGTGCTGTTTGGTCTCTTACAGTTCTCTGGGCTGCGGGTTGTAGTGCGTGTGGAGAAGGTGGTGCGATTTCTCTCCGAGCGGCTTGCCGAGCCAGGTGTCGTAGAGGGCGATGACGTCGGGGTTCTTGTGCGACTGGCGCAGCGTCTTGAGTTCGTCGACGCTGTAGAGGGCCGCGGTGCGCGCCGCGCGGATTTCCGCGTTGACGGGCTGCGGCTGTCCGCCGCCTCCGATGCATCCGCCGGGGCAGGCCATGACTTCGATGAAGTGGTAGTCGGCTTCGCCGGCGCGAACCTTGTCCATGAGGATCTTCGCGTTTTTCAGCGTGTGGGCTACCGCTATCTTGACGGTGACGGTCTTGCCGCCGATGGGAACGTCGACGGAGGCTTCTTTGATGCCTTCCATGCCGCGGACGGGCTGGAAGATGATGCCAGGGATGTCCTTGCCGTCGTTGAGTACGGCGTAGACGGTGCGGAGCGCCGCTTCCATGACGCCGCCGGTGACTCCGAAGATGGCTCCGGCTCCCGTGGAGGTGCCGAGCGGGCTGTCGTAGTCTTCTTCAGGCAGGTTCTTGAAGTCGATACCGGCGTTCTTTATCATGCGCGCGAGCTCGCGGGTCGTGAGGACCGTGTCGACGTCGGGTATGCCCGGGTTGCTCTGGAGCTGCGGGCGGACGCACTCGGCCTTCTTCGCGGTGCAGGGCATGATGGAGACGCTGTAGATGTCCTCGACCGGTATGTTCTGCGTCTCGGGCCAGTAGGTTTTGGCGAGGGCTCCGAACATTCCCTGCGGCGACTTCGCGGTGGAGAGGTGCGGCAGGAGGTCGGGGTATTTGATTTCGATGAAGTTGATCCAGCCCGGCGAGCAGGAGGTGATCATCGGGAGGACGCCGCCGTTGGTGACGCGGTCGAGGAATTCGTATCCCTCTTCCATTATGGTGAGGTCGGCGGTGAAGTCCGTGTCGAAGACCTTGTCGAAGCCTAGGCGGCGCAGCGCGGCGACCATTTTGCCGGTGACGACTTCGCCGGCGGGGAGGCCGAGGGCTTCGCCGAGCGCGACGCGCGTCGCGGGGGCGGTCTGGACTATGGTGTATTTCTTCGGGTCGGCGAGGGCGGCGAAGACTTTTTCGGTGTCGTCGCGCTCGCAGATGGCCGCCGTCGGGCAGACGGCCGCGCACTGTCCGCAGTAGGTGCAGGCGACCTGGTCAAGGCCGAGGTTGAAGGCCGGTCCGACGATGGTTCTGAAGCCGCGGTTGATGTATCCGTATACGTCGAGGCCCTGGCGCTCATGGCAGGCTCTTATGCAGCGTCCGCAGAGTATGCATTTGTTGGGGTCGCGGACGAGGCTCGGGTTGCTTTCGTCTTTCTGGGCCGAGCGCTTTTCGCCGGTGTATGGCACTTCGCGCACGCCGAGGTCGGCCGCGGTCTGCTGGAGCTCGCAGTCCTGGTTCTTCTGGCAGAAGAGGCAGTCCTGCGGATGGTTGGCGAGCAGGAGCTCGACGACCGCTTTGCGCGTCTCGCGCACCTTGGGCGTGTTGGTGTGTACGACCATGCCGTCGGAGACGGGATATACGCAGGCCGCGCCGAGGCCGCGTCCGCCGACTATCTCGACCACGCATACGCGGCACGCGCCCTCTTTGGCGAGCTCAGGATGGTAGCAGAGCTGAGGGATGCGTATTCCGGCTTTGGCAGCGGCTTCGATTACGGTGAAATCCGATGGCACTTCTACTGTTTTGCCGTCTATTGTAACCTTAACGAGTTCCATGTTATTTTTACTCCCCTTCCGTTAGCCGAAATTAGCCGCGCACGATTGCCTTGAACGGGCACTTCGTGATGCACGCGCCGCACTTGATGCACTTCGCCTGGTCGATGACGAATTTCTTCTTCGGTTCGCCGCTGATTGCGTTGACCGGGCAGTTCTTCGCGCAGAGGCTGCATCCTTTGCAGGCGTCGGTTATCTTGTAGCTCAGCAGGTGGTGGCACTGGCCCGCCGGGCATCTCTTCTCCTTGATGTGCGCTTCGTATTCGTCGCGGAAGTAGCGCAACGTGGAGAGGATGGGGTTCGGGGCGGTCTGGCCGAGGGCGCAGAGCGCGCCTGCCTTGATGGAGGTGGCGAGCTTTTCGAGCTTTTCGATGTCTCCCTCTTCGCCCTTGCCGTTCGTGATTCTTTCGAGGATTTCGAGCATGCGCTTCGTTCCCTCGCGGCACGGCGTGCATTTACCGCAGGATTCGGACTGCGTGAAGTTGAGGAAGAATTTCGCGACGTCGACCATGCAGGTGTCCTCGTCCATGACGACGAGTCCGCCGGAGCCCATCATCGCGCCGGCGGCGATGAGCGAGTCGTAGTCGATCGGCGTGTCGAGCAGCGATTCCGGCATGCATCCGCCGGAGGGGCCGCCTATCTGGACGGCCTTGAACTTCTTGCCGCCGATGATGCCGCCGCCGATGTCGAAGATGATTTCGCGCATCGTGATGCCCATCGGGACTTCGGCGAGACCGGTGTTGTTGATTTTACCGGTGAGGGCGAAGACCTTCGTGCCTTTGGATTTTTCCGTTCCGAGCTTCGCGTATTCTTCGGCTCCGACGCGGAAGATGTAGGGGATGTTTGCGAATGTTTCAACGTTGTTGATGTTGGAGGGCTTGCCCCAGAGTCCCTTGACGGCGGGGAACGGCGGGCGCGGACGCGGCATGCCGCGGCGGCCTTCGATCGAGGCCATGAGCGCCGTCTCTTCGCCGCAGACGAAGGCTCCGGCTCCTTCCTTGATGTGGATGTGGCAGCTGAAGTTCGAGCCGAGGATGTTGTCTCCGAGGAGTCCGGCCTCTTCAGCCTGGGCGATGGCCGTCTTCAGGCGCTTGATCGCGAGCGGGTATTCAGCGCGGCAGTAGATGTAGCCTTCGTCGGCGCCTATCGCGTAGGCTCCGATGAGCATGCCTTCGAGTATCGCGTGCGGGTCGCCCTCAAGCAGCGAGCGGTCCATGAACGCGCCCGGGTCGCCTTCGTCGGCGTTGCAGATGATGTATTTCTTCGGGCCCGGCGATTTCTGGCAGAAGCCCCACTTCATGCCGGTCGGGAATCCGCCGCCGCCGCGTCCGCGGAGGCCGGTCTTCTTCATTTCTTCGACGACCTGCTCCGGCGTCATGGTGAGAAGGACCTTCGCGAGCCCTTCGTAGCCGTCGGCTCCGATGTATTCCTCAAGCGAATCGGGGTTGATGTGTCCGCAGTTCTTGAGGACGAGGCGGTGCTGCTTCTTGTAGAAGTCGATGTCCGCGTAGTCGGGCACGCGCTGTGCCGTGAGCGGCTCCTTGAAGAGCAGGCGGCTCACCACGCGGCCCTTTACGAGATGTTCGCTGACTATTTCTTTTACGTCCTCTTCGTGGACGTGCGTGTAGAACGTTCCCTCAGGATAGATGATGACGAGCGGTCCCTGCTCGCAGAATCCCTGGCATCCTGTCTCGACGACCTTTACTTCCTTGTCGAGCCCCTGCGCCTTGAGTTCTTCGTTGAGCTTCGCTATTACCTGCCGCGAACCAGAGGCGACGCAGCCCGTTCCGGTGCATACCAGTACATGCGCTCTTACGAGAGCCATAATATGTCTCCTCCCTTCGGCCTGTTACGCCTGCTTGCTCGGGATCTTGGCAACGACAAGATCTTCGACGACGACGCCGTTGATGAGATGGTCCGCGATGATGCGCGGAACGTCCGTCGGCTTGACCGGTCCGTAGGTGACTCTGTCTTCGCCGGGACGTACGACGTCGAGGAGGGGCTCTTTCTGGCACATGCCGATGCAGCCCGTCTGGAGGACGGCCACGTCGTGGATGTCGCGCTTCGCGAGTTCCTCGAGAACCGCCTTCATGACCTCACGGGCTCCCGCCGCTATGCCGCAGGTGCCCATGCCTATGATTATCTGTCTTTCGTTGAGCTTTCTGGCCTCGGTGTGCTCCTTGGCCTGCGCCTTTATCTTGCGGAGATCTTCAAGACTCTTGATTGCCATGTTCAGTTCCTCCAATCCGGTTTACGCGTACTTGTCGAGGATCGGGCCGACCGATTCCGGTGTAAGTCTGCCGTGCGTGTCGTCGTTGACCATGAAGACCGGCGCGAGGCCGCAGGCGCCTATGCATGCGACCGTCTCAAGCGTGAACTTGAGGTCCGGGGTCGTGGTCTGCCCCTCTTTGAGGCCCAGCTTGTCCTGGATGGCCTTCAGTACTGCCTTGGCTCCGCGGACGTGGCACGCCGTTCCCTGGCACGACCGGATGATGTTTCTTCCTCTCGGCTCGAGATGGAACTGTGCATAGAATGTCACCACGCCGTAAATCTGGCTGATCGGCACTTCGAGCTTGCTGCTGATTTCGATCAGGACTTCCTTCGGCAGGTAGCCGTAGATTTCCTGCGCCTGCTGAAGCACGGGAATGACGCTGCCCTTAGTGCCGCGGTATTTCTCGAGGAGCGCATTCAGCTGCTCCTTCTGCTCCGACGCCTTCTCCACCATAAAACGCACCCTCCTTAGTCTCCTCCCCGGGCCCTCCCGCCCGAAGAAATTAAGTGTAACCCCCAGAAGTTACATCTATGATTTTTTGCTTTTTCCCCGCCCGAGCCCTCTTGCCAGGGCCGCGGGCAAAGCGCCGCCGTCGCGGCTATTGCGAAAAAGTACACAAAGCAAATTTATTATAGCCCGCTCAAACCGTTGCCGCAACAATTTTTTTGTTCGAGCGGAGCGTAAAAGCCGTTTTTGTTCATTTTTGTTTTTGGATATGGAACAAAGAGACTTGAAAAATACGGCGTTTCCCCGACGCATTGCGGTAATTGCAGGGGCGACGCGTCATGGACGCCAAGTCTATAGCCGGCATAACGCCGCGTAAGCTTGATGTCCGGCTGTTTTGACTGAATTGATTTATCTCTATCAACTTATATGAAAGCAAGACACATGCCTTTGTTAAATACGTTTTTGCACAATTAAAGCTGCCTGCCTTTCTTTGCGCATGTTTTTGCCTCTTATTACTATTACTGAATGAACGCTCTTTACTTATGCGTTAACCGGAGGACTGTGCCTCCGCCCGTTTTTTGCGTATTTTACGTAATTGCGCGCACTTTTGGGCGTGGACAAAATTGCGCGCGGTTTTTTCGCGGAGGCGGTTTTTCCGCTTCTGTCAACGCTCTTTAGTTTGTGAAACAGCCTTCTTTCCTATGAAAAAACTCTTTTGTTTTCAGACATAAATGCTAAAATAATAAATTGGGTTATGGGTTATTTTTTTGTTGGTGGAGAGTAACTCCGTACAATTCTGCTGAAGGAGGAGCGTTCTTATTATGAAGCTTCCGACATTCTGGGGCGGCATTCACCCGCCGCAGAACAAAGATTTGACCGCGGACGAGAAGATCGAGCATTATCTTCCTACGGGCGAGCTCGTTTTCCCGATGCCGCAGAACATCGGCGCGCCGAACGCGCCCGTCGTCGCGAAGGGCGACCGCGTGCTGGTCGGCACGCGGCTCGGCAACAACGACGCTTTCGTCTCAGCGCCCGTGCTTTCGAGCGTTTCCGGCACTGTGAAGGACGTTACGCTGCGCATGACGACGCCCGGGACTTTCGAGAACTGCGTCGTCGTGGAGAACGACGGCCTGTATGAGAAGGCGCCGGAATGGCAGCCGCTCGCCGATTACGAAAACGCGGACCCGAAGGAATATCTCAAGCGTATTCGCGAGGCCGGGATAGTCGGCTTCGGCGGCGCGACGTTCCCGACCGCCGTCAAGCTTTCGCCGCCGCCGGACAAGAAGATAAAGTGGCTCATCGTCAACGGAGTCGAGTGCGAGCCTTATCTTAACTGCGACAACCGCATTATGCTCGAGTCGCCGGACGAGGTCGTCCACGGGCTCAGGCTGATGCTCCGCCTCTTCCCCGAGGCGCAGGGCATTATCGCGATAGAGAACAACAAGCCAGCGGCGATCAAGACTATGGAAGAGGCCGTCGCGCGTCTCGGCGCGAAGGGCATCACCGTCCAGCCGCTCGCCGTCAAGTATCCGCAGGGCGCGGAAAAGATGCTCATCGAAGCGCTGACGGGTCAGGAGTACGTCATGACGGCGCTTCCCGCCGACGTCGGCTGCATCATCCTCAACGTGCGCACGACGCAGCAGATTTACCGCGCGATCGCGCTCGGCGAGCCAGCGGTGACGCGCGTCGTCACGGTCACTGGCGACGCCGTCGCGCATCCGAAGAATATTTCCGTGCCGCTCGGCACGTCGGTGCGCGAGCTTGTCGACCTCTGCGGCGGCTTCAAGGAGCAGCCGGTGAAGATTCTTTCCGGCGGCCCGATGATGGGCGTTTCGATGCGCTCCATCGACGTGCCGGTCGTGAAGGGCACCTCCGGCATTCTCGCGCTGACGGCGAAGTCCGCCCTGCTGAAGCCTATCACCGCCTGCCTGCACTGCGGCAAGTGCGTCGAGGCCTGCCCGATGGGGCTCGTCCCGACGGTGCTCGAGCCGCTCGTCTCGGCGCGCCAGTATAAGCGCTTCGAGGAAGAGGGCGGCATGAACTGCATAGAATGCGGAAGCTGCACCTACGTGTGCCCGGCGCACCGCCCGCTTACGCAGGGCTGCCGCGACGGAAAGGTCTCCGTTATGGCGATGCGCAGAAAGGCGGCTGCTAAATAATGGAACGTTTGCTCGTAGTATCAAGCTCGCCGCACATCCACTCCCCGCTCGACACTCAGAAGGTCATGGGATGGGTGCTCGCGGCTCTCGCCCCCGCCGGGCTCGCCGGCGTGTATTTCTTCGGCTTCCGCGCCGCGATAGTCATGGCGGTCTGCGTCGCCTCGTGTGTGCTTTTTGAGTACCTCTGGGAAAAGGCGGTCAAGAAGCCCAGCACGGTGAACGACCTTTCCGCGGCGGTCACGGGGCTGCTTCTCGCCTACAACCTGCCGCCGACCATTCCTTTCTGGATGGCGGTCTTGGGCAGCCTCTTCTCGATGATTGTAGTAAAACATCTCTTCGGCGGCCTCGGCTGCAATATCGTGAACCCCGCGCTCGCGGGCCGCGCGATGATGCTGACGAGCTGGCCCGTGCCGATGACGACCTGGACGATAGACGGGGTCTCCGGCCCGACGCCGCTCGCGCTTATCAAGACGGGCGCGCTCGACCAGCTCCCGAGCCTTCAGGACCTCTTCATCGGACGCGTCGGCGGCTGCATCGGAGAAACCTCAGCGATAGCCCTTCTGATAGGCTTCGGCATCCTTCTCTGGAAGGACATAATCAAATGGCACATCCCCGTCGTCTACGTCGCGACGGTCGCGGTGCTCAGCATGGTCTTCGGCAGGCCCGTGTCGCCGCTTTACGAGGTGCTCTCGGGCGGACTGCTGCTCGGCGCTATCTTCATGGCGACCGACTACGTCACGACGCCGGTGACGCGCCGCGGGCAGATAATCTTCGCCGTCGGCTGCGGCGTCCTCGCTACGCTGATACGCACCTGGGGCGGCTATCCCGAGGGCGTGTCGTACTCGATACTGATAATGAACCTCGTCGTTCCGCTCATCGACAGGGCGACGAAGCCGCATATCTTCGGTGAGGTGAAAAAACATGCCTAAGATCGTAAAGTACGGACTGATACTTTTCGCCATTACGGCGGCGACCGGGCTGATCCTCGGCGGAGTCTACACGATGACGCTCGAACCGATTCGTCTCGTGCAGGAGCAGGAGAAGAACGAGGCGCTCGCCTCCACGCTGCCGGGCGCGACGGAGTTCAAGGCCGTCGAAATCAAGGACGGCAACCCGATGATAACGGAGATATACGAGGGCAGCGCGAACGGAGAAATCAAGGGCTATAACTTCACCGTGACGCCCAAGGGCTACGCGGGCCTCATCACGACCGTCGTCGGCGTCAGCAACGAAGGCCGCGTCATGGACATCAAGATACTGAGCCACAGCGAGACGCCGGGCCTCGGCGCGAAGGCCGTGGAGCCCGCCTTCGCGGGACAGTTCAAGGAAAAACTCGCGGAGAAGCTCTCCGTGACCAAGACCCCGCCCGAGTCCGACGACCAGATACAGGCCATTTCCGGCGCGACCATCACGTCGTCCGCGGTAATCAGCGGAGTGAACACCGCGCTTGAATACTGGCGCGCCAATTTCGCGCAGTAACGGGGAGGAAGAAAAAAGATGATAAATCCTCTTAAGATAATCAAAAACGGGATACTGACCGAAAACCCGACCTTCGTCCTCGTTCTCGGAATGTGCCCCACGATAGCGGTCACGACGAGCGCCATCAACGGCCTCGGCATGGGGCTCGCCGCGACGGCGGTCCTCATGGGCTCGAACATGGCCATATCCGCGATAAGAAAATGCATACCGGACGAGATACGCATCCCGGCCTTCATAGTCGTCATAGCGGGCTTCGTCACCGTCGTCCAGCTGCTCATCTCGGCCTACGCGCCGGCGCTCAACAAGTCCCTCGGTATATTCATACCGCTCATCGTCGTCAACTGCATCATCCTCGCGCGAGCGGAGGCCTACGCCTATAAGAACGGCGTCATAGCCTCGATGTTCGACGGCGTCGGAATGGGGCTCGGCTTCACGGCGGCGCTGATACTGATAGGCTCGATACGCGAAGCGCTCGGCAACGGCACGGTCTTCGGCGTGACGGTGCTCCCGCCCGAAATCTATGCTCCGGCCCTGCTCGTAATACTCGCCCCGGGCGGCTTCATAACGCTCGGAATCCTAATGGCCTTCATACGCCACCTTAAAATGAGGAAAGAAGAAAAAGCGACCGGCGTACAGTCGTCCTACGACGGATGGCAGGAGCTCGACGCCTGCGGCGGCTGCGCGCTCAAGGGCATCTGCCACGGCACCACCGCCGGCAGCGTCTGCGCCAAAAACGAAAAGGAGGCCGGTAAGTAATGGAACTCATCGCTCTGTTCGTGAGCTCTGTGCTCGTCAACAACATCCTGCTCGCCCGCTTCCTCGGCTGCTGCCCGTTCCTCGGAGTCTCCAGCCAGCTTGAGACGGCGAAGGGCATGGGCGTAGCCGTCGTATTCGTCACGACCTTCGCGGCGATAATGACGTGGCTCGCCTACAACTTCATCCTCGTCCCGCTCGGGCTGGAATACCTCTACACGCTCGCGTTCATCCTGATAATCGCGGCGCTCGTCCAGTTTGTCGAAACGGTGCTCAAGAAAATGATGCCCGGGCTCTACAAATCCCTCGGCATCTTCCTCCCGCTCATCACGACGAACTGCGCCGTCCTCGGCGTCGCCGTCATCAACATGAACGAGAACTACAACTTCATCTACTCCGTAGTCAACGCCTTCGGCTCGTCGGCGGGCTTCCTCCTCGCCATCGTCCTGATGGCCGGTATACGTGAGAAGATAGAGATGAACACGGAAATGCCGCGCTGCATGCGCGGGCTGCCGATAGCCCTCGTCACGGCGGGCCTCATGTCGATAGCCTTCATGGGCTTCAGCGGCCTCATCAAATAGGAGGGACGGACATGGAAGGAATACTCTACCCGACACTGGTAATGGGAGGGCTCGGCGTTATATTCGGGGCGCTGCTCGCCTTCGCATCCGAGAAATTCTACGTCGCCGTCGACGAACGTCAGAGCAAAATACGCGAAATCCTGCCCGGCGCCAACTGCGGCGGATGCGGCTATCCCGGATGCGACGGCTACGCCGAAGCATGCGTAAGCGGCGCGGCACAGCCCAATAAATGCGCCGCCGGCGGACCCGACGTCGCCGCCAAAATAGCCGAAATACTCGGCGTAACGGCGGAAGCCGCGGAGCCGATGGTCGCCTTCGTCAAATGCAGCGGCACCTACGACAAAACCGTAAAAGACTGCGTCTACATGGGTTTCGACGACTGCCGCAGCGCGTCCGTCGTCCCGGGGCGTGGCCCGTCCGCCTGCGCATACGGCTGCCTCGGCTACGGCACATGCGTCAAAGTATGCCAGTTCGACGCGATCAGCGTTAAAAACGGCGTCGCCGTCGTGGACCGCGAAAAATGCGTCGGCTGCGGAACCTGCGCGGCGGAATGCCCGCGCGGCGTCATCGCGCTCGTGCCGAAAAAATCCAAAGTACAGGTCGGATGCAGCAACCCGCTCAAAGGCCCTTTTGTCAAAAAAGTCTGCTCCACCGGCTGCATCGGCTGCACGCTCTGCGTCAAGGCGTGCCCCAAACAGGCCATATCCATGCAGGGCAATCTCGCCGTTATAGACCCGGCGCTCTGCGTCAACTGCGGCCTCTGCGTGTCGAAATGCCCCGCCAAAGCCATAGTAGACATGCGCCCGCCGCGCCCGGCCCCCGCGCCGAAGCCCCAGCCCGAAGCGCCCCAGCCGCAGGCCCAGGCGTAAATAACAGCAAAATAAGAAACACAAAAGAGAGAAGGCCGCGCGGCTTTCTCTCTTTTTATATATGCGGACGTTAGGCCGCAGAGGACTAAGACCGCTTTATGAGCAAAAGACAGCCACTATATGTTCTTTTCAGAAGTTCTGCGATTATACCTAACGGTACGCCTCAAACGCATAACGCACGGCGCGCGGCTAAAGCTTCGCCCGGCTTCCTAAAACCTGCAAAACCGCCGCAATCCACCGGAAACTACCTCGCGTCCGCTCCGTCGACCAAACGCAGCGCCGCCGCCGTGAAATCAGCGAAAACGCCATAACGCCGCCCCACGCGCCCCGAACGCACGAGACGTTCCGCAACTCGTGGCGCGCGCCGCAAATCATGGAACGCCGTTCCGCTCGCATGTAATTTCAAGAAATCTTGCCGCGCGCCGCCTTCGTTGTGAACGGCAAAAAACGACAAGTTCACGCGCACACGCTCCCCGGCGTTCGACGAAAAAAGTTGAAAAAAGTAGTTGACGAAACGCTTGAGGCGTAATATACTCTCTCTCGTTGCGCCGCGGGAGGACGGTCTTGAGGGAAACCTCGGGGCGGGCCTGAAAGAGAGCGGCGAGGCACCATGACAAGGGAATACAGAGGAGCAGAGACGGAAGCGGAGCGAGGCGCGCAGCGCCAAAGCGAAGCGGAAGTTTAGAAGGTAAAAAGAACAGACGTGCAACTTGAGCGGGCGACTG
>DHCMC07803__coassemble_1017_pt1 | contig 19213 bp, 20 predicted proteins | sample DHCMC07803__metabat2_low_PE_027 | metagenome-assembled genome bin DHCMC07803
TTTTCTCCCAGCCAGCTCTGAGCCCGCATGATCGGTTCTTCAATATTGACAACGATCACAATCGGATCACTTTTCTCTGTAATGATGTGGATGACCTTGCGGCTTCTGACTGTAACCTGGGTTGGAATATACGCTCCAGTAATATAGGTAATATTTTCTGGTGTCATGGTTACTAACGCATTCAAATGATATTTCTTCATCATTTCGCGCTGCATTTCTGTGATTTCCTGCATATTTTATCCCTCCACTTTTATTTTTACCAATTTTGGTAGGATGACTTTTGATAAAAACTAATCATTTTGTTCTCTTCCATAACGCTTAACAAATTTTTTTACAAATTTGGATCTGCGTATTCAATACCAGAACGTGTAGTTGCAAGATGCGCACAGTAAGCCTGTTTGATCAAGTTTACATCTCCAGATCCAAAAGCATTTGCGATCTGCATATGCTCCCATAGAGACTGTTCCACATAGCTTCTCTTGTTAAACAAGATTTTCCGCTCATCGTAGATCGTACCAGTAAGCGCATTGCATATATTCAACAAGATCTCGTTGTTGGCAGCCTTACGGATGATATTGTGAAATTCAAGGTCGTGAAGAAGCATATCCTGATTTGTCAGCCGAGTCTGCTTTACAGCAGATATAGAAGCCCTCAGATCATCCCGGATCTTCATATACTGGTCTTCCGGAATCAATTCAATGGCTTTTAAATCCAATGCTTCTCTGACAGTGATCATGTTAAATATCTCATCTTTATGAATCTTGAGCCACATATCATCACTATCGCCTGGTTCAGTATCAGTTTTCCGCAGATATGTGCCACTTCCGTGCAAAATCTCCACAACGCCCATTGCTTCCAAAATCTTCATCGCTTCCCGCAAAGAATTGCGACCAATTCCAAGCTGCTTAGCCAACTCCCGCTCAGGCGGCAACTTTTCGTCTTGCTCCACCCCGCAGTCCACAATAAAAGCAAGGACTTTCTTCACGTTTTTATTTTCGCTGGATAGCAGATTTTTTTGATACAGCATATTCTTCTCCTGCTCATGTAGTATTACTACCTATCATACAACACAAGCAACTAAAAAGGAATTGATGATTCTTGACCGAATTACTTTTCCTTACTCCCCACAACTGCTGCAATAATAACAATCTCAACTAGAATCGGTTCTCGTCCAAGCTTAGCTATCATACATGCACGCGTTGGTTCCTTTCCTTTCGGTACCCATTGGTCCCAAACTTCATTGAATACTTTCACATCCTCCTGCTCTCGCAGATAAACGTCTGCATGAAGTATATTGGCGCGGTCAGAACCATATTTTTCCAACAGATGATCTATCTTTGCCAGCGTCATTTGTGTTTGTCCACGAAGATCATTTCCAGCCTCTGTGGCTGTCTGTCCTGAAAAAAACAGCAGATCATTATGTCGGATCACGTTGTGATATCGCCCGTTTCCCTCAAATCTTTCCATTTTCTCACTCTTTTCTGTATAAGTATATTATAGGACCAATTTTAAATTTTATCATTTAGGTCCTACCACTATAGATTCAGTATACATATATAAGTAAGAAATGTCAATCTATTTCTTTGATTTTCTTCCCCTACTAAAAATAGGGAGATTCCACAAAGCGCAGTTATGCTGCTGATGCTGCGTGACTGCATATTTGCAGCCGCGTCTTACTGTCCTCCGCTTTTTAAGCTTTTTGCCGCAAACCGCTTGCCCCTTCAAAGTACTTAGCATATTACGCGCAAATGTGACAGACGAAGCCCCACCCATTAATATATTTACTTCCGTATTGATATGTCAGTCGTGATATGTCCCGCATTTGGGACAAGTCCTTTCTCGATCTTCCAGTCCCAGCTTATTCTCCCGGCAGCCTGTGCCCGCATACATGACAAGCCTGCGTCGACAGGAAGTCTAGTCGCGCTTTACGAGCGTCGTACCGTTCTTGGAGCACACGAACGCAAGCTTGTAACGAGTCTGGCCGGTCCTAAGTCAGAAGTTTTACGTCCCCACCTGCGCTGCCAACTCTGGATATCTTTGGATATTCTTATCCCATTGGTATCCGAAGGCTTCAAGCGTGTCCAATGCTAACTGTTCGTCAGGAGTGGTGTAAACGGTTTTCAGATCGTTCATGAGTTCTTTGATGTCTTTGTATGAGAGATCTTTTCCGGAATTGCGCAATTGATGAATTATACAGTTCTGTATTTCCGTTTTCAGGAATACTGCATTTATCGCGGAAGCGAATCCTTTAAGGTTGTCTGTACATGGTATGAATATATCTTCTACGCCTCTGTTCTTCTGGTTGTTCAATATTGAAGCCCAATGTCCGATGAAGCGGGGCAGGCTCTACCAGGTGCTTTCGTTTTCTCCTACACACATACCGCGTACGTCTTTGTGTACGTTTAAATTTATGGTTATTGATATGTATACGGCTTTCTTTACTATCTGGCCTTTGCTTCTGACGTGGTAATGTATGGCGTCAAGATAGACTATGCATAGACAAAGTTCGAGAAGACGTTGCTGCCATTCCCTTGCCAACAGCGGTAGCTTATCGGTTATGCAGCTTACAGTAGTGTCTGATACGGAGAGATGACGTATCTATCCCTGACATGTTCTGAAATATCGTCGGTACTCATACACTTTATGTATATTGAGATGATTTTCTCCTTAATATCTTGACTTATACTGGTCTGGTTCTTCTTAAGGAGCTGGGGCTCAAACTCGCTTTTTCTGTCTCTGAGTATGGAGTGCTCGATGTTTCCGTAGTTGGTGCGAAGAGTTTTTTCGCTGTGCCAGTTGCGGCTGTTATCTGCGTTTTTATTTTTGTAGTCGTACTTAGAATAGCCGAGTGCATTATCTGTTGTTTAGCTCTAGGCACTTGCCGCGGAGGCGTCAGTATTATATAATTCGATACAGCTTCTATATTTTGAGATTTATCTTTGCGAGGGGGCTGGTGCCGTGCTGTTTGGGAGGAAAAACGTGTCGGCCGGTCTCTTTGTCAGTAATAGGTCTTATGTTTATCTGGCGCTTGAAGGCGAGGGCGGGAGCGCGAAGGTTTCTGCTTCGTCGGCTGGAGCTTTGCCTGAGTCCGTCGCATGCGGAGCTTCGCTTTTTTCTGCTTCCGCTAAAGAGCTGAAAGACATATTTCGTTTTGTCTCCGATGCCGCGAAGCCGGCGCGGGGCGGCTTGAATTTCGCTGTTCCGATGAACGCGTCGTTGCTGCGCGTCGCGTCGATGCCCGGGCTTACCCGCGACGAGGCGCGGAAGGCGTTCCGGTATGAGGTGGAGCGTCATTTCCCGTTTAACGCGGAGGACTGCGTCTTCGACCTTGACGAAATAGATTACCCTCTCGGCGGCGGCTCCTGTGAGCGCCGCTTTGTCGTATCCGCAGCGCGTCGCGCTCAGGCCGAGGCTGTATATGGTGCGGCGCGGGCGTGCGGGCTGAGGTTCGCGGCGATGGAGCCGGAGCAGGTCGCGCTTGAGCGCGCCGCGGCTTCTGAGCCTGGACGTGCGGGTGGGCGCGTTTACGTCTACGCCGGAGAGGAAAATCTGCTGGTTCTCTTTTCGTGGCGCGGCAAAGGTATTTTTTACAGGAACAGTCCCGTCTCCGCGAAGGACGCGCCGGGCGCTCTCGACGACGCGGCCGCGGCGCTGGCGGACGAAGTGCGCGGTTCTGTGGAGTTCGGCCTTTCGCGCAACGACGGCTTCGGTTTCGACGAGCTCTGTCTTTTCGGCCCCTGCGCGTCTGGACGTTTGAGGGCTGCGCTTGAGGATTGTTTTCCGGAGCGGGCCGTGAAGGTTATTTTCCCTGAGCGGCGTTTCGGTCTGGATTTCCCGCACGAAGAGGGATGGACGGCGGCGCTCGGTCTCGCCCTCAGAGGATATGACTGTCAGGCTTGATCTCAGGCCGGACCGTCTCGACGGCGAGGAGGAGCTTGCTGCAAAGCGCGCCGGGCGTGTGTGCGGCGCTTCGTTCTGTGTTTTCGCTTTATGCGCGATTGTTTTCGTTGCTGCGGCTGTAAGCTCGCTATATAAAATAGAAAGTTTCCCTGATTTTTCCCAGCTGAATAAAATGTATGAAGCACGCGCAGCTTCCGCGGGCGCGGAGCTTAGGGCTTTGCGCGCGGCTGATCTGCGTGCTGCGGAGGATGTCGATTTCGTCCTGAGCGGCGCGGCGGTGCTGGAATTTCTTGACGGCGTCGCGGTTTGTCAGAACGAGAGCGTGACGGTCGAATCGATAGAAATTTCCTCGGCTTCGGCTTTGCTGAAGGGCGCGGCGTTGTCCGACGGCGGCGTGCTCGCCTTCGCCGAAGCTGTCGCGCGTCTCTCCGCCGTCGAGAAGGTTGGTATTCCGGCTGTGACTTCGGCCGAACGCGGCGGCGCGGAGATAAAAATTTTTTCGCTTGACGTAAAGCTTCGCAGCGTCAGGGACGTTTTGCTGTCGTTCGACGCCGCGGGTCGGCGTTTCTGTTTCAGCGGGAAGCACGCCGCGTGATGGCGGCCGGTGACGGTTTTCGCCGCTGTCTTTTCGCGGCTGCCGCGGCCGCCGTCTTGTCGTCGGCAGTCGGGTTTTGTGCGCTTGGATATCTTCGCGGCGAGTATCGCGCGGCAAACGCCGCGGTGCGCGAATCTACGGCGCTGCGCGCTGCGGCGGAGTCGCGCGAGGCCGAGCTGGCGAGGTATAAAAAGCTGTTGAGCGGCGGCTCTGCGAAAACGCCGTCGCGTCCGGAGTCGGCGAATAAATTCTACGCCGCGCTGCTTGCGGCCGTAGCGGAGAGCGAAATGGAAGGAGCGCGCGTCTCAGGCGCTTCCGAACGAGACGCGGAGGCGCTCTTCACGATATCCGGGCGTACGGATTATGACAAGCTGCGGCGTTTTTTAGCGTCGCTGCGCGGGCTTCGATATTCTTCGCGGGTGTCGCGGCTTTTGCTTGAAGGAAGCGCGGGCGGCGAAGTCGCGTATTCTGTGGAAATTTCAACGCGGACGGCGGAAGGGGGCGGTGCGGAACGGTGAGCGTGACAGCGGAAAATTTCGAAAAGCTGCTTGCCCGGCTGCGCGCGCCGCGCGGCGGCATGTGCGCGGACGTTTACGCCAGGGCCGCGGCTATTGCAATTTTGCTGTTCGCTTCGTCTCTCTTTATGCTCTTCTGCGCGGCCCGCATCCACGCGGAATGTACAATATCCGAAGCCGCGTCCGGCGCTCCCGCGCGCGGTTCGGAAATTATGGACGAAGCGAAGAGGTTCGCGCTCGACCGCGTGCTTTATGAGGATTTCCTAAAGTCGGCAAATGCTTCCAAACGCGCGGCCGGCGCTCTTTCACCTGTATTCGTTATGAATGTTCCCGACGGCGTGCAGAGTGCGCGGCGCATGCCGGGCTACGCGCCGACGGTCATTCTCAAGGCGCTCGCGGTGCTCGGAGGCGAAAGCGTATGCGTGCTCGACATTGACGGCGAAGAGCCGGGGCGCGTTTTCAGAGCCGGCGACGTTTTCGGCGACGGCAAGGGGCGCGTCGTGAAGATAAACTCTGACGGTGTGACGTGGCGATGGGCGGACAGGGAATACGCCGCGGGGCTGTAAGGTATTTCGCCGCGCTCGCGGCCGTTGTGCTTTGTGCGCTTGCGTTGTGCGGAGAAGCTTGTGCGGCGGCCGCGACGGCGAGAAAAACTGCCCCAATGGCGCCGCTCGTCGAGGGCGTGCGCGTGCATCAGATAGGTTCGAGCCAGATACTCGTCGAGCTTCGCGGGACGGATATGCCGCTTCCCGCGGCGTCGAACGCCGGCGGCGCGGCGATCGCGCTTTACTGGCGCGGCGCGCGTTTCCCGCAGAACACCGACCGCAAGGACTGGTGGGACGATTTCGGCTGGGACGTGCTCAGGATAGAAAAGGGGAAAAGCGAGCGCTGGACGCGGCGCTACGAGGATATTCCGCTCGTCGACGAAATCCGCGTCTCGCCTTCGGAAGGCGGCGTAATTATGGAAATAATCGGCCCGCGCAGGCTCGCCGTCAAAAGTCTCTCCGGCATGGCGGGCTCGAGCCGCCACAGGCTCATCCTTGAAGCGCCGCCGGACATGCCCGCTGCGCCCGCGCCTAAGCCGAAGCCTCTGCCGCCAGGCGACCCGCTATCGGTCTCCGAGCCTGTCGCGCTCGAGCTGCGCGACGTCCCGCTGCGCGACGCGTTCAGGATGCTCGCGAAGCTGCGCGGCCTCAACCTAATCCTCGACCCTTCCGTACCCAATCCTCCGACCACAATCTCGTTCGATGGCGCGCCGTTCCGCGAGGTCTTCGCGTATCTGCTGCGCATGCACGGCCTTTCGTACGGCGTTTCGGGAAAAACTCTCGTAGTCGGCTCGCCCTCCGCCGTGGCGAAGACGCTCGGCACGGTTACGACGCGCCGCTACAGCGTCTCATACGCCGATATTAAAAAGCTTCCCGCTCTGATTACGTCGCTTGTCTCGCTCGACCTCAAGGCCGTCGCCGACGAGCGGATGCGCTGCCTTTACATAACGGCGTCGCCTGAGGGCCACCAGTGCGTCGAAGCGCTGCTGAACCGCCTCGACAGCCCGGGCAAGCAGATAATGATAGAGGCGCGGCTTGTCGAGATAAACGACGGTGCGCGCCAGGAGTTCGAGTCTACCCTCGCCGCGGTCTACAACGGCTGGATATTCTCCTACGGTTCGGCCGGGCTCGGCGGGCGCTATACCTACGGCAACGGCGCGGTGACGCCGAACGTCGACCCGACCGGCAGCACGAGGCCCGGAGAACTGCCCATAATCGGCGGGACGGACACGGATACTAGCTTTCCCGGCTACGTCGCCGACTCCGCAATGAAGATGGTGGATGCGGCCCTGCGCGCGATGGAGTCAGATAACAAGGGCAAGGTGCTCGCGTCGCCGTCGGTCGTAGCGCTCGACGGACAGAAGGCCTCCGTCCGCCTGACGCACAATTACCTCTATCAGTCCGGCGTCGACGAGAACGGCAACCCCGAGTTCACGAACCAGGAGACGGGGCCGATGCTCGAATTCACGCCCGCGCTGGGACGCGACGGCTTCATCACTATAAATATGAAGATTTCGACGGGAGAGATAGTCGCCTTCCGCCGTTCCGGCGACTCGGAAGCGCCGGAGACGACGAAGCGCGAGGTCGACACGAGCGTCCGCGTGCGCGACGGCGAGCTGTTCGTGATAGGCGGCCTCTACCAGGAGAACAAGACAAACAACGTCACTCGCGTCCCCGTCATCGGCTATATTCCCCTGCTCGGCGAGCTTTTCAAGGCGCGCACGACGCAGCACTCGAAGTCGCAGATGGCCTTCATCGCCGTGCCTTATATTCTCGACATCCCCTCCGGCGCGGTCGAGGTTATCGACATGCCCGGCGGCGGGCTGCGGATGTGAGGCCGCCGTGGGCCGCCGTCAATTCGGCGTTTCGCCGCTTGCTGATATACTGCTGGACAGCGGTGTGCTGTCGAGCGAAGAGCTCGACGCGGCGCTTGCGGAGCAGAAGCGCGCCGGGCTGCGGCTCGACGAGACGCTTGTGCGCGGCGGATACGCGACAGACAACCGCATAGCCTCGGCGCTATCCTCGCGTCTAGGCCTGCCGCTTTTGTCTTTTGACGAAATTCATCCGACGGAGGAGGCGCTCTCGCTGATTCCCGAAAGCGTTGCTTCGCGGCTGTGCGTCATGCCGCTCGCCGCGGCAGGCGGGAAAATATCCGTCGCAATGGCCGACCCGCTCGACATGGAGGCGGCGGACGAGATAAGGCTCATCACGGGACGCGAGCCGGAGATGAGCGTAGCGGCGCGTGGCGACCTGGAGCGCGCCGCCGTCGCCTATTACAGAGTGAAGGGCAGCGCCAGCGAAGCCGCCGGAAGCGCGCCGCATGAAATTACCGCCGCGCGCGAAAGCTTCGGCGACGTGAGCGAGGCGGAGGCCGGGGCTGCGCCCGTCGTCCGGCTCGTGAACAGCCTGCTAGATCAGGCCGCGCGCGAACGCGCTTCGGACATACATATCGAGCCGTCGGACGAAGGCACGCGCGTCCGCTTCAGGATAGACGGGCGGCTCGTCCGCGGCGCTGAAATATCCGCCGCGCTTCATCCTGCGCTCGCCGCGCGCATAAAAATACTCGCCGGCATGGACATATCGGAGAAGCGCCGCCCGCAGGACGGACGCATCTTCATCAAAGCCTCCGGCGCGGATATAGATATCCGCGTTTCGTCGCTGCCGTCGATATTCGGAGAGAAGCTCGTCCTGCGTCTCTTGCGCCAGGGCGGCGGCGCGGCGAGCCTCGAAAGCCTCGGCTTCGACGCGAAACAGCGGGAGCTGCTGCAAAAGGCGATAAACGCGCCGAACGGCATCGTGCTGCTGACCGGGCCGACAGGCTCCGGCAAATCGACGACGCTCTACTCGCTCCTGAACATGCTCAACGACCCGTCCAAAAACATCATAACTATAGAAGACCCAGTCGAATATACGATAAACGGCATCACGCAGGTGCAGATAAACGAAAAAATCGGCCTGACCTTCGGCGGCGCGCTGCGCTCCATTCTGCGCCAGGACCCGGACATCATAATGGTCGGCGAAATCCGCGACGCGGAGACTGCGCACCTCGCCGTGCGCGCGGCGCTGACAGGCCACCTTGTACTCAGCACGCTTCACACGAACGACGCGCCGTCGTCCGTCGGAAGGCTCGCCGACATGGGCGTGCCGCCCTTCCTGCTCGCCTCGTCGCTGCGCGCCGTCGCGGCCCAGCGCCTCGTGCGCAGGCTCTGCCCGTCGTGCCGTGCGAGCGCCGAAGTTGCGGCGGAGCTCGCCTCAGCGTCCGGACTGCCGCTTGGCGCGGAGATATTCGCGCCGTCGGGCTGTGCCGAGTGCCGTTCCACGGGATATGCCGGACGCACGGTCGTCGCCGAAATCATGCCTGTGAGCGCGCAGATAGCTGAAATGATATACAGAAACGCGCCCGCTGGAGAGCTGCGCCGCGAGGCGCGGAGGCTCGGCATGGAGACGCTGCGCGAGGCCGCGGCGAAAAAAGTCCTTTCCGGCGAAACGAGCGCGGAAGAAATGTTCTTCACGACGCTCGCAGAATAGCGGAGCGAAGGAGATAAAAATGGCAAAATCCATCTTCTCGGAGATTCTTGATAAAGCCTTGAAAAATTCTGCGAGCGACATTCATATCGGTGTGGGCGAACGTCCGCTGATGCGCGTCGACGGCCTCCTGCGCGCGGCGGGGGAGACGGTGCTTTCGGAGGAGGGCTTTGAACTGATGCTCGGGGAGCTCGGCTGCCGCGGCTCGGAGACGTTCATAAAAGAGCGCGAGCTCGACTTCGGCTGCGAAATCACGGCAAACGGAGCAAAAACTCGCCTGCGCGTAAATCTGTCGTACAGCCTCGGACGGCCCGCCGCCGCGATACGCATCATCCCGCCGCGTGTGCGGAGCATAGAAGAGCTCGGGCTGCCGCCCGTCCTCAGAGAATTGGCGGCGGGGCGCAGCGGCCTGTTCCTCGTCACGGGGCCCTCCGGCTCCGGCAAATCGACGACGCTCGCCGCCATGATAGAAGAGATAAACGCGAGCCGCGCCGTCCATATCGTGACGGTCGAAGACCCGGTTGAATACGTCTTCGAGCCGAAGCGCGCGCTCATCCACCAGCGCGAGGCGGGGCGCGACACGAGCGGCTTCGCCGAGGCGCTGCGCCGCGCGATGCGCCAGGATCCCGACGTGATAATGATAGGCGAGCTGCGCGACGCGGAGACCGTGAGCGCTGCCATAAGCGCCGCCGAGACGGGCCACCTCGTCCTCTCGACGCTGCACTCCGGCGGAGCGGCGTCAGGCGCGGACAGAATAGCGGGATTCTTCCCGCCGTCCGCCCAGCAGCAGATACGCGCGCGGCTCGCGCAGATTCTGACCGGCGTAATGTCTCAGCGCCTCGCGCGCCGCGCCGGAGGGGGACGCGCCGCAGCAGCGGAGCTTATGATCGCCACGAACGCCGTCAAAAGCTGCATACGCGAGGGGAAAAACGCGCAGCTTTCGGACATAATGCGCTCCGGCTCGCAGCTCGGCATGACCACGCTGGAGCAGAGCCTCGCGCGGCTCTGCCGGGACGGCGCGGTAGATTTTGACGAGGCGCTGTCGCTCGCGCCGTCGCCGGAGGAACTGCGGTCGTGTCTCGCGGCGCTGTGAGACGGCGCGGGTTCCTGCTCGTCGAGACGCTCGCCGCGCTCGTCGCAGCTTCGATATTCCTCGCCGCCGCGCTGTCGATGTTCTCTGCCTGCGCCGGGCTGCTGTCACGTTCGCGCGCGCGGCTCGCCTCGGAGCTCGCGGCGTCGGCTGCGATCTCCGCGATATTGTCCGGCGAAGAACCGGAGGGCGTCGTTTCAAGCGAGACGGTCTACGGCGGCGGCCTGACGTTCCGGCGCGTGACGCTGAGAAACCCGCACGGCGAAGGGACCTCCGTCGTTGTCCTTCCCGAGAGAAATTTCCGCTAGCCGCGGCGCGCGCCGGCTGCGCGCCTTCACGCTGATCGAGCTGATAATCGCCGTGGCGCTCGCCGCCGCCGTCACGCCGCCCGTGGCCGCCGCGCTCAAAAACGCCTCGCGCCTCTACAAAATCTGCCGCGACGAGCGCATCGCCGAACGGCGCGCCGAGACCGTCGCCGCTGTGCTGAAAATGCCGCTGCGCCACTGCGGCCTCGGAACCCCGACAAGCGCGGAAGAATACAAAAAAGCCTTCGGCTCCAAGATAATCGAGCCGTTCAACTGGGACGGCCCCGTTTCCGTAACCGGCGAAAGCGGAAAATCCGGCCGCCTGCGCATAGCCTACGCCTTCCCCGAAGGCTCGCGCGCCGCGGAAGCGTGCGCCGGCGCGGGCGGCTCGGCCTCGCCGCGCATGACGCGCGAACCCGACGAAAACTATTTCGACATGGAGCTGTTCGACAAAAGCCGCTCCGTCAAAAACTGGGTGCTCTTCCCCGACGCATATCCAGAAAAGACGCCGCTGACCGTCGCGGGCATGTCGGGCCGCACGCTGCGCCTCCGCAGCTATACGGAAGAGGAATACGACATCCCGAAGGGCGCGCCGCTCTTTCTGTTCCGCGCGCTCGAATGCTGGTCCGACGGCGAAAAGTTCTACACACGCGACTTCCGCACGACCGGCGGCCAGCCGAGGGCCGACGGAGTAATCGGCGCGCGCTTCGAGCTCAACGACGAAAAAAATCTGCTGACGCTCTGCCTCATGGTACGCGGCGAAGAGCGCGGGCTCTCCGGCGAGCCGGTCAAAAACCGCGGCTGTCCCGACGATTTCGTCGCGCAGTGGGACGTTGCGGCGGAACCCTACGCGCTCTACGCCTTCCGCTTCGTCTGGCGGCTGCCGAACGCCGGAGGCCGCGGCGCGGGGTTGTAATTTAGCACATTTTTTCATATTTCCCGTGCAAAATTTGAAAAATACCTTCGTTTTATGTTATGATTTCATTGCATAGTCAGAGATTGATGCGAATGGGCGCGTGTGCGCTCATAAGACGTTAGGGAGGCATATGTATGGGACAAGTTGTTGATACGAGCGATTTCCGCCCGGGACTCAAAATCAGATGGGAAGGCGGAATGTGGGTCATCCTCGAATGCTCGCACCATAAAATGGGAAGAGGCGGCGCCATCGTCCGCGGCAAGCTCCGCAACCTTGAGACCGGTTCGAGCGTGGACCAGTCCTTCAAGTCGGGCGAGCGCTTCGAAAGAATAGTCTTCGACGAGAAGCCGGCGCAGTACCAGTACCGCGACGGAGAGGACTACGTCTTCATGGATATGGAATCATACGACCAGGTCAGCCTGTCGCCCGACATCCTCGGCGACGCGGCGAAGTTCCTCGTCGACGACCTCGAGGTCAGCTTCGACATGTTCGAGGGGCGCGTCATGGGCATCGAGCTTCCGAACCAGGTCACTATGAAAATCACGGACACACCGCCCGGATTCAAGGGCGACACCGCCTCCGGCGGCGGCAAACCCGCCACGACGGAGACCGGTCTCGTTGTAACAGTTCCCTTCTTCGTCGAGAACGGCGAAATGATCGTCGTAGACACGAGGACCGGGGAGTATCTGGAACGGGCGAAGAAATAGCGCACCGCAGGGGCCGGACCGGCCGGCCGCAGGCTGCCTTATTATCCAACAGGAGGGGTTCAAATGAGCGCACGTGAGAAAATAGCATATTTGAAAGGGCTTATCGACGGACAGAACTTGACGGACACGCCGGACAAGGCGAAATTTTACGCGGCACTGGTCGATGCGTTGGATTCCCTGGCTGTTGCGATTGAAGAGCACGAGGACGTTCACGAGGAACTGAACGCCTACCTTGAACAGCTCGACGAAGACGTTTCGGACATCGAGGACGAGCTCGACGAGCTTGAAGGCGGCGAATGCGGATGCCACAGCCACGACGATGACGACGAAGAGGACGAGTACGAAGACTTCGACGAAGAAGAGTACGAGTCCGTGACGTGCCCGAACTGCGGCAACGATTTCTATTACGAGCCGGCGCTTTACGAAGAGGACGAAGATCTGGTCTGCCCGCACTGCGGCAAGCCGTTCAAGCTTCCCGAAGAGTAAAGGGGCGCGTCTGGGTATTTACCGGTAAAGGAGGAGCCGCCGAATGGACGAAACCATGAGAGACGATTTTGCCGCCGAGGAGAAACAGGAAAGCGGCATAGGACAATCGAACCTTGAGGGCAAAATACGCATATCGGAAGACGTTATAGCCCAGCTTGCGACGAAGGCGCTCAACAGCGTCGAGGGCGTCGCTCCGGCGAGCCCGGGGCTGATGGCTAATCTCAGGCTCGGCAGAAAGACCGCCAACGGAGTGCGCATCCTCATCTCCGAGGGCGAGCCGCCCGAGATAGTCGTGGACGCCTACATAACGGTGAAGTACGGTCTCAGGATCCCCGACGTCTGCTGGGACGTGCAGGAGGCCGTGAAGGATCAGATAGAGCGCTTCACGGGCTACGCGATAAAGGGCGTCAACATCTACGTCCAGGGCATAACCTTCGCCGAGAAGAAAGAAGCTCAGGAAGGCGGCGAGGCGGAGCCGGAGTTTCCCAGCGTCGACGAGGCCTGATTTCACAGCAGTTGATTACCGAAAGGCCGGTTTCACGCGAACCGGCCTTCTTCTTTGAGAGGCGGTGCATATACTATGCTCTTTCTATGGACGACAACTAAACTTGGAAAAATCTGGATAGACGGCGACGCCGTCAAACAGATTATAGCTAGGCGCCTTCCTCAGGAGCTGTACGTGCAGGAAGTTTCCTTCATAGGGGAAAGGGCCCTTCTGAACATCTACATCGCCGCGCCCGACGACTGGCCCGCGGCCGAGAGAGCCGCGCTTGAAGCGAAATTTTCCGGCCTCTTCGGCCCGTCCGGCATAGCTGTGCAGATAAACTGGGTCAACGTCGCGCCGCAGGACAACAGGAAGGCCACGCCGGTCTGGATGCTCCCCGTCTTCTGGGGCGCGGCCGCGGCGGGCGTCACCGCGCTCTTCCACATGGGGCTCGGCGGCGTGCTATGGTCCATCTTCTTCGCGGTGATAGGCTACGGCGTCGCGTGGCTCGCCCTCACGGAGGACGGCAGAAAGCAGATAAACGCCCTGAGGGAACTCTTTAGGAGATGATTTTTTGGTAATGTCCAGGAAAACGCAGCTGCGCCACAGGGCGCGCGAAATCGCGCTGCAGCTCGTATATATGAACGACATGAGGCCCGGGGCGACGGTCGCGGAGATGCTGGAGGAATTCCCGGTCGACGAGGCCGTGACGCTCTTCGACGGCGAGCTCAGGGCCGAAGAGGACGAAAAGCCCTCGAAGGCTGAATTCCCGTTCGTCGCGGCCTTCGACCTCTCGCTCTCCGACGCGGAGAAGGACGAGGTCATGACCTACGCGGCGGACCTTCTTCGCGGCGTGCGCGCGAACGCGGCCGAGATAGAAGACGTCATCCGCGTCAACATGGAGAGCAAATGGCGTCCCGAGCGCCTCGTCGCGCTCGACAAGGCCGTCATATCGCTCGCGCTCTACGAGGGCACGATAGCGAAGAAAGTCCCCGTCAACGTCGCAATATCCGAGGCCGTCGAGATAGCGAAGGCCTTCGGGACGGAGGAGTCGGGACGCTTCGTCAACGGCGTGCTCGGCCGCATAGTGCGCGGTTCGGATGATAACAAACAATAAAATAATCACGGTCGACGAGATGACGGCCTCCGTCAAGGAGGCTCTCTTCCGCGAACCGTCGCTTCAGAATCTTTCCGTGCGCGGCGAACTGCTGGGCTTCAAACTGCACACCAGCGGCCACGCATATTTTACTTTGCTCGGAGAAAATTCGCGCGTCTCGTGCGTGCTCTTCCGCTCCTACGCTAGCTCCGTGCTCGTCTGGCCGAAGGACGGCGACGAGGTGCTCGTGCGCGGCAAGGTCGACGTCTACGGCGCGCGCGGCTCGTACCAGATATACGCCGTGAGCCTGCTCCCGCTCGGCGCGGGGGCGAAGGCGCGCGCGAAAGAGGCGCTGCGCATGAAGCTTGAGCGCGAGGGCATATTCGACCTCCGCCTCAAGCGCCCGCTGCCGCGCTATCCAGAGCGCGTCGCCGTCATAACCTCGCCGACCGGCGCTGCGCTCCAGGACGTGCTCAAGCTTCACGCCCTGCGCTACCCGTGCGCCGAGATAGTCGTAATCCCCAGCCTCATGCAGGGCGTAGGCGCGCCCGAGGAAATTACGTCGGCCTTCGAGCGAGCGCGGCGCATCCGCGGCCTTTCGTGCCTTATGCTCGTGCGCGGAGGCGGAAACCGCGACGACCTCGACATCTTCGACGAAGAATCCGTCGTGCGCGCGGTGCGCCTCTGCCCGGTCCCCGTGATAACCGGCCTCGGCCACCAGATAGACAGCACGCTCGCCGACCTCGCAGCCGACGCGGCTGCCCCTACGCCGTCGGGAGCGGCGGAGCGGCTCTTCCCCGACCGCCGCGCGCTCGAAGCGGCGCTCTGCGACGCGGAGCGCTCCATGCGCGGCGCGCTCGAAGGGCGAATCGGCCTCATGTCGCGCGCGCTCGAAACCGCCGGAAAAAGAATGGAGACGGCGATGAATCTGAAACACGTCGCCCCCGCCTCGGCTGGGCTGAAAAGAGCCGAAGAATCGCTCTCCGCTGGAATCGGCGCGAAGCTCAGAAACGAAGCCGCGCGCCTTGCGGCCTCCGCCGCGCGTCTCGACGGCCTCTCCCCGCTGTCGCTCCTCGCGAAGGGCTACTCGATATGCGAGGACGGACGCGGCGAGGTGCTGCGCTCCGTCTCGTCGCTCAAAGAGGGCGCGCGCGTAAACATCATAATGAGAGACGGTACGGCGGGAGCCGTCGTCGAAAACATATCCGGCGAAACGCCGTTCAAGGAGGCATCGCAGCCATGCTGCCGCCCACGCTGAAATGGGAGGGGGACGCGCTTCGTCTGCTCGACCAGCGCGCGCTGCCGCTCGAAACGAAATACAGAATCTGCCGCGATTACGAGGAAGTCGCCGCGGCGATAGAAGACATGACCGTGCGCGGCGCTCCCGCGATAGGAGTGGCCGCCGCCTACGGCCTCGCGCTCGCGGAAAGAGAGGGCGAATTCGCGCAGGCCGCGAAGCGCCTCGCCGCGACGCGCCCGACCGCGGTAAATCTCTTCTGGGCCATAAAGCGCATGGAGGAGACGCGCGCGGCGCACGAAAACGAAAAAAATCTCCCCGCGCTTCTCGCGCTCGAAGCCGCGAAAATCCACGAAGAAGACGCAGAAATAAATAAAAGCATAGGACGTTACGGCGCGGCGCTGCTGCCCGACGACTGCGCCGCTGTTACGCACTGCAACGCCGGCGCGCTCGCTACGGCGGGCTACGGCACGGCGCTCGGAGTTTTCCGCGCCGCCGCGGAAGCCGGGAAAAAACTCAAAATATACGCCGACGAGACGAGGCCGCGCCTGCAGGGCGCGTCGCTGACCGCCTACGAACTCATGGCGGACGGCCTCGACGTCACCGTGATAACGGACTCGATGGCTGCTTTTCTGATGTCGCGCACGAAAATAGACGCCGTGATAACAGGTGCGGACCGCGTCGCGGCGAACGGCGACGCGGCGAACAAAATAGGGACCTACGGCCTCGCGATAGCGGCGAAGCATCACGGCGTACCGTTCTACATCGCGGCTCCGCTCTCGACCTTCGACGTAAAATGCCCCTGCGGCGCGGAAATACCGATAGAGGAGCGCGCCGCGGACGAGGTGCGCAAAATCGGCGGACAATACATAACGCCGCCCGACGTCAAAGTTTGGAATCCCGCCTTCGACGTCACGCCGTCGGAGCTGATAGCAGGAATAATAACGGAGCGCGGAGTGATACGCGCGCCGTATAAAGAAAATATAGAAAAAATCTTCCCGGGGGGAAACGCATAATGAGAAACGAATTCAGGATAGCAGATATAGCGCTCGCGCCGGAAGGCCATAGACGTATGGAGTGGGCGTGGGAATATATGCCCGTACTTAAACTCATAGCGGAGAAAGAAGCGGGAAACCAGCCGCTCGCGGGCGTCGTCGTCGGCACCTGCCTTCACCTCGAAGCCAAGACGGCCTGCCTGCTGAAGGTCCTCCACCAGCTCGGCGCGACCGTCGTCACCGCGGGCAGCAACCCGCTCTCGACGCAGGACCCGATATGCGCCGCGCTCGTCGAGGAGGGCGTGCACGTATTCAGCCGCCGCGGCATGAGCGCCGAGGAATACAGCGACAACATCCGCGAAATGCTCAAATGGGACCCGCAGGTGATAATCGACGACGGAGGCGACGTCGTCTCGATGGTCATAGAAGAACGCCGCGACCTGATCAAGAACATCATGGGCGGGTGCGAAGAGACGACGACCGGCATCAAGCGGCTGCGCGCGATGGCGAACGAGGGCGTCCTGCCCTTCCCGATGCTCGCCGTCAACGACGCGCAGAGCAAGCACCTTTTCGACAACCGCTACGGCACAGGGCAGTCCGTCTGGGACGCGATACTGCGCACGACGAACCTCATAGTCGCGGGCAAAAACGTCGTCGTTGCGGGCTACGGCTGGTGCGGCAAGGGAACCGCGAAACGCGCGGCCGGCCTCGGCGCGCGCGTCATAGTCGTCGAGGTAGACCCGCACAAAGCGCTCGAAGCGCTCATGGACGGCTTCGAGGTCATGAACATGAACGACGCGGCGAAGCTCGGCGACGTCTTCGTCTCCGTGACCGGCAACACGAAGGTCATCCGCCGCGAGCATTTTGAAGTCATGAAGGACGGCGTGCTCCTCGCCAACGCGGGACACTTCGACGTCGAAGTCTACGTCCCCGACCTCAAAGAGATGGCGAAGGAAGTCCGCCAGTCGCGCGACAACATCGACACCTACGTCATGGCCGACGGGCGCAGGCTCCACCTTCTCGGAGAAGGCCGCCTCGTGAACCTCGCGGCTGGCGACGGACACCCCGTCGAAATAATGGACCTCAGCTTCGCTATGCAGCTCCTCTCCGCGCTCTACATCAGCACGCACAAGCTCGAGCCCGGCCTCTACAACGTCCCCGAGGAGCTCGACCGCCGCATTGCGGAGCTCAAGCTCGAATCCCTCGGCATAACGATAGAGAAGCTCACGCCCGAGCAGGAAGAGTACATGGCGAGCTGGAGAGAATAAAAAATGCCGAAGCTCTATAAAAACGTCGTCCTATGGGACGCGGAGCGCGAGAGCGCAAGCCTCTGCGACGTGCTCACGGAGGGCGCGGAAATAGCGAAAATAGCGCCCGCGGGAACGCTCGACGGCGAAGCGGCATTCGACGGACGCGGCGGCACGGCGATGCTCCCCGGCTTCGTCAACGCCCACGGACACGCCGCGATGACCATGCTGCGCGGCCTCGGCGAAGAGCTGCCGCTCATGGAATGGCTGCAGAAGAAAATCTGGCCCGTCGAAAACAAGCTCGACGCGGAGACCGCCTACATAGGCGCGCAGCTCGCGCTCATGGAAATGCTCTCGACCGGCACGACCTGCTTCGCCGACATGTACTTCTTCATGGACAGCGTGGCGGAGGCCGTGCTCGCGGGCGGAATGCGCGCCGGCCTCTCACGCGGCATCGTGCCCTCGCAGGACGGCGGACGCGAACGGCTCGACGAAAACCTCAAGCTCGCGCGCGACTACGACGGCGCGAACGGGCTGATACACGTCCAGCTCGGCCCGCACGCGCCCTACACCGTGCCTACGGCCTTCATGACCGAAATAGCGGCCGCGGCGAAGGAAAATGGTCTCGGCGTCCAGCTCCACTGGCTTGAGACCAAAAGCGACTGGCCCCTCTCCGACGGCTCGAAGACCATGAACCCCGAGGAATACCTCGAAAAGACGGGGATGACCGGAGTGAAGCACCTCCTGCTCGCGCACTGCGTTTGGATGGAAAAAGAGAAATTCCCCTTCTACGCGCGCCCGAACATAACCGTCGCGCACAACCCCAAAAGCAACTGGAAGCTCGGTAGCGGCACCGCTCCCGTCTGCGCGATGGCGGAGGCCGGAATAGCGGTCTCGCTCGGCACAGACGGCGCGTCGAGCAACAACCGCCTCGACATGTGGGACGAAATGCGCTTCGCCTCCCTCGCGCAGAAGGGCGCGAACCTCGACCCGACGCTGCTCTCCGCGCGCGACGCCTTCCGCATGGCGACCGTCGCTGGGGCGCGCGCCCTCGGCTTCGAAAAGACCGGGCTGCTGCGTGAAGGCTGGACGGCGGACTTCATGCTCGTCGACCTCGACAAGCCGCACTACGTCGGCTGGGATTTGGAAAACCTTCCGGGCTGCATAGTCTACGCCGGAAGCTCTGCGGACGTAAAAGCGACCGTCGTCGCGGGCGAAACGCTCTACGAAAACGGCAGCTTCACGCGCCTCGACAAAGAAAAAATAACGGCGCAAGCCAACGCCGCGCGCAAACGCCTCACCTCGCAGGCGTAACTCCCGCGGCAATCCCCAAAACCACAAAAGCCCCGGCACGTCCCGGGGCTTTTTTATACGTGCTGGCCCCCTATGTCGTCCCGCTTCATCGGTCGCAGAAAATTTCCAGGACGGCATATATTTTTGTTATAAAGTTAAATTAGCATACGCTCCGACTCTGCTCATGTATTCTACTATGTATTGTATAATCAAAAAAACTTTAGTGCACTGCTAAACTAATCCTGTACACGCAGGGGGTAGAAATGAGACAAGATAT
>DHCMC07803__coassemble_1223_pt1 | contig 15281 bp, 16 predicted proteins | sample DHCMC07803__metabat2_low_PE_027 | metagenome-assembled genome bin DHCMC07803
TTTAACGAATCTGCTCCAACCTTATTTAAGAGACAAATATTCTTACCAAATACTCAGTCAAGACCCTATTATGCTCGTCGCGGCCAAAAGCTATCTTGAAGAGAGAGGGTATGCCGTTAACCAAGTAAACTCGCCAATGTCGCCATATAATATTGATTTAAAAACGCTGGAGCATGAGACTTTTATTGTTTTGCATCCATGGCAGAATATGAGAGTGGCGGCAGAGAAAATTTTTCATCACTACGGGATGGCGCCTACTAAAATGATAGAAGCGCCAAGTCTATCCTCTGCCGTTAGCTTAGTAAGTTCGAACAAAGGCATTACATTTGTTTGTCGTTCTTCGTTGTATCCGATTCGACCGGTAACTCCGTTGGTATACCTTTCTGCAGGAAGGATGTCAGATATAACGGCCATTTTCGCTGTATATAAGCACGATAATGACACTCCGCTGATACGTTCTTTTTGTACACGCGCAAGCTCAGCGCTAAAATCTGCGATGAATTAGCAACTATTTCTAGCTATTAAGAATTTTACACAAAAAGAATGTTATTGTAATAACAGCCTATAAATCCTAATCATTAGGACTTATAGAATCCGCCGTTATTCCGCCGTAGCTCTGCCCGTTTATTACGATGAGCCCGTCTTTGATTTTTTCGGCTATTTCGTCGATGTCCTCGCGGACGTCGACGGGGATGTTCATCTTAGCCTCGCGCGTCCAGGTCGATATATCCATGCAGCCCTCGGCGAGGCCTATCGAGAAGCTGTCCTTCGGCAGGCTGCCGCTCATGTAGCTCTCGACGACCTTCGTGACGACTAGGCCGCTTCTTTTTACGACGCTCGCGAGGACCGCGTTCGGGAACTCGGCCTCTAGCTCGCTGTCCACGCCGATGCACCAGTAGCCTCCGCGTTCGGCGTAGCGTATCGCGCCCATCGAGGCGGGGCCCGCGGCGCAGAATATCACGTCCGCGCCCTTCGCGCTGAGCTTGGCCGCCGCGGCTTCAACGCGCGAGCCGTCCACGAAGCTGCCCGTATACTCGCAGAGCACCTCGACTTCTGGCGAGGCGTACCACGAGCCGGCCTTATAGCCGAGGTGGAAGCGCTGCGCCGGCGGCACCTTCTCGCCGAGGATTATGCCGACGACCAGCTCGTCGTTTATCCGCTCGATGCCGCTCTGCCGCGTCATCATCGCGGCGAGCGCCCCGGCCATGAAGCCGCCCTCCTCCTCGCGGAATATTATGTTGGTGACTCCCTTTATATCGCGGCTGTCGAAGACTATGTACGAGCATTCGGGGAAGTCCTTCTTCATTTCCTTGAGCGCGGGGATGTAGAGCGCCGAGGTGATTATCACGAGGTCGGACTCTGACGACGCGCTCCGCAGCAGCGGCGCGAGTATGTTGTCGTCGCCGTATGAGTTGTAGACCTTCGTCTGTATCCTCCTGCCGTAACGCTCGCGCGCCTTCTCGAGGCCGCTGTAGCAGAGCCCGTTGAAGCTGTTCGGCAGAGCCTTCGGGTCCGCCCCTTCGAGCATGAGCGCGACGCGCTCCGCAGCGCCGCAGCTTCCGGCGCAGAACATAACGATAAACATCGAAACAAAAACGCAGAATATTCTCTTCATCCAACCGCCCTCTCCGTCGCGTGATTTCGGCGCGCGCCGCCGCGCCGTCCGCTCGTTCGCTTAATGTTACAATTATATAATATTTCCGCTCGCGGCCTCAAATGCGAGCGGGAATGTATAACGCGCGGGTTTGACAGCGGCGCGCGCGCTCACTATCATTATCGGAAGTTCGTATCGGAGGCGCTTGTCATGATAAAACTTATAAAACGCTGCGCGGCCGCGGCTGCGCTTATAACTCTGCTCGCGGGAGGCGCGTGCGCTGACGTGACTGTGAAGGCTCCCTCGGAGGTCAAGACCGGGCGGCCGTTCCTCGTGCGCGTCGAGGCGCGTGGAGAGAAGCTCTCGTCCGTAAAGGTTTCGTGGCTCGGCCGCGAAGCGCCGCTCGCCGCGGGCGCCGACGGCGTCTATTCCGCGCTGCTCGGCAGCGACGTGCAGGGAACGGAGCCCGGAGAGGCGGAGCTCGCCGTCGTCTTCCGCTCGGACGGCGGAGCGGAAGAGCGCGTCGCGCACAGGGTGAAGCTTCTGCCGCACAGCTATCCCGTCGAAAAACTGACCGTCGCGCCGTCGAAGGCCGCGCCGCCGCAGAAGGAGGCCGAGCGCATAAAGCGCGAGGCGGAGCTCGGACGCGCCGCGCTCATGAGCACGCGCGCCGGACACGCGCCGTCGCTGCCGCTCACGCGCCCGGTGCCGGGCATATTCACGTCGCACTACGGCAAGAGCCGCTGGTTCAACGGCAAATTCAGCGGACGCCACGGCGGCGCGGACATGCGCGCGAAGACGGGCACGCCCGTCAAGGCCGCGGCGGACGGCGTCGTGACGCTCGCGGCGGGTTTCTACTTCGCGGGCCGCTGCGTCTACATAGACCACGGCGCGGGCTTCACCACCTTCTACTGCCATCTTTCCGAAATCCGCGTCAAGGCCGGCGACGAGGTGAAGGCCGGAGAGACCATAGCGCTCTCCGGCAGCAGCGGCCGCGTGACCGGCCCGCACCTCCACTTCAGCACCGCATGGCGCGGTATATTCTTCGACCCCGAGCCGCTGCTGGCGAAGCCGCAATGACGAAGCGACGAATGTACGCTATAATGTACATGCGAGGTGATTGTCATGTTCACTACGAACGCCACGGCGCTGCGCCGGAATCTCTTCGGCATCCTTGAGCAGACGATAAAGTACAACGAGCCGGTCAGCGTCAGCACGAAAGAAGGCAACGCGGTCATCCTCAGCGAGGACGACTACAACAGCATAATGGAGACGCTGTACCTGACCTCCGTTCCCGGTATGCGCGAGAAGATAATCGACGGCCTCGCCACGCCGCCGGAAGAGTGCCTCACCGAAGACCAGGTCTCCTGGTGATGTACGAAATCATCTACACGAAGAAGGCCGCGGCGGACATTCCCAAACTCAAGGCGGCGAAGCTCGACGGCAAGGCGAAGGCTCTGATTGAGCTGATAAAGCAGAATCCCTATCAGACTCCGCCGCGTTACGAAAGGCTCAAAGGCGACCTCGAGGGCGCTCTTTCGCGCCGCATCAACATACAGCACAGGCTCGTCTATCAAGTTCTGGAAGAGATAATGACAGTCAAAATCATCAGCATGTGGTCGCACTACGATTTCTAGCATACGAAAAAGGCCGCCCCTTCACGGGCGGCCTTAAATTTTACCGGCTTTCGTAAGAAATCGTCCGCGGCGCTAGTTCATCATGCGCAGCACGATTTCCGCGATTATCGCGGAGCCGATGAAGGTTCCGACGAAGACGAAGAGGCCGACGACGACTATTTTCCAGCCCTGCGACTTGAGCGCGTCGATGTCCTTGCCGACCGCGAGGCCCGCGTAGGCGAGTATCGGCGTGCAGAGGCCGATGAAGCTGATCTTCGAGACGTAGGCCGTGAGCATCTCCGAGCCGGGGAATCCGGGGATCGTGACTATGCAGCCGAGCGTGACTATATAGGCGACCGCGGGGAGGCCCTTCCACGGGATGAAGTGCGCGACCGCGACTCCGCCGACGATTATCGCAAGCAGCACGAGCAGGCCGGGGATGGACTCGACGAAGGCCGCGGCGGCGGCTCCGCTCGCGTAGCCCTTAGCGCCGACCCAGTTGCCGACGAGTATCTGGAGGCCGCAGATCATGAGGAAAACTGCCATCTGACGGTAATTCATTACTTGTTTCCTCCTTCCTGCGCTCCGGCTTTCGTCGGGACGCTCGGAGCGTCCTTGACGCCCATCTTGCGCACGAGCCAGTTGGCGAGCGGGAGGCTCATAAAGACGCACATGTAGACGCCGTCGAGGCCGGAGAACATGTTGCTCGCGGCCGCGAGAGCCGTCAGCTCGTCCTTAATGTCGGGGTACATCTCGACGAGCGGGGCGAGCGCCGCGGTCATCATGCCCGCGCTTCCCGTACCTGTCGCCATAGCGAGCGCCTGCGGGCTGAAGAAGGGCATCGTCGAGGCGACGAAGGAGCTCAGCAGGCTGCAGAATATCGCGCCGAAGACCGTACCGGTGACGTAGACGCCCATGACGCCGCGTCCCTCGGGCGTGTCGAGGCCGTACTTTTCGCCGATGATGGCGATGTTAGGCTCGCGCGCGTTCGAGAAGGCCGCGCCGACAGCCTCGCGCTTGAGGCCGAGAAGCACCGCTATAGGCACTCCGAAGAAGACCGTCCCGATGTTTCCGAATTCCTGAAGAATAAGCGCCGGGCCGGACTCGACGACCTTCCAGAAGCTCGGGCCGACGAGCGTGCCGTAGCGCGCCATAAGGAAGAAGAAAGTCACGCCGACGAGAGATGAAGCCTCGAACATATCGCTGCGCTTGAGGATCTTCAGCTTCGGTATGCCGCAGAGCGCGCCGAGCGCGAACGAATAAAGCAGCGGCACCAGTACGAGAAGGCCGGGGCCGAGCTTGAAGCTCTTCGCCCCGATGAGTTCGGCGATAACCGTAAGCATCAGCGCGAGGACGTGGAGCTTCCAGTTGCGTATCGCCTTGTCGACAATATCCATGGCAGAAACGCCTCCTTAAAATGAATAAAGAATTTTTCTATTACTCAGAGAAGAACCTGCTGTCCATCGCAGCTAGATATTCTTCCTTCGTATAGACCGGTTTGAAATTCGCGAGCACCTCTTTGGCCTCTTTCGCGCCGTCGTAAAGCAGATCGATGAGCGTCATAAGCATGACCTTCGCGGGGTCGAGCACCGCCGCTTCGAAATCCTCCGCGCAGAACTCCTTCGAGTGCAGCGCGCCGACCGTGCCGCCGCTCGAGGGCTGGATAGAGGGCATCAGATGCGCGATGTCGCCGAGGTCGGTCGAGGCCGCGAAATAGGTGTGGCGCTCGACATGCTCGGGGCCGACGAGCGCGTCCGCGTTGTCGGCGAAAATTCTGTTGAGATCCTTGCTCGCGTTGAGCGGCAGATAGCCCGCGATGCTGCGGACGTGGCACTTCGCGCCGAGCGCCTCGCCGCCCGCCTTGAAGGCGCGGACGACCTTCATGAAGGTCTCATCTATCTTCTCTATATTGCCCGAGCGGACGTAGCCCTCGAGGCGCACGTCGTCGGGAACGCTGTTGACGGAATCTCCGCCCTTCGTGATGATATAGTGGACGCGGATATGGTCCTCGTCGCGGAAGGTCTCGCGCAGCGCGTTGACCGCGTTGATGCCGGCGACCGCGGCGTAAAGCGCGTTGACGCCGAGATGCGGAGCCGCCGCCGCGTGGGCCTGCTTGCCCTCGTAGCGCAGCATGAAGATGCGGAAGCCGTTGCCGCCGTTGGGGACTGTGAAGCCGCGCCCGTGCGCGTCGTCGCCCGCGTGGACCATCATGCTCATATCTATGTCGTCGAACACGCCGAGGCGCACGAACTCCTGCTTGCCGCCGTAGTAGACCAGCTCGCCGCGCTCGCGCATCTCGGTGCGGCGTCCGACCTCGATGAACTCCTCCGCGGGCAGCCCGAGGAAGGCGACGGAGCCCGCGAGCTCCTTCATCAGCCCGGTCTTGGCGAGAGCAGCGGCCATCGCGTAGACGGCGGAAATCTGGAGGTTGTGTCCGCAGGCGTGCGACGCTCCGGTATCCTCCACCGCGAGCGGATGCTGGCGGCAGACTATCCCGTCGAGCTCGCCTATGACGGCGACCTTCGGCCCCTCCGCGCCGCCCGCCATGTCGGCGCGCAGTCCCGTGCGCGCGAGTCCGCGCGTAACGTCGAGGCCGAGCCCCTCGAGCGCAGCCGCGAGCTTGTCAGATGTGCGCGTCTCAAAAAATCCGAGCTCCGCGTGCGCCGCGACGTCGTCCGCGAAAGCCTTCGTCTGATCCTTAACGGAATCCACCGCTTCGCAAAGCAGCTTCTTGAGTTCGTTCTTGTCCATGTTCATTACCCCTCGCAGAATGTTATTGCACAATACCGTTCGATTATACAATAACGTCATGCAATATGGTTTTAGCTGCGGCGCAAAAACTCAAAAAAAGGATAAAAAATTCGCCTCAGGTGCAAAATTCACGCGCTTCGCCGCGCGCGTAGACGCGCCGCGCTGCGTATTTCTGCCTATGAAAATCAAACGGAGAGATAAAATGACGCGCGCGCGGGATATTTTGTTCCGCGCAGCCTTATACGGAGCGGCGCGCCGTCAGCGGCGCGGCATAAAAAAGGCGCTCCCCCGCAAAGGAGAGCGCCGCTTAAAAATTCACTCCGACGTTAGCCGCCGAGGTAGGCTTCTATCACGCGCGGGTCGTCGAGCAGCTCGCGCCCCGTGCCTTCGAGCGTTATCTCGCCGACCTCGAGCACGTAGGCGTAGTCCGCTATGCGCAGCGCCGCGAAGGCGTTCTGCTCGACCAGCAGGACGGTCTTGCCCTCGGCGTTTATCTGCGAAATTATATGGAAGACTTCCTCGACGAGTATCGGCGCGAGCCCCATCGACGGCTCGTCAAGCATAATCAGCTGCGGGTCGCTCATCAGCGCGCGCCCGACCGCAAGCATCTGCTGCTCTCCGCCCGAGAGCGTGCCGCCCTTCTGCCACGAGCGCTCCCTGAGGCGCGGGAAAAGCGTGAATGCGCGCTCTATGCCCGCTTCGAGCTCCTCCTTCGTGCGGCAGCCGTAGCCGCCGAGCTGTAAGTTCTCGAGCACTGTGAGGTGCGGGAATATGCGCCGCCCCTCGGGGCAGAGCGCGACGCCGCGCGCGAGCACGTCCTCGGGCGGCAGGCCGAGCAGATGCTTCTCGTCCCACGTGACGGTGCCGCCTGAGGTCTTGACGAGCCCCGCTATCGCGCGCAGCGTGCTGCTCTTTCCCGCGCCGTTCGCCCCGATGAGCGTGACTATCTTCCCGGCGGGGACCTCTAACGAAACGCCGCGCAGCGCGCGTATGCCGCCGTAGTTGACGGACAGGTCCTTTACCTTCAGCATCCCGCCGCCTCCTTTCCGAGATAGGCTTCGATGACGCGCGGATTTTTCTTTATCTCGTCCGGCGTCCCCTCAGCGATGAGCTGCCCGTAGTCGAGTACGCGAATCCATTCCGAAACGCCCATGACGACCTTCATGTCGTGCTCTATCATCAATATAGTGACCTTGAAGCGGTCGCGTATGTCCCTTATGAAATCCATCAGCTCGAGGCTCTCCTGCGGGTTCATGCCCGCGGCGGGCTCGTCAAGCAGAAGGAGCTCCGGCCCCGTCGCAAGCGCGCGCGCTATCTCAAGCCTGCGCTGCGCTCCGTATGGCAGCCCCGTCGCCACCTCCTCCGCGAGGCCGTCGAGGCCGACGGCGGCGAGCAGCTCCATCGAGCGCTCACGTATCTCGCGCTCCTCGCGGCGGAAAATAGGAAGCTGGAGCGGCGCGCTCCACCACGGCGCGCGCTGGCGCACCCAGCATGCAGTCATGACGTTCTGGAGCACGGTGCCGCCCGTGAAGAGCCTTATGTTCTGGAAGGTGCGCGCGATGCCGGTCTTGCAGACGAGGTGCGGCGGCATGCCCGTCACGTCCTTGCCGTTGAATATGACGCGCCCCGAGGTCGGCTTATAGAAGCCGGTGATTATATTGAAGCAGGTCGTCTTGCCCGCGCCGTTCGGCCCGATGAGGCTGCTTATCGAGCCGCGCTCGGCCTCTATGCTGAAGCCGCTGACTGCTGTCAGCCCGCCGAACTTTATCACTACGTCTTCGGTCTTGAGTATTGCGTCAGCCATTCGCCGCGCCTCCCTTTCCTTTTCTCAGCCTGTGCAGGAAGCGCGCCGCGCCGTCCCAGCTGAATTCGCAGCCGCCTATGATGCCCTCGCGCCTGTACAGGATTATGAAGAGCAGCAGCAGCGAGAAGATGAGCATGCGCATTCCCGGAATGCCCGCTATTTCCCACGAGCCTATCTGAATCGTGTCCTCGACGAAGCGCAGCCACTCGAGCAGCACAGTGACGACCGCCGCGCCGACGAGCGAGCCCGTTATCGAGCCGAGGCCGCCGACTACGACGAACATCAGAATGTTGAACGTGAGCTGGAAGTTGAACATCTTCGGGTCTATCGTCGTGATGAGGCTGCCCGTCAGCGAGCCGCCGATTCCCGCGAAGAACGCGCCGACGACGAACGATATCGTCTTGGCTTTGAACGTGTCAATGCCCATAGCCTTAGCCGCGACCTCGTCGTCGCGGACGGCGCGCAGCGTGTTGCCGAAGTTGCTCGAAAGCAGCTTGACTATCACATATATCGTGAAGATGCACCAGAAATAGTTCCAGCCGAGATTCGCGTAGGCCGGAATGCCCTTGAGGCCGAGCGCGCCGTTGGTCACCGGCGTGATGTTCGTGAAGATGACGCGGATTATCTCGCCGAAGCCGAGCGTCGCGATGCCGAGATAGTCGCCTCCGAGCCGCAGGCACGGAGCGGCCATCAGCAGCCCGACGAAGGCCGCGGCGATTCCGCCCGCGACGACAGCGACGAAGAACGGCGCATGCACGACGTTGAACGGCCACATCATCGGCTCGAGGATATACATCATCTCTTTCTGCGCCTGCGGCAGAATCAGTATCGCCGTGACGTAGGCCCCTATCGCCATGAAGCCCGCGTGCGCGAGCGAGAACATCCCCGTGAAGCCGTATATGAGGTTGAGGCTCACTGCGAGTATTGCGTTTATCGCGATGAGGTTCAGCACCTGCACCTTGTACCCGTCGAGGCTCGCGCCGGCCCATTTGAGGAAGAGCGCGAGCAGGACGATGCAGAGAAGATTGAGCAGATTTTTCGTGGACTTCTTCATATCTTATCCTCCATCTTCTCGCCCATCAGCCCCGTCGGACGGTAGAAAAGTATCACGATAAGCAGGACGAAGGCGAAGGCGTCGCGGTAGCCCGAAAGCGCCGGGAAGAAGGCGACGAGCAGAATCTCCATGAAGCCGAGCAGAAGCCCGCCTATCATCGCGCCCTGCACCGAGCCTATGCCCCCGAGCACCGCGGCGATGAAGGCCTTAAGCCCCGGGAAAACTCCCATGAACGGATGAATCTGCGGATAGCGCAGCGCCCACATGATGCCCGCGCAGGCCGCGAGCGCGGAGCCGACCGCGAAGGTCAGCGCTATGATTCTGTCGACCTTGACGCCCATCAGCCGCGTCGTCTCGATGTCGCGCGAGATGGCGCGCATCGCGAGCCCCGGCTTCGTGCGGTAGAGCATCCAAAGCAGCGCGCCGACGAGTATGAACGAAATCACGGGAACGAAGATGACGAGCGGCAGAATCCTGACGTCGCCGAGCGATATGACCTTTACGAGAGGCTCGAAGCGCGGCATCGGCTTCGGCACTCCCGTGAAAATTACGAGGCAGAGGTTCTCGATGAAGAACGAGACGCCTATCGCCGAAATCAGCGCGGAGATGCGCGGCGCGGAACGCAGCGGGCGATATGCCACCCTGTCGATCATAAAGCCAAACACCGCCGTCGCGGCTATCGAAAGTATTACAGCGAGAATCCACGGCATATTGAGCATGGCTATCGCGACGAATACGAAGTAGGTGCTTATCATAAAAATGTCGCCGTGGGCGAAGTTGATGAGCCTCAGAATGCCGTAGACCATCGTGTAGCCTATGGCTATGAGGCCGTAGAGGCTCCCCAGCATCAGAGCGTTGAAAAGATGCTGGATCATCATATTTGAAGTCATGGGCTCTCCCCTTTTAAGAGAGCGGGCCGAAAAAACGCAAAAACCGCGCGGCCCGCAAAGAAATGAACGTCCGGCGCGGACCTCGCGCCGGGACGAAAGCTCAAGCGAAGCCCCGCGCGGCGGTAAAACCGCGCGGAACGCGCCTCATACTCCGGATTTTTTACTTCGCGGGAGCGTCCACTATAGCGTGGAAGACCTGCTTGCCGTTCTCGACGCGGATGATGCCTATCGGCTTCTCGGCGTCGTGCGTCGCGTTGATCGTCGTCGTGCCGGTTACGCCAGGCATATCCTTCGTCGCGGCGATGGCGGCGGTGATCTTCTCGGGGTCGGTGCTCTTCGCGTTCTTTATCGCGTTATAGATAAGCAGATAGGCGTCATAGCCGCATCCCGTGAGCGCCGCCGGGTCCTTGTCGGGATAAGCCTCGCGCCACTGCTTCGTGAACTGCTTCTGGATATCACTCATGAGCTTCTCGGGCATATTCGGCGAATAGGCGAATGAAGTGTAGCTGAAGCCCTCGACCGAGTCTCCGCCTATCGACACCATCTCGGGGTTGTCCATAGCGTCGCCGCCGAGGATGCTGAACGTCGCTCCGAGCTCGCGCGCCTGACGCATGATAATCGCGCCCTCGGCGAAGTTCGCGGGGATATAGAGGACGTCGGGATTCTTGCTGATTATCTCGGTCAGCTGCGCCGTGAAGTCCTGGTCGCCCTTCTGGTAATTCATGACGGAGACCACTTCGCCGCCAAGCTTCACGAAATTCTGCTTGAAGAAGTTGCCGAGGCCGACGCTGTAGTCCTCAGTAACCTCGATGAGCATCGCCGCGGTCTTCGCCTTCAGCTCCGTAAAGGCGAAGTTAGCCGCGCCCGCGCCCTGGAACGGGTCGATGAAGCAGACGCGGAAGACGTACTTCTTGCCCTGCGTGACGAGCGGGTTCGTGCACGACGTGCCGACCATCGGGACGCCCGCCTTCTCCGCGACTTCGCCGCCGGCCATCGCAAGCGACGAGCCGTAGGTTCCGATTATCGCGCAGACCTTCTCGCGCTCTATGAGACGCTTGACGGCGTTCGCCGCCTCGACCTTGTCGCTCTTGTTGTCGACTACGACGAGCTCGATCTTCTTGCCGTCAACCTCGGGATACTGCTTGTGCGCGAGATTCACGCCGTCAAGCTCAAGCTGGCCGCCGACCGCGTTTCCGCCCGTGATAGGCAGATATACGCCTATCTTGACAGTCTCCGCCGCCGCGGCGATTCCCGCCGCCGCAAAAACGACCGCGAGAGCGAGTGCAAACCGTTTGGCTACCTTCATACAAAATCCCCTCTTCTATGAGAAAATGAATATGTCGGAAATTATAACTTATCTTTCTATAAATTTCAGCCCCGCACCTGCGTATTTCACAGTAATTTTTTTAATTCTTCGCCCCAGAAATTTTCAGTCTGGGGCCGCCGCCCCGAACGTTAGAGACGGCAACGCGGCGATACGCTCCTTACCATGTCGCTTCGGCGATTCTCAGGCCGGAGCCTCCGGCCCAAACGCCAGAGACCGCACTGAAATACAGAGCCTATATATACGAAACGCCCGTTAATCGTCATTCCGCGCTCCGACGCGGAATCTAGTGTCGTTAAATTCCGTGAGGTATGGGAATCTAACGACGCTGGGTCCCGCGTCAAGCGCGTGGTGACGGGAGGGCTGTCCCACGTATAGTTTAAGTAAGTAATGCCGCTCCGACGCCGCTGACGTTTGCCGCCTCCGCGCTCTCCGCGCTTCCGCAATTTTCCGCTTTTGTAAAACCGCCGCCGAGTCCCCACCATTGGAGGCAATTTCATCCAAAGGAGGGGACTGTCATGTCCTTTACGGAAAATCCGCGGAGCGCGCTCTGCTCCGCGGGCGTGTGCTGCGGGACGTGCGGCGTGGAGGCGGAGCTTGAAGCATACGCGCCGCTCGTGCGTTCGGTCGCCCGGCGCTACGCGTGGCGCTCCCCAAGCCGTCCCCCAACGGCGCGCAAAAGCGTAAACCGGAGCGGCGATATGCGCTCCGGTTTGTGTTTGCTGCTTCTTCGCCGTTTTTGTCTTTTCGCCTTAGACTTGCGGCGCTTTGCGTGGTTTTGCCTGCTTTTCTTTATTCTTGAGAACATTGTAATTTTTGCGGAAACCGCTATTATTTGAAGAGTGTTTTTTATCTTCCGACGAAGGGAGGACGGCGCGGTGAATATGGGCCTGTGAGAACCCGATACAGTGCATGGGATGCATTCGTATAGTGCGAAATGCCTGACGCCGCCGCCGCTCTCGTCCAGATAAATTTTCCCTTTTGATGAAAATTTGCCGAGGACGCGGCGTTTCGGCGCGCGCGGAGCGTTTCGGCGTGTCCCGCTCTCACGGGCGCGGCGCGGGTTCTTGCCGCGCCGTGTGGTTGTTTCTGCTTTGCAAAAAATTTTAAACAGGAGTGGTAGTTATGATGAAAAGCTGCATAGCGGCATTTTTCGGCCTCGCGCTCTTCTGCGGCGCTGCGTTCGCCGCGGAGGACAAAATGACGGTCTGGTTCGACGCGGGCGGCAGCCCCGGAGAGTCTTACGCGACGGTGCTCCAGAACGGAGCGCAGCAGGCCGCGGACGACCTCGGCATTGAGATTAAGTTCGTCTATTCGGACTGGAACGCGGAGAAGATGATTACGAACTTCCGCCAGGGCATGGCGACGAACCCGGACGGCATGGTGGTCATCGGAGCGCCGGGCGACGACGCCTATATGCCGCTGATCGGCGAGGCTATCGGCAAGGGCATCCAGGTTATGTGCGTCGACACGCCTCTGCCCAAGACCTTCGAGAGATATCAGTCGAAGGGCTACAGCTATATCGGCGTGGACAACTACGGCCAGGGCAAGATGCTCGCCGAGCGCAGCCTTGCGCATTTCGGCCTCAAGAAGGGCGACAAGGTGCTCGTCTGGGGGCTTAAGAGCGTTCCCGGACGCGGCCTCCGCGCACAGGCTCTCGTAGACGTTTACACGAACGCGGGGCTCGATGTCGATTATCTCGAAATTTCGCCCGAGGCGAACAAGGAAGCTACGCTCGGCGCGCCGATTCTCACAGGCTATATCGCGGCGCACAAGGACTGCAAGCTTATCGTCATCGACCACGGCGCGCTGACGGCGCAGGCGGGCACGGCGCTGCGCTCCGCGGGCATCAAGCCCGGCACAGTCGGGATAGCGGGCTTCAGCCTCTCGCCGGCGACCGCCGAGGCTATCAAGAGCGGCTATGTCGGCCTCGTCTCCGAGGGTCAGCCGTATATGATGGCCTATCTCGCGGTCAACCAGATAGTCCTCAACAAGCGCGGCAGCTTCGGCGGAATTTATGTCGACACGGCGGGCGGCTTCGTGACGAAGGACAATATCGACCAGATAGCGCCGCTCGCGGAGAAGGCCATACGTTAGCGAATATGACTAAAATCCTGGAGATGCGGGATATCCGCAAATCTTTCGGGAGCGTCCACGCCCTTCGGGGCGTGGACTTTTCCCTTGAGCGCGGGGAGATTACGGCGCTGCTCGGCGACAACGGCGCGGGCAAGTCGACGCTGATTAAGATAATCTCGGGCCTCTACGCGCCAACCTCGGGCACGGTCGAGATAAACGGCGCGCGCGTGACGAGGTTCAGCGTCGCGCACGCGCGGAGCCTCGGCGTCGAGGCGGTCTATCAGGACAGGGCGCTCGGCGTGTCGCAGCCGCTTTGGCGCAATCTCTTCGCGGGGCGGCATATCAAGACGCGCTTCGGTCTCATCGACGCGAAGCGCGAGCGCGAGGCGGCGGCGGAGATTATTTCGCGTCTCGGCCTCTCGGGCGCTGGGATATCGCCAGACACTCCGGCGGCGTCGCTCTCGGGCGGCGAGCGTCAGGGTCTCGCGATCGGGCGCGCGATGTATTTCAAGGCGAGCGCGGTCATCCTCGACGAGCCGACGACGGCGCTCGCGGTCAGCGAGGCGGAGAAGGTGCTCGACTTCATGCGGCTGCTGAAGTCCGAGGGGCGCTCCGTCGTCGTCATCACGCACACGATAGAGCACGCGCACCGCGTCGCCGACAGGTTCGTAATTCTCTCGCACGGCAGGGTTTTCGGCGAATGGCGCAAGGACGAGCTTTCGGAGCACGACCTCTTCGCGCGGCTGATGGAGGCGGAGAGATGAATTTATCGAATTTCGCAAGAAACAGCAAGAACCAGCTGATAATCACCGCGGTGCTCTTCGCGCTGTGGGCCTTCTTCGCGCTGCGCGCGCCGGGGGCTTTCCTCTCGGGCAGCATCTACATGACCTTCCTTTCGACGATTCCGTTCATCATGATAGTCGCGACGGCGATGACGCTGGTCGTCGTAACGGGCGAGATGGATTTGTCCTTCGCCTCGAACATGGCGATGTCTGGCTTCGTCTTCGCGCTCGTCTCGAAGTCTACCGGCTCCGTGCTCGCGGGCGCGGCGGCGGGCGTGGCGACCGGGCTCGCGATAGGATTAGTAAACGGCTTTATGATTACGCGCACGGGCGTGCCCGCCATCGTTGCGACGATAGGCTTCGACTTTTTCTGGCGCGGCTGCGTCATGCTGCTCTCGGGCGGCACGGCGATACCGCTCGGAATCGAGCTCAAGCTGGACAACCCGGAGATAGCCGTGCTCGTCGGCAGGCTCGGCGGTTTTCTGCCGATGCAGTCGGTATGGGCGCTGCTCTTCGCCGCCGCGACGGCGCTCGTCTACCACCGCACCTCGTGGGGCGACGACCTGCGCTTCATCGGCGACGACATAAACGTCGCGAAGATGCTCGGAATGCCGGTCGGCGCGGCGCGCACGGGCGTATTCGCCTACCTCGGCTTCGCGGCGGGGCTCGCGGGCGTCCTCGCGACCGCGGAGATGGGCAACTGGTGGCCGACGCAGGGCGAGGGCTATCTGCTGCTCGTATTCGCCTCGGTCTTCATCGGCGGCACGTCGGTCTACGGCGGCAGCGGCACGGTCTGGGGCACGGTCATCGGCTCGATAATGATGGGCACGATAGAGGCGGGAATAGTGAGCTCCGGCTGGTCCGGCTTCTGGACGCGCTTCGTCGACGGCCTCGTGCTCCTGCTCTCGGTCTCGTTCTACGCGCTCGTGTCGAAGAGGAAGAGGGAAAGCGGCGCGAACGGGTAGGAGCGCGGGGGATCTTTATAGAGATGAACAGAGCGCGCCGCTGGGGATGCGGCGCGCTTGTTTTATTGGGCGGTAAGAAACGTTGTCCTTGCAATCTTTTGCGCCCGAGGATGCGGTGGGACAATGAGGACTTCCAGTTCTGCGTTAGAGGCCTGGGCGCGTAATATAGCCGCTGAACTTTATAAGAAAAATGGCGCTGTCTCGTCATGCCGCACTCCAACGCGGCGCACCGTCCGCCTTGCGGACATGATAAACGTCCTTAGTGCGCCGCTAACGCCCGATGAAGCGGGGCGGCCCCTGCCGAGTGCGCTTCTCGTCCGACGCGGCATCCAGTGTCGTTGGAAACGCAGCGTATAGGAACCCAAAGACACTCGTATAATACAGTAAAGCAAACAAAAATGAGGTGATTGTAGAAAAAGTAAGCT